>ERZ856578.59-NODE-59-length-180348-cov-13.616195_pt1 | contig 180348 bp, 160 predicted proteins | sample MGYA00514384_ERZ856578 | MGnify/ENA primary metagenome ERZ856578 (study PRJEB29103, sample SAMN06111958) | human gut metagenome | biome: human gut; feature: ankylosing spondylitis patient; material: healthy_person | host: Homo sapiens | place: China:Hangzhou... | reverse complement strand
GTTAGTTTGTAAATCAAAGCTATTGGTATGTTTGTATCCTGATTCATAAATGGCAGCCAATGGACTGTTCGTTTGTGTTTATCGAATCCCTGTTTGCAGGGAGTGCGGGAACAGTGTTGAAGGAAGAAGGAAAACGGCATCAAGAGTGCTGAGGAAATACGTTTTTCCGAAGACGCGGATCAACAAGCGAACAGTGGCGGGAAAGCTTCGGTGTCCCCTCCCCATCAGTCGAAAGTCTTTGGGGAGGGGGCCGGGGGAGGAGCTTTCTGAAGAAAGGTCTCTCCCCCGGCGCTTTCTCCCCTTAAAAGGATGTGCGTATGAATATCAAGGTGCAAATGGGCATGGTGCTGAACTTGGACAAGTGCCTCGCGTGCCACACGTGCAGCATCCCGTGCAAGAACGCGTGGACCACGGCCCCCGGCACGGAATACATGTGGTTCAACAACGTGGAAACCAAGCCCGGCGTGGGCTATCCCAAAGAATGGGAAAATCAGGACCGTTACAAGGGCGGCTGGGAAATCAGGGACGGCAAGCTCCATCTGCGGGCGGGCGGCAAGACCGACAAGTTGGCAAATATTTTTGCGAACCCGGATCTGCCGGCCCTCGACGACTACTATGAGCCGTGGAAATACGATTATGAACGGCTGACGGACAGCCCGGCTTCGCGGCATCAGCCCGTGGCCCGTCCCTATTCGGCGGTCACGGGAAAGGCGTTCAACCCGCAGTGGGGCAGCAACTGGGAGGACGACCTCGGCGGCGCGCCCGTCACCGGGCTTTCCGACCGCAACTTCGCAGGGCTCGAAGCCAAGGCCTATCTTGATTTCAAGAACGTGTTCATGATGCACCTGCCGCGCCTGTGCGAGCACTGCCTGAATCCCGCGTGCGTGGCGTCCTGTCCGTCCGGGGCCATGTACAAGCGCGACGAAGATGGGATCGTGCTGGTGGACCAGTCCCGTTGCCGCGGGTGGCGCTACTGCGTATCGGGGTGCCCGTACAAGAAGGTGTACTTCAACTGGAAGACGCACCGTTCGGAAAAGTGTCTGTTCTGCTATCCGCGCATCGAAGCGGGCGAGCCGACCCTGTGTGCGCACAGCTGCGTGGGCCGCATCCGGTACGTGGGCGTCATGCTGTACGATGCCGACCGGGTGCGCGAGGCCGCCTCGCACCCCCAGCCGCAGGGCTTGTATCAGTCACAGCTTGAGGTGTTCCTCAATCCCAACGATCCCGCCGTCTGCCGCGAAGCCGAACGCAAGGGCATTTCATGGCATGTCATGGAAGCGGCCCGGCGTTCTCCTATCCGCAAACTGGTGGTGGATTGGAAGTTGGCCCTGCCGCTGCATCCCGAATTCCGGACCTTGCCGATGGTGTGGTACGTGCCGCCGACCAGCCCGCTCGTCTCGGGTGGCGTCGAAGACGCCAAGGGACTTGACCGGATGCGGATCCCCGTCCGCTACCTCGCCAACCTGTTGGCGGCGGGCGATGAGGAGCCGGTGCGCTCTGCGCTTTCCCGTCTGCTCGCCATGCGCCGCCACATGCGGGACGGTCAATTCCAGTCCACGGCTTCCGCGCCGTTCCCGTCCCTGCGCGCGCATCCCGATACGTCGGGAGTATTGGCCGATGCCGGTCTGACGCCGGAACAGGCTGCCGAAATGTATCATCTTCTTGCCATTGCCCGCTATGAGGACCGGTTTGTGGTTCCGACCTCGGGACGTGAAAACCGCGATGATGTCTGGGCCATGAAAGGCTCGGAAGGGCTGGCGCAGGGTGAAATGGAGGAAAGGCCATGAACGATTCCGATCGTCAGCTTCTGCTCGCCGTGTCGGGGCTGCTGCATTACCCCGAGGACGATTTTTTCGTTCAGGCGCGCTCGTTTGAGGAACTGTGCGATTTACTGTCCGTAGTCCGGGCGTGCCCGCTGCGGGAATTCATCCGGTCGGCCCGCTCGAAAGGGCTTTCCAGATTGCGCGAAGAGCACGTCGCCATTTTCGACATGGACAGCAAGTGCAGCCTGTCCCTTGCATGGCACCGCTACGGGGACGATCCCCGGCTTGGGCGCGCGCTGGCGGGCCTGAACGAATTGTACCGCGACGCGGGCTTTGAGCCCGTACAAGGCTTGCTGCCGGATTATCTGCCGCTGGTGCTCGAGTTCTTCGCGGCCGCGCCTGACTGGGCTCGGGTGGTGCTGCTCGACGGGTTCGGCAAGGAACTTATCGGCATTTATGCCGCGCTTGAGGCCCGGCATCCCGACAGTTCCTATGTCTCTCTGTTCCGGCCGATCGTCGCGGTTCTCGGCCTTGTCCCGGATCAACGCCTTCCCGCGAAGCGTTTGGAGCAAGTTTAGGTGGAGAGAGGGTATCGGGGGAAGAGGAGGAAACGTTTTTGAGCGTAGGGCTCGCCCGCGCGGTTTCCCTCTCTCCACCTTTTCTCCCCAAAGTTTCTGGCTGATGGGGGAATTGCGGAGGCTCGTTCCGGTTACATCCGTTCCAATATATTTCGCAATATATTTGGATAGAGAGGAGTTGTAGAGTCATTTCCCATCGGTCGGAAAGCATTCCCTCCGGGCGGGTATGGGCGATGGTCCCATACGCCGGGAGGCATTCTTAAGGAGGTCATATGCACTTTTTCTTTGCGTACTATCCATACATCTGCATAACGTTGTTGCTGGCGGGGCTGGCGTTCCGGTACGTGACGGATCCGGGCGACTGGAACGCGCGTTCCAGCGAGATTTTTGAGAAGACATGGTTGCGCCGGGGATCAATCATTTTCCACTATGCGATCATCTTATCTTTCTTTGGGCATATTGTGGGCCTGCTCACGCCCGATAGCGTAATGCACGCCCTGCGGATCTCCATGGAAGCCCATACCGTGGTTGCGGTGGGCATGGGTATGATTCTGGCTCCGCTGGTTGTGGTGGGCCTCGGCATCCTGCTGTGGCGGAGAATCACGAACGAGCATGTCTGGGCCACGACCGTTCCTATGGACGTGCTGGTGGTGCTGCTCATTCTGATCAACGGCTGTACCGGGTTTTATCAGGCGTATGTGGCGCATTTTCCGGTATTTGTGACCGTTGGACCGTGGCTGAGGAGCCTTGTCGTCTTCCGGCCTGATGTGGTTCTGATGGAAACGGTGCCGCTGTTCCTGCAAATCCATGTGGTGAGCGCGTTTACGTTGTTCGCGCTGATTCCGTTCAGCAGATTGGTGCACATCTTCAGCGTGCCGGTCACATACGCGCTGCGTCCGTTCCAGATCTATCGGAGGCGGTATGCCGGACTTTAAGAACACTGTCGGCGGGCGTTTTTTGACCATGCTGGAAGCGCAGGCCCCCGCCAACTTCGCAATGGTCATGTCCACGGGCATCGTGTCCGTGGCCCTGCACCTGCTGGATTATCCCATCGGTGCACGTCTGCTGTTTTGGCTCAACGCGGCGCTGTGCGTGGGGCTGGCGCTCCTGTACATCATACGGCTGTTCGTGTTTCCGAAACGGTTCGTCCAAGATTTCAGGAGCCACGGCGCGGGGCCGGGCTTCCTGACGGTGGTGGCGGGCATATGCATTCTGGGCAACCAGTTTGTGCTGCTCGGCAAAGATCCGGCTATGGGCGAGGCGCTGTTCTGGATAGGGAGCGTCCTGTGGATCGTGATTTTGTGGGGCGTGTTCTACTTCGTGTTCTCCGACGAACCCAAGCCGCCGCTGGAAAAAGGCATTAACGGCGCGTGGCTGGTCGCCACCGTGAGCACGCAGGCCATCGTGATCCTCGGCTGTATCCTCATCGATCATATGCCGTGGGACAAGGAAATCGCCTTCTTTGCGTTCACGGCGCTGTTTCTGCTTGGATTCATGTTGTACTTGTTCGTGATCACGATGATTTTTTACCGGTTTGCGTTCAAGGAGCTGGAACCGGCGCAGCTCAGCCCGACCTACTGGATCAATGCCGGGGCCGTGGCGATTACGACGCTGGCGGGCGCGGAACTGTTGTCGCATCCGGGCGCATCGCCGCTGTTGATGGAGTTTTTCCCGTTCATCAAAGGGCTGACGCTCATGGCGTGGGCCACGGCGACCTTCTGGATCCCGATGCTTTTTCTGCTCGGGTTCTGGCGGCACAGCGTGAAGCAATACCCGGCGGCCTACACCCCGGAATACTGGGGCATGGTGTTCCCATTGGGGATGTACACCGCATGTACGGCCATGCTGGCGAAGTCCCTGAATCTGGAATTCCTGTTGCCGTTGCCGGAAGTCTTCGTGTACGTGGCGCTGGGGGCGTGGACGGTGGTTTTCTGTGGTATGGTCATCACAAGGCTGGTAATGCTCCTGAGGGGGGATTGCCCGACGGCATAGCACCAATGGGGAGGCGCCGAACGAGGCGGTGGTCCTCCCTTTTCTATAAAAAAGAATGTTAATTAGGAATTTCAACATGTAACATTAATGTTGCACCAAAACATGTGGTGCAGACGGCAAAGTGTGTCTTCCCGAGATTACTGTTCCACGGAATTTCATATGTTGAATCACCAAAAAACTCCACCTTCCGATTCATGCCGGAAGGTGGAGTTTTTTGGTTTCTTCAGTCCGACTTCTTTGCCACAAATCGAACCTCGTCTCGATGTTCCGGGAGCCACCTGCACTTATGCAGGCACCACCACGACGTGATGATAAACCGACCATCCGCTTTCGCCTTTCTATCGGGATGAGCACCGGACAAATCACAATCAAGCGAGCAGAGCATCAACGCCTGATTACGTTCACCGTGTGGACAGCGAAACTTTTCCTCTTCCTCTGGCATAGGTAGTGGCATGACCTCTCTCCTTTTTGGGGAAGGAGGATACTGTATGGGATGGAATAGGGCAATCCTTGCTTATTATTTATAGAATAGCCTTTTTCTCTCTTAACTCCGGCGGCGACTGCCTCCCCTCCCTCTCGCTCTCATAACTGCTCTTGCAGTGTTCCCTCTGCCAGAAGAACAGCCCGTCCACCACGCGCCAGGGCCATGCCCTCCTCCTACCCCTCTCTCGCCATATAAACGAGTACTATGTCAAGGGCAGGCGCAAAAAAGCCCCAACCGTGACTTCTAAACCGCCTACTCGGGGATAACCACTGGTTCAGAAAGTTCCTGCGGGCCTTCACCTTCTAAACCGCCTACACGGCGGATAACGTGACATGGTGCTTCTCCTTGTCTTTTGAGTACTTCTAAACCGCCTACACGGCGGATAACGCCCGCGAGCTGCCCCCAGGCCTGTTTCGACACTTCTAAACCGCCTACACGGCGGATAACATAGCCGCCCCACACGGGGAGGTTCCCGAGCGCTTCTAAACCGCCTACACGGCGGATAACTGGTTCGAGCAACAGAAGACGGCCACGGTTGCCTTCTAAACCGCCTACACGGCGGATAACCCCTCCAGAAATCCGACTGTCCGCGACCGTAGCTTCTAAACCGCCTACACGGCGGATAACTAGAGTTTTTGAAAACAATATACTTATTTTTCAGCAGATTGTATTTCAAATCCTTCTGAAGGTTTCGTTTTGGTGAGCTAGATGTAACACGTTTATATCATGTGTTTTTTACACACAGGTTTTTCATGAAGTCAAAAAGGAAGTCCAAAACATCTTCCTCTTGGCAGTGCTCGATAAGGCGTTGCCGGAAATCTTTTTGTGTCTCTCCTTCTTTGGCACACTCGAAGGCCAGAGGCATGACATAACCATCCTTGACCACATCCGCGAGGTCAAATACCAGCGCGCCTCTTCGCGTCTTCCCGTGCAGGATGGGCATGGCGAAACTGATCCCAAGACCACAAAGCGCCACAGCGGCATACCCATACGCGATATAGTTGCCATGATCCAGAAAGCCGTTGCAGACCTCCGCTTTTGAGGTTGAACGTCGCGCGCCTTCTTCGCGAACGAATGAAAATCCATGTCCTCGCGCCAGATCCGCATACAAACGTTTGGCCCAGCGTGCCTCCGCCAGCAAAAGCTCCTGAACATCTTTGGCCTGTTCCAGATCCGAATGGAAACGCTCCAGTACGGCATCGGACAGTACTATTCCCAGTTTTTGCAGGTAGCTGTTTTCCCGCCAGCACTCTGCCGTCGTCTGCGCGCGCCGTCTGAGGAAGCAACGGGCTTTCTCCAGTCGGCGTGCGGGGTCAAACCACATTTCCGCCCATGCCTGCATGTATTCAGTCGGACGGTATTCGCTTTGCGGCGTCATAAAAGCGATGTCGCATACACTGAACAGCGGCGATCCTCCCGTTCCGCAAAAGCCCACCATCACGTTGGATGCCGCCATACGCCGCATAGCGGCATCCGTGATGGAAGTGCCTTTGCCCAGCAACAGGAATGCCGTGTTCCGTTCGGGAATGTTGAACATCTGCTCGAACTCACCCCCGTCCTGCGTCAGATAGACGATACGGTCATCCTGCTGCACTACCCGGGCATGTTCTAGATAGAAGACATTGGCCCGGTTGGAGAGTTGAAGCGGCCGTGGTTCGCTGTGCCTTTTTATGCCCACGGCAACTCCGGCAGGCTAAAGGGGCTGCTGGTCACACAAAACCCATAACCGTTGGGTGTGCATTCCTCCCGTTGCGGTTCTCCTTGTTCACGGTTCACCACCAGTGAGAACCGCTGTCCCGTTCCTGCGCTGCGCAGTATGAAATACGTCATTTTGGCCTTGCGGGCGGTTTCCATGCGTCGTCTTCTCAACAGTCCATGTTCCTCGCCCTCATGACGATCCGATGATAGAGAGGGCACTCTGTATCTGACGAAACGTACCCACTCACCGCAAAAGTCGGCAGGGACAGCCCGTGGATAGGACAACCGGGCGTAATCGCGGAACCACGGCTGTGAAATCACGTTTTCCGCCAGCCAGTCCATGTCTTCACGGGAGGAAGCGAAAACGCGCAACGCCCCCGTCAAGGGGGGAGGCAATACGGCCAGTTGTTCCCTCCCGGGGAAAGCGACGGCAAATGCTCCGGGGCGCTGGGTGAATATGCCGTGCAGCAAGCTCAACATTCGGTTCCGCAGCACCGGCCCGCTTGCGCCCGTATCGCCTCCCACGATCAGCGGCAGGGCATCACAATACCATTGGGGCCTCATGATCATTCACTCCCCGAAAAGACGCCGCCACGGATAATGCAGGCCAGCAGGAACAGCCCATCGGGCGTCATGGGGTCCAGCTCGCTCACGCGGAGCATCAACTTGAAGCCGGATGCATCGCCCTTGTTGCGGAAGAATTCCTGTGCATCGAGGCTTGCGCCGTTGGGCTCCACGGGCAGCGGCACACGGCGCTCCTCATAGGCCGGATACCATGTATCGATGGTACGCAGGGCATTGCCGATCTTCTGGTCACGCAAGGCCGCCTGTCCCATGATGCGTACGCTGTGCTGATCCTGTCCGTCCGGCGCGCCTCCTACGCAATACAGGGGGCGGGCAAACCCGCGTGCCTTATTCTCAAGGTAGTTTTGCGAAGGGAAGACTTCAACAGCCCCACCGACTCCCAGATCGACGTGGGCCGTCACCCGTAATTCTGTTGTCGGATCGCCTTTCCAGCCGCGCGCCAGCACTTCGGCCACAGTACGCTCGTCATCGCTTACCTCTTCAAAATGATTGAAGGGAGTCGCCAGCGCGTCGAACATTTTTTTCGTACCGTCGGGCAAGAGCACCTCAACCGTAGCGGAACTTGCCACTGTGCGGTTACGCCACAAAAAACGTCCGTTGGCGATGTTGCGCACATAGCGGCAGGCCAGGTGAACCAGCGCCTCACTCTCCTTGGCCCGGTCGACAAACGCCGCCAGATCGGCCTTGAAGGCGTTCAGGTCATCCATGGAGTCTTTCTGTCCGGGGGCGCAAGCGAACAATGCCTTTTGTATGTCCATGCCGCGCAGGTTGAAACGCACTTGCAGGGCCGACGCATTGGCGTCGAGTTTGGCGCTGTCCGTGGTCTGGATATTGGATACTTCATCTCGCTTGGCGCTGGCGGAAGCCGCTTGTCCTTCTTTGCTGGCTTTGTTGATGTTCTGCGTTCCACGGATGCCGTGCCTCATCACCCACAGTGGGCTCAGGTTCCCATTGTCCAATTCGTTGTAAAAGAGGCCATCCGTCACCAGAAGGCAGCGCTGAAACGACAGTACGCCCGGAAGTTTGTTCATTTTCTTTGCCATGATGGTATCTCCTTACATATCCTCAGGTTCCGTTTGTTCTTGCCGCAGCACGAATGCGCCCCGCCGATCATCCAGCCACACGGGACGCCAGAGAGCCTCTTCCGCATCCGCTTCCTTCCGCCACTGGCGCAAGGAACGGTATTGCACCATGCCGACCAGAGGCTCGGCAAAGGCATGTGTATATCCGCAACGCGCTCCGCCGCGGTGCTCGAAAGGCGTGATCGCCGCGTAGCCGAGGCAGGCTGCGGACAGCCATGTGTTGTCCTCGCCCGCCGAAGGCTGCGCTCCCAACGCTTCCACCAAAAGTTCGGCCTGATTCTTGCCCTTGTCTTCGAGCATATCTCGTCTGTCCGTAACGACATACCCGTTCCCGACGCGATCAAACGCGGCCTCCAGAGAATCTTCGAGGACAATTTCGCCGTGCCCCGTCACGAGGCCGCCGGAAAGCCGCGCCCGGTGCAGAAACTCACGGGCTTCCTTCACGCCCGCCACCTGTTCCAGTTCCCAGATGATGCTCACGCGCAGATGGGCACAGGCCACGGGCTGTAAGGAAAGGGCGTGTGGGTTTTTCGAAGAGTAGTCGCTGCCGTTGGCCGACTTGCCGAACGTGAACGCGGCGGCTCGCCGTTGCTGTGGCGAAAAGACGCCATAAAAAGATTGCCCCAGCGCCTCGCGGTTGTGGTGGATCAGAGCCATGCCCGTCACTTTCGCCCCTCCGCCCAGATGAAAGCAGAGCGCTTCTCCGAGGCCGTAGGCAGCGAAGACCGGCGGCCCGCCCATCAGGAAAGAGGCGGAAAGCATGTTGGCGGCCTGAACCCGCACGCGGGGAAAGACAAGATAGCTCATCGAAACGCCTCCTCCAAAAGCCCCGCAACCGTCGCGGTTGCCGTCACATCCAGAACCATCACTCGGTTTCCGTTGGCATATGAGGCATGTTCCATGCCGCCGATCACCAGCCACGCCATATCGCGGGGCCATGTACTGTCGCGTAAGGCGGGATCAAGCAAGCCGCGCATCGCAATCGGCCTCAACTCCGGCGAGACCAGCGCCTCGGTTCCTGTTTCAGGGTTCTGTTCCTGCGGGAGCATAACGGCATAATCCCGCAGCATTTCCCGTGCCTCGTCAGCCCGCTGCAGGACAGCGGCCGCGATGTTCCCCAGAAGGGCTTCCTCTTCCTCCCGCGCTTTCAAATCGGTTCGCCCGGGCGTAGCGGACTCCCCATTGTCCAATCCATGCCGCCGCCGAAAATCCGCGTAGGCGAGCAGGGCTTGCCTCAGAGGACCGGGCAGGGAAAAATCGATAGATATTCCTTTGTAATAGAGGGAAAAAGCTGCTCTCAAGTCATCCGCGCTGCGTGGCGCATCCACAAAGAGCGGGCGCTGCATGACCCGTACGAGACCACCAACGTTCTGGGGGTTGGAACCGCCGATGCCGAACTGCGCCTGCCGTAGCTTGCGCATCTTCATGCGGGGGGCGTTCCCCACCTCCTCTCCGTTTTCGGGCTTTCCGGTGCGCTTCCCTTCCTCTTCACACGCGGCATTATGGCGGGGCACCAGCCCGTTGTCCTTTTCGAAGAGCAGTTCGCATATCCCGCCCGCTGTCATGGGCGTCATGGACACATAACCACCTTCAGCGCCTTCTTTGGGAATCAGGATCTGGCGCAAACGGTGATCCACATGCTCAACGCCGACGCTGAAGGCCGAGGAGCACGCTCCGGTCATGGCGTCCTCGATGGCGAGACGTTCTTCTGACGATGCGGCTTCCGCAAAGGGATTGCCCCGTACCACGGCATTCACCTGTTTGCAGATGCCCGCCACCGCCGCGCCGCCCTTGCCGTAGTCCAGCGAAAGGGGCACCCCCCGCGCCATCAGCGTACGTGCCGAGACATAAGGGGCATCCAGAGCATCGTCCGAAGCGAGACGCACCCCCGCGAGGGCCGCGTTGGAGTTGACCGTTTTCGAGCTGAAATGAACAAGTTCCGCGATTGTGTTGCGATAGGTTTCTGGTGGATAGGCTTTCCACAGTTTTTCATTCTTGGCTTGGCGTTCCTGCAGTCCGCCGTCCGCCTCCATGTTCGCTTCATCCATCCTTTCTCTCCTTGTCATTCCGCCGCCGGACGGCGGACAATGCCGAACCCCTTGTCATATTCCCATCTGTCAGTATCGCTGTATGAAACCAGTTCAGCCGAGAGCGCACGTTCTTCGTCCACCCCGACAGCTTCGCATTGGGCGCGCATGGTTTCGGCATCCAGCCACAGCCATGCGTTGGGCAGGGCATCGACTTCACGGAAGGAACGCTCGTCGCGCTCCACCCACTGTCCGCCAGAGCCACGCCGTTCTCCCTGATATACAAATGCCTCGTAACTATCGCCAAGGCGTTCGGCGTCACGTCCCAAGCGCCACGTTTCCGTTCTTCCCATACGATTGCGCAACGGTGTCTCGTTGTAAACCCATTCGGAAAGCAGGGCGGCCGGCGAATGCTCCGCAACGAAAGAGTATTCGCCGGTCTCTGGCCCAAAATACGGAAACAGCCGTTTTGCAATGGCCTTGTCGTCGCGTCTGGCAAGGCGGCAATCCTCGCCAAGGCGTACGTCCGCCGTTATGACAAGCCGCCCTTCGCGCCACGGCAGGATTTGGGCCAGATCATGGATGGAGTACCTTTCCTTGTCTTTCCCTTCATAGCCGGGCCAACAAAACGCGGGCGCGCGCGGTTCGCCCCTGTCGCTGTTGCGGCAATGCCGCCAGTTGAACTGCGGCACGGCAATGTTGGGAGCATCCCCGCAAGGGCGCAGGCGGTGACGGTTGACCCGGCCGGCGGCCTGCACCAGCGATTGGGCGCTGGACACGTCCAGTACGGCCCAGTCGAAGTCGTGATCCCGCCCCACCTCTTCCACCGGAGTGGCAACCACGATGAAAGGCACGTCTGGGCGCTCTTCGTGCGCGGCTTCATCCAGAAAGGCGCGGATCTCGTGGTCAGCCACGATATGCCTGTCGCCTTCCGCACGTGAAAGCAGAAAATCCAGCCTCTTTTCCTTGTGGAAGCGGGCGATGTGCCAGTCGTTCGCATGATAGCAAGCAACACGCGCCTGTGGCAGTTCTTTCGCCAGATGCCGGGCCACGTCCACGGCTGTTGCGATATTCGCCACGCGTACCAAGCCAAAGGAGTACGCCACTCCGGAGCGGGCATCCGTTAGGGCGTGGCGGGCGTGCAGTTTTTGAACTCCCGCGGTCACGGCACCCATCCATGTGCTGACGCTTTCTTCAGCCATCGGGAGCAGTTCGGCATGGCGGTACACGGGTAAGGCGGCTATGGCCTCCAACTGTGCGGACACCCGGCTGTCGTACAGTGCAAGCAGGGCCGCAGCCCTTTCCGCTCGGCCTTTTTCCGGCACATGGGGTACGGCTTTTATGAGCGGCGGCAGGGCGTCATCAATGAACGCCAGCACATACAGCGTCTTTGCCTCGGAACGGGGCTTTTCCTCGTCAGTGCAAGCGCTCTTGCCATGCCGCAATGCGCGCGCCATTTCCGCGCCGGAAGCATAGGCCGCTTCCACGGCCTGCGCTACGGGACGGGACAGTGTGGCTGAGGAACAGATGACGTTGCGCCCGAAAAACGCGCACCATTGGACAAGGCGCAGTACGGCGATAAGGGATTCGGGGTCATAGGAATCGATTTCGTCGAGGACAAGATCGGCACTCATGAGGCGCAGCAGGGCTTTGACGTGATGCCCTTGCCGATGTGGCTCTCCGGCGGCGATCAGGTAGTCGATGGTGGAAACCAGCAGAGGAGCGCCAACGATGCGCTGCTCCTGCGGCTTGGGGAAGAAGGATTCCAGCCATGCGGGCAATGGCCAGTTTCCGCCGGAGGTCAGTGCTTCCGTTTCCGCAGGATTGCCGTCATCGTCTGACCACGGGGCGGCAATGTTTTCTTTCTCTTTGATGTTGGAAGCATTGAACAGTTTCCGCGTCACGTCATCGCCGATAACCGTAGCGAGATCGCTGTCGGAAAGGCCAAACTGGCATTGCAGGGCTCGCCCCGTCTGTAATGTAAGGCTACGCAGGTTCAAGGCGATGGAAAACCGGGGAGCGCCGCTGCGGGAGAGAACGCAGGCCGCGCGCACGTTCATGCGTGTCTTGCCGCTGCCGGTTCCCGCCATGTTGAAAACAAGGGCACCGCTTGTGGGGTACGCCTCCCGCGCTTCGGCCAGCGCATCAGCCGCCGTATTTTGCCATGCGAAACGGCTTTCCGGATCCGCCGGGCGCAAAACGGCCTCCAGCGAGCAAGGTTGTAGGCCCGTCAGGGATGCTTCGGGACGCTCCACAAGGTTCGCCATGCGCCAAACCAGATCCGCCGCTTTTTCCGAAACGCGGGACAAATGATCGGCGAGGCGTTGATTCAAGCGGCGTCCATCGGGTGCGACATGCGTGTTGGCGAAGGCGGGGGAAGTATCTTTGTTTGGCGGGCACTCCAGCGCCGATACTGTGTGATCCGCAAAGACAAGAGCCGCGCGTGCATACAGGAAAACGGATCTCCAGTATGGAATCCACGCTTCACCCGCCATGCCCACAGCCGCTGCGGAAAGGCGTTTGTCCAGCCGTTGCGCGAGCTCCCAAAAGGAACCTTCAGGTTCGGACCACGGGGTGAAAAGCGCGTCATCAGGCGGGCAGGGCAGGTTTTCCCGTACGAGCCTGCCTTCCGGGCAGGGCAGACGCGAGGAGAACAGGCCATGATGTGTGGAAACAAGCGCATCCACACATTCCTGTGCCGAAGCAAGGCCATAGCGCGAGGCGTTGCAAATCTCCCGTTCTCCTATGAACATTTCGAGGCGTTTTGTATACACGTTCGCCCATGCCGTCTTCCAGTCCATGCCGGATCGCACCGCCTGCCATAACTTGAGCGAAATCCATTCATGCCGCACGGCATCGGCCAACTCCGCTTTCCCTCGCAGCTTTTCCTGGAACTTCAGAGAATATTTGCCCAAGTCATGCAGCAGGCCCGCCAAGCGCGCCGCTAACCCGGCATGGCGAACCCACTCGGACACACGCACAGGAGTGGTAATCCGGCGATACCCTGCTGGGAAATGGCCTTCAGGCCCGAAACGCCCCCGTGCACCCACTATCCAGAGTAACTTCATACGGCGGCGACCATCGTTCTGGTAGCAGGCCACGGAAGTCTGCCGTGTAGCGTTTCGGGCCAAAGCGGCGCGCACTTCCTGCAACCCTTCGGTCGTCATGGGCGACATCCAGCAACGTTCCCCTGCGCGCAGGGCGTAGCTGTCCAGTATGGCGCGGCTGCGGCGGATGGCCCGTTTCTGACAAGCGGAAATGAATATGACGTGCATAGAAGAAAAGGTATCGGTTTATACAGATGAGAGCAATATGACACGGGGAACAGCATCTCATCTTTTTTGTAGCTTCCTTTTGGCTTCATAAAAAAGTTGTTCGGAAAAACCTTTTGGAATAAAGTAGTTAAAAAGAAGCGATGCGGACGAAGCTATTGGAGGGTGCCAAGATGTAATCCTTTGAAAGATAAAGATATTGTCTCGTATCGCACTCGTTGTCCGCCGTGTAGGCGGTTCAGAAGGTCAACGGCGTGGATTCGCTCATTAACTCTAAGTTACCCACCGTGTAGGCAGCTTGGAAGAGCGTAAGTAGGAGCTTATTTTTAGTATACCACTATCTTATAGTTGTAAAAAATAGTTGTGCAGGAGTTTGGTATGGTGAGTGGTGGAATCAGGCCGGGAAGCGGCAGGAAGAAAGGACGTACAAGCGTTGTTCCCGAAGATAACGCCGTCGTAAAAAATGTAAAACGAGTGGGAAGCTCTTGACGCCGTTGCGGAGTGGGAGGGATTGATGCGATCAGCCTTAATACGGCGTGAACTATCGAAGTTGTTCAGTAAGTATTTTGAAAAAATAGTTGAAAAAAGTAGTTGACTAAAAAATACAAGAAGGGGGTAAAAGAAATCAACAGCAAGAGAAATGAACAGCCCGCCAAGGTGCGGCCAACACCAAGACGGGCCTAACCAGAAAACCCGATCAGGAGTAAAAACATCCCCACGTGCGTGGGAAAGAGCATTAATATATTTATAGGCTGGTTACGGGAGGTGTTTGAAGAAATAGGAGCCATACCGGAGCAAGGTGAGTACGTTATCTGCTTGGAGAAGCCTGATTAACCTGCTGGGTTTCGCTCGTCTCTTCGGAATTGGACATTACTCCAACAAGTATAGCGGCATTGAGCAATATGATGAGGGCAATCATAATTTTCAAGAACCGCGTAATCAGCTTGTTCATTCTTTTTCTGAACTCATTCAACAAGCCAAGAGAAACAAGGAAGAGAACGCTTCCCATAATGGAAAGACTTCCCATATGTTGTGTTATTCCAGCGGGGATGAGGACGAACCCTGTGGTTACCATCAGGAACAATGCGATAGCCTGTCCGATAGGATTTAGAATACTCCCATGTCGTTCGGAAAAAGTGAGCTCTCCTCGTTCAGCCCGAAGATTTGCGGAAAAGACTTGTTTATGAAGTTGTTCCAGCATCGCAGAGTTGACTTTGACGAGGGCTTTTTTTTCGCCTTTAAAAGTAGCAACGATGGTGATTTCCTTATCTTCGCCCCCAACTAGAGCACCTACAAGGGTCCCTGTCCCGCCAAGAAACAGGCCGCCAACCAAAGCCCCACCAAGAGTTCCACTGAGATGCTTTACATTTTCCTCCGTGACAATTTCAAAGTCAGTCACATTGGGATAAATATCGAAGTCACCAGCTAATATTCTAAATCTTTTGCCCATAATGCTCCCCCTCCTTTTTCTTCTCAAAAGTTTCCTTCACGTCTACCCCGAGCGCGTCCGCGATGCGGATTAAAGTGGAAAGGCGGCATTCAAGGATGCCATCGTCGGTTCGGGCTTTGGCAAGGGTCGCGCTTGATAGCCCGGTACTAGAGAGATCTCGAATCTTGATCTTTTTATCTTTCATTATCTTCTTAATATTGCTTATAATCATAGTTTTTCGGGAGTATTGTTTTAGTAACGTGAATTTTTATTGACTCTATTTGTTTACGATACTAAAACAAAATCAACGAAAGGGCAATACAAAAACAGCCCTCGGAGGTGGTAGCAACACCGCCGAGGGCCTAACCACAAAAACCTACCATGGGAGTTTGTTATGGCTGCACCTAGCATTACCGATCTTCAGTCTCTCGTCAATCGTCTCACTGCCGACAACAATCGCCTTCGTAACCTCATGAAGCTCTACGAGGCCACGTTCGCCGCCATGAAGCCGGCAAGTACTACGTCTGCTCGGATGACGGCGAAGTCTCTAGCTCTTATGCACGATGTGCAGTTCTCACAGGCGCGTCTCGGTACGCACCCTCTGCGCGGCGCGGACTGCTCACGGTTTTATGACGCCGTGATGCGCGAAGTGCGTATTTCTGCCGCAATGGTGGATGCGGCGCGCAATGCGCTCAACAACGCTATCGAGCTTCGCCAGATAGCGGAAACGGTTTGGTAGCCATGCCCTCGCTCACCCGCCTCGAAATCTGGATGTGCGGCTATGTGCTCGGCATCGTGACGATGCTCATCAGGGAAATGGGAATGTAAACGGATGGCCCCCGGAAACGGGGGCTTTTACATAAGGGGCACGGAATGTTGGAACAGGAAAAGCCACGCCGGACGATTGCGGAGCGCATCAGGAAGAAGGAACCGAAGCCGAAGAAGGCGAAGACGCCGAAGAAACGGGAAGTCTGCCGGGTGGAGATCGAACCGGGGGAATCGCGGATCATGCAGTGCCCGCGCCCTATGCTGGTGACGGCCCCGGCATGGCTGGCGGAATGGTTCAGGTAACACACAAGGCCGGGGTGGATGCCCCGGCTTCTCATCGGAGTGAGTTATGGAAATGAAAGCCTTGTCAGTGCGCCAGCCGTTCGCGTCGCAGATCGTCATAGGGGAAAAGACCATCGAATGGAGGTCGAAACCGTTCAACTGGCGCGGCCCTCTGGTCATCTGTGCCTCGAAAAGCGCGATCATCGAACTGGACAACGGGAAACGTCTGCCCGTAGGCGTGGCCCTCGGCATTGTGGATGTAGTGGGATGCCGCCCCATGACGCGGAAAGACCTTGTTGCGGCGTGCTGCGAGGATTACGAGGACGAGATGGATGGTTTCGCATGGGAGCTTGTGAGCCCGCGTGAGGTCGTGCCGATGCCCGTCAAAGGCATCGTTGCCCCGCGGCCTTTTGGAGAGGCCCGGAACTGACCTTGTGCCCAGGATGGCATGACAGGAACGTCTTGGACGATTGAAGAAAAGCCCGACCGGAAGGAAGGGGGCTTTGCACATGAGTCAGGCGGTGAAGGGACGGACGGTTTTTAGGCTCGTCTTCCCTTGACGGGGCTCTTATTTGTACATATTTTTGTACAAAAAGGAGATACCATGTCTCAGGCCATTACCTATTCGGAAGCTCGGCAGAATCTGGCCGAAACGATGAACCGCGTCTGCGATCATCATGAGCCGGTCATCATTACCCGGCAGAAATCACCCTCTGTGGTCATGATGTCTCTTGAGGACTACAATTCCATCATGGAGACGGCATACCTCCTCCGTTCACCCGCCAATGCCGCACGCCTCAGAGAAGCGATACAGGCCGCAGATACAGGCAAGGCCATTCCGCATGAACTGGAGGATTGATCATGCTGCTTACGTGGACGCCGCAGGCGTGGGAGGATTACCTCTATTGGCAACATACGGACAAGCGCACGGTCAAACGAATCAATGAATTGCTGCGTGATGCCATGCGAAACCCCTTTGAAGGGATGGGGAAGCCGGAACCGCTCCGGTTCGATCTTGCCGGATGCTGGTCGCGCCGTATCAATCAGGAAGATCGCCTCGTCTACAAAGTGGACGAACGAAGCGAAGCTCTGATCGTACTCCAATATCGTTACCATTATTGAATTAAGATAATAGCCCTGTTCGTCTCACCAACGAGCAGGGCTGTTTTACCATGTCCGGCAATCCCTACGCGGCGCACCTGCGCCGATATTTCCAGAGCATGTTGCGGTCGGCTTTCAGCGCATGTCGGAATGCCTCGATCACGTCTGTGTGGTACGCCTTCACGCTGCCGTATCGGCTGTCCTCGACTTCCCTGATTTCGTACCCCCATGCGCCGGGACATGTCGGCGAGCTTGCGTCCGGCCACGGAGTACATGGCCTGTGACACCTCAAAGACCTCTTCCAGCCACGGAATGGCCTTCACCTGCTTCCATGTCTCGTCGCGGAGATGTTCGTTTTCCTTGGAAAGGCGGCTTGCCGTGTTCATCGCCGTGGCCTCGCGCCGGGAGCCGATTTCCGCCTTGGTGCGGACGGCCTCGTCGCGATGTGCTTCCACGAGCTTTCGCTGTTCCCGCTCGAACTTGTACTGCTGGAGCAGGGAAATCCCGAAGTCGGGATCGTCGAGGATGCGATCCATCACCGCTTCCGTGGCATACAGGCCGCGCTTGCGGATGGAAGGGACGACCTCGTGGATGATCCACCGCTTGAACGCCTTGGCTTCCGGCTTGCGGGAACGGAGGATGAGGGAATACAGGCCGGGTTCGGAAATGACGAGCATTTGCTGTTCTCCGCCTGGGGTACGAATACTGTTCGTACCCTTTTCGTCGTCATCCAAAAGGGAAATGGTTTTGCTCACATCAGTAAGCTCCAGGCACTCGCACACGTCCTTGACCACAAACCACGGCTCGCCCTCGCATTCCACGACGCAAACCCTGCCGAATTCCGCTTTTTCAAAAATTTTCAACATGTCCATATGAACCCTTCGGGTTAATGTCATTTCTTCAAATACCGCACTGGGAACAGAACCGCCTCAATGAGCATGACCTTCTGGAAATTCCCTTCCGGGTCGTCCGTGCGATCACATTCGGCGCGGACGGCTTCAAGCCGGATGGAGCGGGCTTGTCCAGACATGCCTACGAAGTCGCGGGCGTGGATGTCGCAGATTTGCCAGATATGCATGGCTTGCAGGTTGTCGGGCAGGAGTTCCACTTCCGATGAGGTACAGGCGCCGCAGGGAGGTTCCAGCCCGTCGAGCGCCCATGTCTCCCGGCATTCGTCGCAGCTTGGCGCGTTGTCCGCTAGGCGTCCGCACCAGTCCCGGAGTTTTTTTCTTCCGCCGCCTTCACGAAAGAGAGTTCGCTGGACACGCAGGAATAGATGATCCCCATGAGGTTGGGGTTCACTTCCCACAGTTCCTTGATCATCTCCTTGGAAAAGGGGATGGGCGAGCCGTCCTCGAATTCCAGCCCTTCCCATCCGGAGAGGGCGCGTTGCAGGTGCAGGATCTTGAAGCGGCGATCCATGAGTTCGGGGGTGCGTTTCTCGTTGCCGTTGAAGGTGCGGGACTTGACGCGCAGGGTATCCAGCTCGGTTTCGGTCAGGACACGGGCGTAAACGCCGGAATCGTCGGGAAAGCATTTGATGAAGGCGGTATCTTTGGCGGTGGCGTCGTTCACGAATTTCATGATGTTGATCCTCTGGTTGAAAGTTGAAGTGGTTCTTGGAGAATGGCCCCGCCGGAAAAGGAGACGGCGGGAGCCGGAGCTATTCGAGGATGATTTCCACGGCGTCTTCGAGTGCCACGCCGAGGATGTCGGAGGATTGCGAAAGGGTGACGGTCGCGGAATCGGCGTTGATGGCGGGCATCTTGTTCTTGATGCGGGGGCAGGACACGACGACCTTGCGGCCTTCCTCGCTGCCGAATTCCGCGTCGAACCGGACTTCCTTGCCCTCGCTGCCTTCCCTGAGCCGTTTGGCGGCGTCGTTGCGCATGTAGTATTCAAAATCCACGCTGGAGGCCCGCATGGTGTCGATGGGCTGGCCGGGGAAATGGTCGCCAAGCTCGTCGGTAAACTCCGTGGGTGTGGAGAACTTGATGGTGCAGGAGCGCATTTTTCCGGCTGTCCCGTCGATGCGGATAACGGAATCGGCGTTTTCCAGTTCATTGCCGATGGCGGGGCCGTAGGGCATCCACCACGTTACCACGTCATCCACGGCCCATGCGCCGGAGATACCGGCGATGGTCAGCGTATTCGTCCGTTCGTCCACGGCGGCACGGCGTAGCCCTTGCCGGAATTGTCGTCCGACTTGGTGACGTTCTGGATTTTCTGCCCAGTAAAGAAGACCTTCGCGTCCTCGACGACGATGGAAGTCGCGAAAGCCTGCGCCTCAGCCCCCACGGTTGAAGGCCCGGCGTTGAAGACTCGGCGTCCGGTAGGCTTCAAAGGCCACCAGCGCGACGGTACTCCGGGCGTATTCCGCGTACAGGGCGCACATCTCCGTCATGGCCTTGTCGAGTGCGCGGGCGTCGGACGTGCTCAGACGGTCGAGTGCGGCCATGCGGCGCTTGATGGCTTGGCGGCGGCTTTCGATGGCGGCAATGTCCACGGCTACCCCCTGCGGATCAGGATGTTGTGGACCAGTGCCGTATCCCCCGGGGCCACGGGTGCGGAGTCCACGACGCTCCATGTTTCGCCGTCCATGATGATCTGGTCGGGGACGGCGGGCACGGGGAGGCCCGAGGCTGCGGCAAGGATGATGCAGTCCCCAAGCTGTATGGGCAGTTCCGGGTTTTCTTCGATTTTGGCGTTCTTGCGTATGCCCTTGAACGGGGTATCCTTGATCGAAGGTTCATAACGCATGGTCTGATCGTTGTAGACCTGTCCATCCTTCTTCTGACGGTAGATCATCCGTTTGCCGAACTTGTTGATCAATTGGCGTGCGGTCCTGCCCACGCTGGCGTACAGGGATGCGCTCATCCTCTTCCCACCTCCATGATGCCCCCGCCCTTGCCCGTGTTGACTGTGCCGAGCCCGGCGAGCAGGCCGGACAGGGAGGGGAATACTGTTTCCGCCGGGGCCGTGCCGTTGTAGGCGATGCTGATCACGTCCACGCCCAGGCTGGCGATGTCCCCGCCCCGGTCGAGCGGCGCGAGGTAGTCCTGTTCGACGAAGAAGCCCGCCAGTTCGCAGCAAGCCTCGACGACTTCCGCAGGGACTTCATCCGAAGGGACAGGCCCGTCCTGCGTGCTTACGCCCGCCCGAGGCCACGCCATGCGCTGCGAGCGGGAAGCCTTGCGCCCGTTCCACATGACCTTGCGGTTGAGCCAGTCAGAGGAGCGGATCAGCGCAGCCTCCTTCTGGGCTTCCGCCAGTTCGTCCGTCCATGCGGCCGTCAGCCGGGCGGCATGGTAGGCGTCGGCATCGGCAACGCTGGCGAAGCTGTTGGCCCCGGCGGGCAGGGTGCCGTCTTCAACGATGAGGGGCATGGTTTTCTCCTTGAAGTCCCGTTTTGGGGTTTCGGGCGGGGGCAGAGGGTATTCCCCCGCCCGGTCGAAGCACAGGGCTATTTGCCTTTGCGCTTCTTTTTCCTGGGGGTACAGGTCATGGCGGTATCCTTGGTCGTTGGGGTTGTTACGCTTGCGGCAGCCCGGCGGTTTCGTTTTCGGCGCAGGCTCCGCTGGCTGCGAGGACATGGGCCAGCACGTCGGCCTTGGCGGTGATCGTCGCGGGGATGGCGATGCCGTGGGCCTTGGCATGGTCACGCAGCTCCGCCAGCGTCATCAGGTCAAGAGGCTTGTTTGCGTTCGGCTCGGCGGAGGAGGGCTCCGGCGTGGCGGTCGTGACTTCCGAGTTCCAGAGCTGGTGCTTCGACGGATCGAAATCGGCCTCGTTGATGACGATGAACCCGCTCGCCGTTTCCACGCTCCTGATCCTCACTGTGCTGATGTGCATGGAGCCTCCTACCCGGCGATGCGGCAGCCGAGTTCCCGGCGCACCACGTCCGCGCCGTACAGGATGTCATAGCTGAACCGGGTGCGCTTGTGCTCGCGGGAGACTTCCAGACGGAGCGACAGGCCGGAAACCGGGTCCACGGCGGACTGGATGAGGTTGCCGAGGCCGTTGGCGGAATCCATCAGCGGGCGGGTGGCGAAGGCGATGGCGTCGCGGTGGAAGGCGAGGTTCATCACATGGGAACCGGATACCGTGACGGCTTCCGAGCCCGTGGTGGCCCTGGCGAGGCCGGGATAGATTTTCACGGCGGTGTTGCCCACGGCGAGCGAGACGGCTTCCGTGACCACATAGGTCTGGGCGTCGCCCGCAATGGTCAGGATGTCGCCTTCCTTGAGGCCGGCGGCGTTGGTGGCCTTGGCGAGGCTCACCACCTGCGCTCCGGCCTCGTTCGCGCCGTTCACGGTGAGCGCGCCTTCGGTCATGACGCTGGCCTCGAAAGAGGGCACCTGCTGGTCCATCGCCCAGTCGAAGCCGTACTTGCGCCCGATGGTCCCGTCGATGATGGGCCGCGCGTCGCCGGACTTGCTCACGTCCGCGAACCCGGACAGGCCGAGCGCGGCGGCCTCGGCGTCGGGGTCCAGCACGATGCGGCGGTCGTTGACCGGGGCAAGCTGGCGGTTCAGCACCTTGCGGGCGTTGGTGGCGTCGACCACGGTGGAGAAGGGCGTGGTGCCGGGCGTCCCGACCATGCCGTAGAACTTGCGGCCCAAGCCGAGCAGGGTGGCGTTCACGTCGTTGGCGATGGCTTTGACCGCTTCGCTGGCCTGCATGGGGATGACGCCGCGATTGGCCTCCATCAGATCCTTGTCGGTCAGGTAGAAAGGCGCTTCCATCCAGCGGTCGAGCTTGATGGTGGCGGACACGGGGCTGATGTCGCCCGTGTCCTGCGAAGTGGCCCCCGGCGTGACGGCCTGCGCCTTGATCGCGGAGGGGATGGGCACGTCGATGCTGGCCCCCTGCTGCGCGGCAAGGTTGCTGTAGTCCGAGTTCACGAGGCGGGGCATGACGCAGGTGCCGCGCAGGGCGAGCAGGCCCTGTGCGAGCAGCTTGTCGACGACTTTGGACAGATCGTTCATGGAAAAATCCTCTTGGTGCGCGCGGCTACTGGGCCGCGACGGTTACTTCGCCCTTGGCGATGGCTTCAAGGTTGGCTCCGAAGGCGCTCATGTCGCCCTTGGGGATGATTTTTGCGCCGGGGGCGTACGCGGAGTTGGGATGGCTGCCGGAGCCGCCGTCCGGGGCCTTCAGGATGCGGTCCTTCATGGGGTATTTGTCGATGATGGCCTCAAGCGCCTCTTCGGGCGCGGCGAAGGTGCCGGGATCGGAGCGGCTGAAAATGGGCTGGCCGTTCATGGTGGCGACCACGCGCAGCTCGCCGTTTTCCTCCTTCACCTCGAAATGCCTGCCGAACGAGGCGTAGGCCACGTCGGAGGGAAGCACGGTCTTGTCCTTCAGGAACGCGCTGGAATCGAAGATGCCCTTGACCAGCAGCGTGCGGATGGAGGCTTCCTTGGCGGCCAGCCTGTCGGCGGAATCTTTCTTGGAGTCGGCGAGGGCCTTTTCGAGATCGGAAATCTTTCCGTCATAGGACTTCTTGATTTCCATCTTGAGGTCGTCGACTTTTCCCGCGTCGATGAGCTTCCCGGCGTCAAGGTTGGCGACGGTTTCCTGGGCGGCCTTGGCCTTTTCCGGGTCAATGCCGTCAAACGCCTTGAGCTGGCTGGTCAGGGCGTCGATGTCCTTGCGCCGCCCGGCGGATTCCGCGTTGACGGCGGAAATTTTGTTCACGAGGTCGGGGACGTTATACGCAATCTCCGCACCGTCTTCGGCAACCCACACGGGGAAGCCGTCCTTCACCACCACATGGCCGTTTTCGTCGAGCTTGAGTTTCATGGTATCCTTCTCGGTTCGGGTTAGGGCTTCACGCCGGGGTATTCTTCGGCATCACGCCATGATAGGCGGGCAGGCCCGCATAATTGGGCATGAGTATAGACCCGTGCCCCGGATGCGCCGCAAGGGATTGTTGGAAGGTTTTTGTGTGCGGGGAGAAAAGAATACCTCTTGACATGATGTCAAAAAATAATATCATAAGGACATGAAAAAGAAACACCAGATGACCCTGAAACAGATATTCGCCCGCCCCGTTTCGGGGAGCATCAGATGGGCGGATATTGAGGCCTTGTTTGTGGAGCTTGGCGCGGAAGTAAGCGAACGTGCTGGTTCTCGCATCGCTGTGGTGCTGTTCGGGGAAGTGAGAGTGTTTCACCGTCCGCACCCTGCGCCGACTACGGACAAAGGAGCGGTTGCGAGTGTACGTATCTGGCTGGAAGGCCACGGAGTGAAACCATGAATAATGTCATGACATTTGAAGACGGCTACAAGGCCGTCATTGCCTATGACCCGGAAATCGAGATGTTCCGGGGTGAGTTCGTCGGACTCAACGGCGCGGCGGATTTTTACGCCGCCGATTTGGAAGGGCTGAAGCGCGAAGGTAAAATCTCGCTGGAAGTCTTTCTGGAGGTCTGTGCGGAAAAGGGGATCGCCCCCAAGAAGCAGGCGGGGCGCTTTGCCTTGCGGCTCGATCCCGAGACGTACCAGTCTGTCGCTATTGCCGCCTCTGCTTCGGGAAAGAGTATCAATCAGTTTATCGTGGACAGCCTGAAGCAGTCCGTGCAGGCGGTTTGAGAAGGATAGACATGTGCGCTGCTATCCATCCCGGAGAAATTCTCCGCGAAGAATATATGGCCCCGCTCGGCTTGAGCGCGAATGCCTTTGCCATCGCCCTCGGCATCCCCGCCACACGGATTCATGAAATCCTGCACGAAAAGCGCGGCGTCAGCACGGATACAGCCATGCGTCTGGCCCGGTATTTCGGGACTGACATGGAGATGTGGATCAACTTGCAGGCGCAGTATGAAGCCTGCCTTCTGAAAAGGGGCAGGAGTTCATGCGGATCATCCCGCATCGGGCTGTACAGGCTTCCCTTCAGTAGCTATGGAAAAGTATAGCTATCGCGTCATTTGGTCGGAAGAGGATCAGGAGTTTGTGGGGCTGTGCGCCGAGTTTCCCAGCTTGTCATGGCTGGAAGAGGAGCAGGACGCGGCCTTGCATGGAATCGTCCGGCTTGTCTCGGATACGTTGAAGGACATGGAAGTGAACAAGGAGCCGATCCCTGAGCCGCTTTCCCTTCGCAAGTTTTCCGGGAACTTTGTCGTCCGCACGACGCCTGAGATGCACCGTCAGCTTGCGATCCTCTCCGCAGAGGCGGGAGTCAGCCTGAACCACTATGTGAATAGCCGATTGCTGTAGAAAAAGTAGGAGTGCGATACCTAGCCAGCGGAGAGGCGTACACTCTGATCTATTCTGGTAGAGCTCGTGCCCAGTGAGGGGAAGTTCCATTGTTGACAAAGTTCCTTGGGCGACCGATATCTAGAAATATATAATAGAGGAAAGGAACGGTTAATCATATCCATCCGAGAGATTTTGTGTTACTCTTGGACTACAAATAGGGAGTCTATACCCCAAAACAGCTTCCGCTCATAATTCTTGAGGAATATTGTTCCCGAGCGACTCCAGAAGTAGACCTTCAACTGTAGTCTTGCCGTAGGGTGATTGAGCAAAAACTCTGGCAATCATCGAAGGAGAAAAGAAGTGAAAAAAACGATCATAGCCTTTGCAGTGTTGGGTATTCTGCTCTTGGCCAGCATCGGCGCCTATGCCTCGTCCATATCCGACAAACAGGCCCAGGCATGGGAACAGGCACTGAAAGGCGAGAGCCGGGCGGATCTCCCTGAGTGGATATTCCATGGACTTACGGCACTTGGAACGGCCAATATGGTACAGTGCAATGGTGAAACATATCTTGTCAGGCAGCAATGCAAACCGCATGATTGCGGCAATAATTTCATTATCAGCGCCTACCAGCCTTCATCTCAAAAAGCTTGGGGAATGATAGTTGAAGTGAAAGATGTACCTGAAGCAATAGATACCCCGAGTAAATATGCCCGTTATATATTTATCGGCAAGCCGGACAAGGCGATCCAATTTCTTCTGATGGAGCAACTAAAGGAAGATCCCAATTGGAAGTAAGCGAGTCATCACGCTTTGATGATATAATCACCCTTGGCCTTTCTTCCCGGGCTCCTTGCCTTTGATCTTCACCGTCGCCTCGCCCACATCATACGACTCGTTGTATTTCGCCTCGATTCCGTCCTCCTTAGCTCCAAGCCACCGGGCGGCAATTTTCCAACAGAGGGCTTCCGCGCTGCCGCTGCGCCGGGCGAAGCTGGCAAGCTGCGTGTCGAGCTGTGTTTTGTCGATGGCCTTGGACTCGGCGGACTCTCCCACGGCGGATTGCGGACGGACCATACGAAGGGCGATTTCCCGCACGCTGGCCTCGTCGCGGGCAAGGGCCTCGGCCTGCGCCTGAAACGCGGTGCCCGACGGCTCCACGTACTGCGCGGTGATGCCGCCCGGTTCCGTGCTCATGAGGGCGTTGGAGCTGGCGACCACGAACGTGTCCCAATGCTCCTGGCTTACGCCGCCCACGTTGAGCGGGGGGACGGCCCGGTCGAACAGCATCTTGTCGAGTTCCGAGTCCCGCCTGTAGATGCGCAGGATCAGGGACAGCACATCGTCCGTGGCGGGGAGCCCGGTCATGGGAGAGGTCGGCTCGAACAGGAACGGCACCAGCGGCACGGCGCCGAGCCCGTGCCTGCGCTCGCCGTCCTCGGCAATGGCGTACTCGGTGTTCTCCTTGTCCTTCATCGGGCGGCGGTAGCGAGTCCACGAGTCCCGCGTCCAGACGGTCAGGGTTTCGTAGCGGAGCGGGGCGGCGAAGGCTGCGGGGTGCTCCATCTCTTCGCTGTGGACGACCGCCCACGCGAGGCCCTTGGCGTCCATCCCCCAGTCCCACACGTCGTCGGGGCTGATGGAGGTGAAGTAGGGCACCAGACGGCGACCGCTGGCCCTGTCCTCCGCCACGGTTTCCCCTTTCTTTTGTTCCATGTCCACGATGACGAACCGCGCCCCGCCTGCCGCCGCGAGCCGGGTCACGTCCGCGAAGAAGGCATCGGCGGTCATGCCGTACCTGTCGGCGTCCGCCTCGATGGGGCGGAGGGCGTCGGGTAAAATACGCTCCGGCCGCCCCTCGTTGATGAAGCTGGCAAACACGTCCACGATGGGGGCCGCGAAGTTGCGGTAGGTGGCCCGGCTCGCCCGGATGTCGTATTGCTTGTCCGATTCGTAGGTGTGGCGCGTCAGATAGGCCCTGTTCCCCTCGATCCGTTCCCCACCCTCGTAGAGATCCATCGCCTTCCGGCGCTTGGTGGAGGATGCCGCGTACAGCGGGTGTTTCTGCTCGTAGCTGCTGTTCATTGTCGCTCCTTATCCGTGCGAGCTTCCGAAGAAGATTTCGCGCTTTTTGAACATGGTTGCATAGCGGGTTTCGTCGAGGGCGTGATCCTCGAATTCCGTGTCGATGTCGTCCGGGATGTGCTCGTCGCGTGGCGCGGCGGGCAGGGTGCGGATCAGCTCAGTGCAGGTGTTGAAGACGTAGAGCAGGGGGGCTTCCCCTTCCGCCCATATCCGTTCGCGCATCTGTTGCCAGCCCGTGATGCGGGAATTGTCGGCGCGCACCCACCGAACGTCTTCCGAGGCCATGTTGTCGGCAATGCTCGGCCCGTCCGTGCTGGCATAGATGGCCGGGTCCGCCGGGCCGGGATGTATGGTGATGCCCATGTGCTCCCGCATGGCCTTTTCCCGCTTGACGATGCCCTTCGCCACTTCCCGACTGGACATGCGGAGCCCCTCATTGGGGACGACGCGCCCGGCGCTGTCGCGCTTGGCCCCGTACCACTCGGCAAAGCGGATCAATGCCCCACGGGGGTAGAAAACGCCGTCCGGCGCTGTCGCGCTTGGCCCCGTACCACTCGGCAAAGCGGATCAATGCCCCACGGGGGTAGAAAACGCCGTCCGGCGCTGCCGTGCCGTCCGCGATGGCCCACCAGCCCACGGAGAAGGGGTGCGAGCTGCCCCAGTCGAACGACCGGAAGCAGTACCAGCCTTTGGGGACGGCGAACGGCCTGATGACATTCCGATCAGGCGACCATACGTCCCCGAAGAACGCCCCGGCGACCACGTTCCAGTCGCCGTTGAGCCATGCGCGCGCAGGTTGTCGTCCGTGATGGATTCCAGACGAAGGAGGTACTTCGGGTCTGCCTCGATGAGGTGCTTGTTGTCGTAGATGGTGGCGGGGATGAATACCCGCTTGCTGCCCGCGGCGTCCGTGATGGGCGTGAAGGGCGGGGCGGGATCGATGAAGTACCGTTTGACCCACAAGTGCCCGACGCCGAGCGGGTTGGCCGTGCAACGGATGAGCTTGGGGGCCTGCGGGTTGCTGGAGCGGCAGAAGCCCTTGGCCGTCTCATACACGTCCATGCTCGGCTGGTTGCAGATTTCATCGAAGCCGACGAACGGATATTCATGGCCCTGATAGTTCTCCATATCCGCGATGCGCTTGGCGTGGCGGAACCGGAGTGTTTCGCCGTCGGGAAAGCTCCACGTCATGGCCGTCGATCGGAACTTTGCGCCCTTGATGATGGAAGGGAAGAATCGTTCAGACTTGCCGACGATCTCCTCAAGCTGCTTGTAGGTGTGCCTGAAGATGATGCCCTTCCAAAATTCGCGCAGTCCTTGCCCCACGAACTGGAGATAGTCCATCAGCAGGGAGTCCGTTTTCCCCGGCCCGCGTGCGCCGCCGAACAGGACTTCAGGGAAGGGGCAGGACAGGAACAATGCCTGGGGGAGAGAGTTTGGCTGCCAGATTATTGGGAGGCCACGGCTGTCCATGCTTCCTCCGAAAAGAGGCCGGGAGAGACGAGCACGCCCGTCTGCCTGCCGTCATCGGCGTCGCCCTCTCCTTCAAGCCGGGCGATGCTCTCCGAAACCCGGCGGATCTGATCCTGAACAGCGGTCAAGGCATTCTCCAGACGCTCGATGTACCGGGCGTGGCTCTCGCTCTGGCTCGTGGTGGCATCGTTTCCGTCCGCCTTCTTCGTTTGCTGCGCTCCAGTGAGCAACATGGCGGGGTGAAGGAGTTCTTTCCCTTGACCATTCATTTTTCCGATGGGCGTTCCGGCAATCACCTCGGCGTCCATCGCCTTCTTGATCCGGCGCAAAATACGCAGCTCCCGCATTCGCAGGGTCTTGAGGGTTTCCCTGAGCGTCGTCAGAGGATTGATGTCCAAACTGTCGCGATAGGAAAGTTCCTCCGGCGTCATGGTCGAGGCGAGGATCGTCTCGTACTGCCCGGTCTTGAGGGCATTCTTCGAGCCCTTGGGGGCACCACCCTTGCGGCGGGAGGCTCCCCCGTGCATGTAACAGACCGTCTGCCCGTGCATGGCGGCACGGCGGCACCGTTCGCCGGTCCGTTTACTTTTTGCCGTACATTGACCCATCACACACCATCATGAGGGTTATTCCCCACTGTCGACGCCAAAGCGCCGAGAGAGGATGTCGCCATTCACGAACTGCTCACAGACGGGCACGCCCATCTCCATGAGAAAGCGGTCCTTGGCCTTCTGATTCTGAAAAACGACCGTGAAGTAAAAGTCCGCACTCTGCGCTTCCTGCATGTCCTTCATGCTGTCGGCCCGGTGGTCGCGTACCTCGCGGATTTGCTCCTTGGTGGCGGTGACGTCCTCGGTGTCCTGAAACAGTGCGGAGAAGCGAGGATCCCCGTCGAACATCATGACCGCTGTGGATTCGGTAAATCCCAATTCTTCGGCAGTGAACCCGTCCGCCTGCATCAGGTTGCCGAGCATACCGACATCCCAATCTCCCTGAGCATCAGGATTGTTCAGGAATACGTTGGCCTGTTTTTCTTCCCGGTCTGTCAGATCCACCACGGTTACGCGGAGCTGATAATCCCCGGCCTCCGGATACTTCTCGTTGTAGTCGAGTGCCTTGAGCCGCTGGTGCCCTGAAACGATGTTTCCGGTACGCACGTTCCAGATGATGGTTCCGAACAGGCCGTGCTTTTTGATAAAGGCACGGAGACGCTTTTCCGCCCCCTCCCCGATGATGCGGGGATTGTAGGGTGCCTCCTTGATCTGGGAACGCAGGATGTACCGTTCCTCACCTTTCTGAAATTTGGTCGCGGCGACGCTCATGTCGTACCCTCCTGTTTCTTCGCAAACACATACTGCGCCAGACTGACGCCCGCGAGCGGAAACCATGATTCGATGCGGGCGTAATCCTCCGGGTAGACCCGACGGATCGCGGCGAGATCGCTTCCCATGAGTGAGCGGAAGGAAAAGCCGAGGTGCTGCGTTTCCGGGGCGACCTTCAGCCTGTGATGCCGGATGTAGGCGTACACGTCCGACTTGCTCCAGTGCGCGAGGGGGAAAAAACGCCCTCGTTTGGGATTCACCACGCCGCCGTCGCCCTTGATCATGGCCCGGCGGACGATGGAGTCCGCGATGCGTTCCCCTGCCGCGATCCACCAGATGCCGGACTTCGACCGGGCGTAGGTGTATACATCGAGGAAGGAGATGATCGGCACGTCGAAATCGTATTCCCGGAACGTACCGTACCGGAGCCATTCCGCGAGCATGGGATGCGGCACAATCATGACGGGAACCCTGTAGCGACGCTCAACCCAGTCAAGACACGCCCGCTGGAACGAGAGTATCGGCCCAAGCCGCATGAAGACAGGCTGAATCCTCTTGAAATACCGTGCGCACAGGTCAAGAGTCACAGCCGAGTCCTTGCCCCCGGAATAGAAGACAAGAACCCGGTCTGTGATGTTCGCAGCGGCCTTGATGCCGTCAAAGAGAAGGGTCGTGGCCGCCACTATGGATTACCCCCCGGAGCCGCCCATACTCTTGCGGCGGAGCATGTTCCGACCGCGGGAACCGAGATCGGATCGGGAACGGCGTCCGTCAGTAGTCCCGCCAGTGGAGTAGTGGCGGCGCCCTATCGTGCCGACAGCCTGACCAGCAGTTTGCGTCTTGGCCATGGTGTTTCTCCTTTTTCAGAGTGGATGTTCATTGCCTCAGCCGAAATATGTGAGCCGCTTATCCAGCGATCCAGCGCGAAAGGACGTTCCCGGCCGCTCCTGCCGCAGCCGCTACAGCCACGAGTGCGGCCATGCCCCCGGCCCGGCGGGTTTCGGCGGCTTCAAGCGCGGCAACGCGGGTTTCGAGCATGGACATGCGCTTGCCGTGGTCACGCAGGTTTGAAATGACCACATCGTCAATACGCTCGCGCAGTCCGGCAAGTTCGGCCTTGACCGCGGACAGCTCGGCCTTCACTTCCCCGATCTCGCGGACAAGCTGCACGTCGTCGTTCATCGCCCCGCCTCCACGCCCTTGATCCACAGGAGCAGGTTCCCGGCCTCGCCAGCGGGCAGGTGCACCCACTCGCCGGGCTCGGTGAACGTCTCGCCCCGGTAGGTGTAGGACCACTCACCCGTCACGACGGCCCCCGGCGTCAGCGGAGCCGGGCTTGTCGCGGCGGTCGGTTCCACCCATCGAGTGCACCCACTCGCCGCCAGCGTCATCACGAACAGCAGCGCGATCAGCCTCGCGGCGTTCGCCGTACCGTTGGCGCAGCCACAGCTTGAGGATCCCGGCGAGCGATGAAAGGAACTCAAGGACGGCCCGCACATCACTTCCCCGTCACGGCCTTGACTTCGGCCTTCACGGTTTCGGACTTGCCGTCAGCCACGGCGCCCTTGTTCTGCCCGAAGTGTGCGGCAAGGGCATGGGCCCAGCGGTAGAAGATGGCATAAAGCCCGGTCGGTTCCTTCGGCACGGGCATCCATACGGTGGCCACGGCGCACAGGCCGCACACGGTCATGACCACGCTCAGGGCGGTGACGAGCCACGCCGCGTCGGGATACTGCGCGGAAAAACTCATCAAGGTCGAAAGGATGAAGTCAATCACGGTCGCTTCCATCAGTATTTGCCTCCATGCTGGTAGAACGCCACGTCACGGGGCTTGTCCGGGTCGTTGTCCACATGGATCCACGTCGGAGCCAGCTCGACGCGCCGAAATCCGGCCTCAAGCAGGGCTTGCAGCATGACGAAACGGGAATGGGAATCCACGCAGCGGATATCCACGGCATAGCCGCGAGTATGGGAGGACGTGGGCACGCCGCCGACCGCCTTGTTGTGCTTCGGGCAGCGGTACGCGGAAGAAAGGGGGAACGGGATGCCCGCCAGATCGCGGGCCTCGTCGAGCATCTGGAGCAGGTCGGCGTCCATCTTCTCCATGCCCGCACCGCACCCGCACTTGCAGCGGAATTCGACCGGGGAGAAGTGGCGCAAGGAAAGAACAGCCATAAAAAACTCCTGATTTTTGGTCAGGAGCATACCATTTCAAGGGGATGAGGGTTCAAGGGGTTGTTGGAAGGTTTTTTCCTCGCGCGGCTTTCTTCCAGTAGCCGTGCCCGCCGTTCACAGGCTTGACCCAAACGTCGGTATATTGGCAATTTTGACACCCACAGAATTGAGTAGGCATAGCAGCGATAGCGGCGCAGCTTGGTCACAAGAATATCACTACCACCGGAGGCTTTTATACCCACGCACTCGCCTCGTCCCAACGCCGTGCAGCAATAGCCCTGTCCGCTTGCACCAATTGGGTACAAAATGGTGCGGAAAATGACACTTAAAAACAATATTATTAATAAGTTATGCCAATAAAATCCTTTCCATAAAAAAGGGAGCCTTTCGAGGCTGCTTTTTTTTGTGGGCAAAAGGGAGGGCCGAATGGTTGTAATCGTTTTCTTGTGAAAGAAGAGCTTTTTTAGGAAGGGAAAAGTTTTTTGATGAGTAGAGAGGCTTTTCTATGTAACCATCTGATAATGAAAGTGTATTGAGTTATTAAAGACATATTTCTGAGAAATGAAAGTATGTTACGGAGAGTTTTTTCGATACAGAAGAAAGGCACGGAAAGAAAAAATTTTGTATATTGTTTAATATAGATACGTGAAATAGATGGTTCGTTCAAAGTCTTCACAAGGTTTTATCTAATATATCACTAGACAAACAAGCCGGCTATCTGATACATCCAAATAAAATAATTCATATTAAATTACACAATGATACTAAAAATAAAAGTACTGTTGTGCAAATACTGTTCTTGTGTTTTTAATTTTTTATTGAATACTAATAATATGTTGTTTTTATTAATAAAAATTTAAAATAAACGAAAAATATCTTAGATAATTTTTATTTTAAAATATTTCACTAAAAATATATAAATATCAGGTTCGTTTCTTGCCGTAATCAAATAACATATTGAAATAAAATTAAAATATCTAATTGCGATTCCTTATGCCCGCTATGCCATGTGGCTATGGACGGGAATTCGGGCCGGGAACGCTCACAAAGGAGGTGGCCTCTTCCGAACTGGCGGCACGAGTCGCGTACACCAGTATTTTTTTCATCAGGAGAAACGCATGCGCCTCAGAAAGTTTTTCAGTTGCTGTATCGCCCTGTTGCTCTGCCTTGCCATAAGCGCGCCGGCCTTTTCCGCTCCCCTGACCAAGGTCCGTACCGCGTGGATGGATGAATTCGAAGCGTTCCCCATTTGGTACGCCAAGGAAAAAGGTTGGGATAAGGAAGCCGGGCTGGATCTTGAAATCCTGTATTTCACGTCCGGGATGGCGATTCTGAACGCGCTCCCCTCTGGAGAATGGCAATACGCCGCCATCGGCGCGGTGCCCGCCATGATGGGGGCTCTCCGTTACAACACGTATGTCATTGCCAATGCCGATGAGGAATTCCTCATCAACCGCGTCCTCGTCCGGCCCGACAGCCCCATCGCCAAGGTGAAAGGGTGGAACAAGGATTATCCGGAGGTTCTCGGCAGCCCTGAAACCGTGAAGGGCAAGACCTTCCTGACCACCACCGTCTCGTCCGCCCACTATGCGCTCAGCGTATGGCTGCGTGTTCTCGGGCTCACTGAAAAAGACATCGTGCTCAAGAATATGGATCAGGCGCAGGCCCTCAGCGCTTACGAAGACGGCATCGGGGACGGCGTATGTCTCTGGGCCCCCCATGCGTATGTGGGCGAGGCCAAAGGCTGGAAGCTTGTCGCCAACCCCAAGCTGTGTGGGCGTAGCAGCCCTTGCGTGATCGTGGCCGACCGCAAGTATGCGGATGCGAACCCTGAGGTGACCGCGCGTTTCCTCTCCGTGTATATGCGGGCCATGAATATGCTGCAGAACGAGCCGCTGGAGTCCCTTGTCCCTGAATACCGCCGCTTCTTCCTTGAATGGGCGGGCAGGGACTACCCCGCCGATCTGGCACTGCTCGATCTTCAGACGCACCCGGTCTTCAATCTGGACGAGCAGCTCGCCATGTTCGACGCCTCCAAGGGTCAGAGCGAGGCCCAGTACGCGCAGAGCGAAATGGCCAGATTCTTCGCCGAAATCGGCAGCATCAACAAGGATGAACTGAAGAGGGTGGAAGACGGCTCCTACGCCACGGACAAGTTCCTGAAGCTCATCAAGAAGCCCATACCCTCCTACAAGTAAACGGATGTCCCTCTGCCCTGAAGGGAAGGCTTCGGCCTTCCCTTTTTTGTTCAACGCGGTAAAAAAATTATCCTTTACAAGATATGGAGAGTGTTCATCAATGGTTTCTATTCAGAATTTGGAATGATAAGCATATCGGTGCCGATGCGTTTGCCGTGTGGATTCCTGATCTCGCGGATACGCGGGCTCTTGGAAAGAAATCCGGTGGCTGTTGGACATTGGCCATACGTTCGAACCATGTCCGGTTGCAGTGCCGAGGGGCGGTAGGGGGCTCGTCGGCGATACAGTATGTATTGACTTGTATCAAAAGACATATGAGAGTCGGGCTCTCCACCCTGTTGAAGAGAAGTATCCCTTCTTTACAATGGGATCAGTATAGAACCAAAGTAGCGCCGGATTAGAAACTGAAAATGATTCCTGATTGACAAGGGAAGAGCTGTGGGCTAGGGAGCCTGTGCGAATGTATTCCCTTGTTGCCTGGATAGAGCGTTTGTAGAGCAAATTCCGGCCGAGGGAGGCCTTCCGCTCATGCGGAGACATACGCCGGGAAAGAGGGGTTCCGCTTGTGAGGGAGTGGGAACAAGAGGACGGGCTTGCCGGGCGTTCTGCCCGGAATGCCGGAGCAGGCCGGCTATGAGCCGCCGTGCAGCGAGGGAGGCCCGGATGGCGAGCCGTGATTCCCTTCCGACAACCGACCGGAATGAAGGCGTGAACCGTGATAGAGAAATGCGAACCGATCACCCATCTGTTTGATGCTGTCCACCAGTTATGGGATCACAGGCGTACGCAGCGTGCGTTCGCTACCCTGATCTTCTTCATTTATCTTGCGGGGCTTCTGGGTATCGAGGCCAACCGGCAGGGGCTACTGCCTCCGTGGCTGGAGCATATTACGCCCATGAGCCACTTTCAGGCGATCCATCTGGCTTTCACGCTTATCCTCGGCATGGAGGTGATGGAGCTTATCCTGACCATTTCCGGATCGCTTTCCAAATCGCTCGGCAAGCAGTTTGAAGTCATGGCCCTCATCCTGCTCCGGGACGCCTTTAAAGAATTATCCAAGCTCCCCGAGCCGGTCAGCCTCACGTCAGGCATTGAGCCGGTGGTGCACATCGCCTCTGCGGGGCTGGGCGCGCTGATCATCTTCATTTGCCTCGGTTTTTATTATCAGCTCCGTACCCATCAGAATTATATAACCAATCCAGAAGAACAGATGCGGTACGTCATGTCGAAGAAGCTCATCTCGCTCGTGCTGTTCCTGCTCTTCGTAGGCATCGCCGTCCGGGATTTGATATTGTTCGTGCAGACCGGCAATGACGCTGACTTCTTTGAAACCATCTACACCATCCTGATCTTCGCGGACATCGCGCTGGTGCTCATTTCGCAGCGGTTCATGCCGGATTTTCACGCCGTGTTCCGCAACTCCGGCTTCGTGATCGGGACGCTGATCATGCGCCTGTCCTTGTCCGCCCCTTGGCCTTGGAACATCGCGTCGAGCATTTTTGCGGCGGTTTTTGTCCTGGCCCTGACGTGGGCCACCACCTATTTCGGGCCTTCGCGTCTGCGGAAGCCGTTACCGAGGTAGCGTCATGCTGTATGAGATCGAACAGGCTGTTTTTGAACGTTTTCCGGGATATGCGCGGATGGCCGTGGTTGCCGAGGGCGTGGACAACACCCGGGAAATCCCTGAGCTGGCCGAACTGCTGGCCCAGTGTGGGGAAGGCGTGCGCCGTGATGATCTGGAGGATTTCTGGCATGTCCCGGTGCTGGAAACATGGGCCGAAGCCTTCTCGGGCATGGGCATCAAACCCAAGAAGAACCCGCCGTCCGTGATCAACCTCGTCAAGCGCTGCCGTGCGGGGAAACCTCTTCCGTTCATCAATCCGCTGGTGGCGATCTTCAACTGCATCAGCCTGAAATATTTGTTGCCGTGCGGGGGCGACGACCGGAACGTCATCGAGGGCGATCTGCGCCTCGGCATTGCGGACGGTACCGAAAACTATGTGCCGCTCGGCCAGCCCGACGTGCTGGAGCACCCGCAGCCCGGCGAAGTCATCTATTATGATACGGCGACGAAAGATGTGTTCTGCCGGGCATGGTGCTGGAAGAACGGCAACCGCAGCAAATTGATGCCCGAAACCACGAATGCGGTGATCAATGTGGACGCGATGCCGCCTCTGCCCTTGGCGACCGCCGAACAGGCCGCCGAAGAAGTCGCCGGGCTGCTCCGCCGCTTCACTGGAGCCAAGACGGCCATCCATAAGCTGACCGCCGAGACTCCGCGCTTTACGCTGTAATGATTCGTACCCCGGCCCCTCTCCGGCACCGTATTCTCGGCAAGACGGTTTTGGGAGGTTTTCAGGGTTGTTTTGGCCAGAAGGCTTTCCCTGCAGGTATGGGGAAGGCGAACGCCGTGTTCCCGTTTTATCGGTAGTCCCGGCACGGCGCTGGTCGGGGATGCTCCGTATGGGGCATCCCTTTTTTTATGGCGTTGAGCTTCCTTATGGAAAGAGTTCCATGAGTTATCGTGGCTATGGGCGTCACTCCGTTTTGGGAGATCCTCCATAACGGAATAGGCGTTATTTCCGGGGGATGGCACGCATAGGGTTCTTCCCGAAAAACAAGGCGGCGGCTATGACAGCCAGACACGGAGCCCATACCCAGCGCAATTCTGAGAGCATGACGGAGAGCCCCCGTTGCGACAGGAGCCCCTTGAGGCCGAACGGCGAAACCCGGATAGGGCGCCAGTCGCAGAAGTACCGGGTTTGGTCGAAGGGCCAGAACGCGGCTACGCCAAGTCCGCCGTTGGTCATTGCGTCCAGCAGGATATGGCTTGAGACGGCCAGAAGGCCGACGGTGAATCCCATGAGGCGTGAACCGCGCAGGAACAGCGGGGCCACTCCGAAGCCGGCACAGCCCATGAGCAGGGCAAACGCGAGGGAATGGGAAAACCCCCGGTGCCCGAACGCGTCGGCATAGCTGATGCCGAACCGGAAGCCGATGACGTCGGCATCCGGCAAAACGGCGCACAGGATGCCGAAGAGCAGCATCCGGGTGGAAACCCGTCCGCCCAGGAGTGCCGCCAACGCGAGCACGGGTGCGGGGTGGGAAAAAACAGTGGGCATGGGGAACTCTTGAGATGGCGGCCTAGGTGTTGCTGCATGGCGGGATAGGATGTCCCCTTGCCTTTCACCCGGATCGTCCGTCATGTCAATCGCCTTGGTGCGCGTGGCCGAAGTCCCTATGCAGGAGTGTTTCAAGCGCCGGGAGCGCCCTGCTGACGCACGCTTTCCCTTCGTTGATGACCTCTTCGGCCTTGTAGAATTCCAGCAGCCCGACATGGGCGAGCCTCGGCGTCAGAAAAATGTCCGGAGGATCTCCGGCCATGCGGCTCCGGGTGATCCTGTCCTGCACGATGTCCACGGCACTGGCGATGGTGCCGAAGACGCTCGGCGGGTGGTGTGCGGGGGATTCGTTTTCGCCGAACAGCGTGGTGCCGTACTGCCTGATGGTCATGGCGATACGTTCCACGAAATCTCCCTCGCCCTCTTTATTTTCTTTCGGCTTTTTCTTGGCGGAGTGCCGCCCGATGAGCTCGCCGTTCAGGTTGACGGCGAGGACGATGTCCGCCCCAAGCGCACGGCAAACGGAAATAGGCACGGGATTGACCAGCCCCCCGTCAAACAGCCAGCGGTCATGATAAAAGACGGGCGGGAACAAACCGGGAAGGGAGATGGAAGACCAGATCGCTTCTTCAAGCGGACCTTTCTTCAGCCAGTATTCCCTGCCGGTGCTCACCTCCGTGGCGACGGAGGCATAGCGCACGGGCAGATCTTCGATGAGCATACCCGGCGGGGTCACACAGTCCGCGAAGAAGGCACGGAGTTTTTCCTTATTCACAAACCCATCGATGGACATGCTGAAATTGAAGTACGACGCCGTATTGAGTTTGGTCAGCGCGCACACGCGCTGCTTCAGCCGACCAAGGTTTCCGGTGGCGTACGCCGCGCCCACAATCGAACCGATGGACGTCCCGCACACGATTTCGGGGTGGATGTCCAGCTCCGCGAGTGCTTCAATGATGCCTATATGCGACCAGCCCCGTGCGGAGCCGCTCCCCAGCGCCAATCCTATTTTCATGGCAGACCGCCTCTTTGCATAGTGGATCCTGCCCGGAGGAGGGCAGGGTGGATGCGCGTTTTTTGAAGTATTTTTTGATCGCGTTCCAGATTTTTTATACGGTGTGCCGCCGTTTCTGTCGATAGCGTTACAAATCGTTTCTTGAACATCGTGAAGCCCTATTCAGAGGAAGCGGAAGGCACCCGTTGGAACAGAAAACACCTAATAGTGTATAATAAAAAGAGAAAAATACAATCATTCAAGCGTATATGTGAGAAAAACGCGCGTGAGGAAGAAAATGCTTGACTTATTATAACTAAAAAACTAGTTATTTAGTTATGAATACACACTACCTCAACGGACTGCCTCAGGAATGGACCGCCATCGCTGAAGTTTTTTCAGCACTGGGGGATGGGACACGGCAAACGATCCTGCTGCTCTTTGAGCCGGGGGAATCCATCGAGCTGAAAACCTTCGTGGACATCTTGCCGCTGAGCCGTTCGGCGGTGGTGCACCACCTTAAAGTCTTGGAGCAGGCGGGATTGTTGATCCCGCACAAGCACGGGAGGGCTCTTTCGTACACGCTCAACCTTGCCTGCGCCGTCCATGCGCTTGGGCAGGTCAAGACGTACGCCGACGAACTGCTTGCCGCGACCGAAGCGGCGCAATGACACACCTTTTTGGAGACGTTCCATGAGTACCGACAGCGGGAATCGGAAATATCAGGCGCTTGCCCTCGGGACCAGCTACGCCCTCGGGACCTTCAACGACAACTTCTTCAAGCAGGCCGGCCTGCTCCTTGCCGTGACCACGGGCAACGCGGTGTTCCAATCGCAGGTGACGTTCCTATTCGCGCTGCCGTTCGTGCTCTTCTCCGCATGGAGCGGTTGGCTTGCCGACCGTTTCGCCAAGAAAAGCCTCGTCATCTGCGCGAAGACGCTGGAACTCGCGGCTATGCTGGCGGGAGCCTGGGGCATGGTGACGCTCGACTGGAACTGGATGCTCGCCATGACCTTCTGCATGGGCCTGAGCTCCACGCTGTTCAGCCCGGCGCTCAACGGTTCCATCCCCGAACTTTTTCCCGTCGGCCAAGTCCCCCGCATCAACGCCTTGTTCAAGCTCGGAACCACGGCGTCCATCCTGTTCGGGGTGTTCCTCGCCGGGATCGCGCTGGATCAGGCATGGATCGAAACGGCTTACCCCTTCGGCCGCTGGCTGGTGGCGATATTGGCCGTGACCGTCGCGGCCGGGGGGCTTGTGAGTACGGCCTTCATTCCCGCGTACCCGGGAGCCGGAAGCCGCAACCCTTTCCCATGGTCGGCGGTCATCGATTCCTTCCGCTTCCTGCGCACTCTCCGCAAGGATGGCCCGCTGCACCTTGTCATCTGGGCGGAAGCGTTCTTCTATTTCCTCTCGACCCTGCTGTTGCTCGAGATCAATAACCTTGGGGGCGCGGAACTCGGCCTGTCCTATACGGCGACCAGTTTCCTGCCCGTAGCCCTGATGGTCGGCATCTGCGCGGGCTCGCTGCTCGCCGCCAGAGGCACGCCCGAAAGCTGGCGCACGCTGCTGGTCCCGGCGATCATGGGCATCGGCGTCCTGCTGTGCCTTGTGCCGGTCGTCGCCGCTGCCGATCCCGCGCTCCGGCTTCCATTGCTGTTCGGGCTGTACGCGCTTGCCGGGACGTGCGGCGGGCTCTACCTCATCCCGATCACCAGCTTTATCCAAGTCCGTCCCGCCGCCACGGACAAGGGGCGCATCCTCGGGCTCGACAACTGCCTTTCTTTCACCGGCATTCTGCTTGCGGGCCAACTGTATCTGCCTCTGTCATTGTTGCGGCCCTCGCACGGGCATGTGGTCCTCGGCATTCTCAGCTTGGGCGTTGCCTGTGTGTTTCTGGCAGTGATGCGTGGTTTCGGGCGGCATCAAAACCCTGAAGAACTGTTTTCGGAGCCAGTCCCGGCGGCTTCGTCCTTGCCCCCGGTTGCGCATGGTCCCGGTTTTCGGGCGCTGCTGGCGTTTGTCCGCGGGCTGTTGCGGCTGCGCTATACGATAGAGGTGGAAGGGCTTGAAGCCGTGCGCGCCCGCGACGATGGGCGTCCGATTCTGTTCCTGCCCAACCATCCGGCACTTATCGACCCAGCGCTTGTCTACACGAGCCTTGCGGGCTTTGCGCCGAGGCCCCTCGGGGATGAACGCCAAGTCGAACAGCCGGTGATCCGCACGCTGACCCGATTGATCGGAACCATTTCCATACCGGATCTGCGCCGGGAGGGACGCACGGCGGAGAGCGGGGTGCATGAGGCGTTGGAACGCGTGGCCGGAGTCCTGCGCTCGGGCGGGAATGTCCTTCTCTATCCCGCCGGGGGGCTTACCCGTACGGGCCGGGAACGGCTCGGCGGCAATCGGGGGGTATACAGTTTGCGCGGGCTGGTTCCGGATGTACGGCTGGTACTCGTCAGGACGACGGGCCTCTGGGGAAGCTCGTTCAGCTGGGCGCGGGGTACGGCTCCGGATATCCTCAAGGGATTGGCCCGGGGCGTGTTCGAACTGCTGCTCAACGGCATATTCTTTATGCCGCGCCGACGGGTGCGGATATCGGTATCGGAACCGGAATTGCCCGGACAGGCCGATGGGCTGCGCACGCTCAACGAGGCGCTGGAAACCTTCTACAATGCGGACATGGCGCCCGCGCTCGCTGTACCATACCATTTCCTGCTCGGTTCCACGCCGAAGGAACTGCCCGCGCCCGCAATGCAAACCCCGGACGGGGCTGCCTTGGCGGACGTACCAAAGGCCATCAGGGAAAGGGTATTGGCCATCCTGCGGGAAGAGAGCGGGGTGGAGGTTATCGAAGATACGGCGACGCTCGCCACGGATCTGGGGATCGACAGCTTGTCGCTCATCAATGTCAGCGTACGGCTTGAGGAGATTTCCGGCCAGCCCATCGAGCAGCTTGAAGCGCTGCGCACGGTTGGTGATTGTATCCTCGCGGCGGCAGGACTGCTCGGCGCGGCAGGTGAAGCCGCCGAACCGCCCGCCGCGTGGTTCCCCACGGGAGAGGCGCGCACCCTTTCGGTCCCGGACGGACGGAATCTGGTGGAGACGGCATTTCGGCAGGCCATGCGCTCTCCCTCGCGGCTCATGCTTGCCGACGGAGCTGCCGCACTCTCGGCGCAGGATATGATCATGCGGGCTTTTGTGCTGGCGTCCTTCATCAAGGCAAAAGCGGGGAACGGGGAGCGCGTCGGCATCATGCTGCCCGCTTCGGCTGCAGCCGTGCTCGCGTGGCTCGGGGCGCTCATGGCCGGAAAGACGCCCGTGATGTGCAATTGGACGAGTGGGGCGGCCAACTTTTCCCACGGCCTTGAAGCGGCAGGCGTGCGCCGCGTCTTCACTTCGTCCCGCCTGCTGGACAAGCTTTCCGGGCAAGGGTTCCCCGTCGGCGAACATGCCGATGTCTGGGTGGCGCTTGAAGACGCGAAGCGCCTTTCGCTCCCGGCGAAGCTCGGCGCGTTCCTCAAGTCCCGCCTGCTGGGTATTCCCTGCCTCGGAGAGGCCGTCATCCCGCGCCGCGTGCCGGAAACGGCGGCGATCCTGTTCACCTCGGGTTCCGAGGCTCTGCCGAAGGCCGTACCGCTCACCCATATGAACATCCTTGCAAACTGCCGGGACATCGCCGCCGTGCTCAAGATCACGTCGCACGACAGTATGTTGTCCATGCTTCCGCCGTTCCATTCCCTCGGGCTGACCGGGAACATCGCCTTGCCGCTGGCTTTCGGCCTGCCCGCCGTTTACTACGCGAACCCCACCGAAGGAGCACGGCTTGCGGCCCTGACCCGGCGCTGGAAGCCCACGATCACCGTGGCTCCCCCCACATTCCTTGACGGCATGTTGCGGAAGGCCCGCCCTGGGGATCTCGCTTCCCTGCGCCTCGGGTTCGTGGGAGCGGAGAAGTGCCCCGACAGCGTGTATGCGGCCTTTGCCGAGGCAGCTCCCGGCGGCGTCCTGTGCGAAGGCTACGGGGTGACGGAATGTTCCCCGGTCATCAGTGTGAACCGTCCCGAAAGCGTCCTTCCCGGCACCATCGGCCAGCCGCTGCCGTCCGTGAGGGTTGCCGTCGTGTCTGCGGAAGGGGAACCGCGCCGCGTGGCTCCCGGCGAAACAGGTATGCTGTTGGTGTCCGGCCCCAACGTCTTCGGCGGGTATCTGGGCGTGGATGCGGACAAGCAACCCTTTGTGGCTTTTGAGGGTATGGAATGGTACCGCACCGGGGATCTGGTGAGCGAGGCTGCCGACGGGTGCCTGACCTTCCGTGGACGCCTGAAGCGTTTCGTCAAGGTTGGCGGTGAGATGATTTCACTCCCGCAGATCGAGAGCGTGCTTGCGGCGGCTTTCGGCGAGGGACGTTCCGAAGAATCCGGCGAACAGGGCCCCGCGCTTGCGGTCGAAAGCGGAGAGGACGGAGCCATTGTCCTGTTCACTACGCTCGACATTACCCGGGAAGAGGCCAATGCGGCCTTGCGGGCCGCGCGCCTTTCCGGGCTGTCCGCCGTCGCCCGTGTGCAAAAACTGGCGTCTATCCCGGTTCTTGGAACCGGAAAGACCGATTACAAGGCGCTCAAGGCGTCCTGCGTCTGAGGAGGCTCGTGCGCGGGGAGGTTCATTCTGAAAAGGCCTTCTTTCAAGGACAACCCGCGTTGGAAGGCGCAACAGGCATTCAAGACGAAGCCTTTTGAGAGGCTGAAGACGATACGTTTGGGGAAGGGGGAATTTCTCTTTGGAAAAGTTCCTCTTCCTCAATAGCCCCACACCGTTTCAAAGCGCGTCGGTACTAACTCCCTTCCTCGGTTATCCCGTCAAAGCGGGCTATACAAAAAGATGAAGGCGCGGTAGGAATGCACCATATTTCGGGGAGATTCCTTTCCGTTTTTTTGGAGGAAACGTTCATGGTACAGGTTCCTGTTTTGGCTATTCACGGCGGCGCGGGCACAATCAACCGGGAAGCCCTTTCCGCTGAGGCGGAGCGCGAATACCGCGGCGCCCTTCAGTCCATTCTAGAGAAAGGGCGGGACGCGCTGACCGCCGGAGCCTCCGCCCTTGATGCGGTGACGCTGGCCGTGTCCATGCTTGAGGACTGCCCGCTGTTCAATGCCGGGCGCGGCGCGGTTTATACCAGTGCCGAAACCCATGAGATGGACGCCGCGATCATGGACGGCAGCACGCTGCGGACCGGCGCGCTTTCGTGCGTGCACGGCGTCAAGAACCCGATCCGGGCGGCCCGTGTGGTCATGGAGCAGTCTCCACATGTCCTGATGACCAGCGACGGCGCGATGGCGTTCCTCCGCGAGCACGGCGTGGAATTCATGCCCGATGCGTACTTCGACACGGAACACCGTTTGGCCCAGCTGCATCAGGCGCAGGCGAGGCAGCCCGGCGCGGCAGTGCTCGACCACGACGGCGCGGCTGCGGCGAGCAAACTTTCCTTCGCCGGAAATCCGCTCGACGAGAAGACGAAAATGGGCACTGTGGGGGCGGTGGCGCTGGATAGCCGGGGCAATCTGGCTGCGGCGACCTCCACGGGCGGCATGACCAACAAGCTTCCCGGACGGGTAGGGGATACGCCCATCGTCGGCGCGGGTTGCTATGCCGATGATGGCGTGGCGGTTTCCTGCACCGGTTCCGGCGAATATTTCATCCGGCTGGTGGTGGGGCACGACGTAGCGGCCCGCGTGCGCTATCAGGGGGCGAGCCTTGAGGACGCCGTACACGCCGTGCTGGCCCGGGTGGGTGAGCTTGGAGGCACGGGCGGGCTCATTGCCGTGGATAAAAAGGGGCATGTGACGCTGCCGTTCATCTCCGAAGGCATGTACCGGGGATGTGTCAGGGGGGCGGAGGCTCCGCTCGTGGCCATTTATGGACAGGAAGAAGGCTGTTGAGCGTAGAAAAAACAGGTGGTGAGCTCATTCTGTATGTCGTTTCCGCCTGTTGTTTGCATTTATTCGTGAAGATGAGCGAGGTCGGTGATTTTGTTCTGTTTTTCACGATAAAGAGAAAAAAGGCATTCAGCCCTTTTTTGTAGAGGGGGAGTGCTTTTTTTCTATTGACAGAACAGGGTTGTTTAGGCTTCTAATGGATATTCTCGAACGAAAACGAAGGCTGCGGGATTTTCCCAACGTGGTTTTGCCGGTTCGGCAAGGCCCTGTGAAATCCCCAGCCTCGAATTTGTTCCGCTAAAGTTGTTGGCTTGTCCGCGTCCGTCTCTGGAAACCGTTCCGGAAGGGGCGGAGTACCGTTAGGTTGGGAATTGGAGAAGGGAATGGGGCCGAGTGACAGAAACGTCCTGGAAGTCCAGGGATTGACCGTCCGCTTCGATACGTCCGAACGAAGCGTTGTTGCCGTAAAGGATCTGGGGTTTCACGTGCGGGCCGGGGAAGTTCTGGCCATCGTGGGTGAATCGGGTTCCGGGAAATCCGTTACGTCATTGTCCGTGATGCGCCTCATTGAGCATGGCGGGGGAACCATTGCCTCGGGGAAGATCTCCTTCACCCGCAGGAACGGTGGAAAACTCGATCTGGCCAAGGCCGCCGACAGTGTCATGCTCACTATCCGGGGCGGCGAAATTTCAATGATTTTTCAGGAGCCCATGACCTCCCTGAACCCCGTGTTCTCCGTGGGGACACAGGTAGCGGAGGCGGTCATGCTCCATCAGGGGCTCAGCCACGCGGAGGCCGAGGCTGAAGCTCTCAGGATGCTTGAGCTTGTCCGTATCCCTGAAGCCAAGCAGATCCTCAAGCGGTATCCGCACCAGCTTTCCGGGGGGATGCGCCAGCGCGTCATGATCGCGATGGCCTTGTCCTGCAAGCCTTCCCTGCTTATCGCCGACGAACCGACGACAGCGCTCGACGTGACCATTCAGGCGCAGATCCTCCAGCTCATCCGGCAGCTGCAGGAAGAGATGGGCATGGCGGTCATCTTCATCACTCACGACATGGGCGTGGTGGCGGAGGTCGCTGACCGGGTACTCGTCATGTACCACGGGGAAGCGGTGGAAGAGGGCACCTGTGAGCAGATTTTCCACAACCCGCGCCACCCCTACACGCAATCCCTGCTGGCGGCTGTCCCGCGCCTCGGGTCCATGCGGGGGACTGACGAACCCGCTCCCTTCCCGCTGCTGCGTATTACTGATCCCGAAGCCGAACAGCTGGGCACCGCCGACATGGATGAAACGCCCGTCGACATGCCCGAACCTGCCGCTTCCGCGCCATCCGTATCGGATGGACCCGTGCTCAGTGTGGATAACCTGATCACCCGCTTTGATGTGGAAACCGGTTTCTGGGGCAAGGTGAAACGCCGCGTCCATGCCGTGGAGCAGGTGAGTTTCAATCTGTATCCCGGCGAAACCCTTGGTCTGGTGGGTGAGTCCGGCTGCGGAAAGTCCACTATCGGCCGTTCGCTGATTGGGCTTGAAACCCCGCGTTCGGGCAGTATTGTTTTTAACGGGCAAGAACTTACGCAGGTATCCGGCTCTCAGCTGCAAAAGCTGCGGTGTAATATCCAGTATGTATTCCAAGATCCCTATGCGGCTCTGGACCCCCGCCTTACGGTCGGCTTTTCCATCATGGAACCTCTGCTGATCCATAAGGTCTGTTCCCGGCAGGAGGCCGAACGCCGGGTTGGGGAACTGCTGGAGCGCGTCGATCTGGATCCCGCGATGGCCGTCCGCTATCCGCATGAATTCTCCGGCGGGCAGCGCCAGCGCGTCTGTATCGCCCGCGCATTGGCGATGAATCCGGAAATCATCATTGCCGACGAATCCGTTTCCGCCCTCGACGTATCCGTACGTGCCCAGATCATCAACCTCCTTCTGGCCCTCCAAAAAGAATTCCGCATTGCCTTCCTCTTTATTTCCCATGATATGGCCGTCATAGAACGCGTCTGCCATCGGGTGGCCGTTATGTACCTCGGGCAGATCGTGGAGCTTGGCTCCCGGCGTGACGTCTTTGAAAACCCGTTGCATCCCTATACCAAACGACTCATGTCCGCCGTGCCTATTCCGGATCCCTCGCGGCGCACCATGTCGCATACCTTGTTGACTGGCGAAATCCCAAGCCCTGTCCGTTCAGCGGATTATGAGCCCGTGGTGGCCCCCCTGAAAGAAGTGAGCCCTGGCCATTTCGTATCTGAAGAGCAGGTGGCGAACTGGTTTTAGGATCGTCTAACGTTTCGCGCTTCAAGAGTGCTTCGCCGAGGGAGACGTTTTTCGGCGGGACTCCGTTTTCATGGCGAGCTTGGCTGCATAAAGGGTGCCTTTCGAGCCTGTTGGAGCGGAAGCGCTGAGTTCGTTCAACACGTTCAGGATTGTCCGACGTTCCGCGATGGCGCAGGGCGTCGTCATCAACCCGCCGTTCAGGCGCATCAGTGAGGAGTATGTATGTTTTTTTGTAAGACATGGAAAAAAGTGCTTATTGCCGCGACGATGGTTGTGGCGTTGTGCGCTCCGCAGGCCCATGCGTCCAAGGATGTGGTGCTTGCCATCGCCTCGACCCTGACCACCACCGACCCGTGGGATGCCAACGATACGCTGTCCCACGCTTGCGCGAAAACCTTCTATGAAGGGCTGTTCGGCTTCAACGAGAAGCTTGAGCTGCGTCCCGTGCTCGCCGAAAGTTACGACGTGTCCCCCGACGGGCTCGTGTACACCTTCCATCTGCGCAAGGGTGTGAAATTCCACGACGGTACTGACTTCAACGCCGAAGCCGTCAAGGTCAACTTCGACCGCGTTACCAACCCGGAAAACAAGCTGAAGCGCTACAGCCTGTATTCCAACATCGCCAAGACCGAAGTGGTCGACGACCTCACCGCCAAGGTGACCTTGAAGACGCCCTTCTCGCCCTTCATCAACCAGCTCGCGCACCCCTCCGCGGTCATGATTTCCCCCACCGCGCTCAAGAAGTACGGCAAGGACATCATGTTCCACCCCGTGGGCACCGGCCCGTACAAGTTCGTGGAATGGAAGCAGACCGATTATCTTAAGGGTGCGAAGAACGAGAATTACTGGCGCCCCGGCTTGCCCAAGATCGATACCATCACCTGGGTGCCCGTTGTGGACAACAACGCCCGTTCCGCGATGATGCGTACCGGCGAAGCCCACTTCACCTTCCCCGTGCCGTATGAACAGGCCGCCGTTCTGGAAAAGGACGAGCACCTCAAGCTGGTCGCCGCGCCTTCCATCGTGACGCGCTACCTGAACATGAATATGCTCCAGAAGCCGTTCGACGACCTCCGTGTGCGTCAGGCCATCAACTACGCCATCAATAAGGAAGCCCTCGCCAAGGTAGCTTTCAGCGGTTACGCCTTCCCCTCGGAAGGCCCGCTGCCGCAGGGCGTCGACTATGCCGTCAAGCTTGGTCCTTGGCCGTACAACCCCAAGAAGGCTAAGGAATTGCTTGCCGAAGCCGGATATCCCAATGGTTTCGAGACGACGCTATGGTCCGCTTACAACCACACCACCGGCCAGAAGGTGATCCAGTTCATCCAGCAGCAGCTCGCTCAGGTGGGCATCAAGGCTCAGGTTCAGGCTCTGGAAGCAGGCCAGCGCGTGGAAAAGGTGGAAAGCCATCAGGATGCCGCCACCGCGCCCGTCCGCCTGTACTACACCGGCTGGTCCTCCTCCACCGGCGAAGCCGACTGGGGCCTGCGCCCGCTGTTCGCCGGAGACAAGACTCCGCCTTCCATGTACAACATTTCCTACTACAAGAACCCCACTGTGGACGCGGACATCATGAAGGCGCTCGGCACCACCGACCGCGCCGAAAAGACCAAGCTGTACACCGAAGTGCAGGAAGAAATCTGGAAGGATGCGCCCTGGGCCTTCCTCGTGACCGAAAAGCTGCTCTACGCGACCAGCAAGAAGCTGACCGGCATGTACGTCATGCCTGACGCCAACTACTTCTTCGAAGAAATCGATCTGCAATAATTCCAGTGTCAGGGCCGGGCGTCATGCCCGGCCCGTCATTCCGCCCTTCGGCGAGGTTTCAACGGATGCTCCACTATTTTCTCAAACGCCTCCTCGGGTTGCTGCCCACACTGTTTCTGGTCGCGGTGATCGTGTTCCTGTTTGTGCACATGCTTCCCGGCGATCCCGCGCGCCTTGCCGCCGGGCCGGAAGCGGATCAGGTCACCGTGGAACTGGTGCGCAAGGATCTTGGGCTGGACAAGCCCCTTCCTGAACAGTTCATCACCTATTTCGGCAACATCATTACCAAAGGCGACTTCGGCACCTCCCTGCGGACCAAGCGCCCCGTCAGTGTGGAAATCGGGGAGCGTTTCGCGGCGACCTTCTGGCTCACCGTCTGGAGCATGGTCTGGTCGGTCTTCTTTGGGCTGATCATCGGCATGATTTCAGCCACAAAGCGCAACAAATGGCAGGATCACGCGGGGATGGCGCTTGCCGTTTCCGGGATTTCCTTCCCGACCTTTGCGCTCGGGCTGTTGCTCATGGAAATTTTTTCCGTTTCGCTGGGCTGGCTGCCCACTGTCGGAGCGGACTCGTGGAAACACTATATTTTGCCGTCCATCACGCTGGGGGCGGGCGTCGCCGCTGTCATGGCCCGGTTCACTCGCGCGTCTTTTGTGGAGATCCTGCAGGACGACTACATCCGTACGGCCCGCGCCAAAGGCCTGAGCGAGTGGGCGGTCATCGTCAAGCACGGCCTGCGCAATGCGCTCATCCCTGTCGTGACCATGATGGGCCTCCAGTTCGGTTTTCTGCTCGGCGGTTCCATCGTGGTTGAGAAGGTATTCAACTGGCCCGGCCTTGGCCGTCTGCTCGTGGATGCCGTGGAAATGCGGGACTATCCGGTTCTTCAGGCCGAAGTGCTCCTGTTTTCGCTCGAATTCATCCTGATCAACCTGCTGGTGGATATCCTCTATGCCGTCATCAACCCACGAATCTGCTTCAAGTGATATGAGTATGCAAAACAACGTATCAGTCGCATCCGGCCCCACAAAAGTCCGTACTCCGTGGAGCGAATTCTGGCGCAAGTTCAAGCGGCAGCGCATGACGCTGTTTGCGGGCAGCTTCATTGGCCTGTTGGTTCTGATCGCCATCTTTTGGCCGTGGCTTGTGCCTTATGATCCTGAAAATTACTTTGACTACGATATGTTGAATGCTGGACCCTCGCTCCAGCATTGGTTCGGCGTGGACTCCCTCGGGCGCGACATCTTCAGCCGCATCCTTGCGGGCGCGCGCATTTCGCTTACTGCCGGTTTTTCCTCCGTGCTGGTTGGCGCGGTTGTCGGGACGCTGCTTGGCCTGACCTCCGGGTATTTTGAAGGCTGGTGGGACCGTGTGGTCATGCGCGTCTGTGACGTGCTGTTCGCTTTCCCCGGCATCCTCCTCGCCATCAGCGTGGTTGCGGTTCTCGGAAGCGGTATGGCGAACGTCATTCTCGCCGTGGCGATCTTCAGCATTCCCGCATTCGCCCGTTTGGTGCGCGGCAACACGCTGTCACTCAAGCGCCAGACATTTGTCGAGGCGGCCCGCAGTCTCGGTGCCGGTCCGATGACGATTATGCTGCGCCATATTTTTCCCGGTACGATCTCGTCCATCGTCGTGTACTTTTCCATGCGTATCGGTACGTCCATCATCACCGCCGCCAGCTTGTCCTTCCTCGGTCTTGGCGCGCAGCCGCCCACACCTGAGTGGGGAGCGATGTTGAATGAGGCCCGCGCCGATATGGTGGTGGCCCCGCATGTGGCGATTTTTCCGAGCCTCGCCATTTTTTTGACGGTGCTCATGTTTAACCTTTTCGGTGATGGCCTGCGCGACGCGCTTGATCCCAAGATCGATCAGGAATAGCCATGGACGGATTGGATTTCCCCCGCGTCGGGTTTTTGCCGAGCGGTCAGTTGGATGCGATCACGGACGTGGGCGATATCCGCGTCGGGCATTGCACGCTGGATGAAGGAAATGTTCATACCGGTGTGACTGTGGTGCTCCCCAACGACGATCCGCTCATGCAAAAGCCGCTTGCCGCCAGTTGTATATTCAACGGTTTCGGCAAAAGTGTCGGTCTGATGCAGATGGCGGAACTCGGTTGTCTCGAAACGCCGCTGGCGTTGACCAACACATTTTCCGTGGGGGCAATCGCCACGGCGCAGATCCGTGCGGCAGTGTCCGCGCATCCGGAAGTAGGCCGGGAGTGGTCGACGGTCAACCCGCTGGTTCTTGAATGCAACGATGGGTATTTGAACGATATCCAGGCTCTTGCCGTAACTGAAAAACATTATATCGAAGCTTGCGCCTCGGCTTCACGCGAATTCATGCAGGGAAGTGTTGGAGCCGGGCGGGGCATGTCCTGTTTCCATCTCAAGGGGGGCATTGGTTCGGCCTCCCGAATAGCGGAGTGCGGTGGGCAGGCCTTTACGGTAGGCGCGTTGGTGCTCTCCAATTTCGGCAAAGCGGAACACTGCCTGTTGGCTGGCCGTCCCGTGGGCCATCTTTTACAGGAACGGCTGGACCGTATCGGTGCGGAAGCCGCCGTGCTCGCCGCTGCACCGGAAAAGGGCAGCATCATCATGTTGCTGGCGACCGATGCGCCGCTGGATGTATTGCAGCTCGGACGGCTGGCCCGGCGGGCTGGGAATGGCCTTGCACGGACGGGCTCTCTTTTTGGACATGGCAGTGGAGACGTAGCCATTGCCTTTTCTTCCAGCCAGCATCTCCCGCAGTTGGCGGAATCCGCCGTGCCGCTTCTTCATGCACCGGACGGCTGGATGGACCGACTGTTTCAGGCTGCCGCCGAGGCGACCGAACAAGCTATTTTCAAAGCCCTGTTTTTTGCGGAACCGTTTGTCGGGCGCGATGGACATAGACGGCCCTCCATTCAGGAAGTTTTGCCGGAATGGCGTGATATCGTACGGAGCTAAAAAACGCAACAGCTCTGGTTCGGAATACGGAGAAAACGATGCGCATTTTAATTTCTGCGGATATTGAAGGTATCAGCGGGGTTATGAGCCCGGAGCAGACGAGCCCCGGATCTGGCGAGTACGAACGGGCGCGGCTGCTCATGACACGAGAAGTCAATGCCGCCGTCGAAGGTGCATTGGAAGGCGGAGCTACCGAGATATGGGTGGCTGACGGGCATGGGCAATACAACAATATCCTGTTGGAAGAGCTGCATCCGGGTGCGTGCCTGGTCTCTGGAAAGCCGCGCCTGTTTGGTATGATGGGCGGCCTTGATTGCGGTCCGTGGGATGGATTGTTTCTGATCGGATATCACGCGCGTGCCGGAGCTCATGGCGTGCTGGCCCACACCATCAACGGATCGGCGTTCGCCGAGGTCCGCATCAACGGTGCTCCTGTGGGTGAGTATTATCTGAATGGATTGCTGGCTGGGGAGTACGATGTTCCCGTCCGTCTGATCAGCGGTGACGACCGGCTCGCTGAAGAAGCTGTTTCCGTTTACCCCAATGCGGAGATCGTGACTGTGAAACGGGCGTTGAGTACGAGGGCGGCCGTCCATCAGCCGATTGGGGTGGTCCATAAGGCCTTACACGTGGCCGCCCAAAAGGCCCTGCGGAATGTCTCATGTAAGCCGTTGAAACTTGCAGGGCCGTTTTCCGTACAGGTTTCCACAGTCCGGACCTACCATGCAGATCTTTTCTGTATGCTTCCCGGTGCAAAACGACTGTCTCCAACATGCCTTGAGTTTATCGCGGATACTCCGTTTGCCATTTCTCGGACACTCAATTGTTTTTCGAGCATGGCGGCTTCGGTACACTAGTTGGTAGTTGGGATGAATATGCGGCGCGCGGTTTTTCCGCGCGTCTTTTTTTGTGGAATGGCAAATTTTCTTTAGAGAAGGCGCATACTACCGTATTGCTTATGTAATTATTTGTAATTATACGATAAATTATGAAAATAAGGTGCCCGTATAGAAAAAAAGATGGAAAATGTTCATTTCTAGTTTAGTTAACTTTACTGTCATAAAGTTAACTAAACTTTTAAAGTAGAATAAAAGCCCTTAAAATGCGCTGTAATCGTTTTAAAGCACTTTACGATTCATATATCGTAAAAAAATTTTTAGCGCCTTAAAATCGATTTTTGCAAGACTTTTTCTTTGGAGTGACACGGACCATATCTCGATTTACGGGAATAAAGTTTCCTGACTTGCTTAACAGATCTCCTGAAAGCGCGATCCCGGTCCAGATTTGTAAAAGCTCTATGCTGCCAACATCGTTCTCACATCAGGGCATTTTGGGGGTGGTTTTTGTTTTCTGTGCCGAACAACACCATAAAAGCCTTTTATCCTGAAAGCCGCCTCCGGCAACATATCCGACCCATCGCAATACCCTCAATCTCATGAAATGCAAAGGGAATGTGCCTTGCGGTGCCCTCATAAGTTCGATAGGCTGTAGCTGTCTCTTGTTCATGGAGGTTTTATTCATGCCCCTTCCGGCACTCTCATCTACACAACTTCCCGAAGCCATACCTGATTGGACACCGCTTGATCGGAAGCGTGTCCTGGAACATTTCATGCTCAGCCGCGATTATGAAAATATCGCAGAGTACATTTCTTTTCAGTCGGATCTCCTGCCCGACGAACGCGTCATCCTCTTTTTCCTCCATGCGGTGTATGCCAACTCCACAAAAACAATAGAATTATATGCACTGTATATCATTGGACTTTTCAATTATGCGAAGAAAAGCTTTAACCAGCTGAAAGCATGGGATATTGATGCCTATTTGCGGCATCTGACAAACAAAGGGTTGAAACCAAGTTCTCGGAACACGGCGGCGGCCACGCTCCGGAGTTTTTTCCGGCATCTCGTCGATTCCGGCGTCTGTACAGTCAACCCCGCCGCTTTTTTGAAACGAAAACGTAATGACGGCAAGGGGTCCTTGCCGGGCCATCTGTCGCATAGCCTCGGGCGTGATGAACTGGAGCGCCTTTTCGCCGGCATGGAGGAAGTAGGCGCACCGTTTCGTGATATTGTCCTTTTCCGGGTCTTGTTCATGACGGGACTGCGCGCCGAAGAAGCGGTATCTCTCAAATGGATGAATGTGATCAACTGGCAAGGGCGCTGGTATCTTGACGTGCTGGGTAAAGGTAGCAAGGCACGGCGGGTGTATCTTCCCCAGAAAGCCCAAGCGGCACTTGAAGAACTGCGGCGTCACACCTCGCCTCGTCCGGAGTATCCGATCTTTGAAAACCTCCGCCACCGAGGACGCCCCATCTCGCGGCACGGGCTGTATGCTCTCGTCAAGAAATGGTCTTCCCTTGTCATCTCCAGAGGCGACGTTTCGCCGCACTGGTTTCGCCATAGTTGTTTCACACAGCTCGCAAGCCGTGGAGCCCGCCTTGAAAGCATTCAGGCCCTTGCCGGACATGCGAATATCCAAACCACCATGCACTACAACGAGGCGGCCCAGCTTATGTCTCCGGCAAGTGCCATCTTTGACGAGGAATAACAGCATCCTAGCGCACTGCTGTGCCATCAGGCTTAAAGTCTCCTGAGCAGAACATCCATGATGATGGAACGGCATGGTCCCACCAAGCTTCATCCGCCGCCTTGCTGGGCGAAAAGGAGACGCGGCAAAGTTCATAAACAAGGACGCCCCAACAACTGGGGCGTCCTTGTCTGTAGGGGAAACAGGCGGCACGTTGATGAGACGGCACCGTGCCGCCTGTTCGGAAGAACCGGAAGCTTTCTCGGAAAGGGGGATTATCCGAAGAAAGGCTCCGGAAAGTAAATATGCATGATGTTGGTGAAAAAGACCTGGAAAAACACGATAAACGCCGCCGTAAACACAAGATTGGCGAGCAGCGCCTTACCGGTTTTTTTGGGGGTCAGCACGATGAGCATAGTAAATATGCCGACGGCCATGCAGATGTTGAATGAAACATACATCGCGCCAAGCACTTGTGCGATGAAAACCGCGGTAACAAGACACCACCGCTGTGGGGGAATGTCTCCGAAGAAGGACATTTCTCCCTTGCCTGCCATGATGGCCCTGAGCGCCAACAGCACGCTGCTCGCCATGATCAGGTACAACACGCACAGCGGGAAGAGTACGCCCTCGCGGGGGATGCCCTCAAGCTGGCTCCGCATGACGAGGCTGAAGGCGATGAGAAAAACAGCAGTCAGAATATCTATGGTACGTTCTTTCATCTGCATCCTTCCTGATGGGCTGCGCCGCATCCCAACATTTTCTTATTGAGCCGTATACGCCATTGTGCAGTAAAGGCGATATGTTCCAAAAATCAAACCTTCTTGGCCCCGCATTCCTTCCAGATGGAATACCCGAGCGAAAGCAGCGTAAGGATGATAAGCGCAAGGCTCTGCGGGCGGGAGAAGAAGAACAGCATGATATTGCCTTCCGCCGCTCCGAGATGAAGCGACAGCTTGAATCCTTCCTCCATCGTAGTACCGAGGATAAGCCCGAGCGCCATAGGAGCGACCCCATACTTATACCGCACAAGCACGTAACCGAGTAAGCCGCAAGCCGCCATGGACAGGACGTCCATCAACGAGCTGCTGATGGAGTAGGAACCAACCACCGACAGCGCCAGGATCGCCACAACCAGAAAGTGCTGCGGAATTTTCAGCGCCCGCACGAAGATACGCACCAGTACGAGGCCGAGCAGCAGGATGATGAAGTTCGACAGGATCAGCCCGAACGTATAGGTGAATACGATGTCGCCCTGCTCCGAGAACAGATCGAAGCCCGGCTTCAGGCCGTGGGTCATCAGCGCGCCGAGCATCACGGCGGCGGGTGCGCTGCCGGGGATGCCAAGGGTGAGCATGGGGATCTGCGCTCCGCCGACAACTGCGTTGTTGCAGACTTCGGGAGCCATGATGCCTTCCATGACCCCGGTGCCGAACTCTTCGGGCTTCTTGGAAAAACGCTTGGTTTCATTATAGGCTACGAAGGTCGCTATGTTGCCGCCCGCGCCCGGCATGATGCCGACAATGACCCCGATCACACCGGCTACAAGCGTGACCCATATGCGACGGAAGAAATCCTTCAACGTTTGCCAGAATACACCGGGAGCCGGATTATAGGGAGCCATGGCGCCCTTTTCCCCAGCGGGGCGCAGGAGCAACAGGGCCTGAGGAATGGCGAACAGCCCGATGAGCGCCGGGACCACGTTGATCCCCCCCATGAGTTCCATGGTATTGAAGGTAAAGCGGGGATACCCGGTGACCGGGTCCATGCCCACGCAGGCAAGAACGAGGCCGATAAGCGCGCCGATCACGCCCTTGAGGACATTGCCCGAAGAAAGGGAAGCGATGATCGTCAGTGCGAACACGCACAGCCAGAATTGTTCGGGCGCACCGAATTTCATGGACACGTTGGCGAGGGGCACGGACAGAAACAGGAGCGCCGAAACGCCGAAGATCCCTCCGAACACCGACGAAATGAGCGCCGTAAAAAGGGCTTTCTGCGCTTGCCCCTTCATGGCCATAGGGTATCCGTCGAACGTGGTGCAGAGGGCCGCCGCCGTTCCCGGAGTATTGATGAGAATGGAAGGGATGGACCCGCCGTACTCTGAGCCGCAATACACGGAACCAAGCATCAGCAGCGCGGTTGCCGATTCAAGCCCGAATGTAAAAGGGAGGAGCAGCGCGATGCCGAGCGTGCCGGACAATCCGGGGACGGCCCCCATAATGATGCCGAAACAGGCGCTCAGAGTCATGAGCAGCAGCGTGACCGGGTCGGACAGATTGGAAAGGACTACCCACGGATCAAACATGTTCATCTCGCTCGTTTCATTGGTGAAGCATCAATGGCGGGAGGGGTTTCCCCCTCCCTCGGAACCTACTTGAGGAGACCGTAGGCCTCCAGGATTTTTTTGGCCTGTTCGCCTTCCGTACGGATGATTTCACCGAAGGCCTTGCCGGTCTGGAACTGAGGCATCAGGCCGCTGCTCTTGACCGCCTTCTGGTATTCAGGGTTGGCGCAGAGTTCCGCGAACTTGGTTTCCAAATACTGCCGTGCTTCGGCAGGAATGTTCTGGGGCGTGGCGAGCCCGCGATATTTGCCGGATTCAATGGCGTAGCCCTGTTCAATAAACGTGGGCACGTCGGGGCACAGCTCATAGCGTTCCTTGCTGCCGATGGCGAGCCCGCGGGTCTTTTCCATGCGCAGGAAGCTGGAACCCGAGCCAAAATAGGCGTCCACTTCGCCGCTGAGCAAAGCCGGGATGGCCTTGCCGCTGCCGGAATAGGGGACTTGCGTGAACTTCGCGCCGGTGAGCTTTTCAATCTGCATGAGGAAGAGATGATCGCCGGTGAGCTTGCCCACTGTCGCCACCTTCACCTTGCCGGGATTGGCCTTGGCGTACTCAATGAGATCCTTAAACGTCTTATAAGGGCCGTCTTCGGGAACCATGACCACGTCGGCGTCGTAAACGAGGCCGCAAAGCGGGCTGAGCTGTTCCGTTTTGTAGCCCGGCTGCCCTTCGGGGCGCAGCATGGGCTGGAGCACGATATGGGGGAGGTCCACGCCGCCGATGGTGTAGCCGTCCGCCTTCGCGCCGACCAGCCACGTCCAGCCGATTTCCCCGCCCGCGCCAGCCTTGTAGGTTACGACGATGGGCTGATCAAAAACACCTTTGGCGAATTTTTCGAGAAGTCTGTGGCTGACGTCGCTGCCGCCGCCCGCATTGAACGCGGTCATCAGGGTGATCGGCTTTGCCGGATACTCGGCTGCCTGCGCGGGAACGGCCAAGAGGCCGAGGGCCAGGAGAGAGGAAAGGAACAAGCTTTTCATGTCTACCTCCAACAGGTGTTCAGATGGCAGTTACAGGGCGTTGTCCGGGATTCAGCTTTGCAGGAAGGCTTCCACGGCCTCCACGGTCGGGGGGATGACGCCGGGCGTTTCGCTTTCGTCGGTGGCGACCTGCGGAACGTTCAGCCCATGTCCGGTGAGGTTGCAGACGGTAAGGCCCGGATTTTCAAAACCGGGCACCTTCACAAGGTACCGCAAGGCGGCCACGGAGACGGAACCCGCCGGTTCCGTGAACAAGCCTTCCTCCCGCCCCAGTTCACGGATGGTGCGGATAAAGTCGGCATCGGAAACGGAAATCATGGTACCGCCGGTTTCGCGCACGGCCTGCAGGCAATAGCGCCCCCAGTACGGATTGTTGTTCATGATGGCATCGGAAAGGGAAGGCTTCTTGTCCACGGGTGTCACGGCATCGCGACCTTCATGGAAGGCGCGGGCCGTGGGATCGCAGGCTTGCAGCTGCACACCGACGAGGCGCGGCATACGATCAATGACCCCGGCGGCAAACATCTCGCGGAAAGCATCATGCGCGGCGACCATCCCGGCCCCACCGCCGCAAGGGATCAAAACCGTATCCGGGGCCCGCCCAAGCTGCTGGACGATGCCGTAAGCGAAGGTACGCTTCGCGGCGATGCGGTAAGGATTTGGGCCGCCACACTGGAACCATTTGCGGCGCTTGACCATTTCCCCACAGATCCGGCTGGCGGCGGCCATGTCGCCGTCGATGCGGACCACGCGCCCGCCGTAGACGAGGCTTTTAAAGATTTTCGCTGCGGAAACGTGCTTCTGCACGAAGACCACGGGATTCAGCCCGGCCCGGGAACCGTAGGCGGATACGCTGGCCGCGTTGTTGCCGGACGAGGACAGGCACACGGTCTTGCAGCCGAATTCCAGTGCTTTGAGCACGCACAAGGCCGTGCCGCGGTCCTTCAGGGACAGGGTCGGCCCCTGTTCCACTTTGAAATAGAGATCCGGAATACCAAGTTTTTCACCATAGCGGTGAGAAGGCAACAGCGGCGTTTCAGCTTCACCGAGGCTCACGCGATCAATGAGGGACTCGTCGGAAATCGGCAGGATGGACCGCCACTGGCGGAGGAATGAACGCCCTTCTGGGGCGGGCAGCCCCGCGCTCAGTGCCTGACGGAGCGACGCCTCGGAAAACATGACGCGCATGGGTGCGCCGCAATCGGGACAAGACAGGGCACATTCAGCCTCAGGAATGCGTTTCCCGCATTCACGGCAAACAAGCCCCAGACATTCTGTATGCATATGAATCCTCCTGAGTGGAAAAGGCTTGACGCCTCTCGTGTACGAACAACGGTCGAGCAGTGACGACGTTTTTTAGTCGTCCGTCGACAGTATGTGAAAAGAAACACGCCCTGTCAATACTTTGTCGACAAAAATAGTCGACAAAAATGAACCACATCATGCGCCACTCAATGAAGTCTCTTTATTTATCTAATTATATAAATAAAATAAGTGTATTCTATACCCTCAAAAAGCAAAAGAATATGTTTCCGCTGCTCACATGGCCGATGCCGATTTCCTACGGAAACAGGCTCCCAGTGAAATTTTTGAGCCGCCAAAAACGGAAAAATCGGGAGTTCCGCCCAGTGTTCTCTTTCAGCACTCCATACGGGTTCGGTCGGCAGACTGCCTCGTTCCTGGTGGCGCAACAGAAATCCGAACCTTCCGGGCTTGAGCGTTGCGCACATTTCTTCCCACTGGAGGTCTTGCGCGGCACAGGGCTTTTACGTTTTCACCACCGAGAGCGCAACATATTTACAATAATTGAAAATCTATACATGGAATGAGCACAACGCCCGTCCGCTCCAGCCTCTCCCCTTTCCCTGAAACCGCGCTTGCAGGCCGTCGGCCTGATGCCGGGTGGGAACTACTTTGCGTCTTCCTTCCCGGCTTTCCGGGTTACTGACTCGCTGGTTTTTCTGTCGCCGCCCAAAGCACCGCTCCTTACCTACTCGTCACAGCCTCTTTGAGTAACTTTTAGGTGTTGTGACAAACAGCACTTGACACGGGCAGTCGACCGAGTTTTAATACAGTCAACGGTCGACAAAATGTCTTTTCACCACCCATCTTTGAGGTAGCTATGAAAACGTTCTATGCTTTACTGCTTGCTTTGGGGATCTGTCTTGGCCTCACGTTCCCGGCGATGGCGGAATACCCCGCCAAGCCGATCATGCTCATGACCGCATTCAACGCGGGCGGCGGCAGCGACCTGAGCCATCGGCTCATCGAGAAATTCGCCAAAGGTGTCATCCCTCAGCCCATCGTCGTAACCTACAAGGCCGGCGCGGGCGGGGAAATCGGCTGGACGTGGCTGGTCGGCGCGAAGGCGGACGGGTACAATATCGGCGGCGTGGATCTCCCCCATATCGTGCTCCAGCCCATGCTGCGCCCCGAGGGCCAGCCGGGCTACAAAACGGAACAGCTTAATCCGCTTTGCTGCCTCGTATTCGATCCGGATATTCTGATCGTCAGTGAAAAGAGCCCGTTCAAGAGTTTCGGAGAATTGATCGAATACGCCAAGGCCAATCCCGGCAAGGTAAAGGCCGCGACCGTGGGCAAGCTCACCGGCGACCATATCTTTCTCATGAACGTGGAAAAGTTCACCGGCGCGCAGTTCACGCAAGTCCCTTATCCCGGCGGCAGCAAAGCGGCCCCGGCGCTGCTCGGCGGCGAAGTGGACTGCTATTTCGCTTCCACATCCAACTTCCTGCGTATGCAGGGCGCGCGCGGCCTCGCCATTGCAACCAAGGATCGCTATGAGCTCTGCCCTGACGTCCCGACCATGAACGAGCTTGGCTATAAGCTCGAATCCGCCAAGTATCGCGGACTCGCCACTCCGCCGAACTTCCCTGCGGAAGCGCAGGCGTATCTTGAAGCCGCGCTCGCCAAAGTATGCGCCGATCCTGAATATCAGGCGGGCGTACGCGGAGCCGGTCTGCTCCCCTACTATAAGGACGGGAAGACGTTTGGCGAAATCATCGAACAGGAAAAGGAAAAGGCCCGCAAGACCCTCAAGGAACAAGGGCTGATCCAGTAGCAAGGCGGAGGCGTTCCCCTTCTGACATGATAAGGCCAAACTGCGGCGACGCGGCAGGACGCCCTCCGGTTCGTACCACCAGACGGATCGGAGGGCTTTTTTGATGGCAACAGCTGGTACGGGTGGGTGAGGAAGATGTATGGGCTATCCGGTACCAAGAGAACACAAAAACGCCGGGAAGATTTTCCCCGGCGTTTTTGTGTTCATCCGAATGGATGCCCGTTAGCCTTCCAGCTGGCTGCGGTAGTCAGCCGCCGTCATCAGGGCGGGCGTTTCCGTGGGCCGGATGCGGAGCATCCAGCCGTCGGCATAGCAGTTGAGGTTCACGAGCGTTGGCTTGCCTTCCAGCGCCTCATTGCGTTCAACCACTTCTCCGGCCACGGGCATATACAACGAACTGACGGTCTTCAGGGATTCCACCGTCCCGAATTCGTCATCGGCTCCGAAGGAAGCGCCCGCATCGGGCAGATCGACGAACAGGATTTCGCCAAGCTGATCCTGTGCGAAATCCGTGATGCCGATGACCAGCGTGTCGCCGTCCTTGCGGGCCCATACGTGGCGGGCCGTGTAACCGAGATCTTCAGGAAGGTTCAGGGATTGTGTGTTCATGATGCCTCCGGCTGTTCGCCGCACCGGACGGACCTGTGCGGCATGGTTGAGGGAAACGGGAGCTAGGCGAGCATTCCGGCGGCTTCGTACAGCCCTTCCGAAAGGGTCGGGTGGGCATGGATGGTTTCAAAGAGATCCCGTGCCGAGCACCCCTTCTGAAGGGCAAAGGTTGCTTCGGCGATGAGATCCGAGGCGTGTGCCCCGGCAATGTGAACGCCGAGGAGTTTGCCAGTGCCTTCTTCGGCAACGATTTTGAACAGTCCGGAAAGCGCGCCCATAGCCTGCGCCTTGCCGAGTTCCCGGAACTGGAAAACCGCCGAACGGGCCGCTATCCCCTGCTCTCGGGCCTGCTCTTCCGTCAATCCCACATCGCCGATTTCCGGCGAAGTAAAAATGGCCGAAGGAACCACCGTATACGATTGTACTTTTTTCTTTTCAGGGTGCAGGATGTTATGAACCGCCGTATGCGCTTCAGCTGCGGCCATGTGTGCCAGCATGATCCGCCGTGGGCCGGTGACGTCGCCAATGGCATACACGCCGGGGACTGATGTTTCCAGCGTATCGTCGACGACGATCCACCCGCGCTGGTCAAGCGCAATCCCCGCTTCGGCCAATCCAGCGGTATTCGGGACCCGGCCCACGGTAACGCAAACGGCGGAAGCGTTCAGGACACGGGAATCGCCCGCCCCTGTGGGGAAAGGCGCTATTTCCACCGCCGCCCCGCCGTCACACGGGGTCACGCGGGAAACCGTATGGGACAGTTCCACGGCGATGCCCTTTTTCTTCATTTCTCGGAGCAGCAAACGGCTGATTTCGCCGTCTACGGATGGCAGGGGAAGCAGACGCCCCTGCCCTTCGATGACCGTCACTTTCGCACCGAAGGCGCGGTAGATGAAGGCGAGTTCACAGCCGATAACCCCGCCGCCGACAACGACCAAATGTTCGGGCACGGTTTGCAGCTCCAGCGCATCGTCGCTGGACAGGACAAGCCGATGATCCACCGGCAGAGAAGGCAGCTCCAGCGGAGAGGACCCGGTGGCGAGAATGACCCGATCCCCGGCAATTTCCAGAGATCCGCCCACGGAAGCAACCCTGACGAGCCCGGCGCCGACAAATTCCGCATCGCCGCGAACGACACGGACCTTCAGCTGGGCGGCGGTCTTTTCGAGCCCGGTTTGCAGGGTCGCCGTCACCTTGCGCTTGCGGGCGACGATGGCGGACATGTCCGGTGTGGCGGCGCAATCCCCGGCAATGCCGAACTCCCTGAGCCGGGCAACCGTGTCCAGCGCGTCCGCCGACGAACGCAGCGTCTTCGTCGGGATACAGCCCGTGTGCAGGCACGTTCCGCCGAGGTGGGCGCGTTCGACGAGGGTGACTTCAACTCCGGCTTTCGCGGCGGCGAATGCGGCGGTGTAACCTCCGGGGCCGCCCCCGATGATGGTCAGCTTCATGACGCGCTCCCTCCCCTGCAGACGCTATGCGATACGTTGATGCCTTCAAAAATGGACGCCGTAATAAGACAGTTTTTGACGATCTTCGCGCAGTGGCCCACCTTGGCGGCGTAGGCTTCGTCCGCGTCGACAGTCACGTCGATATCAATGCCCACAAGGCGCATCGCGCCGTCCGCATTGGGTTCCTTGGTTCCTGTTCCCTGCGCCCGGATAGCGCGGAAAGGGACCCCCCTCGCCACGAGCGCCGCCCGGATGCTTCCGCAAAAACAGCTCAGGGCCGCCGCGATGAGCAGGGTGGACGAGTTGCCGCCCCGCTCCGTTTCCGGGACCCCCGTATAGTCCATGACAATATCTTTAAGGACAGATGAACCCGTATGGACGGTATAAACGTCGCCTTCTTGAACGAACGAAACCTGTATGCTTTGGGACATTGCTGACTCCTTGTTTGTTGTGGGATGGCGGGAGATTAATGTTCCTATCCGGCTTCCATGTCCATGAAAACAGTTACCCCGCCAGCTTCGGGTTGGCGGCGAGCCCACGCAGCAGAGCGGGGACCGAATACATGGCGAGTGCCGAGCTACGCGGATTCTGGGGCAACGGGGCCGGGCGGGTCATCGTTTCCAATGTGCAGTCCCCGGCCCTGGCCGAAATATGGTGCAGCGTCCCTGCCGCACAGGGATCCGCGAACAGGCGCACCCGCGTACGGGAAAAACCGAGCCCCGCCAAGCCGAGGCTGACCGCGACGTTCACGTTTGCGGGGAAACGCCGGATCGCCTCTTCCGCCGTGCCGCTGAACAGAAGCCGCGCTTCGGGGGACATGATCAGCGCTTCTTCCGCCGTGGGCGGGATGAGCTCCGAGAGAGGCGGCATCTGGCCGAGGCTGCGGGGATGCTTCACAGTGGTGAGGGTAACGGCATCAAGCCCCATTTCCCGCATGGCCCGGATGCCGTCCAGCCCGGCGATGGCTCCGGACGGCACATGCACCGCCGCGCGGGCCGCCTCCACATCGCGCAACAGAGCGGGATCAAGCGAAAATCCGCCGACGCTCAACGGCACGACGGCTTTTCCGGCGGCAAGGCAAGCCCGCACGATATCCGGCATGGCGGCGGCACTCGTGGCTTCAACGAGCAAATCGCATGTTTCGATGAGCTGTTGCAGGCCTAGCACCGGAACGTCTCCGAGCTCCAGCGCGAGCCCCTCGGCGTGCGCCGTGGTGCGCGAAAAAAGCCCGCCGAGACGGTAGGACGGCAGCTGTTCACGGATATGCCGGGCGATGAGCCGCCCCATTGCGCCGCATCCGATGATCCCAAGAAACGCTGGTCGCATTGCTTTCTCCAAAAGGTCTGTAGGGAACATAGCCGAAAACCGTTTTATTGTCGACAATAATGGTCGACTAAAAATAAACCGACTCATACAATTTCCCGCAGCCGTCCACAGAAAGGGCCCGCCATCCTGTAGAAAACACCCTTCCTACGTAAAACCCCCGGCGGGACCGGGGGTTATATGGGAGACGGTATCTGGGAGGGAGGCTTAGAGGACGGCGATGGCTTCGATTTCCACGCGCGCGCCTTTGGGCAGGGCGGCGACGGCGACGCAGGAACGGGCCGGGGCATCGGCTCCGAAGGTTTCGCTGTACACACTGTTCACAGCCTGAAAATCAGCCATATCCACGATGAATACGGTCACTTTGGTCACATCGGCGGGCGTGGCTCCGGCTTCGGCAAGGACGGCCTTCATGTTGGCAAGGGCCTGCGCGGCCTGTTCCTTCACATCATTGGAAACGAGTTCACCCGTGGCCGGAACCATACCGATCTGGCCGGAGAGATACAGGGTGCCGCCTTTACGGATAGCCTGCGAGTAGGGGCCGATGGCGGCGGGGGCTTTGGGAGTGGAAATCACGGTTTTCATGGCGTTTTCCTTGTTTGCGTTAGTTCGCCCATTTAAAGGTGAACACCTGCTCGACATCGGGATGCAGGCTCAGGTGGACCGGGCAGGTATGTGCGGCACGTTCGATCATGGTCTTCTGCTTGTCGGTGTATTCTCGATCGGGCATGATGAAGGTCACCTCGATCTTGCCGATGCGGCGCGGGTTGGCGCTCATGGTCTTAGCGACTTCGATTTCCGTTCCGACAACGTCCACGTTGTGCATCTTGCCGTAAATGCCGATGATCGTCATGGCGCAGGACGCGAGGGCGGTCACGCAGAGGTCTGTGGGGGAAAAGGCTTCGCCCTTGCCATTGTTGTCCACGGGGGCGTCGCTCACCAGTTTGGTCCCGCTCGCGACATGGGTGCATTCGACACGCAGATCACCAAGGTATTTTGCGGTAACTGTAGCCATGTGGTTCTCCTTTGTCGTCAGGGTTGAGCTTGTTGCTGAAAGCACAATACCTCGGACACGCAAAATGGTCAACAGTATACCGTCGACTTATTTTCGAACAAAGAAACTTCGCCGTCACCCGGGCGTGGTTCCCCGTATTTCCTTATGCCTCTGGGAGTATCCCTGTCGGGAAACGCTCTAACCGGGTATCAAAGAAACATCGGCAGGCATCAGAGGAGAAAAGCGGAAGCGGCAACAGTCGACTAAAGCAGTCGACAGTAAGCGGGATATAAGGTATCTCCTGCCGGTACGACGAACCTGGAGGAGAGGAATGCACGGGAAAGGAGAGGCACCAGCCATCCGTATTCTGGAAGAAGCGGGTGAAGACGTGGGGCGTTTGGAATATCGTTTTGTCGAACGGGGCGGCACGAAGGACGCAGCCCGGCAGCTTGGGCTGTGCGAACACGACATCGTAAAAAGCCTTGTGTTCGACGACGGGAAGGGAGGGCAGGCAGTCATGGCGCTCATGCACGGCGACGAGCGCGTATCCCTGCACAAGCTCCAGCGGCTTTCGGGCGTGCCGCATCTCCAGCCGAGTTCGCCGGAAAACGCCGAACGGCTGACCGGATACAAACCCGGCGGGATCTGCCCGTTCGGGCTCCCCTCGCCGCTTCCGGTGTTCGCGCAGATATCCCTTTTCAATCTCGGGATGTTGTACATCAATGCGGGCGAACGCGGCGTCATCGCCGTCATCCGGCCCGAGGCCCTGCGGCTTTCCGGGGCCGTAGCCGGAGACATTCTGAGTGGCGGATCCCGGCGATAGCCCTTGACGACGTGTATGGGGAGAGGCTATTTGGTGTCAGATACATAAGATACGGCGTTCACAATCGGACGCCGCCAACGAACTATGGTGAGCGATGCAACAGCTTAATAAACCGACATACAGCGAACAGGTCGTCAACCTCATCCGCCAGCGCATCCGTAACGGAAAACTCCGCAGCGGGGATCGGATCAGCGAGGCGAGCATAGCCGAGGAATGCGGCATCAGCCGGGCTCCCGTCCGTGAGGCGCTTTATCAGCTTGAAACGGAAGGGTTTCTGATGTCCCATCCGAAGCGGGGCAAATGCGTAACCCTGCTCACGGGCGACGGCATCCGCCACCGCTACGAACTGTGCGGGCTTCTCGAAGGGGCCGCCGCCGCTAATGTAGTCTTGAGTCTGCCCAAAGGCCCGTGGGAGGAATTGGAAGCGCTGCTTGATCGCATGAAGCAGGGCGTGCTTTCCGGTACGTCCTTCGAGGATCACGCGGCGCTCGGAACGGCCTTCCATGAAACAATCCTCGAAAGGGCCAGCAACCCCCTGCTTATCGCCATTGCCCGCAGCTCCTGCCGGGTGATTTCCAAGTACCTCATGTTTCAGCAATGGCGTACGCTGTACACGACCGAAGAACTTTTTCAGCGGCACAACAGCATGTATGAGGCGTTTCTTACGCGCAATCCGTACACCATCGAAGAAGCCGTGCGGGCGCATTATGCCGATTCCGCCGAACGGCTGGCCCAAATCTGCGAAGCGGAACAAAAACCCAAGACAGCCCGCTCCCAGCGCCGCGCCCATTTCCCCACTGAATAAAAGCCCTGCCCCGTGCGGGGCTTTTTGTCTCTAGCAGAAGCTCCGATAGGTTCCCTTGTAGGGTACAGGGGCACGCGGCTTTCCCTTCCCGTTTTTGCCCTGACAAGCGCTCAGGAAGGAGAAGGCCCGACCTCCCCATACGCAAAACCCTCGGCGAGCCGAGGGTTAGGGAAAAAAGGTAAAAAACGATTATATGTAAAAGCGGAAACGAAACATTTACAGGACGGCGATGGCTTCGATTTCCACGCGCGCGCCTTTGGGCAGGGCGGCGACGGCGACGCAGGAGCGGGCCGGGGCATCGGCGCCGAAGGTTTCACTGTATACGCCGTTCACGATCTGGAATTCGGCCATGTCCACGATGAACACGGTCACTTTGGTCACATCCGCGGGCGTGGCTCCGGCTTCCGCAAGGATGGCCTTCATATTGGCGAGGGCCTGCGCGGTCTGCTCCTTCACATCATCGGAAACGAGTTCACCCGTGGCCGGGACCATACCGATCTGGCCGGAAAGATACAGGGTGTCGCCTTTACGGATAGCCTGCGAATAGGGGCCGATGGCTGCGGGAGCCTTGGAAGTGGAAATCACGGTCTTCATGGCAGTCTCCTTGCTTGTCAAGCTGTTATTGAAGTCCTCGGCACACTCGCCGCTGCCGGGATGCGGGCTGGATTCAACCTCTGTTGCCCACGGAACGCCGCTCACAGGCATGTTCGGGGCGTATGCATCAGGCACGCGGTACGCCAGGCGCTTTCGTCGGTACAGTAGCCGCAAGGAGCCCCTTTGTCATCAAGGCTGGCAGTGCCGATATGGAGAAAGGCTCCGGAGAGTATCCCGCCTCCGCGCAGGCATACGCTTGAGCAAGGGTGTTCCGCCGGAAGCTCTGCACAGAAGGGATAACCTTCTAGTATGCTGATATTCATTGCATTATCGCCCATAGCGCATTTCATGGAAACGACTGATGCGGAGAGAGCCCTGCCCCTGGTTCGCGGTGAAAGGCTTTCCGGACATGTGCTGGCCTTGAATGTATTTGAGAATGCACGTAAAAGCGAAATCATCTCCTGACGTCTTACGATTCGGGAGCATACGGATGTCCCGGCGTGCACGCTCCTCCGGGAACGCGGCCTGAACGGCCGCCTGTCTAACCTTGTGAAAAACAGAGTCGCCATGAATCGCTTTTGCCGTTTGTTCCTCTTTATGCTGATGTGCGGCGGTCTGCTCTTTGCCGCCGTTCCCGCGTCCGCCGGCGACGGAACCCAAGCTGTTCAGGAAAAAACTCCCGCCCATCCCGCAAAAAAATGGCGGGTGGCCTACATTGAGGGCGGCGGGTACACGGACTATCAGCGTATCCTTGCCGCAACGGCCAAGGGGCTTGCCGAACTTGGAGTCATTGCCGATGGCGATGTGCCCATCCCGGAGAAGACGGACGACACCCGGCCCATTTGGGACTGGCTCGCCGAACATGCGGGCGGCGATCGGCTGGTGTTTTTGAAAGACGGCTACTATTCCGCCAACTGGGACGCGGCGCAACGTGCCGCCAACAGAAAGGCCCTGCTCGACCGTATCCGTGAAAAGGGCGACGTGGACATGATTTTCGCCTTCGGCACATGGGCCGGGCTGGACATGGCCACAGCCGATATTTCCGTTCCGGTGTTCTCCATGTCGGTCACCGACGCCGTACAGGCGGGTATCGCCAAATCGTTGAAGGACTCCGGGCGCGACAACCTGCACGCACAGATCGACCCCGAGCGCTACAAGCGCCAGATCGCCGTTTTCCATGATATTTTTGGTTTCAAGAAAATGGGCATCCCTTATGAGGATACGCCGGAAGGCCGTTCCGACGTCTCGCTGGCCGCCATCGAATCCGCCGCCGATGAGCTTGGCATCGAGCTTGTGCGCTGCACCACGGCGCTGAACGTGCCTCCGGATCAGAGCTTCGCCAATCTCAAGCAGTGTGTTTCCAAACTGGCGAAAACCTCTGACGCCGTGTACCTCACCACCAACTCGGGTATGCAGTGGAACCGGATGCGGGAACTGCTCCAGCCGCTCATTGAAGCGGGCGTCCCCTCCTTTTCCCAGAGCGGCATCGAGGAAACGAAGCTCGGCGTCCTGATGAGCCTGTCCCAAAGCAGTTTTTCCAGTGAAGGCCGCTTCGGGGCCGAAGCCATCGTCAAAGTCATGGACGGTATACGCCCCAGAGATGTCGGGCAGGTATTCGACAGCGCAATAGGGCTTGCCATCAATCTGGAAATGGCGCGGCTCATCTATTGGGACCCGCCTTTCGAGATCCTGCTGGCGGCGGACGCGATCTATCAGGACATCAAAAACGCGGGCGAGTAAACATGGAATCATCCCGTAGGCGTTTGCTCATCGGCGGTCTGGCAACGCTTCTCGCCGCGCAGTGCCTGTATGGCATCCTCACGCTTGCTACCCTGTACAAATCCTATAAGACTTCCCTTGTTTCGGTGCAGGCCATTGCCAGCGAAAAGTTCAGCCTCGATCTCTCGCGTCTGGCCCGTTTCGGCAAAGATCCCGAACGCGTGGAGGACATGGCCGAGCGCGTGCGCCGTTTTTGCGAAATCGCGGGCGTCAGCCGCCTTGCCGTACTGGACGGAAAAGGGCGGAGCATCGCCGCCTGGCCCTCCGGCGCATCGGAGGCCCCGCCCGTCCCTCAGGACGAGAACAAGCTCAAAACGCTGCACGGCGAGGTGAAGACCTTCGACGCCGACGGGAAGGTCTGGATCGTCCAGCCCATCAGGAACCGGACCGGAGCCGATGTGGGGAGCGTGCTCGCCGGGTTCGACGAGGCGGGCATGACCGCGCTTGTCGGCAAAGCCGCCTCCATGCACGCGCTCCTGTTCCTCGGGGTGGCCGTACTGGGTGGCTCTTTGTTTATCCTGCTGGTATTGCGGGAAGGCAAGCCCCCTTTCCCCAGGCTCGGAAAAGGATGCCTCATCATCCCCCTGCTCGTCAGCCAGATCGCTTTCCTTTTTTTCCTCCGGGGCCCGGTCGTTTCCTTTTTGGACGAAAACGCCCGAGACGCCGGAACGCAGCTTGCCCGCTACATTGGGCATGATGTCGCGCACATCAACGATCTCGGGTTGAAGCTGGCGGATGTGCCTTCCGTCAGGACGTATCTGGACCACATACGCCAAAGCTTGCCCTGGGCGCAGTCCATCACCGTCAGCGACGCCGGCGGGACCACCTTTACGGCGGGGAACCCGAGGACGCCCCTCCAAGCGGGCGTGCCCCTGTCCGCCGACAGCCCGGTTTCCGTGACCGTGGGCATTGACGAGAGCACGGTATGGGAAGCCTTCCGCTCCATCGTCTACGACACCCTGACCATCATGATCATCGCCATGCTGTTCATGCTGGAGCTTGTGCCCCTGCAGGGCGTGGGGCAGGCCGCCGCGCCGTCCGCCGGTGACCCCCTGCCGCCGCGCATCATGCGCCCGATCATTTTTCTGTGCATGTTCGCCATCGATCTGCCCGCTTCCTTTATCCCTCTGCGGATAGCGGAAATGGATCTCGGCCTGCTTGGGCTCCCGCCCGATGTGGTGATGGGCCTCCCGCTGTCGTTTGAAATGTGCGCGGTGGGCATAGGCATCCTCATAGGCAGTTTTTGGAGCCAAAAGAGCGGCTGGCGGCCCCTTCTGCTGTGGGGGGCGCTGCTGGTGGCGCTCGGCAACGTCGCAAGCGGCCTTGTCTCGGATTCCCTCGCCTATATCCTCTCCAGAGGCGGCGCGGGGTTCGGCTACGGCCTCATAAACCTCGCCGGGCAGGTCTTCGTCGTGTCGCACTCCTCGCCCGAGCACCGGGCCGGGAACCTCTCCGCGCTCGTCGCGGGCCTGTACGCCGGGTTCCTGTGCGGCAGCGCCTTCGGCGGGCTCATCGCGGATAACCTCGGGTATGCGTCGGCCTTCCTCGTTTCGGCGGGATTGATGGCCATCATCGGGATCTTCCTCCATTTCGCGCTGCCCCGTGAGGCGTGGGCTCCCGAACCGTCCGCCTCAGGGCGCATCTCCCTGCGCGGGCTCGGCGCCTTTTTCTCGGACATCAAGATGACGGGCCTGCTGCTGGGCAACATCTTCCCCTGCGCCTTTGTGACCGTGTGCCTGTTCCAATTCTTCCTTCCCGTGTCGCTCAGCCAGGCCGGGGTCAGCCCGGCGGGCATCGGGCGGGTGTTCCTGCTGTTCTGCCTCGTGATCATCTATCTCGGCCCCTTCTTCGGGAGGGCCGTGGACAAGTCGCCCAACAAGCTCGTCTGGCTCGTGGGCGGCGGGTTCCTGTGCATTGGCGGCATCATTGCCCTGCTCCTTCTCGACGGGCTCGCGGCGGCTTTCGCCTGCGTGGCCCTGCTCGCCCTGTGCAATGCCATCGTCGCCAGCGCGCAGGGAACCTATGCGCTCGAAATCCCGGTTTCCCGGCAGGTCGGATCCGGCAGGACGGTGGGGATCTACAATATCACCGAACGGCTCGGCCAAATGCTCGGCCCGGTAGCTCTCGGGCAGGTGATCGCCCTGTGGGGCGTGAATTCGGGACTGCTCGGGATGGCGGCGGTCCTCGCCGTCCTGAACATCCTTTTCGCCCTGACCGGGCGCTTGGCCAAGGCTGGCGCATGACGGATTGCCGCCCTCCCCTTGAGGGGATCAGCTTCCGCTTTTTGCATAGCCGCCACATGTTTTCCGCAAAGCGCCTCCTCCGATCCTCCTCCGTGCGCCGCAGTATGGCATTTCACGTGGGAGGGTTCCTTTCCGGCCCGCTTTTTGCTTTGTTCCTTGCAAGAGACAACGATGCGCAATAGTGTTGGCACCGCTGGATGCCGCCTTGCAAAGGAGCACACATGATTGATCCGCTGGCTATGCCCATCTTCAAGCCTCTTTGGGAGGCCTTTCCCTATCTTCCCGGCTGTTTTGCGGCATGGCGCGGCATGAGCCTCGGTGAAATATCCGCTTCGGCCTACGCGGCGGCGGACGGGGAACGTCGGCCTTCCGACGCCATCGTGGACTGCATGGCGAAACACGCGGCACGAAGCCTCGGCAACGATGTTGGCGAGGCGGTCAAGCGGTATTTTTCCCGGAACAGCGCCGTCCTGTCGGCGAATCTGCACGGCATCGACTGCCTGCCTGAAATGGTGCAGGCCGTGCCGTTCTTCGGCCTTGACCGTCTGGCCGGCGGCACACCAGGGGCCGTAATCCCCGTGCTGTCCTGCGGCGGCGTGTCCCTGCAAAGTTCGGCATACCCGCGCGGGCTGCAATCCTTCCACGCGGACGCCCCGGCACGGTTCCCGCTGTTCCGGAGTTCCTGGCAGGATACCGTGGAACTGAATGCCCCCGCCTTGGCCGCAAAGGACGTACGTTCAAGTGCCGCCCACTGGAGGCCGACCAGGGCCTATGAGGAGCGCGGGCTTGGGACGGTGCTGCACCATTTGCTTGCCCCGGACACGCTCGCGCTCAAACGGTTTGGGGAACAGGCCGCGCGGGTCAACGCGAAGCTGTACGCCGCCCTGTTTCCGGATGCCCGGCCCGTAGTCGCCTATCTCGAATTGGAGGAAATCGCCCGGGAGCTGCTGATCGGCGATCTTGCCCGGCCCGATTCGGTGTTGCACAGGGCGCTGTTTACGCCGGTCCTGCGCGAGGGGCTTTTACGGCGTCTGGCCGGCGTGCGCGGCTGTTGGAGCCCCTGCGTAGCTTCCGGCGGCGAGCTGCCCCGGACAGCCGGGAACGGCACGGCCTTTTTCTGGGGCGTAGACGGGCGCGGGCGGCGGCATCCTCTGCGCCTGTCGCCGGACAACGGCGCGTTCGAATTTCCGGGCTTCCATCTGCCGCTTGTGCCGGAAGCCGTCATCGGAGCCCTGCGCGACCGGAACATCTATCCGGGGCTGTTCGTTTCCTACATGACGCTTGCACTTGAGCACGGGCTTTGCTGCCACGGCGGGATTTTCCTCGTGCGCTATCTTCCGACCATGCTCCACGCCGTACGTGATCTATTCATGGAGTGCGGCGAACCGCTCCCGCCTCTCCCGGGCCGGACGATGCTGGCGGCTTTCGCCATTTCCATGCAAGCCCGAGAAACCGGGAGGCTTTTCCCAGCGGGTATGCTGGAACTGCTCACCTCCGGAGGCATCAGCAGGGCGGACCTGCAACGCCTTGCCGATCTCCCGCTTGAAGCGGTCCTTCCCCTCAGCCTCGCCCGGTGGTGTCTGGACTACACACCCCGCTCGCAACGGACCCCGGCCTGGGAAGCCGACTTGCGCAATGTGGCGTGGGAAGGCCTCACCATTGACGTATCATGAAATAAAGGCAGTTCGGGACTTCCCCGATAACAAGGCCCGCTTCTGAAAGAAGGATGCGGCCCTCTGCATCGTACCTTGTGCTCCACAGTGGCTTCAGCACTTCCAGCCAACATCTTCTTTCCATACAAAAAGCCCCGCGCATTATCCGTGGGGCTTTTTCCGTTCCGGCCTCATGGAGAAGAATCTGAATGTCGACAGGCCCGGCCATCACCCAGAATGAGGAGTGTCGCGTGATAATCAGATTTTATACATGTCTATGGACATGTTCTTTTTTTCTACAAGCGTGAACACGCCGTTTTTCGTCTTCTCTCCCGAGAACATCCCGATTTCTCACCCTCTTTTACTCCCTTTTTCACAATACGGCGCCCAATATACGGCCCGGCCCAATTATTGCTTTCCCTTCAGCATGATAGTCCGAGGCTTCATCAGAGGTTGAACATTTGGACAGGCCGCACGGCCTGCGTGAAGAAGGGGATCACCATGTCATTCGCATTGACACGGGAAGGGATAAAGCCGGTTGCAAAGGGGTTTGCGCTGGCTTTGGCCCTCTTCCAGATCTGGTTTACCACAGGTTTTGGGGTGCTTGACGGCTCCATGATGCGTGTCATGTTTGTGTCGTTTATCACAGTGCTCGTTTTTCTGTTCATACCTTGCCGTAAATACAAGGAAAACGAGAAAGAACCCACGCTGTTTCTGCTTATCGACCTGTGCTGCGCGGGTCTCGCCATCGCCACGGCGGTCTACTTCGCCCTGCATCTGACCGAAATCACCACCCGTATGCGCTACATCGACGACGTAACCCCGGCGGCCAAATTCTTCGCCGCCGCAACGGTCCTGCTCGTCCTCGAAATCACCCGCCGCACCACGGGCTGGGCGCTGGTCATCGTGGCCTCGACGCTTATCCTGTACGCCTTCTTCGGAGACATGCTGCCCCGCGCCGTCAAGCATACGGGCTTCACCTTCGACGTCATCGTCGAACATCTTTTCCTGCTCAATGAAGGCGTGTACGGCATCCCGATCGGCGTGGCGACGTCGACCCTGTTCGGGTTCATCATGTTCGGGGCGTTCCTCGAACGCTCCAAGATGAGTTCCATCTTTATGGATCTCGCCTGCCTGCTCACCCGCAACTCGCAGGGCGGGCCCGCCAAGGTCGCCATTTTCGCCTCGGCCCTGTTCGGGACCATCTCGGGAAGCGCCGCCGCCAACGTCTACGGGACCGGCACCTTCACCATCCCGCTCATGAAGAAGGTCGGCTACCGCGCCCCCTTCGCCGGCGCGGTGGAAGCCGTCGCCTCCACCGGCGGGCAGCTCATGCCCCCGGTCATGGGGACCGCCGCCTTCCTGATGGCGGATCTGTCCGGCGCGGGTTACCTCAACGTCGCCAAAGCCGCCCTGCTCCCGGCGATCCTCTATTATCTCGCCCTGCTCGTCATGATCCACTTTGAAGCGGTCAAGAATGACCTTGGCAAGCTCTCGCCCGACATGGTCCCCGAAACCAAGTCCGTGGTCAGCCGCCTCTACTACCTCGTACCCATCGCCGTGCTGATTCTGCTGCTCGGCATGGGCCGGAGCGTGGTCTTCTGCGCCAACATCGCCACGCTGAGCATCGTCCTGCTCGCCATGCTCAAGGCCGAGACCCGTTTCACCTTCAAATCCTTCATAGAAGCGCTCGTCGCCTCCTCGCGCGGGGCCCTGATGGTTTCGGCCTGCTGCGCCTGCTCCGGCCTCATCGTGGGCGTGCTTTCGCTTACCGGCATCGGCTACAAGTTCATCAACCTGATCACCATCCTCGCCGGGGACAGCCTGTTCCTGCTCATGGTCTACCTCATGCTGACCAGCTTCGTGCTCGGCATGGGCATCCCGACCACTCCCGCCTACATCGTGGTCGCCACCCTCGGCGCACCCGCGCTCATCAAGGCCGGGGCCCCGCAGCTCGTCGCCCACATGTTCGTGTTCTACTATGCGATCCTGTCCTTCATCACCCCGCCCGTGTGCGTCGCGGCCTTCGCGGGGGCTGCCATCGCCGAAAGCAAGGCCATGGAGACGGGCTTTATCGCCCTCAAGCTCGGCATCGTGGCCTTCATCGTGCCCTACATGTTCGTCTATCAGCCCGCGCTCCTCGGCATCGGCGAAACGCCCGAAATCATCTGGGCCGCCATCACAGCCATCATCGGCGTCATCGGCATCGCGGGCGGTATGCAGAGCTGGCTTCTGTGCTCGACCTCCGCATGGGAACGCGCCTTCCTGCTCATCGGCGGGCTGACGCTCATCTATCCCGGCCTCTCCACCGACATCATCGGCTTCGGGCTCCTCTTCTCCGTAGGCATCGTCCAGATGCTCCGCCGCAGGAGAGCACCCATCGCCGCATAACCCCGCTCCGGCAGGAGCCCTTCCTGCGGGTGGTCCACCCGGCATCCCGCCCGCGGGAAGGCTGTTTCGGTCCCACAATCATTTCACATAAACAGCTTCAAGGAGTTTTAAGATGATCATCGATTTCCGTATGCGGCCCCCGGCACGGGGTTTCCTGAACATCGGCGTCTACGACGACGTGGCCCGCACCGCAAAGCTCACCGAATGCTTTTCCATGAAACAGGCCCCGTCCGTCGCCCGGAAATCCCCCGAACTGATGCTTCAGGAAATGGACACCGCCGGGGTGACGATGGGCGTCATCCCGGGCCGCAACGGCCACTTCAAGGGGTCCATCTCCAACGACGACATCATCAGCCTGCTGAGTGATTTTCCGGGCCGTTTCGTGGGCATGGCCGGGCTCAACGCCTCCAAAAGGGAAGAGTCGCTGGAAGAAATCCACCGCACCGTGCTGAACGGCCCCCTCAAGGGCATCTGCATGGAGCCCGGCGCTCTGGACAAGCCCATGTACGCCGACGACCCGCGCATCTATCCCATTTATGATCTGTGCGAACAGCACCGCATCCCGGTCATCCTGATGCTCGGAGGCCGGGCCGGGCCGGACATCACCTACAGCGATCCCAAGATCATCAACCGCATCGCCGCCGACTTCCCGAAGACCAACTTCATCATTTCGCACGGCGGCTGGCCGTGGGTGCAGCAGATCCTCGGCGTGTGCTTCTTCCAGAAAAACATCTATCTGTGCCCGGACATGTATCTCTTCAACTGCTCGGGCGCGGCGGATTACATCATGGCGGCGAACAACTTCATGCAGGATCGCTTCCTGTTCGGCACGGCCTACCCGCTGATGCCCATCGTGGACTGCGTGAGCCATTTCAAGGGGCTTTTCAAGCCTGAAGTCCTACCCAAGCTCCTCTATAAGAACGCGGCAAAGCTTCTGAACATCGAACTGCCCGAGGAGGCATAAATCATGACCTGCAAGCATCTCTTCAAGGCCGTAGCCCTTGCCCTTTCCCTCGCCGTGGGTGCCGCTCCCGCCCTCGCCAAGAACTTTACCGAACTCAAGGCCGCGGCATCGCCCGCCGGCGGCGCGTGGTACGTCGGCATGGGCGCGATGGGCAAAGCCATTTCCACCATGTATCCCGAGCTTGACGTCTCCCTCTTCCCCGGCGGCGGGCTCGCCAACGTCATGCACGTCGAGAAGGGCGCGAGCGACTTCGGCATCGCCGCGCACAGCGTCATCTTCGCGGCGGCCAAGGGCATCGATCCCTACAAGAAGCCCACGGAAAACGTCATGGGCCTTCTCAACCTGCACGACTCAACCCGGATGCACTTCATCGTGAACAAGGCTTCCGGCATTACGTCCCTCGCCCAGATCAAGGAAAAGAAGATGCCCATCCGCATCTCCATGTCCCACACCGCCGGGAATTCCTATCTGTTCGGCAAGTGGATCCTTGAGGAATACGGCATCAGCCAGCAGGACATCACCGCGTGGGGCGGCAAGATCTACACGCCTTCCACTAACGACGCCGCCAGCATGATGAAGGACGGCCAGCTTGACGTGGCCCTGTGGATCGGACCCGGCGAAGCCTTTATTGTGCAGGACATGATGAACAGCGTCGATCTCGACATCCTGCCCGTGGACGAGAACGTCATCAAGGCCGTGGGTGAGAAGTACGGCCTCCAGCGCGACGTGATCCCGGCGTCGTTCTACGGCGGCAAGTTCGGCAAGGACATCGTCACCGTATCCGCCAGCACCGAACTCATGATCAACAAGAACGTCTCCGAGGACATCGCCTACAAGATGGTCAAGGCCATGTGCGAAAAGCGCGACGACATCGTGATCGCCAGCCCGTTCTGGAAATCCTTCATGCCCGAGAAGGCGGGTCAGGGGCTCGCTCTGCCGCTGCATCCCGGCGCGGCAAAATACTACAAGGAAAAAGGCTGGCTGTAGAAAACTGAAAGACTGAGGGGCTCCTCGCCCCTCAGACTCCCCCGGCAGGGGAATGATTCCCCTGCACCCCCGGATGGAGGGTGGGGAATGTTTTCAATCTTTCCCTGTGTCAAAAAGAAAGACGTGCGGCAGTGCCTCGCGTCTTTCTTTAAGTGAAACGAACTGTCGGCCTGCTTGTTTCGCTTATTCTCTATCCGCCGGAACGAACTCCTGTTGCACAGCCTCCCCACCATTCGAAAATCTTTGAAGAGGAGGGGGAGGCTTGGAGGGGGAGGGGAAACTTTCTAGAGAAAGTTTCCCCTCCCCCTCCAAATTTCCCAACGCCCTTCCTCCCTGACCCTACCGGCACTCGTCCGGCGACAGGCCGAAACGGCGCATCTTGACGTACAGGCCGCTCCGGGAAATGCCGAGGGCCTTCGCGGTCGCCCGGATGTTGCCCCCGGCCTCCTGAAGCGCCCGGACGATGGCCTCCTTCTCCTGATGCGAAAGGAGCCCGCGAGGGACGGCGGGACGCGGCACGCCCCCCGGTATGCCCTCGTGATTGAGGATGTTCGCGGGCAACACGTCAATGTCGATGGAGGGCACCCCTTGCGACATATGCACCATCCTTTCTATGACGTTTTCAAGCTCACGGATGTTGCCGGGCCACGGGTAACCGAGGAGCACATCCATAGCCCGATCCGTAACCCGCAAGGGGCCGCGCCCGAGGGAGGCGACGAAGTGATCGAGGAAATGGTTGATCAGAAGCGCGATGTCCGAACTGCGTTCGCGCAGGGGAGGCACGTTGAGGGTGAAGACGTTCAAGCGATAGTAGAGATCCTCGCGGAAGGCGTTCTGACGGATGGCGTTTTCAAGATTGCGGTTCGTGGCGGCGAGCACCCGCACGTTGACGAGGCGGGTGTGTTTGCCTCCCACGCGGGTCACTTCGCCGTTCTGGAGCAGACGGAGCAGGCTGACCTGCGCTTCAAGGGGCATCTCCCCGATTTCATCAAGAAAAATGGTCCCGTTGTCCGCCAGCTCGAATTTGCCGGGCTTCCCAAGGCGGCTTGCGCCCGTAAAAGAGCCTTCATCATAGCCGAAAAGCTCGCTCTGCACGAGGTTGCGCGGCAGTGCCCCGCAGTTCACCACGACGAAAGGCGCGTTGGCCCTCCTGCCCCCGTTGTGGATGGACTGCGCGAAAAGTTCCTTGCCCGTGCCGCTTTCCCCGAGGATGAGGGTGGTCACATCGCTCTGGGCCGCCATGCGGGCCATGCGTACGACCTCCTGCGTGGCGGGCGCGTTGCCGACAATGTGATCGAAAGTATAGACGGCCTTGGCCCCGGTGACGCGCACGGCGGATTCCTTGATCCTTTTGGTCTCACGCAGGGTCAGCACCCGGCCTTTCCCCGATTCCAAGCGGGTGAGCGAAAGCATGCAGTTGAGCGAACCGCCCTTGAGCTGGAGGAACGCTTCCTGATCGCTGAATTGGCCGCTTTCCGAGAGGATCGCCCGGATGATGTCGCTGGAAAAGATGATGTCCTGAATATTGCCGTGCACAGCGTCCGGCGGCAGGTCGAGCATGGCTTGCGCCTTGTTGTTCAGCGTCCGTATCGTGCCGTCGCCTTCCAGCACGACCACCCCTTCATCCAACATTTCAATGATGGCCTTCTGTTCCTGAAGGAGCAGCCGCAGGCGGAGCTGTTCCGCGATGGCGTGGGCCGCCGCTTCCATCATACCCCGGGTATGGTGATGGTACAGGGCGCTCGGGAGCGTCACATTGAGTACGCCGACGATGGCGTTCCGGCTGTCCCTGATGGGGGCCGCCGAGCAGAACCAGCCGTGGAACGAGCGGCAGTAATGTTCCGAAGCCAGCGTCTCCACAGGCGTATGTTCCACGAGGCACGTCCCGATGGCATTGGTCCCCGAGGCGCTTTCCGCCGCGAGGTTGCCCGGCGCGAGGTGCGGGATAGGGTAGCTGCCGGTATTGTCCCAGAGCGCGTGCAGGACGATCCCCTGCGCGTCGGACAGGGAAATGAAGCTGCGCGAAGTGCTGATGGGGTTATACAGCTTTTCCATGATGCTTTTGGCCACCGCCACAAGATCCGCGTTCCGATCGAGCAGCTTTTCCAGCGCGGCGGGGCTGAGGGACACTTTGGAGGCGTTGTCCGGCCTGACCCCCTGAAGGCGGCAGCGCTTCCATGAACGCAGGATCAGGGGCCGGACGGCGGATTCGTCCACGGGCTCTTGCCTGTGGAAGCGCTCCCACTGTTCAAGGACCCTTTTGTTCCGCTCGATATGCTCTTCCATGTTCCTCTCCGCACAAAGCGTGTTTACGTATGTCTATTATAAATCATATTCTATGAACATGTCTACAAATACATGCCCACATTTTGCACACCGGGCACACTCTCTGGACGGGGAAGCGAAGATACGGGAACACCGGGGATATTCAGAGCCGCCCACTGTATCGGAATGAATTCCGGGGGTCAGGAAAAAGGCGGAAACGGCCCGGCGCGGCACGCCTCATCCGCCGGAAAGATGGCACATGGCTTGCATTGCCGCAGGCAAGATGTCTTTCTCATCTGGAGGTTCCATGAACACATCTTGTTGCACCAATCCAATCCGCATCAACACGCTGTTGATCAAAAACCGGATTGTCTTCCCCGCCATGTGTACGAAATACGCCGCGCCGGACGGCGGCGTCACGGAGCGTATGCTCCGCTACTACGAAGAGCGTGCCAAGGGCGGGGCCGGGCTTGTCACCATTGAGGCCACATCCGTCGATCCCACCGGCAACTCCTTCTCCCGTGGCCTGAGCATCGCGGACGACGCGCGCCTGCCCGGCCTCACCGATCTGGCCCGCCGCGTGAAACGGCACGGGGCGCGCATCTCCATCCAACTCCAGCACGGCGGGCGCGCCGCGCTCCCCCAATTTTCGGGTCATGCCGTGCCTCTCGTATCCGCCATCCCCGGCGTGACCCCCTACGACAACAGCGTGATCCTTAGCGAAGAGGAAATCGCCCGCCTCGTGGAATGCTGGGGCAAGGCCGCCATCCGTGCCCGCGAAGCCGGGTTTGACGCCGTGGAAATCCACGGGGCGCACGGCTATCTCATCAGCCAGTTCCTTTCCCCCTATACCAACCGGCGCACCGACGGATACGGCGGTTCGCTGGAAAACCGTATGCGCTTCGCCCTTGAGGTCTGCCGCAAAGTCCGCGAGTCCGTGGGGCCGGATTTCCCGGTCACCTACCGCATGAGCGCCGTTGAAGGGCTTCCCGGCGGCACCACGCTGGAGGATTCCGTCGCTCTCGCCAAGCGGCTGGTAGCCGACGGCATCGACGCTTTGCACGTTTCCGTGGGGCTGCGCGAGACAAATTTCATGGTTTCCCCGCCCGCCTGCGTGGAGAAGGGCTGGAACGCGCCCCTTTCCCGCGCCGTGCGCGACGGCATTGAGGCCGCCGTGCCCGTCATCGTGGCGGGCCGCGTAGCCGACGAGCAGACGGCTCAGGGCATCATCGATCGCGGGGATGCGGACATGGTGGCGATGGGCCGTGCGCTCATTGCCGATCCGTTCCTGCCCGCCAAGGTCGCGGCGGGCGAGGCCGGAGACATCATCCGGTGCGTGGGCTGCAACGAGGGCTGCGTAGCCGGATCCGCGCGCGGAACGGGCGTCGGGTGCGCCCTGAACCCGTTGTCCGGTGCGGAAGGCAAGTATGATCTCGATCCCGTGGCGTCCCCCAAGAAAGTCGCGGTCATCGGCGGCGGCCCCGCCGGGATGCAGGCCGCCCTTGCCGCCCGGTTCCGGGGGCATACGGTGGATCTGTATGAAAAATCGGATCGCCTCGGCGGTCTGCTCAACGTGGCTTGCAAGCCCCCGCACAAGGAAGATCTGGGCCATGTCACGGGCTGGTTCGAGCGACAGTTGAAGCGGGCGGGCGTCGGGCTGCACCTCGGGGCCGCCCTCACGCCCGAAGCGGTACGGGATCTCGGCGCGGACGCCGTGATCGCCGCCACGGGCAGCTCCCCGGTATTCCCCGGCTTTTGCCGCAAGGCCCGGAACGCGGTGGTAGCCCAGAGCATCCTCTCCGGTGAAGCCAAAGCCGGGAAAAAGGCGCTCGTCATCGGCGGCGGGCTTATCGGCTGTGAAACCGCCGAGTTCCTCGCCGCGCAGGGTTCGGATGTGACCATCCTCGAACTTCAGCCCGGATTGGCGAAGGATATGGAATCACGTACCCGCCGTTATCTGATGCAGCGCCTCAGGGAGTACGGCACGCGCTTCCTTACCAGTACGCAGGTGCTTGAAGTCACCGAAGAAGGCAAGGTGAAAGCCAAATTCCCTTCCGGCTCGGAACGCTGGCTTGACGACTTTGACACGCTCGTGATCGCCGTGGGCTACCGGGCCGAAAACGCCCTTGCCGCCGAGCTTGAAGAGATGGGTTGCCCCTGCGTCCGCGTGGGGGATTGCGCCTCCGTCGGCAAAATCCTGACCGCCATCGAGTCCGGTTTTCAGGCCGGGTGTTCCATCAAGTAAGCGCCCGCTGCGGACGCACCGCCCCAACAGGCCCGCAAGGGCCGGGAGAAATATCATGATCATTGATTTCAGGCTCCGTCCCGCCACGCGCGGTTTTCTGAATATGCACATCTTCCGCAATCAGGAACGCATCGCCAGCTGGAGCGGCAAGCTCGGCATGGTTCCCCCGCCGTCCGCCAAACAGGGCGACATGGAGCTGATGCTCAAGGAAATGGAGGAAGGCGGCGTGACGCTGGGTGTCGTGCCGGGCCGTCAGGCCAACGCCTTCATGGGTAACGTGCCCAACGAGGACATCGCCGCCATCGTCGCGGATTACCCGGGAAAATTCATCGGCGTCGCCGGGATCGATCCGACGAACCGCGCCAAGGCGCTGGAGGAGATCGAGCGTTTCGTGGTGAACGGGCCGCTCAAGGCCGTGGGCATGGAGCCCGGCGTGCTGGCCAGCCCCATGTATGCCGATGACCGCCGCATCTACCCCATATACGAATACTGCGCCGAGCACGGCATCCCGGTGCTGCTCATGGGCGGCGGGGGCAACGGCCCGGATCTCAGCCACAGCAACCCGATCATCATCGACCGGGTGTGCGGCGACTTCCCCGAAATGACCGTGATCAACACGCACGGCGGCTACCCGTGGGTTACGGAAATCCTGTTCGTGGCCTTCAAGCGCCCCAACCTGTACCTCTGCCCTGACATGTACATGTACAATATGCCCGGCGTGAGCGATTACGTCATGGCCGCCAATACCTTCCTCTCCGAGCGTTTCCTGTTCGGCACGGCCTATCCGTTCATCGGCTTCCGCGAAGGCGTGGAGCAGTTCAAGGCGCTGCCCTTCAAGCCTGAAGTCTTGCCCAACCTGCTGTACCGCAACGCGATCAAGGCGCTCAAGCTCGATATCCCGTGCGGGGAATAATCCCCCGGCGGGACGCTTTCAGCCCCTGTTGAGGGCGTCCCGCCGGACGCACGTCCCCCCTTATTCCCGAAAAAGCCGACGACGGAAAGCATTTCCGCCGGAAGGCTTTGCTACGCCCTCCCGTCCGGCGGGCGCGGCTTTCACGGAGGCCCTATGTCCCCCCATTCATCCAAAGCCATGACCCGACATGCATGGTTTATTTTTTCCATTTTGACCATCTGCTATGCGCTCGTCAGTTTCTTTCGGACATCCACGAGCACCCTCGCCGTGGACATCATGCGCGAATTCGCCGTCGGCGGCGGGCTCATGTCGGTCATGAGCTCCGCCTATTTTTACCCGTACGGGTTCATGCAGATCCCGGCGGGCATCCTTTCGGACCGATGGGGTTCGCGCAACACCATCGCCTCGTTCCTCCTCATCGGGGCGGCGGGGTCGCTCCTGTTCGCCCTTTCCGGCTCGGTAACGGCGGCGACGGTCGGCCGCGTACTCATCGGCGTCGGCATGGGCATGGTCTTCGTGCCCGCCTTGCGGGTGATTCTGTACTGGTTCCCTCCGGCACGGCACGCCCTCGGCACGGGCTTGATCCTTTCCCTCGGCACGGGCGGTATGCTCCTCGCCACCTATCCGCTCATGCTGCTCTCGCAGGCCGTGGGCTGGCGCGGCAGTATGTTCGCGGCTACGGCGGCGACCGTGCTTGTGGCCGGCGCCACATGGCTGTGGGTACGCAACCGCCCCGAAGAGGCCGGGTACGCCCCGGCATGGGTTTCCATCGCTCCCCGCAAACACCCCGCCCCGCCCTTGCGTGAAACCATGCTCCGCATCGTCCGCAGCCGCACCTATTGGAGCGTATCCACGTGGTTCTTCTGCATGTACGGGTCGTTCTACGCCATGACCGGACTCTGGGCCGGGCCGTATTTCATTCAAGGCTACGGCCTCGACAAGGGCACGGCGGGCGGCATCCTTTTCTGCATGGCCCTCGGCGCGGTGGTCGGCCCGTCGCTGGTGGGGGTCGTCGTGACGTGGGTCCGGTGGTCCAAGGGTGTCTTGCTCCTCGCCGCCAGCGGCGTCACCATCCTGCTCGCCGCGCCGCTGCTTGCGGATCATCCCGTGCTCCCCGCCTCCCTGCTCCCGGTCTGGAGCCTCGCCTTCGGCATCTTCTGCGGCGGGTTCGGCGGCATCGCCCTCACCAAGGTACAAGAGGACTTCCCACCCGAAATCGTGGGCACGGCCACCGGGATGATCAACATCTACTCCTATATAGGGACGGCCCTGCTTCAGCTCGCCAGCGGGTGGATCATGGAAGCGCAGGCCCCCGGTCAGGCCGCCTACGGCATCGGACAATACGCCTCCATGTTCATCCTGTTCATGGCCATGTTCGTGACCGCCTTTTCCGCAACCCTGCTCGGCCTCGGCAAGAGCCGGGGCAATGCGACGGATGTCTTTTCCCCAATGGGCGAAGGCGAAACCAAGAGCGCCTGAGTTTCCAGCCACCTTGGACGGCACCGGAGGGAGGAACCCCCTTTAATGTGAGAGCCCACACGGGGTATGCCTCCTCCGGCCCCTCCACTTCCCTACTAGGCTTCGCTGATGGGAAAACGGCGCGCGGGGAATTCATTCAGGTTTGCGCGGAATGCCTTTCCCCATGCTTTTTCCCATAGGCGAAATGCCGCCCACGATGCCTTTCATTTACCCCACCTCCGTTTTCCGTTGAGCGGCAATGCCGCCGAGGGAAATACGCATAAGCTCAAAGCACAACCCGCGTGCCAGCGGGAATTCACCCGCTCCCACTTGTGCCGACTCCGGCGCGCCCGCACTGACGGGGGAACCTCTTGCAGGGCCAGGGGGGCAAAGCCTCCCAGTAAAGCACGAAGCGGAGCCCCAGCGGGACTCGCGCATTTTCCGTTTGCCCGGCGGAGGCTTTTCCGGTATCACTTTCTAGTATGTAAAAGGCGATAATCTGTTTTTTTCGCAGTGTTCAGGCTAGTAGGTTTTTCTCCGGATGGTCACTCCATGCCCGCACTCATGATTCAGGCGCCGGATCAGGCGTCCCCAGCCCTGCACGCAGCCTTGTATGCGGAATGGCAAAAATTCCGCGACGGGACCGCCCCCGTGGATCCCGAATATATCCCCCCGTTCATCCTCGCCTCTTGGGAGCGCTGCCGGGAATCCGGCATTACCACGGAAGCCAACAGCATTGTACGCGTGGACGCGCTGCTCCTTGAGCAGGCCCAGCGCCTCAACAGCGATCTGCTGTGCAGCGCCCGTTCCATCATGGACAAACTGTTTTCCGTGGTGCGCGCCACGCGGTGCAGCATTTCGCTGACAGACGGCTCAGGGCTCGTACTGCACACCCTGCGGAGTGAGGGCGACGGGCCCGACGTGCTTCCCGGCCAGATCGCCACGGAAGCCGTATCCGGCACCAACGGCATCGGGACTTGCCTTGTCGAACAGGAGACCGTGACCATCATCGGCGCACAGCACTATTGCGCCCGGCATCATGTCTGGAGCTGCACCGCATCCCCCATCCGCTACGAAGACGGCACGCTTGCAGGCGTCCTCAATGTTTCCATCGCCCGGGAATCCTATCATCTGCATACGCGGGGCATGGTGGAGGCTTCGGCCCACGCCATCGCGGAACAGCTCCACCTGCGGGCCGCTCTCGGCAGGCAGCGTGCGATCATGGAAGTGCTGGACGAGGGCATCCTTGAAGTCGGCGCCTCGGGTGAAATCCATTCCGCCAATGGGCGCGGGCTATCCATGCTCGGGCTGGAGGCGTTGCCGCCCCATCTCCACTTGCGGGACACGGTGCTTTCCGAGGCAGTGCGCCGCGACATCCTTGACGAACACAATGCCTTTCAGGATCGGGAAGCCCTGCTGCATACCGCGAACGGCACGCTCCCGTGCGTGCTCTCCTTCGCGCCGCTCGGTATGGGCAAGGGCGGCGTGTTGGCCCTGCGCGAATCGCGCCGCCTGTGCGGGTTCGCGGCCCGCACCATCGGGGCCGGGGCGGTCTACGCGCTTGACGATATTCCGGGCGATTCCCCCGCCATTGCCCAGGCACGGGAGGCGCTCCGCCGCGCCGCGCGGCATGACGCTCCGGTCCTGCTCACGGGTGAGGAAGGGACGGAGCGGCATGGCTTCGCTCAGGCCATCCACAACGCGGGACGCCGCCGGGAGGCCCCCTTCGTCGCCGTGCACTGCGGAGGCATCCCGCGCAGCCTTATGCGCAGCGAACTGTTTGGATTCGATGGGGAAGGCGGCAGGCCCGGCAAATGCGAGCTGGCGGATGGCGGCACGCTGTTCCTCGACGGCGTGGAAGCCCTCCCCCTGACGGCACAGCTGGGGATCGTGCGCCTGCTGCGCGGCGGAGAAACCGCCCGCGTCGGCGGAGGGCAAGGCCGCACAGTGAACGTCCGCCTTATCGCCGGGGCAGGCCCGGGGCTTTCCGAAGCCGTGCGCGAAGGGCTTTTTCTTAAAGAACTGCATGAACTTTTACGGGAATATACCATAACGGTTCCACCGCTGCGTGAAAGGCGTTCGGACATTGAGGCTCTTGCCGCCCGTTGCGCTTCCCGGTTCGCGCAGGCCCTCGGCAAACAGCCGAAGCCCATCGCCCCCGAAGCTATGGAGGCTCTGCTCAGGTATTCGTGGCCCGGCAATGTCCGGGAGCTGGAAACCGTTCTGGAGCGGGCCGTGGCCCTTGCCGAAGGCGACGTCATCGGGCTTTCCGATCTTCACGCCCGGATCTCCGCAGCCGAGGTTTCCGCACCCACAGGAAAACCGCTGCCCGGCCACGAAGCGAAACGCCTGCTCGCCGCGCTCGAACGGACGGCGGGCGATGTCCGCGAAGCCGCCAAACTCCTCGGCATCTCACGCGGCGGCTTCTACGTGAAGCTCAAAAAACTCGGCCTCAACCCCGACGAATACCGCTAGCCATAACGCCTGACGCCTCCGGATGTGACCGGAAGTATGCTCTCTGCGATCCTTCCGGCTCATGGCGGCCATGCCGGTATCGCGTTCTTCATCCATAATCCCTTCACCCTGACCTTCCAGGTCGTCCCTTGCGGCCATTTCTCCCATGGATGGCCTCCTCAAGCTGTGTCCATAAAAAAGACATGTTCATATACACATGGTTTCAATATGAACAGCATTGAAGACACTTTTCACGATATGCCTTTCTAATGTTGCAAAATGATTCTTCTTTTCCGTACATCCGTGTAACATGCTGATATTGGCCCACTCTTTGCTATTCTCATAGGCAGGATACCGTTACAGGGGCAATCCGGTCCCCATCCTGGAGAGAAACGGCTTTCCGTGGGGGATCAGATTCTTTTCAATCTTTCGCTGTGGTTGCGTCGTGGGACAGTCCGCGTGGCGGGCAGCGGCCCCTCCGATTGAGCGAAAAGACACAAACGGTTGCACCAATCCAAAACGCTTGAGGAGAAACTGAGGAGAATCCCATGAAGAAAGTGATTACCCTGCTGCTTGCCGCCGGTCTGGTCATCGGCGCCGCATCCGCCGCCAACGCCGTGGACATCAAAGCCAAGGGCCTATGGCACAATGCCATGTCCTTCGCGGACCGTAATTTTGAAAAACACAACGGCTCCGACAAGATGCAGAATGCCACCCGTATCCGTACGCAGATCGACGTCATCGCGTCGGAAAGCCTCAAGGGTGTCGTCTATTTTGAAATCGGGCCCCAGAACTGGGGCAAGGGCGCGGACGGCGCGTCCCTCGGCACTGACGGCAAGGTGGTCAAGGTCCGCTACAACTACGTTGACTGGGTCACCCCCCAGACGGACGCCAAGGTCCGTATGGGCCTCCAGAACTTCAGCCTGCCCGGATTCGCCCTTCCGAACGTCATCCTCGGCGGCGGCGGCGCGGACGGCGCGGGCATCACCCTGTCCACCCAGTTCACCAAGAACATCGGAGCCACCCTCTTCTGGCTGCGCGCCGAAAACGACAACACCGACAGCGCCACCGACTACGGCAAGCAATACCACTACAGCGACGCCATGGACTTCACGGGCATCACCCTGCCCCTCAAGTTCGACGGCGTGAAGGTGACCCCGTGGGCCATGTATGGTTTTGTGGGCCGCGACAGCTTTGAAAACGCCGGGGCCTCCGGTGACCAGAAGAAACTGTTGCAGGGCCTGCTGCCTCTCGGCGTGAGCAACAAGACCCTGACGGGCAACAGCCTGACCGATCGCCACGGCGACGCGTGGTGGGCCGGGTTCACGACAGAACTGAAGGTGCTTGATCCCTTCCGCTTCGCCCTCGATGCCACCTATGGCCGTGTCGATCTCGGCGAAGGCCTCAGCACCAAAGGCAAGAAGATCGACGTCAAACGCGAAGGCTGGATCGTGTCCGCCCTTGCCGAATACAAGATGGAATCCGTCACGCCCGGCCTCACGGCATGGTATTCCTCCGGCGACGACGCCAACGTCAACAACGGTTCCGAGCGCCTGCCCACCATCAACCCCGACGTGAAGGTGACTTCCTACGGCTTCGACGGCACGAACTTCTGCCGCGCCCAGCAGGTCCTCGGCACCAGCGTCGACGGCACGTTCGGCATCGTGGGCCACTTGAAGGACATTTCTTTCTTTGAAGACCTCAGCCACACCCTCCGCGTGGCCTTCTATCGCGGTACCAACAATACCGAAAATGTCCGCCAGAAGATGATCACGAAGCCCTCCGAAACGGTTTCCTCCATGTACTACATGACCACCGCCGACAAGGCGTGGGAAGTAAACGTCGATTCGGAATACAAGATTTACAAAAACCTCAGCCTGTTCCTCGAACTCGGCTACATCCGTATGGATCTCGATTCCAACGTCTGGAAAGACTACGAATCCAAGAAGAACAACTTCAAGGGCGCGGTCTGCGTTCTCTACTCTTTCTAGCGGATTCCCGTCATTCCCACGGCTCCGGCGGCCCTTCCTCCGCCGGAGCCCTCACTTTGCCCGAAATCCCGCCCAACGCGGGTCAACCATACATTCTACATACGCAAGGAGACGGCATGAGCACCGGACAATTCCATAAGCTCCTGTCACCGCTTTCGCTCGGAAGCGGCCTCACCCTGAAAAACAGGATGATCAAGGCCCCCCAGTCAAGCTGGTTTTTTGAGGACGACGGCTCGGCCGGGGACAGGGTCATTGACTTTTACGAAGCCATCGCCGCCGGCGGGGTCGGGCTTGTGATCGTATCCGCCATCACATGGCGTTCCGACCATCCCGCCGGGGCTTACGGCGCGCTCCACGACGACCGGTTCCTCCCCGGCATGAAGCGCCTCGTGGAACGCTGCCACGCGCACGGCTGCCCCGTGTTCTGCCAGCTCCACCACTCCGGGGCCTCGGCCATGACCGGACACGGCGGCGGCCTGCCCATCGGCCCCTCCGATCTCGGGCCGGATGAAATCCCCTGTCCCCCGCCGGTGGGCAAGCCCACGCGCGGCCTCACCGCCGAAGAAATCGCGGAGGACAAGGAACTCTATTTCAAGGCCGCTGAACGCGCCAAAGCCGCCGGGTTTGACGGCATCGAAGTCCACTGCGCGCACGGCTACTATCTGGAAAGCTTCGTGAGCCGGGTCTGGAACCGCCGCGACGACCAGTATGGCCCCCAGAGCCTCGAAAACCGTACCCGCCTGCCTCTCGAAATCATCGCCGGGCTGCGCGAGCGTCTCGGCGCGGACTATCCCCTCGGCCTGCGCATGAACGGTCAGGAGTGGGGTGCCGACAAGGGGCTGACCATCGCGGAAACCGTGGCCATCGCCAAGATTTTCGAGGGCGCGGGCGTGCGGTACATCAGCGTGTCCGGCTACGGCTTCGGGCCGCTGCCGTTCCGCTATCTGCCCGACTACTGGCCCTATCCCGAGCCGGAAGAACACATGAAGCCCTACTTGAAGGATTTCATGGGCGACGGCCTGCTCATCCCCGCCGCTGCCGCCATCAAGCAGGCTGTGAACATTCCGGTCATCGCCGTAGGCCGTCTTGACGAGGCCAAGGCCGAAAAGATCCTTGAAGAAGGCAAGGCGGATCTCGTGGCCTTCGGGCGTGTTCTCTGGGCCGACCCGGAATTCCCCCGCAAGGTCGCGGAAGGCCGCATTGAGGATATCGTGCGCTGCACGCGCTGCGGAACCTGCGAAGATCCGCCGGTGGGCCGCCCGCGCCGCTGCCGGGTCAACCCCGCCATGGGCCGGGAAAGCCTTTTCGCCATCCGGCCCGCCGAAAAGAAAAAGAAGGTTGTGGTCATCGGCGGCGGCCCCGCCGGAATGGAGACGGCCCGCGTCGCCGCCCTGCGCGGGCATGACGTGACGCTGTTTGAAAAAAGCTCGCGGCTCGGCGGGAAGTTGCCCCTCGCGGCAATGATCAAGGGCGTGGAAGTCGAGGACGTGCGCCCCGTCATCAGCTATCTGACCACGCAGGTCGGCAAGTTGAACATCAAGGTCAGGCTTGGCGAGGAAGCCACCGTATCCAAGATCCTTGCCGAAAAGCCGGACGCCGTGGTCATCGCCACGGGGGGCCTGTACAGACTGCCCTCGCTCAAGGGCGTCGAAAACCGCAATGTCGCGGGCGTCAACAGCCTGTCGAAACAGGTCAAGCTGCCGTTGCTTGTTTTCGGGCCCGAGCTTTTGAACAAGCTGACCAAACTGTTCCTGCCCATCGGCAAGCGCGTGGCGATCATCGGCGGGCAGATCGAAGGGCTGCAAGGCGCGGTCTTCCTCCGCAAGCGCGGCCGTGAGGTGACGGTACTGGAACCTTCCGAGACGTTCGGCAAAGGCATCCCGCCCCGCTATCTTGATCGGCTCAAGCCGTGGCTCGCCAAGAAGGACGTCCAATTGCTCGGCGGCGTGACCTGCGATCAGATCACAGATCAGGGCGTGGTGATCACCACAAAGGACAAACAGCGCAAATTCATCGAAGCCGACACGGTGATGGTGCTCCTTTCGCAGGAACCCGACACCAGCCTGCTCGAAGCGCTCAAGGGCTCGGTCAAGGAGGTGCTCTGCGCGGGCTCGGTCAACGGCGCGCAGGTCGGCAGCCTCATCGTGAACGCCATTGAAGACGGACGCCGGATCGGATGTAATCTGTAGGCAAAAGAAGAATAGACCAGAGGGGAAGAGGGGTTTTTCCAGAAAAGCACCTCTTCCCCTTTTGCGTCCGCTTGCCTGTGGCTCTATTGGTACGCTGGGCTATCCGCCTCCCGCCGATCCGCGATCTCGCGTTGCAGGCATTCCAGAAATTTTTCAGCGGCCTTCGAGAAAAACTGGTACTTTTTCCAGGCGATATGCAACCCCACTTCCAGCTTCGGCTCCAGCGGCCTGAAGCACAGCGGGCTGCCGCCGGATGTCCTGACGATCTTGTCCAGACACAGGGCGTATCCCATGCCTTCCTCCACCATGATCGAGGCGTTGTACAGCAGATTGTATGTCGTGGTGATGTTCAGCTTCTCATAACCTTCTCCGAACCATCCTGAAAATTCGTTTTTCACCAGATGCTGGTTGGAAGCGAGGAGCGGAAGGCCCAGCAGATCCTGCGGCCTTATCGTTGCCCTTGCCGCGAGAGGGCAGTCTTTTCGCATCAGCACGCCCCAAATGTCCGTCACCGGCAGCTTGATGAAGTCGTACTTCGACAGATCCGCCGGTTCGATGAAGACGCCGAAATCCACAAGCCCCCTGTCCAGCCGTTCCGTGACGTCATCCGCATTGCCGCTGAACAGGTGGTACGCAATGTGGGGGTACGCCGACTGGAGCCTGTGCGCCGCGCGGGCAATCAGCCGCATGGCGTCGGTCTCACCGCCTCCGATATGGACATCACCGCTGATGGTTTCTTCCGCCGCGCTGAACTCGGATTCCGTCTTTTCCACCAACGTGACGATCTCCTGCGCCCTCTTGCGGAGGAACATGCCTTCCTCCGTCAGGGAAATCTTCCTTTTCCCGCGCAGGAACAACGTTTTCCCCAGTTCCTCCTCAAGCTCCATCATCTGCCGCGACAGCGTGGGCTGGGTGACGTGCAGGGCTTCCGCCGCCCCGGATATGCTTTCCTCCCTTGCCACGGCAAGGAAATAGCGAAGCACCCTCAGTTCCATAGCTCATCTCCGCTTATTACAGACCGCCACGCGCCGTTCGCCCGCATGTCTTCCCCGAATCCGGGTGACACGTGATGACGTCCTTGCCAGCCTGAGAAAACTCTTTGATATGGCGATTCATACCATGCTTATTAGGCATGGTAAAGGATTCAATATAAGTATTTGCTATTCAATGCCCCCGCTCTTATATGCATGTCACAGGAGAAAGCAACTATGAAAGGTAACCCCAAACAAGACGATCCGCTGATTCAAAACCTGCATGATGCCGGATGCTCACAACAGATCATCGAGCAATTCATGCAGAGCAGAAAGGAAGGGAACATGTTTTGCCAAATACATATTCTTGTAAAACAGCGGAATCTGCTTCTTGAAGACCTCCATAAGGATCAGAACAAGCTGGATTGCCTTGATTACCTTCTTTTTCAACTGAAAAAAGGATGCTGAAACAGTCCTGCCGCGTTCCTTTCAATCCCCAGTCCGATCAAGAATACTCAAACCTCAAAGGAGACAACATGATGCGCGCAATGAAACAGCTCGGTATGACCGCCGCCATTATCGGCGCAATGTCCGCCGCCCCGGTTCTGGCTCAGGAAATCCCCACCGACGCCAGCAATTTCTACAAGAGCGAAAGCGTAACCGTGCGGCAGGTCACGTTTCCGAACCAGTACAACATGAACATCGCCGGGAACCTCTTCCTGCCCAAGAATCTGGATCAGAAGACGAAGCACGCCGCGATCATCGTCGGGCATCCCATGGGCGCGGTGAAGGAACAGAGCGCAAACCTGTACGCCGTCAAAATGGCGGAACAGGGATTCGTCACCCTTTCCGTGGATCTGGCGTTCTGGGGCGGAAGCGAAGGCCAGCCGCGCAATGCCGTTTCACCGGACCTGTATGCCGAAACCTTCAGCGCCGCCGCGGACTTCCTCGGCACGAACCCTCTTGTGGACCGTGAACGGATCGGGGTCATCGGCATCTGCGGCAGCGGCAGTTTCGCCATCAGCGCCGCCAAGATCGATCCCCGCCTGAAGGCCATAGCGACAATCAGCATGTACGACATGGGCGCGGCCAACCGGAACGGACTCCGGCATGGCATGACCTTGGAGCAGCGAAAGCAGATCCTCAGGGAAGCGGCGGAACAGCGCTATGCGGAATTCACGGGCGGCGAAACCCGGTACACCAGCGGCACCGTCCATGAACTGACGGAAACGTCCACGCCCATCGAGCGGGAATTCTACGCATTCTACCGGACGCCGAGAGGGGAATTCACTCCGGAAGGCTCCTCCCCGCAGCTCACCACGCACCCGACGTTCACCAGCAACGTCAAGTTCATGAACTTCTACCCGTTCTCGGACATCGAGACGATTTCCCCGCGCCCCATGCTGTTCATCGCGGGCGAAAAGGCGCACTCCATCGAGTTCAGCGAAGACGCGTACAGGCTCGCGGCGGAACCGAAGGAACTGTATATCGTCCCCGGAGCCGGGCATGTGGATCTGTATGACAGGGCAAGCCTTATCCCCTTCGGCAAGCTCACCGACTTCTTTACGAAAAATCTGAAGTAACATTCCGGGAAGGGCGGGGCCTCAGTTGAGGGCACCGCCCTCATCCCAAAGGGCATAGTATGCAGAACGGTGTCTTTCAGACCGGCAATCCCCGCTGGTCGGCGGTCTTTTCCTTATTTATGGGCGTCATGGCCCTGATTGCAGCCGAATTCATCCCCGTAAGCCTGCTGACGCCCATTGCCCGAGATCTTGCCGTCTCCGAGGGCATGGCCGGGCAGACGGTCACCGCCGTAGGCGTGCTCGCCGTGCTGACCAGCCTCCTGCTGGCCCCGCTGACGGGAAACACCGACAGGCGGCGCATCCTGCTGGCTTTTTCCGCCATGCTTGTCGCGTCCTACATGCTGATCGGCATGGCTCCGACCTATTCGATCATGCTCATCGGGCGTGCGATACTCGGCATCTGCGTGGGCGGCTTCTGGTCGCTGGCCTCCGCCGTCACCCTGCAGCTCGTCCCCACGAAGGACGTCCCCCGCGCCCTGAGCATCGTCTACGCCGGGGTTTCCGTAGCGACGATCATCGCCCTGCCCGTGGCGAGCTGGATCGGCCATCTGATCGGCTGGCGAAATGTCTTTTTCCTCGGCGCGCTCATGGCCGCTTTCGGGTTCGTCTGGCAATACCGCGCCCTGCCCTCTCTCCCGGCCCGCGCGGGCAGCGGTTTCCGGGACATGTCCGCCCTGCTCCGGCGCACATGGATTCTGGCGGGTATCGGCGGGAACATCCTGAGTTTCGGCGGATACCATATTTTCTTCACATACCTGCAGCCCTTTCTGGAGCTGGATCTCGCCTTGGGAGCCAATACGCTTTCCGTGATCCTGCTGGTCTTCGGAGTGGCGAACGTCCTCGGCACCTTCATTGCGGGCGCGCTCCTCGGGAATCACTTCCGGTCAACCATGATTCTGGTCCATCTGGCCTTCACAGCCGCCGCGCTCGCCTTGCTTCTCTCCCAAGGGCACGCGGACATCGGCATCGCGCTGGCTGTTTTCTGGGGATTCGCGTTCGGCTTTACCCCGGTAGGCTGGTCCACATGGATCGCCCGCACCCTCTCCGACAAGGCGGAGCTTGCCGGAGGGCTCACCGTCGCGGCGACGCAATTCGCCATTGGCCTTGCCGCCGCCGTGGGCGGGTTCACCTATGACAACCTCGGCATCAATGGCATCTTTCTGGCGGCGGCGGGCATCAGCGTCATGGCGGCCCTGCTGATCGCGGTCAGTTTTTCCCTCTTCGCCAGAGACACGGGGCACAAGGCCTGAGCCCATTTCGGTGGCCGCAATCCGCGTCACCTCCATATGGAGGGCGGAACGCCCCAACCGTCCACAATGAACATAAAAGGAGAACGATTTCCATGAAGAAAAACATCCTGATCCTTTCGACCAGCCCCCGCAAGAACGGCAACTCCGAAATGCTGGCCCGTGAATTTGCCAGAGGCGCGGAGGAAGCCGGACATAACGTGGAACTGCTCAGCCTGCACGACAAAACCATCGGCTTTTGCAAAGGCTGTCTGGCCTGCCAGAAAACGCAGCGATGCGTCATCCATGACGATGCCGACGCCATCGTCCGAAAAATGAAGGACGCCGAGGTAATCGCATTCGCCACCCCCATCTATTTTTATGAGATGTGCGGCCAGATGAAGACCCTGCTCGATCGCTCCAATCCTTTGTTCCCGTCGGACTATGCGTTCAGGGACATTTATCTGCTGGCAACGGCGGCGGACAGCGCGGAGAGTTCAATGGACGGGGCCGTCAAAGGCTTGGAGGGCTGGATCGCCTGTTTTGAAAAGGCCGCGCTGAGGGGCGTTGTGCGGGGTACGGGTGCCGACGGAGCCGGGACGATCCTGCACGTTCCCGCCGCCCTGAAGTCCGCCTTTGAGCTGGGCAACAAGGCGTAAGCCCATGAACGCGAAACAAACCATGCGGCAAGGCCGCCGGCTGCCCCTGAAGCACTGCCTGTTGCCTATGGCGGCCCTCCTCCTGACGGCACTGGCGGCACTTCTCCCCCATTCCGCTCCGGCAGGTGAACCCATGCGCATACGCTTGATCGTAGACGGGGAAACCCTTCCCGCCGTACTGGAAGACAATCCCGCAGGCCGTGATTTCTTGAGTATGCTCCCGCTCTCCCTGACGGTGAAGGACTACAACGGGACGGAAAAAATCGGCAACCCGCCGCGCGTGATTTCCACGGAAGACATGCCGGACAGCATTGAACCTTCGGCGGGAGATCTGACGTTCTATGCCCCGTGGGGCAACATCGCCATCTTTTACCGGGAGTTTCGCCTGTCCAGAGGACTGGTCCGTTTTGGGCGCATCACTTCGGGCATAGAAAAGCTGGCTGCCATGCGCGGCGACTTTTCGATTGCCTTCGAGCGGGCGGAATAAAAAAACCTCACATGGCTGCTCAAAACACACACGGAGATAACATGGAATTTTGCCGCCCTCCCTACATCTCAAGAGGAAAACCCATGCAGACCACGATATTGCGTAATGGAATCGAAATGCCGCTGGAAGGTTTCGGCGTCTTTCAGGTGCCGGATGCCACCCTGTGAGAACAAGCCCTCTCGGAGGCTCTGGCGGCAGGTTATCGGCTTATCGATACGGCTTCGGTCTATCGGAATGAGGAAGCCGTGGGAGCCGCCGTCCGCAAGAGCGGAATCCCCCTCATCCCACCAAAGTATGGATTCAAGAGGCTGGCTATGAGAAAACGAAGAACGCCTTTGAAGCGTCCTTGAGCCGTCTGGGGCTTGACACTCTGGATTTATACCTGATCCACATGCCTTTTGGGGACTATTACGGTTCATGGAGAGCGATGGGGGAACTCTACGAAAAAGGCAAGATCCGAGCCATCGACGTATGCAACTTCCTCCCTGGCCGGCTGATGGATCTGTAAGGCTTTTACGCTTATCGCATCCCTGTCCGCAACGTCCCATAAATGAAGCCTATTTGAAGGGCCACCCATAAAGGTTCCTCTCATATCGGAACGCACTCCCTCCGCGCGGCCTCCCCACCAGTCGAAAGCCTTTGGAAAATGGGGTTCGGGGGAGAAACTTTTCTAGAGAAAAGTTTCTCCCCCGGATGCCAGCCCCTCTCTCCATTCATCCTTCACCGCCGCGGCAGCTTTCCACATCGATCCCCAGCCGCCTCAGCTTGACGTACAGGCCGCCCCTCGACACCCCGAGCAGTGCGGCCGCCGCCCGGATGTTGCCTCCGGTCTGCCGGAGCGTCTCAAGGATGGTCTCGGCCTCTTTGCTGTGCAAGAGGCCTTGCGGGCTGGCGGGCTGGCGAACCGTCACCATCTGAGGCGGCAGATCCTCCTCGGAAACGAGAGGATGCCGTACGATATTGGCGAGCCGTTCCATCACGTTTTCAAGCTCACGGATGTTGCCGGGCCACTGGTAGCGCCGGAGCAGCGCCAGCGCGCCGGGCGTGAAACCCCGCACATCCTTGCCGAGGCTGCCCGCGAATTTCAGCAGAAAATGCTCGGCCAAAAGCTCAATGTCCGACATCCGGCTGCGCAACGGCGGCAATACGAGAGTGAAGACGTTGAGCCGATAGTAGAGATCCTCGCGGAAGGTGTGCTGGCGCACGGCTTCCTCAAGGTTCTTGTTCGTCGCGGCGATGACGCGCACCGACACCGTACGGCTCGACTTGCCGCCGATGCGGGTCACCTCGCCGTTCTGGAGCAGGCGCAGGAGCGAAACTTGCGCGTCCATCGGCATCTCGCCGAGCTCGTCGAGGAAAATGGTCCCGCCGTCCGCAAGCTCGAATTTCCCCGGCTTCCCGGTCCGGCTCGCCCCGGTGAACGCCCCGTCCTCATAGCCGAAAAGCTCGCTCTCCACGAGATTCCGCGGCAACGCTCCACAGTTCACCGCCACAAAAGGGCGCGATGCCCGAGGGCTCGCGTTATGGATCGACTGCGCGAAGAGTTCCTTGCCCGTGCCGCTTTCGCCGAGGATGAGCACCGTGGTGTTGCCCCGCGCGATGGTTTTGGCCTGATCGATGACCTCCATGAGCGGGGGCGAATCCCCAAGGATGCGGTCAAACGTGTACACGGCCTTCGACCCGGCGACGCGGGCCGCGAATCCCCGCATACGCCGGGCCTCCCGGAACGTGAGCACCACGCAGGCCTCTCTGGTCAGGGACATGGCCGAAAAGAAACAGGACAGCGAACCGGATTCCAAGGGGAACTGCGCTTCCTGATCCATGATATGGGGATCGCCCGTGAGGATGTTGTCGAGCATCTGCGAAGGCCGCATGAACTTGTAGATGTTTTCGCCCTGCTGCGGGGCCGGAAGCCCGAGCATGGAGGCGGCTTTGCTGTTCATGAGCTTCACCTCGCCGGAACGGGACACCACGATGACCCCCTCGTCGAGCAGTTCGATGATGGCCTGTTGCTGCTGGAGCAGGGCGCGGAGGCGGAGCTGTTCCGAAATGGCGTAGGCCGCCGCCCGCACCATGCCGAGGGTGTGGGAGTGGTACTTCTCGCGGAGCTGGCTCACGTTGAGCACGGCGATGAGCTGGTTCTTGCTGTCGAAAATCGGCGCCGCCGAACAGCTCCAACGGTGCCCCACGGTCAGGTAATGCTCCGCGCCGATGATCTCGATGGGCCTGCGCTCCGCCACACACGTCCCGATGCCGTTGGTTCCCCGGAGCTGTTCGGTGGTGATCATGCCGGGCTTGGAACTGGGGTAGGTGTCGCCGTCCCTTCCGCTGGTTTCCATATGCAGGCTGATGCATTCGGCGGTGGAAAGGATCATGGACCCCGCTCCGGAAACCAGCGACGAGAACAATTCCTTCATAATCACGCGGGAGGACTCGAGAAGATCGGCATTGGCAGCAAGGATATGCCGGAAAATGGTCTCGTCCACCTTCTTGCGCACCGTGGTTTCGGGATCGACCCCGGCAAGGCGGCTGCGCTGCCACGAGCGCAGGACGAAATCGCTGACCACGGTGGTATCCACGGGCAGGCCACGGAGGAAAAGCTCCTTCTGGGCCGAAATGGCCTCCTGCCGGGCGTCGGACTGGAGATACGAATCATGGGTGTCCGTCATGGGAAGGCTCCTGCGTCGTCCCCGTAAGACGTGGACGCCGCGCATGTGACATTTGTGTATATGTCAATTGTACATGTCATAGATTGTGACACGAAAGCAAGCCTTTTCCGGCGAATCAGGAAATTATTGTTCCTTTTTTCATAAGTGGTATGCGGATCGGGCTCAAATGGCGCGTGCTGGATCGCTTCTTGCTGCCCGCAGACTGTTGCCCGCGCACCGGGCGCAGCCGTATACACTCGCGGAGCCGCCGTCCCCACGCACCGCCCGCGTCATCACCAAGGAGAATCCGCCATGCTCATCGATTTCCGCGTACGCCCCCCGTACAAGACCAATCTGACCACATCGCTCTACAACAAGCCCGCGCCGTCCCCCGATCCCACCAAGCAGTCGATTTTCCTGATCGGCAAGGAACGCGTCCCCTCGGCGGAAGCGCGCTCCATCGAACTGTTCATGCAGGAAATGGACGAGACCGAAACCGAACGCGCCGTGATCATGGGCCGCAAGGCCGACGAGTATGGTTCCGTGGACAATGACGAAATCGACGAACTTGCGCGCGCCTATCCGGGCCGTTTCATCCCCTTCGCAGGCGTCAACCCGAACCTGCCCGGGCAGGTCGGGGAAATCGAACGCGTCGCCGCGATGGGTTTCCGGGGCGTGGGCATCGACGCCGGATGGCTGCGCCGCCCGCTCTACCACGACGATCCGGTTTTTGATCCCATTTATGTGAAATGTCAGGAACTCGGCATGATCGTCTCCCTGACCTCCAGTTTCATGCTCGGCCCGGATCTGAGCTACTCCGAGCCCTGCGCCATCCAGCGCGTCGCCATGAAATACCCAAACATGAAGATAGTCGTGCCGCACGGCTGCTGGCCGCATGTCCACGCCGCCCTTGCCGTGGCGATCCGTTGCCCCAACGTGTATCTTATGCCTGACTGTTACATTTATATCGATGGGTTCGCGCTGTCCGACGAGTACATCAAGGCCGCGAACACCTACCTGAAATACCGCATCCTCTACGCCAGCTCCTACCCGGTGCGCAGCCTCAGCCAGTGCCTCCGGGGTTGGAAGTCGCGCGGCTTCACCGACGAAGCCCTTCAGAATACGCTCTACGACAACGCCGCCAGGCTTCTTGGTGAAAAATAAGACATAAAAAGACAGTCAATCAGTCCGAAATCCCATGAAACAGCCCTGCTCCGGATAGCCGGAACAGGGCTGTTTCCCTTTATGGACACCTTATCAGATATCTATTCATCTGTAATATCCCGTAATCAAAAAAAGCTTTGCCGTCCTTTCCGGTGTGGTATAAATCAATGACATGTCATGAGCGCATGTCATTTTTTTGAACATACAGAAAAAGACATGGAAAGGGATTTTTCAATTAATCATTTTAAATAAATGAATAAATGTAAAACAAGGCTTTTTTGTATGATTTGGCACAATCATTGCCTTATCTCTTGCATAAAAAAGAACAAAAAGGCCCGATCCGTACTTTCACCCCCGGAGCGTCTATGTCCTCTTCCGTCCTGCTCTCACCTCTGACCATCAGAAAGACAACCCTTAGAAACCGCATCATGCTGCCCTCAATGGTCACGCACTACTGCGCGGTCAACGGCGAAGTCAGCGAGCGCCTCATCGCCTACCACGCCGAGCGCGCCTACGGCGGCGTGGGGCTCAACATGCTCGAATCCACCAGCGTGGACGACACGGGCAAAAGCTACTGGCCCGGCGTGAGCATCGCTTCCGCTCACTTCATCAAAGGCCTTCGCCGGCTCACGGACGCCATCCACGCCCACGGCGGCAAGGCGGGCATCCAGCTCAACCACGCTGGGCGTCTGGCCCAGCCCGCCGTTTCCGGGCACCCCCGCCAGCTCGTTTCCTACATCCCCGGACTCACCACCTACGACGACATCCACGTCATGGACGAGGACGACATCGAACGCGTCATCGGCAGCTTCTGTTCCGCAGCCGAACGCGCCGCCGAGGCCGGGTTCGACGTCATCGAAATCCACGGTGCGCACGGCTACCTCCTCTCGCAGTTCATGTCCCCGCTCTTCAACCGCCGCGAGGACGCCTATGGAGGCAACTTCGAAAAGCGGATGCGCGTGCCAGTGGAAGTCATCCGGGGCATCAGGAAGCGTCTTGGACCGGATTTTCCCCTGTTCTTCCGGTGCAGCGTCGAGGAGTACCTGCCCGGCGGCATCACGTTGGAGCTGGCCCGCGACATCGCCCGCACAGTGGCGGACAACGGCATCGATCTGTTCAACGTCAGCGTGGGGCTTGGCGAAACCAACCGTTTCACCGGCCCGCCGCCCTGCCTGCCCAAGGGCTGGAACGCCGACCGCGCCGCCGCGCTCAAGGAAGCCCTCGGAGATCGCGCCCTTGTGGGCGTGGCCGGGCGCATTATCGACCGGGAATCCGCCGACGCCGTCCTCGATTCCGGCAAGGCCGACCTTGTGGTCATGGGGCGGGCGCTCATCGCCGACCCGGACCTGCCTAATAAGCTCGCCGCGAACCGTGACGATGCGGTCATCCCATGCGTGGGCTGCAATGAGGGTTGCGTGGCCCGGCTGCGCGAGCGCAAGGCCGTCGCCTGCGCCGTGAATCCCCGCACCGGCTGCGAAGGCATGTATCCCCGCACCCCCGCCGCCGTTTCCAAGCATGTGGTCATCGTGGGCGGCGGGCCCGCCGGGATGCAGGCCGCGCTTGTCGCCGCCGAACGGGGGCATCGGGTAACCCTTTTTGAAAAACGGACCCGCCTCGGCGGGCTGGCCAATATCGCCGCCCTGCCGCCGCATAAGGATCTGTATGCCGTGCTCGTGAACCGCTTTAGCGAACGGCTGATCGCTTCCGGGGTCAAGGTCTTCCTCGGGACCGCGCCCTCCGTCGCGGATCTCGCCGAACTCAAACCCGACACGCTCATCGTCGCCACGGGAAGCGTACCCGTCATCCCCCGTTTCTGCGAAGGCATCGCCAACGCCGTTACCGCCGAAGACATCCTCACCGGCAAGGCCAAGGCCGGACAGCGTGTGCTCGTCGTGGGCGGGGGCATGGTGGGCAGCGAAACCGCCGAATACCTCGCGCTCAAGGGCGGGGACGTCACCATCCTTGAACTGAGGCCCGATCTTGCGGCGGACATGCAGGCCCGTGCCCGGAGCTTCCTCCTCGAAAGCCTCAGGGAGCATAAGGTCAAGGCGCTCACATCCACGGAGCTGGTTTCCGCCGGGCCGGATGGGCGCGTCGCCGTGAAGGACGCCTACGGCTCCCAGCGGGAACTCCCGCCTTTCGACACCCTCGTCCTCGCCCTCGGCTACCGCCCGTCGAACGCCCTGTGCGCGGAACTTTCGCTGGCGGGCGTGCCCTTCACCGCCATCGGCGACTGCCGCCGCGTGGGCAAGGTACTCGACGCCATGCACGAGGCCTACACCGCAGCCTATAACCTGTAGCCGCTCCGCGGACCGGAGGAGGTCATCATGGTTCCCGTTTTCGACCGCAGGAAACTGCGCCCGCTCATCCTCGCCCTCGCCATAGCCCTCTGCGCGTTCCAGCTCACGACCTGTACGGGCATGTGGCTGCTCGATCCGCTGATCGTCCGGGCCACGCATGTGGGGCTTGTGCTCTCCATGCTGTTCCTGTGGCGCTCGTCCAACCGGGCCTTGCGCAAGAACCCCCGGCCCGAACCGGCATGGTCGTTCCTGTTCGACATCCTCATGATCGCCATGAGCGCCGGGGCTGCGGCGTACATCATCACAAACTTCTCCTACATTCAGGACAGGATGCCGCACATCGACGAGCTGACGGCATGGGATCTGTTCTGGGGTGCCGGGCTCATCATCGCCATCCTTGAGGCCACCCGGCGCGTGGCGGGCCTCGCCCTTGTGATCGTGTCCGGCATCGCGCTGCTGTACGCCTTCTTCGGGCACCTCCTGCCCGGCAACATGGGGCACCTCTACCTCGCCCCCAACCAGATCATCGAATCGCTGTACCTGCTCAACGACGGCATCTGGGGGTCCTCCATCGGCGCTTCGGCCACGATCATCTACGTGTTCATCCTGTTCGGCGCACTGCTCGAAAAGACCAATATGGCCAGCGTGTTCCTCGAACTCGCCTGCCTCGTCACCCGCAACGCCAAGGGCGGCCCGGCCAAGGCGGCCATCTTCGGCAGCGCCCTCTTCGGCAGCGTTTCCGGCAGCGCGGCGGCCAACGTCTACGCCACCGGCACCTTCACCATCCCGCTCATGAAGCGCGTGGGCTACCGGCCCGAATTCTCGGGCGCGGTTGAGGCGGTCGCCTCCTCCGGCGGCCTGATCATGCCCCCGGTCATGGGCAGCATCGCCTTCGTCATGGCCGAATACACCGGCATCAGCTACCTGAGCATCTGCAAGGCCGCGCTCCTGCCCGCCGTGCTCTATTATCTATCCCTGTTCACCATGATCCACTTTGAGGCGCTCCGGCACGGGCTCGGCGGCACGCCGCCCGATCTCATCCCCGAACTGCGCTCCATCAAGCGCAAGCTCTACTACCTCGCGCCCCTGGCCCTGCTCATCGTCCTCATGATCGCCGGAAGGAGCATCATCTTCTCGGCCCTGCTCGCCTGCGCCGCCGTGGTTGCCCTGTCTTTCCTGAGCCCTGAAACACGCCTCACCCCGGCCCGTTTCCTCGCCGCCATGGAAAACGCGGCGGCGAACCTGCTCATGATCGCGGCGTGCTGCGCCTGCGTGGGCATCGTCATCGGCGTCGTGACCATGACCGGGTTCGGCTTCAGTTTCGTCAACCTCATGGGCTCGCTCGCGCAGGTGCATATCGGGATCTTCCTGCTGGTGCTCGCCGGGACGTGCGTGATCTTCGGCATGGGCCTGCCCTCCCTGCCCGCTTACATCCTCGTCGCCACCTTCGGCGCGCCCGCGCTGGTGCAGGCCGGGGTCCCGGTGCTCGCCGCCCACCTGTTCGTCATGTACTTCGCCATCTCGTCCGGCATCACCCCGCCCGTATGCCTCGTGGCTTACGCCGGGGCCGCCATTGCCGACGCACCGCCCATGAAGACGGGCTTCACCGCCTTCAAGCTCGGCATCGCCGCCTTCATCGTCCCCTTCATCTTCATCTTCGAGCCCGCGCTCCTGCTCATGGGCGACTGGGCCACCATCCTGCAGGCCGTGTTCACCGCCGTGCTCGGCGTCGTCTGCCTCGCCTCCAGTATGCAGGGATGGCTGTTCACCGAATCCTCGCCCGCCGAGCGGCTCATGATGTTCGTGGCCGGGATCGTGCTCGTGTACCCCGGCCTCCTCACCGACCTCATCGGCTTCGGCACGGCCAGCCTCGTCTTTTTCATCCAGATCGCACGCAAGAAGCGGCTCTGCGCCGCCTGATCCGCCCCAGCTTCCGGGCTCTTGCCCGCAAACCTTCCACCGGGCCACGGCCCACATACCCAGAGGAGTCCATCATGTCCCTCCTGCACAAGGCCATAACGCTTTCCGGCGCTTGCGCCATCGGCCTCACGCTCGCCTTCGCCGCCCCAGCCGCGGCTGAAGACGCCAACCCCATCAACTTCCGGGCCGTGGGCGGCGCGGTGCTCGGCGGCACATGGAATGTCGGCCTCACCGGGGTCGGCAAGCTGGTCAACGACCGCTATCCCGGCAGCGCCATCAACGTGCTGCAGGGCGCTTCGGTCAGCAACCCCCTCCGCCTTGAACAGAACGCCGCCGACGTCACCCTGACCCAGACCTTCAACACCGTGGCGGCCCGCGACGGCAAGGCCCCGTACAAGAAGCCCCTCAAAAATGTGGCCTCGCTCGCCAACATGAACGACACTTCGCGCCTGTCCATCATCGTCTCCGCCGATCTTCCGGTGAACACGTTCGACGAACTCATGGAAAAGAAACTGCCCGTCCGCCTCGATCGCGGGGCCAAGGGCACCCTGCACAACGTGGTCGGCGCCATGCTGCTGGCCGAATACGGGTACACCTACGACGACATCACGAAATGGGGCGGCGCACACACCGCCGTTTCCGCCAACGACCGCGTGGGTATGTTCCAGGACGGCACCCTGAACGCCTACCTGACCCTCGGCCCCGGCCAGCAGTCCCACATTCAGGAACTCGTGCTCAACGCCAAGGTGAAGTGGCTCCCCGTATCCGACAAGGTGCTCAAGAGCGTCACCGCCAAGACCGGGCAGTCCATCGGCGTCATCCCCGCCGACTTCTACGGCGGCGCGGTGGGCAGGGACATCCCCTGCATTACCGACTCCACGGTCATGCTCGTCCGCAAAAATATGCCGGACGCCGATGTCTACAAGATCACCAAGGCCATCGTGGAAGGTTTTGAGGAACTGCACGCCGTCCAGCCCACGTGGAAGACGCTGGTCCCCGAACACATGGCGGATAACCTCGCCCTCCCCCTGCATCCCGGCGCGGAGAAGTATTACCGTGAGGCCGGCATCATCAAGTAGCCCCCTCGCCCGATCCCCTTTCCCGGCCCGTTGTTCCCACGGGTCGGGAATCCCTTCCCGAATCAACGAAAACCCGGCGCGCATCCGAACCCGCTTGATCGGGAAACGCTTCCGAAAGCATCCGGCAACGCTCCCGTGTCCAGCGGCTTTCCGCCGGGCCTACCACCGCAAAAGGACGACATCATGGTCATCGATTTCCGTATCCGCCCTCCGTACAAAGGCTTCATGAACCTCGGCATCGTCAGGAACTGGCAGTCCGTGCCCGACGATCCCCGCAAGATGCGCCCCACCGGGTTTGAACGCCTCCCCGTCCCTTCGATGGAGCACGCCTCCGTGGACATGCTGGTCGACGAAATGAAGGCCGCCGGGATCACCAAAGGCGTACTGCACGGGCGGCACACCGGCAACGCCCGTTACGGCGACGTGAGCAACGCCGAGGTCAACGAGCTGCTGCTCCGCTATCCGGGCCTGTTCGTAGCCCTCGCGGGCATCTCCCCCAACGCGCCGGACGCCCTTGAGGAGATCGAGCATTGCGTCCGCGACTGGGGCTTTAAGGGCGTGGCCCTTGATCCCGGCTGGTGCAGCCCCGCCATGTACGCCACCGATCCCAAGATCGAGCCCATCCTTGACCTCTGCCAGCAGCTCGGCGTGTTCGTCAGCATTACCATGAGCGCCTACGGCGGCCCGGATCTCAGCTATTGCGATCCCACGCCGCTCGTGCCCATGCTCCGCAAGTTCCCCAAGGTGAACGTGGTCATCCCGCACGGCTGCTGGCCCAAGGTGCAGGAGGCCGTGGGCGCGGCCCTGCTCTGTCCGAACCTCTACCTTGCCCCGGACTGCTATTTCTTCCTGCGCAACATGCCCATGCGCCACGAATACGCCAATGCTGCGAATTCGTTCCTCAAATACCGCTTCCTCTTCTCCACCAGCTATCCCATCCGGGGATTCGCGCAGGCCATTGAAGACTGGAAAAACGCCGGGCTCGAACCTGAATCCCTCCAGCGCTCCCTGTACGACAACGCCGCCGAGCTGCTCGGGATTTCCGGCTGATCCTTCCTGCTCCGCACAGTATTGAAGATGCGGCGGGCCGGGGGAAGGGAAACTCTGAGAGCGGGGAACACCCGCCCAGGTTATCCCTTCCCCCGGCCTCCTTCTTTTCCAACTGGTTCCGAATGGTGGGGAACTGACTCCGGGGCGTTCCGATACGCATCAAAAAGGATGGAACGGGGCTCTCCACGGCTCGAACCTTTCCCCCTCTCTGAACACACGTACCGGCGGGCATTCAGCCTCTGGCCGATGCGCTTTTTTCCCCGAAAATCCGCCGTGAAACCCGACCGTTTCCCTTGTTTACACGGGGACCCTCTCCAGTATATGGTGTACCAATCAAAGCCCTGTGCAACAAAGGGCTTCACGGTATACAGGAGAGCTCTTTATGGAAAAACAAGGCTTCGATCTGGCGATGCACTATTTCAGGGCGTTCGCCATCTTTTCCGTTATAAGCGTTCATATGTGGATCGTACCGCCTCTTGAAGGCCACGAATCCATGAGCCGTTTTCTGGATATGCTCCGTGGCGTCCTGTTTCATTCGAGCACGTTGTATTTTGTCTTCATTTCAGGTTATTTGTTTCATTTTTTGGCTCAAAGGAAATTCGACTTACGGACATACTACAGAAAAAAACTGCTCAACGTCATTGTTCCGTATGTGATCCTGTCCGTTTTTTTCACAGGATACGCCTTCTTTTGGTATTCCTATACGGGAGAGGTGCCCCGTTTCACCAAGCTGGCGACGGGATGCCGGGAATTTTTCCAAGCGCTGCTGTACGGCGACGTGGTCCTGACCTATTGGTACATCCCGTTCATCGCCACGATATTCCTCGTGAGCCCGCTTCTGTTGCGCCTCAGTGAGGAACGGTTCGCCCTGCTCACGCTGTTCACCGTCTGGATCCCCCTGCTCATCCCCCGGACGGAATTGACAAGTTTCTTCCACAACTACGCTTTCTTCTTTCCCGCATACCTGCTCGGCATGTTCTACTCCATGAACCGGGACCTGATCCTCGCGTTCATCGCCAAGCATATCAAAATCCTCGCCGCCTTCTCGCTCGTCTTCACCGCACTCCTCGGCATCAATGCCTATGAGGAAATCCTGCCGAACATCGAGGCCGCCTATTACATGCAGAAAATAGCCATCGGCGCGTGCGTGGTCCACTTCCTCGAAAAGATCAAACACATCCGGATCACGCTCCTCGATCTCATCGCCACGTACAGTTTCGCCCTGTACTTCCTGCACGACTTCATCCTGTTTACGTTCCAGAACCTGTTGTTCACCTTTTTCGGCATCCTCCTGCCGGAAAGCCTGTTCTTCGTGTCCCTGTTCACGTTTTTCTGCGAAGTGGCCCTCTGCCTCCTCCTGATCATGGGCATCAAAAAACTGCTCGGCCGCCGCTCAAGGTATGTCATCGGCTCCTGATCCGGAGCCCAACCTGCATCGGCCCGTTCCGTGGTGGCGGGCCGTTTCCGTAATGTTCCCGCGACGGGCCTCCACAGGGCCGGCAGCCACGGCAAGGGGCCAGAAGCCTGTCCCGGTGCGGCGGAGGCCCTCTCCTCCGATAAAGCCGCCGCCACTCCCCGGCCCTTCACGTCCATCCCAAAAACAGGCATAATCACGTGGCGATCCGTGAACACTTCTCCGCAGCCCGGAACCGGTATCCCCTCAAACAAAATTTCTGCGCTGCAGCGGCTTCCTCCGATTTTCTGGATCGCTTTTTGCTAATTCCCTTTCATAAGGATACGTTCATCAACATTATTGGCATCCCAGAATGCCGTACTCTCACCGTTTAGGAGAAACCATGAACGCGACGCCGTACATTGAGGCACTGAGCAAAGAAACAGGCATGGACATCACCTTGTCCGCATCCGGGGCCGCCGCCCTTTCGCTCGGAGGGCGGAACCTGCTGATCCAATGGATCGAAGCGACGCACTCCTTCATCGTATATGTTGAAGTCGGCGCTCTCGGCGGCTGGCGCAACGGCGAAATCTGCCGTCTGCTGCTGGCCTCGAACTTCCTCCTCGCGGACACGCAAGGCGGCGCGCTCAGCTATAACGACGCCACCGGCATGGTGGGGCTGAACTTCCCGATCCCGGCCTATGGGCTCGACACCGGGGATTTCCTCAAAACCGTCAACAACATCGTCCTGTTCTCGGAAACATGGAAAGCCCGCCTCGACGCCATGAACAAAGAACAGGAAGCCCTTACGGAACAGGCGCAGCAAGCCGTCCTCGAAGGAGGGGAAGCCCCGGAGCCGTCTTTCACCGCCGGGCAATTCCTCCGCGTCTAGAGCGTTTCAGAAGTGCCCCAACGCCGGAATCTCCGGTGCGCCGCAATATGGCGTGCATCCAGCCGAAAACGATATTGATGCAGGAAAGCCATAAAACGGCGCGCAGTTCAAAGGTAACCGCTCTCGGCTTCGTACCGGACACCGCATCTTGTTTCAGCTATAGGAGGCCGTATGCCTGTTTCCCTTCAGCAGTTCTTCAATAGTGCCAACACGGTTGGCGATTCCGCGTCTCTTTTTCTTCAAAACGGTGGTGAATCCGTCGGCGATACTTCCTCGCTGCACGGAATCCATAAGCTTTCCCGCAGCGCCAAGGCCGAAGAAAACCGTGCCACGGTCACGGCATTCTTGAACGCCCTTGATCAATCCCCGCAGTTCCACAACATCAACGCCGATATACGGGGAATGCTCAACGCGAAGCTTGAAGGGGGCAAGCCCCTCACTGCGGAAGACGTCAAACTCGTGCGCGATTCAGTCCTGTATGACGAAGCTCTTGCCGCAGGCCGCCAGCTCGCCGACGGCAACGCGCTTCCTGCCGGGCACGCCACCTCCTTCGCCCAGTTCGCGCTGGTCCGCAATCTGGATCTCGGCAGTCCGCAGGGCCAACGTGACGCCGTACGGACGTATCTTTGCGAGAAGGTCATCCCACAAAATGTCGGTGTCCTCACGCAGCTTCCCGGCCTTGGAACGCGCGGCGCGGCCATGACCACGGCCCTCACTCGCCTCAACCAGCCCCTCGCGGGCGCCAACGGCTTCTTTGCCCACCAGTTGCGGGCCGATATGGAAGCCCACGGGACCGAAGGCGCCTTTACCCGGCTCCAGACGGCCTTCCGCGACGCCAATGCGGCGGACATCGATATCCTGTCATCGCTGAAAGACGATATGCTCGGCTTGTTGCCGCAGCTTCCCAACGGCAAGGACATGATCGCCACGCTCAAAGAGGCTCTTCCCACGCTCGGGCGGGACAACATGCAGGGGCTGGCCATGAGCTTCGCCACAAACATGCCCACGCTTGCGACGCCCGCCGAACGGCAGGATGCCGTGCGCGGCTTCATGATGCGGACAGCCGGGAAGGCGGAGGGCATACGCCAAGCCATGACCCTCGCCGGATTGCCCCAGAACTTCAGCTCCGCCCTCGCCAACAACCCTGCCGTGATCAAACATTGCACGGCGCTGCTCAACGACAATCCCGGACCCGGCGTCTATCCGTCTCAAGAGCGTGTGGCCGAGGCGATGGACATCGCCGTACAAGTCTTTGTGGAAGACAACCTGCCCCTGCTCCGCGAGTTCGCGCTCATGGCGCAGGACCCGCCGGGCGACCTGAATCCGCCGGTCACTGCGGAAACCATGCCCCGTTACATCAACGCCATGCTCGCGGGCGACGTGATGGTGGAGCAGCTCCTCAACGACAGCGTGCCTATGGATGCCGCCTTCCTCGAACGCATCGCCGACCATGCCGACGCGCTTAACTCGGCGGCTCACAGCTTCAAGGGCGATTACGGCGCGGACGACATCGCCGCCGTGCTCCGCAACTCCGTCTCCATGCTGTTGGCCCGGCGCGGGGTCACACAGGACATGCTCCCCGATCTCATGAAAAACGCGGTGGACAAGTTCGGACCTCTCGCCAACCAGTTCGCCACGCTCAACGGGGCCATCCAACGCGGCCTCGGCGGGATGCGGGGCTTGGAATTCCTCAAGGAAGGCATGACCCAGTTCCGCAGCCTCGAAGGACACGCCAGAGCGCTCATCAGCCTCATGTCCCGCGAACAGAAAGTCGACATGGGGATCGCAACGCCCGGTGACGTCGATCCGCAGTCCGAAGAAATCCAACGGCAGGATGGGGAGCTCTTGAGCGAATTCCTCGAATCAAAGTTCGAGGTATTTGGAGATACGGAACAAATCCCCGTTATGCTGCGGGAGTTCGCCCGCGCGCACGGCCTTGACATCCCCCGGCTCAGCACTACGCAGCACAGCGCCCTGTCCGGCGCCAACCGGGAAACCTTCAACGCCGTCCTGGACGAGCTCATCCCCGAGCAGGGACACGTCGTCGAGGCCAACACGGACGCCTTCCGGGCCGTTTTCGATTCGATCAACGAAGATGGCGCGCTCGCGGGCCTGAGGCCCGACGCCATCAATCCGAGGCCGTTCTATCAGGGCGTCAGCCAGGCCCTTACACCCCTGCTCAACGCGGCCAATGAGGAAGGGAACGCCGTCGACGCGGCACAACTGCGCCAGCTCGCCGGAGACGTCATCGGAGCCGAACTCTTGGGCCTCAAGGACACGTTGGACGACATCGGCGCGCTGCCCGCCGAACGGTTCAGCGATGCGGACAAGGATGTCATGAAGGAGATCGCCCAGCGCTACGGCGTGCGCGATGCCGGAGCCATAGCCGAGGCCTTCACTGCGGCGAAGGAACTGCCCGTGCCGACCGGGCTCGTCAATCTGGCGCGGCTCGATCAAACTCCGGGGCGCTTCACGCAGGCCGTCATGGACGTATCCGAACGGTTCTGCGCGTTTCATGAGCGCTATGCGCAACTGCCCGGATCCGAAGATCTGCTCCCCATGATGTGCGACTTCATCCTCGAAGGCATGACGCCGGACGAACTCGCCAATGTCTCTGCCAACATGCAGTCCGACATGGCACACAAGCTCGCCGGGGCCTGCCTCCATATTGTGGGGCACCCGAGAGCCCCGCGTGATACCGCCCCGCTGATGGGCGCGACGCAGATCATGAACAACCTGCGCCAGAACGCCGAATACCGGCTCGGGCACAATCCGCAGGTCGATCCCATGTATTTTAACGACGAAATCAATCATCTGTGCGAGATGCCCGGCGACGCGGAATCCCCTCTCAGCCGTCTCGGCCGGTTTGCCCCCGGCGTCATCACCGATTTCGACGTCCAGATGAATCGCCATGCCGAACGGCTCACGCCGCAGCAGTGGGAACAGCTTCGCGGCATCCATACGCAGCTTGCCCAGACAGCTCAGGGCGCGCAGGATTTCCTGCTTCCGTACTGGGTGGAATCCTCGGTTTCCGACCTGCTCGCCGCTCTGGAGGCCAACCGCGGCAAGCCGCTTTCCAACCGGCAGATCTGGGATGCCATGGTCGGCGGCCCCATGCCCAGGGGCATCAGCGCCGAACACTTCGGCGCGGATCTCATCAAGTCCGTTTCCCAAATGTATGTGGGCCTGCTCCAGGCCGCGGCACCGGATATGCCTCAGCCGGTAATGGACGCCGCACTTATGAACAGCAGCAGTTTCGGCCTGAGCCCCAAAAAGCTCATCGCCTTGACCCGCCCCCATGCGCATATCTCTCTGAAAGACATCTCCGTGGCTACGGGTATGGGATCCCTGAGCGGCATTGATGAGGAAACGGCGTATGGCCTCGTGACGGACTTCCGTCGCCGGGGCAAGAATACAGTCATGCAATTCGAGGATCGCAACGGGAACGGCTTCGCCACCAGCCCGTTCAGCATCTCCGATGAGGAAAATACATCGGAAAACCCGCATTTCACGGAGATCATCGGCCGGGTGCGCGGCATGACCCACTCCGAAGGGCAGCTTGCCCGGGTCATGCAGTGTTTCTCGCAAGCGCCGCTGATCATGCCCCGCGTCCTCAGTACATGCTTCCCCGGCGTGGAGTTCAGCGAGCACGGCAATTTCTCCGTTTCCGCCAAGGAACAGCAGGACGGCTCCGTCCTCGTGGACATCACGTCCGATCCGGCGTTGCCGCTCATCCTCGACATGCAGATCCGCGTTGGTACGGATGGTTCCCATACCTTTGAACGGCTCGACATGAGCAGGCCGTAATCTTCCTTCCATAAACGGGCCTCCACGCGGCCCGGCACGAAAACCGCCTCCAGGATTTATCCGGGAGGCGGTTTTCACTGATGAAGAGGGAAAGGACGCCCCCTCCATAGCCGCCCCACAACGCGCTGGAGCGGTGAGCTTCGCACCCTGACTAGCCTTCTCACGCCCCCGCGCCTTCCCTATCCCCTACTCTTTTCGTGGGGCCAGAACGTCCAGAAGAACACGCAACAAGGCGTCACCCCGGCACAATAGACGCTATCCCCCCTTTCGCCCTTCCATAATCCCCCGGCGCACCTTTGTTTTTTACCAGAAAGAGCCTTGCTTTTTCGTCTGAGATTTCCCACTATCCACTGTGCCGTGGCTGCCGCGTCGGCCCTTCGCGCCGCCGGGAACGCCCGCTTCCCCTCATCCGTCCCCGCCTGCGGACAAAGGTCATCGTCATGGACAAAAAGAAAATTTTCCTTGTGTCGCTCGGGCATCTGTCGTGCGACATAAACGGCGGCGCGTTGCCCGCCATCCTGCCCTTTTTGATCACTGCGTACGGTTTCGACTATCAAGCCGCCGCCGGGTTGATGTTCGCCTTCTCCTGCCTCTCCTCGATTATTCAACCGGCTTTCGGCTATCTGTCCGACAAGCTTTCCAAGCCGTGGTTCATTCCCGTGGGCGTCCTGCTGGCCGGGGGCGGACTGGCTTCCATCGGCTTCCTGCACAGCTACTGGGCCATTTTCGCGGCCATTGCCCTCAGCGGCGTGGGCGCGGCCCTGTTCCATCCCGAGGGCGCGCGTTTCGCCAATAAGGTTTCCGGCGCTTCCAAGGGCACAGGCTTGAGCCTCTTTTCCATAGGCGGCAACAGCGGTTTCGTATTCGGCCCCATGCTCGCGGTAGCGGCCATCGGCGCGTTCGGTATGCCCGGCACGTCCGTTTTCGGCCTCATAGCCCTCGTCATGTCGGTCATCCTGCTCTACCAGATCTCGCACCTCTCGGGCATGAAGAAGACCGAAACCGAAAGCGCGAAAGCTGCCGGGGAAACCGAAGAGGTGAAAAACAATTGGAAGGAATTCTCCAAGCTGACGCTGGCGATCATTTCCCGGTCCGTCCTGTTTGTGGGCTGTAACACCTTCATCCCGCTCTACTGGATCCATAACTTCGGCCAGTCCAAAGCTGCCGGGGCCGCGGCTCTGACCTGCTTCTGCACGTTCGGCGTCATCAGCAACTTCATCGGCGGGATGCTCTCGGACCGTTTCGGCTACCTGCGGATCATCCGGCTCTCCTACGTGGTCCTGATCCCCTCCATCGTCCTCTTCGGCCTGGTGGACAATCTCTATGCCGCTTTCGCGCTCCTGCTGCCCCTCGGCTTTTCCTTGTACGCGCCCTTCAGTTCAATGGTCGTGCTCGGGCAGAAATATCTGGCGAAGAACATTGGTTTCGCTTCCGGCGTCACCCTCGGGCTCGCCACCAGCATGGGCGGCATCGTCGCCCCGCTCCTCGGCTGGATCGCCGACGGCTACGGCCTGCCCCGCGCCATCCAGAGCATGACCATTGTAGCCGTCATAGGCACAGTGGCCGCCTTCCTGCTTGTCTCGCTCAACAGACGCACGGACTGAGCGGAGAAAACATTTGGGAAGGGGGAGAGGGGAAACGCTCAAAAACGTTTCCCCTCTCCCCCTTCAACGGCTTTCACTTTTATTGAATCCCTGTTCGCCGCGTTCCCGGAAGCGGGCGGTTCCGGCAGAGCCGCTGCTTTTTTCGGGATTACAAGGCTCACAGCGAAAAAGGGATCCCTATAAGCAGCTTGAGATCGCGTTCGGACTGGAAGGCGTTCCGGTATGTGCCCCAGCTCGGCTGGGCCGTACCGTTACGGTATTCGGTGTAATGCAGCTTGACGAAAGCCCCTTCAAGCGGGCCGTCGGGTTTCACATAATTGAGATCGAAGGTGAAAGCCCATTCCTTGAGGTGCTCCGCCGTACCGTAGCCTCTGCCGTCGAAACCGAAAGCCGCGCCCGCGCCCGCCGAAAAGCCGGCTATGGGAAGCAGATCGTCGAGGGTTCGCATTGCGCCGCAATAGGCGGCCTTTTCGTTGTCGGCATTCCAGTCGGAACGGGCATCCCACCACACGTCGAACGCGCCGCTGGAGCTTCCGCTGCGGTCGGTCAGGCGGTACGCGAATTGCCCCTGGCTCTGAGGCCCGGACATGGGAGCGCGGACGTAGGTGCCCTCCAGCCGGAAAGTCCACGGCGGAACCTCGTATTTTCCGAACAGATAATGCAGCGAGGCGAGGCCGTCGAAATTGTCGTTCTCGCTTTTTCCTGAATCGTCGCTGTCGTTCATGAAATAGGCATGGTAACCCACGGTGAGGGGGCCCGCGCCGCCTCCCGTTCGATAGCTGCTTTTGAAATGCGCGTTTTGCAGGTGATCTTTGGATGCGCCGTATCCAAGTTCAAGCGTCAGTCCGCTTTCGAAGGCGTACCGTACCCCGGCGCTCCACAGCCACGGTACGGACGTTTCGCCGTCGTTCTTGCGGAAACGGTTCATGTTGACGAACCACGGGGATTTGTATTCGTCGGTCCACGCCGCCGCCAGCGACAGCCGCCCAAAGTCGGCCCCGGCGTTCACGCCCCTGTAGGTGCCCGGCATGATGGACCAGTTGACCCCAAGCACGCCCGGCCCCGTGGGCTGGAACCATCCCGCCTTGGCCCATGCGGGACCGGCCTTGGCCTTGAGCGCGGCCTTGTACACGGATACGCCGTCGTCGGTGCGGCGCTTGCTCCAGTCGGGGTGCCACGGATCGCCCCACGGCTCGAAGCCCATTTCGTGATCCACCGCTCCCTTGTTCATGAGATCGTGCGAGCCGAACACGCCGAAATCGAATCCGAGCCAGCCGCCCGCGAATCCGGAGACAAAATCCGCGTTCGCTTGCACCGAGGCGTGATTGAGGTTCGTCCCGTACCGGCCTTTGTCTACATCGTAACGCCTGCGGTCGCGCCGGAAGAAATACAGGCCGCCCGAAACCTCCGCTTCATCGAAAAAGCGCGTCCCGGTGCGGAAGGCTTCCCGCGAGTCCAGCCCTTGCGTTTCAGGCGCGAGATCTTCGTTCGCCGCAGCGGGAACAGCGGTCAGGACAGCCAGCAGTGTGTACGCAACCGCCACAAAGAAGAGGCGCAGACGCGTCATGACTCCGGCAGCAAGCGTTCCGATTTCCCGGCCAGCCGAAAAAGCAGGCAGACGGGGCACCCGGACGGAAAGGCATGATGGGGCGCGCCCGGTCAGCCGAAACAAAAACTTCAAGAAAAACTTGAGAGATTGCGCCCCCCGCCCAAAGGGGTTTGCGAGGGGAGAGCCGGATTGCCCTCCCCACGTTGGGTCCGCCCGCAGGATGTCCCCTCGAGAAACACGTTGCTTCAGGCCGACCTTACGCACCGTTGCCGCCGTTCCTCTTTTGGATGAACTGGAGGCAATCGGAAGGCAGGAGCGACTTGCTGTACAGGTAACCTTGGAACACGTCGCAGCCGAGTTCGCGGAGGAGTGCGGCCTGTTCCTCATTCTCGACGAACTCCGCCACACTGAGCATGTTCCGCGCCCGGCAGAGGCGGGTGATCGAAGCCACGATATCCGAACAGATCGAGTTCGTGACCACTTCCCGGCTGATCGCGCCGTCGATCTTGACCACGCTGACGGGGAATTGCTTCAAATACTTGAGGGAACTGTGCCCCATGCCGAAATCGTCGATGGCCACGGGGAACCCCGCGTCGTAGACACGGGAGAGGATATGGCTTTCCGGCTTATCGGAATCCAGCGCGCTCGACTCCGTAACTTCCACTTCCATCAAAGAGGGCGGCAAATCGTAACGGGCCGCGATGTCAAGAAGCTGCTTCGGGAAGGAACGCTCCAGCTGGAGGGCCGAAACGTTGACCGCCATCGTGAGATCCGTGATTCCTGCGTCGAGCCAGCTCTTGCGCACCTGACAGGCCGTCTCGAAGACCCACAGCCCGATGGGCCGGATGAGCCCGGAATCCTCGGCCAGCGCCACGGTAATGGGAGCCGGGATCAGCCCATAGGACGGGTGCTTCCAGCGGATAAGCGATTCCACGCCCACAACCCTGCCGATTCGGGAACAGATCTGCGGCTGAAATTCGAGGAACAGCCCTTCGCCATGCCGGTAGTCGTACTCAAGATCCGTAATCAAGCTCCGGGCAAGGGACCCCGCATCGTCGTTGTGGTCAAGGCAGCGCCGGGAAGAGTCCGCTGTGGCGCAGGAGCGGCGGAGCAGGCTCCTAAAGGCATCGTTGATTTGTTTTACCTTGATTTTATTGGCTATAAGGACAAACGGCGCATAGATGAGCACGCCCACCACGAGATTCGCCAGCTGCAACGCCGAACCGCTCAGAGAGCCCGTGGACAGGTAGCCGTTGAGCAGGATGGGGGTGGTCCACTCCGTCGCCACGTTGGTCCCCGGGACCAGCCCCGTAGCGACCGCGACGTAGCTGATCGCCGCCAGCAGGACCGGCGTGAGCAGAAAAGGGATCAGCATAAGCGGATTGAGCACGATAGGCAGGCCGAACAGCAGTACTTCGTTGATATTGAACAGGCCCGGCACAAGCGAAAAAATCCCGATTTTACGGCTGGCCTGCGTCTTGCCGAACAGGATCAGCGCTCCGGCAAGGCTGATGCCTGTCCCGGCCCCGCCCATGAATACGAAGGTGTCCATGAACGTCTTGGTCATAATGTGCGGCAGGGGCTCCCCGGCCGCCGCCGCCACTTCGTTGGCGAGCATCGCCGCGCCGTAGATGTCGTGGGTGATCGGATCAAGGACGTTGGCCCCGTGGATGCCCGCGAACCAAAGGGCATGGAGCGAAAGGATATACAACATGCCCCGCCCGAGCCCTTCCCCGATGGCGTCAAAAGGCATCCGGATGATCTGATACAACGCCTCATGCAGAGACATGCCCACAAATGTCTGCATGGCCGCGCCAAGGGCCGCGAACACGAGCACGGTCAACATGCCGGGGATGAAGGCGTTGAAGGCCTGCGGGATGGCGATATCGGGAGTCCCCCCCGGCAAATGCAGGTGCAGCCGTTTGATGGAAAAGAAATACAGGAACAGCCTGGTGGCGAACACGCCGACGAGGATCGCCACAAACAGCCCGGCGACGCCGAGCCAACGCCGGTTGAGCGCGTCCCCGTCCTGCTGGAGCAGGCAGAAGAACGCCGTAAAGGCCACAAGACCCGCGATGACCGGATTGGCACGCAGGACCGGATTGTCATGGTTGAACTGGTCCGCCAGATGGTGGCCGATGGAGAAAACCATGATGAGGGACATCACGGAAAAGGTGGCGTCTTTCAGGATTTGCCCAAACATCCGCCACTCGGGGCCGAACTGCCGGAACATGAATTCCTTGTAGGCATCCAACGGGAAACTGATCATCAGCTCGGCAAGAGAGCCGAGGAACATGAGCGGCAGGGTGACGATGAGCGCGGATCGGATCGCCGCCAGCGTGGACCAGCCGGAAACGGCTTCCGCCAACGGCAGCAAAAATTGTTCAATGACGTTGTTTATTTTTCGTAACTGAGATGTCATGCTTCCTCCCGTACGCGCTCCTCAGCCGGAGCGGGATCGAAGATGGCAGAGGGATGCGTACGGATTCGGTTCGTTGCCGGAAAAGAAAGGAGGGAACCCGGCGGTATGCTTCCTCATCTTCATGAGTATTAGGATGTCACAATGCCCCCCTCCCGGCAAGCGAGAGCCGCTCGGATATACCGGTCCCGAGGCGAAAGGCACGGGGCGGCCGTCTCCCTGGACAATGGATCGCCAGATCTGTCCACCGGATAAACTTCATCATGATCAGCGAAAAAAATAGGGGGCGGCCTTGCCGATACCACGCGGAGGGAAGCCTGCCGCAGGAATGCCCGTATCCCTCAGCCTATAGAGGCTGCGCCTCCTTTTCCTTTTTGCGGCACTGCATTATACTCAAAAAAGCCGTGGCATTTCGGCACCGGCGCATCCCGGACGCAAAGCGTCCGCACACGGAGAAACGACGTGCCATCTGTATTGATAGTCGAAGATCACGCCCTGTTCCGCAGCGGCCTGAAACAGCTCATCGGCATCGAGCCCGGCCTGACGGTCGCGGGCGAGGCGGGGGACGGGCTCGCAGGCATCCGGCTCGCGCAGTCGCTCCGGCCCGATCTCATCCTGCTGGATATTTCCATGCCCGAACTCAGCGGCGTGGAGGCCATACCCCGTATCAGGGAGGTTGCCCCGGGAGCGCGCATCCTTATCGTTTCCATGCACGCCACAGCCGGGCATGTACGCGCGGCCCTGAAAGCCGGAGCCGACGGCTACCTGCTCAAAACGGCGGACGAGGACGAGTTCCTCGTCGCCATCCGGGCCCTGCTCAAGGGAAGGAAGTACATCAGCACTGAGCTCACCGGGTCCATGATTATTTCATACGTGGACGGCAACGCCGAAGCCTCCTCGAAAGCCGACTCCCTGACGCCAAAGGAAAAAATGGTGCTGAAACTCATTGCCGAGGGCAACAGCAACAAAGACATCGCCGCCAAGCTGAACCTGTCGGTCAAGACCATCGACACCCACCGCACCAGCTTTATGAAAAAGCTTGATCTGCATAATGTCCGCGAAGTTACGCGCTTCGCCATGCAGAACGGGCTTGTAGGTGACGGCATTGACTAAGCGACTCCGCCGCGCCGCCCCGCGCCTTTCGGCGGCCTCTCCGTTCCCGCCCGGAACGGGACGCCCCGTCCGCACGGGCCATGCATACCTGGCGGCCTTCTTGTCCGCGGCCCTGCTGCTTCTCGCCCTATACGCGGCTCCGGCCTCCGCCTCTCCGGAAGACAACAGCCTCATTGTGGCGCTGGAACGTTTTCCGCCCGGTTTCAACCCCGCCGTAGCCAGCGGCAGCCTGACCAGCCAAATCGGGGCGCAGCTGTTCGCCGGGCTGGTCCGTACCGGAAAGGACGGCCCCATACCCTATCTCGCGGAGTCATGGGAAATCGATTCCCAAGCCAAACGGTTCCGGTTTCATCTCCGCAAAGGCGCGACCTTTCATGACGGCACCCCGATCACGGCCAATGACGTGGCCTTTTCCATCCGGGCGGCGCAACGGCACCATCCTTTCCGCTCCATGCTCGAAGCCGTGGACAAGGTCGCCCCGGTAGACGACCTGACGCTCGATCTGGAGACGTCCATCCCGCAGCCCGCCCTGCTCAAGTGCTTCATCCCCGCGCTGGTCCCTGTCCTGCCCGCCCACATCTATGGGGACGGCACGCCCATCGACACCCACCCCGCCAACCTGCGGGCCGTAGGCTCCGGCCCGTTCCGCCTTGCCTCGCTGGAAAAAGGGAAAAACATCGTCCTCGAACGTTACAAAGGCTTTTTCCTCCCCGGCAAGCCGCGCCTCGACCGGATCACCTTCCGCGTCTATTGGGACCAAAACGAAATCCCGCTTGCGATCATGCAGGGCGAGGCCGATCTCTACGCCTTCTCTTCCCTGTCGGATGAAGAGCGCATCTTCCGCTCCAATCCGGCCATTGAAGTCACCCGGGACGAGTTCTCCCTCCTCCATCCCTTCGCCCTGCTGACCTTCAACGTGCGCAACCCGATTTTCCGCTCGCCCGAAGTCCGCAAAGCCCTCGCCATGAGCATCGACAATAAGGCGCTGGCTCAAGCCGTGCCCGGCGGGGTCCGGCCCATGTACGGCCCCATCCCGCCCGGCTCGGAGTGGCATTCGCCCGTATCCACGCCCTACGATCCCGATGAGGCCAACCGTATCCTCGACCGCGCGGGGTATCCGCGTAACGAAAACGGCATCCGCTTTACCGTGGAAATCGATTATGAGCCTTCCGCCCAGTTTTCGCTGTCCATCCTCAAATACCTGCAAAGCCAGTTCATCCGGACCATCGGCGTCTATTTCCGGATACGCACGGCGGAAGACCCGGGTTCATGGGCGGACCGCGTCACAAGCGGCGCATTCGACGTGACGATGGACGAGCTGTACGGCTGGCACGACCCCGCCATCGGCATTGAGCGCATCTATGCGACCAACACGGCGGCGATCCTATGGTCCAACATGAGCCATTACAGCAACCCCGAAGTGGATGCCCTCTTCCGCTCCGCCTCAGCCGAAAAGGACCCGGAAGGGCGCAAGGCGCTGTACGCCGCGCTTCAGGAGCGCCTTTCCCGCGAGCACGTCGCCCTCTGGCTCTGCACCATCCCCTACGCCACGATCCGCAACCGCAACGTCCTGCACGTCGCGGATCAGCCTTTCGGCGTCCTTTCACCGCTGGACGAAGCCTGTTGGAAACGCCCATGAGCATCATGGACAAGAGCATCGCCTCCCGCATCGCCCTGCTGCTCGGGCTGTTCTGCCTCGTGCTGTGCGCGTTCCTCATTTCGCTGCTCCAGCTCCTCAAGATGCTGTCCGAAGAGGCGGACGAAACCGTCAACGTCGCTTTGCCCAACATGGCCATCGCTTCCTACATCAGCAAGGAGAGCGAGTGGGCGAAGGGCATCCTCCACGACAGCATCCTGTGCCGCGACCGTTTCGTCCACCTCGGAGTCGTGCAGGAAATCGAGGCCCGGCGTTTTCCCGAAAACGTGCTGGAAAGCCTCGAAGCGCTTGCCGTCGATCCTGGGGTCAAAGAAAAGATAAAGAACAACTTGCATGAATTGAACGGAATCCTTGCGGGCACGAACCAGGCCGTCGCCCAACGCATCGACAACCTGCGCAACACGGAACGGCTCGTAAAGCGTATCCGCACCCTCAACGCGGACTTGCCGCAGCTTGAGCGGGAGCTGTACGCCTCGGGCATGAAGCCGGGCGATCCGGGCTTCAACGTCTGGAAGACCGCCTATTCCGACGTGCTCACCGCCATGCTCCTGCTGTCCATGCACCATGACCGGCCCTATTCCCTGCGCCTCAAAAGCGAAATCCGCACCGACGTCAAACGGCTGCTGCGCTCGGCGGAGGCCAGCCCCTTTTCCGGGCGCCTGAAAAAACTCTCCAGCGATGCGGCCACAATGGCCCTCGCGGAAGACGGCCTTCTTGCTCTGTATGAGGAATACACGGCGCTGGAAAGCACACTGGATGCCCTCAAGATCACCCATCAATATACCTCAAACAGCCTCATCGAGTCGGCCAACGCCGTTTCCCAGCAGTCATGGACGAGCATTCAGGCATCCAAAAAGACGCTCGCGGAGCGCTACGCTGTCATCGTGGCCACTGTGGGGGTGACCTTCTTCCTTGCCGTGTTCCTCGCGCTGTTTATCTACCGCTCCATCGTCCGCAACGTGGTGGACCCCATCAAGCGGCTGAACAATTGCATGCTTGACCGGGTGAACCGTATCCCGACGCCATTCCCCGAATCCGTGCGCTACGAGCTGGCGGAAATGACCTCATCGGTACGGTACTTCACATCGGAGATCGAGAAGCACGAACAGGAACTGCTCCACTCCCACGAAAATCTGGAAAAACAGGTTGCCGAACGCACGTGCGAACTCAAGGCGCTTTCCGAAAAGTTGCTCATGGCGCAGGAGAGCGAACGGTTCAAGCTCGCCTCCGAGCTGCACGACAACATCGGGGCCACGCTCGGCGCGATCAAGTTCGGCATGGAGCGTTCCCTTCGCTCCATCCGTTCCCTGCCCGAGCACGAACTCCAGCCGGACATCTGCGACACGCTTTCGACCTCGGTTTCATTGGTCAAAAAACTGGCGACCCATCTCCGCCGCATCCAGAACGAGCTTCGTCCGCCTCAGCTTGAGCTTGGGCTTGAGGCCACCATCGCGGATTTCTGCGAAGAGTATGAGCGCGTTTTCGCGCACATGCCGATTGAGCTTTCCATTGCGCTCGACGAGGAGAAACTGCCGCCGAATCTGCCCATCGTGATCTTCCGCATCATTCAGGAAGCCCTCAGCAACATCGTCAAGCACAGCGGGGCGACCCGCGCCTCCGTTTCCCTCGGCATGGACGGCGACGCCCTCCGGCTCGTCATCAGCGATGACGGAAAGGGCTTTTCGGTCGCGGAAAAGCTCGCCGACGTGAGCGTGAAGTCCGGCCTTGGCCTCAAGAGCCTCCGCGAGCGTGCACAGCTCAGTTCCGGTGTCTTAACCATCGGATCGGAGCTTGGCAGGGGGACCATCATCGCCGTTGTTTGGGACGCTGCCGCGTTGCGCGGGTAGATGCCTCCGGCGGCAAGGGCTGCCGCCCTTGACCCGCCCGGGGGGAATGATTCCCCCCGGACCCCCTCAGGGCGCTCTTGATCCGGCAAAGGCCGGTCGCTTCGCTCTCCGGCCTTTGCCGGATCAAGAGCGCTCCGATTGCGTCAGATGTGCTGGTTGTACGGAGGAGGGATGATACTTCAATTAACGGTTGAAGGATTCCTTTCACTGCCACGACAAGTTTTTTCAGTTCCGTCAGCCATAACATAAACGCCCGGATGCAAGGGGGAGAATGCATCCGGGCGTTTATGTTATGGAGAATTTCCGTATTTTCTTGGCAAAAGATTCTATTTAATTGTAATAATTTGAAAAAGAACGACTATTGTCAGGGGTTCGATAAAAAAGATTGAGGAGGTTCGGGGAGGGGGAAGATGATCTTTTTAAAGGGTCACCTTCCCCCTCCCCCGGTTCACTTTTTCAGGCCGTAACCTGAGCTTCGTTCCCTGCTTCGACTTCAACCTGACCGGAACGGAGCGCGCGTCCCTTGCGGTAGATGACGATGGCGACGCAGCACCCGAGAAGGCTGATGCCGGCGAGGAAGTAGAAGATGACCGAGTAGCCCTGATTGCCGTACACGTCGAGCCAGTGGCCGAACAGGGGGGGGAACAGGCCGTCAGGCAGGTAGCCGAGGAGGCTGATGACGCTGACCGCGATGCCGGTGTACTGGGGCGGGATGCTGACTTCTTCCATGCAGGCGAACATGGTCGTGTAGATGACGAGGCCGAAGAAGCTGAACATCATGGTGAGCAGGATGATCACGGCGTTGGACGTGCCCTTGGGCAGGGAGAGGATGACGAACAGCATCCCGATGATGACCACGAAGCAGATGGCGAGAATCTTTGCGGCCGAGCCCATCTTGTCGGAAATATAGCCGCTGAAGGGTCCGGTCAGGACGCGCAGGCCAAAGGCGCGGATGGTCCCGAGCACGGCGCCGAAGGCGATGGACGCGCCGAGGACGTTGGTGGTGTAGGGGGTCATGTAGGTGATGCCGATGTACATGCCGTAGCCGCAGAAGATCAGGACGACCATCATCCACACGGCGGGAAGCTTCATGACAGTAAGCGCGCTCTTAAAGGGGTTCTCCTTCGGTGCGGGGACATTGTTGTTGTACGGGGTCTTGTCTTCCACGAAGAAGCCGACGGCGACGGCGGCGACGGCGCAGAAGGCGGACTGCCCGAGGAGCATGAGGTGGAAGCCTTCGATGTTGCTCGAACCATTGGAGTAAATCCAAGCACCTACGAATCCGATAATGGAAGAGAAGATACCGGTGGTGCCGTAGAAGGTGCCGAACATGCGGCCCTGTTCCTCACTGCTGCCGGTGTCGCGGATGGCCTTGATCAGCGTAGGCCACTGAACCGTGTTCGCGGCAATGGCGAGCAACGCCCAGATGAGCTGTGCCGCGCCGTAGGAAGTATGGAAGGCAAAGTAGGCGTTCAGGCCGCACATCATGATCAACGAAAGGAGCAGGAGCTTCTTTGGAGACCCGCGGTCCGCGAGCACCCCGCCGGGGATATAGAGAGCCATGCTGACTGCGGTAAAGATGGTCATGAGCAGGCCGAGTTCGTTGTTGCTGGCTTGGGTGGCTTCGCGGAACACGTCGTAAAACTTGATCTGCACATACGGCAGGGCCATGGACGACGAGAAGGTGATGCCGAGCGCGAACAGGCGCATGTACTTGAGGAAATTCGACATGATGGGCTCCTGAATGGGTTAGGCGCGGTATACGGTCTTGCCGCCGACGACGGTCTGCACAACCTGCACGTCCAGCAGGTCGTCAGGGGCCGTTTCCAGCGGATTTTGGGACAGGATGACGAGGTCGGCGAGGTAGCCTTCGCGGATACTCCCCTTCACCGTTTCACCAAACATCGAATGCGCGGCGTTTACGGTCCATGCACGCAGGGCGTCGTAAACGGAAACACGCTGATCTTCGCCGAGGATCTTCCCGCTCTTGGTGCGGCGGGCGGTCGCGGCGTACATGCTGAGGATGGGATCAAGGGGCGTCACCGGGAGGTCGGTGTGGAGGCAGAACGGCATATTCCGCTTCTTGGCGCTGGCGACCGGGTCCATGCGCAACGCGCGTTCGCCGATGAATCTGTCACGATGCAGGTCGCCCCACACATGCACATGCCCGACAAAGAAGTTGGCGATGATGCCGAGCTTCGCCATGCGGTCAAGCTGTTCCTCGGACGCCATCTGGCAATGGATGAGCATGTGCCGGGCGTCCGGGCGGGGATAGGCCGCCTGCGCCTTCTCTATGGCGTTGATGGCTTCCTCGATGGCGTTGTCGCCGTTGGTATGGATGGCGATTTGGCATCCGCCCCGGTGGTATCGCTCCACGCGGGCCTGCAAATCTTCCGGGGTATGGTGAAGGAGCCCCTTTTCGTCGGTGCCGAGGTAGGGTTCCTTGACGCTGGCGGTGCGGCCCTGAATCGAGCCGTCGAGCAGCAGCTTGATGGAGCCGAGTTGAAGGCTTTCCGAACCGAACCCGGTCACCAGACCGCCTTCCATAAAGGGGATGTACCCGTAATCCATGATCACGAGGTAGAAGCGCAGATTGAGGCCGCCTTCCTTTTCCAGCTCATGGAAAGCCCGGAGGAGCTGCCACTGGTTGCCCATGTAGCCGATGGAGCCGTCCCCGATGCTGCATACGCCCTTGGCGTTGGCGGCGGCGATGCCCTTGCGGAATGCGCCCTTATATTCTTCGACGGTGTACTTGGGGATGACGCTCAGGGCGAGATTGTACGCCTGCCCGATGAGCAGGCCGCTCGGGAGGCCGTCCGCGCCGAGGTGGATTTCGCCCTGCCCGCCTGCGGGGATCGGCGTATCCGCATGGATGTTGCAGATTTCCAGCGCCTTCGAGTTGACATAGGCGAGGTGCCCGCTGCCGTGCATGACGAAGACCGGATGGTCGGCACAGGCTGCGTCGATGTCCGCGCGCTCCAGGTGCCGCATCTCGGCGACCATGCTGTCGTTATAACCGTACCCGATGACCCATTCGCCCGCCTTCTTGGTCTTGGCGTTCTCGCGGATCATGTCCTGAAGCTCGGCGATGTTCTTGATATGGTAGCAGGTGAACTGGAGAAATTCGCATTCCGCCCAGTCGGTGACGTGCGCGTGGGATTCGATGAAGCCGGGGATGAGGGTCTTGCCCTCAAGGTCAACGCGTTCGGTGTCGTCCGTAATCTGGCGGAACACGTCGTCACGGTTCCCGATTGCGGCGATCCTGTCGCCGATGGTGTATACGGCCTCAACCGTATGCCCTTCGGCCTGCATGGTCAGGATCGTTCCGTTGTAGAATACCTTTCTGTCCATTGCTCGCTCCTTGTGGCGTGCCCGGAACGGCACGTTCTTTTTTCCACATGGTGACGTTCTACCGGAGCGGCGGCATGGAAGGTATCGGGGGTTTTCCTGAAAGCGGCCCGGAAAATCCCCTAGGCGTGAGGGGTAAAGGGCAAGAGAGGAAAACAATATTTTTCTAATATATCGGTTTCATTAAAAAGTGTGATGACGCGCACTTCAACTGTCTCATTGAGAGCCCAAGCATCCGGCAAGGGATGAAGTTCCCACGTTCACCTGCCGTATGAGAAGATTATCCCCTGAGACTACATAATTCATTTGATGTTACCGAAAAAACAAACCAGAAGTTTACCATACCACCCAAATTTGCATCACAACAATTGTCACATTGCGTAAATGGCCCATACTCAGCACACAGCCTTTTTCATTGTTGCCGAACGGGGCACGTTATACGGCACAATCCTGCGACGTGTGTTGCCGTTTCATGGATTGACCTGTTGCCAGCAATAGAGAAAAATGGTTTGGGTTTCTCTCCGTACGGGCGGTTTTTCCAGCCGCCCCCCCTCTACCACCCCCCAACCCTTGTGAGACCATGCTGACAGCCAATCGGAAAACGGAAGACTGTGCCTTTCTGGCCTTGCTTATCGGCGTCACGGCCCTTTTTCTCTGGATGATGCTGCCCTTCTTCGACGTCATCTTCTGGGCGGCGACGATCGGCATCCTATTCCATCCCGTCTACAGAACCATTGCCGAAAAATGGAGAATGGGACGTATCTTATCGGCATTCATAACCATCCTGCTCTGCCTCGTCCTGATCATCATACCCCTCTCGTACATCCTCTATAACTGTGTTGTTGAGGCAACCCTCCTTTATCAAAGGCTGCACTCCGATCAGAATTCCTTCGTCGGCTACATCGACCGGATCAAGGATTCCTATCCGTTCCTCCAGGACTGGCTCCACTACGCCGGGTATGACCTTGAGCGCATTAAAAGCCTTCTGACCAAGGCGGCTCTTTCCGCCAGCAGCTTTCTCGCCAGGAACACCGTCACCCTAGGCGAGAACACGCTGGGATTCCTGACCAACTTGGCGCTCGTCCTCTACATCGCCTTCTTCCTGCTCATGGACGGCACCAAGATACAGGAACTCCTCATCAAGGCCCTGCCCTTCGGGGATCACCGCGAAAAGCTGCTTTTCCGCAAGTTCGCCGAAGTCACGCGGGCAACGGTGAAAGGCAGTCTCCTCGTCGCCGCCGCGCAGGGCGCGCTCGGCGGGGTCATCTTCTGGCTCCTCGACATCCACGCGGCGCTCCTGTGGGGTGTGGTCATGACCGCGCTGGCGCTGATCCCGGTTGTGGGCGCGGCGCTCGTCTGGGGGCCTGTGGCGGTTTACCTTTTGCTCACGGGCGACTACTGGGACGGCGGCATCCTGCTGGCGTACGGTTCCACCGTGATCGGCCTCGCCGACAACATCCTCCGCCCGCTGCTCGTCGGCCGGGACACCAAGCTGCCAGACTTCCTCGTGCTGCTGTCCACGCTGGGGGGATTCGTCTTTTTCGGCATGGACGGCTTCGTCACAGGCCCCACGCTCGCCGTGCTGTTCGTGACCGTCTGGCAGATTTTCATTGCGGAGTTCGGGGCAAACGCGCCGGTTTCCCCCGCAGCTTCCGCTATACCCGGCGTTATCCCCGTCAGGCCGCAGCCGGATAGTTCCGTCCCCACGAAAGCAAAGAAAAGCAAGGCACCGCGCAAATCCCGAGGGCAACGGTAATCCTTTCGAAAATAGGAAAGTCCGCCCACCTGATAGTGGGCCTCTCCAGTATACTTTGACACCCGATTCCTCGTAGAAACAGCAAGCCCCGCATGATGAGTTCGTGTGGGGCCTGTTGTTTTTGGGGAGTACCATTCAGTGGTTATGAGGGAACAGTCAATGCAAGAAAGTGCAGGTGATACAAAAACGGCCTTTTATCTGTATGCATGATTTCTATATTAAAAACAGTTAGAAATCCTTATGGATATATTATCTCGTGAAATTATTTATAGCCTTTCATTGCCTATCAGTTGTGATGGTTCGCATAACAGTTTATATACTTACTGTATTAAATAATATATATTGTAATTACATATTATGATGGCTGTATATATTGATAAAGATCAAATGTATTTTTGGGTAATCATTACTGAAAGCCATCAATATATATTATCTGTATTCCAATCCTTAATCCTTACCCAATTTTTTGTTCTCATTTCCCGTTCCTACCCCTAACAGGGATGATGAAACTATCCACGCTCCGCAATATATTCTGTTCATAATGGTGAGTATATGCATGAGCCGCATAGGCTACCCTCCGCATCGTTCTCCCCTGGTTTTCTTTTCCTGATGCACACGCCCGCCCCAAGCCCAAAAGCCTTAGCCCACCGTGTGGCTTTCCGTTTTTTCTTGGTCAGAGGCCATCGCACCTCGGTCTCTGCCTGTACGCGGTTATAGCGTCCTGCCAATGCCAATTCACTACAGGCCATTTTTCCGCATGGGCCTGCACCGTATCAGAAAACGGATGTTCATTACGGACTGCACCGTGTTTACAAGAGGCAAAAAAATCCTTTAATGCGTCTTTGTAAAACGTAAAAATGATGCGATATGCTCATCATAATGTGATTTTTTTCTTTTTATTGCACAGGATATTCGATTGTACTAGGTTACCATAGAGAGGATTCCTCTGTCTGGCATAGGCCATTCAAGGAACCTTACGGGCCGTATCTTCCCTTTCGGGATATCCCCTTCTCCACTGCGGTGCATCCGCACGGCAGCATCCTCGTCGGACTTGGTACCATCCGACGTGCCACTCACCTGGTTTTACGTATTTTTCACCCTCCAACACCTGTATAAGGGAGGTCGTTCCTCGGCCGCGTATTCCGCATTGCTCATCTTTACATTTCCTCCAAGGAGGACAGCATGAAGAAACGAATGGGTATAGTCGCCGCAGTGGCTACCGCGATGTTGTGCAGTTCATTCGCCTTTGCCGCCCCCATCAAAATCGGCCTCATGGCGCCGATTACCGGGGCCTTCGCCAGCGAAGGGCAGGACATGCAGAAAATCTGCGAACTCATGACGGAAGAGCTGAACAAGGCCGGAGGCATCAACGGGAACAAGGTACAGCTAGTCATAGAGGACGACGGCTCCACGCCGCGCTCCGCCGCAACCGCCGCCAGCAGGCTGGTCGCCGCCGACGTGTGTGCCGCCATCGGGACGTACGGCTCGGCCGTGACCGAGGCCTCGCAGGACATTTACGACGAAGCGGGGATCGTGCAGATCGGTACCGGCTCCACATCCATCCGGCTCACCGCCAAGGGAATGAAGCGCTTCTTCCGCACCTGCCCGCGCGACGACGAGCAGGGCCGCGTGGCCCAGAGCACGCTGGCGAAGTTCGGCTTCCAAAAGGTCGCCATCCTGCACGACAATTCCGCCTACGCCAAGGGGCTCGCGGACGAGGCCAAGCAGCGCATCTTGGACAAGAAGAGTGCGGACATCGTCTTTTTTGACGCGCTGGTACCGGGCGAGCGGGACTATTCCGCCATCCTGACCAAGATAAAGGGCGTCAAGCCGGATGCCATCCTGTTCACGGGCTACTACCCCGAAGCGGGCCTGCTGCTGCGCCAGATGCAGGAGATGAAGTGGGCCGTGCCCATCATCGGCGGCGACGCCACCAACAACACGGATCTCGTGAAGATCGCCGGGGACGCGGCCGCCGGGTATCGGTTCATTTCCCCGATCATGCCCGCGGACATCGACACCCCGATGGCCAAGGCGTTCCTCAAGGCGTACGAGGCGAAGTACCACGGCCTGCCCAGTTCCATCTGGTCCGTGCTCGCCGGGGACGCCTACAACGTGCTCATCGCCGCGATCAAGGCCAAGGGCCCCGACCCCGCCGCCATTGCGGGCTACCTCCACAACGATCTGAAGAACCTCGACTGCTTCACCGGCCAGATATCCTTTGACGAAAAGGGCGACCGCGTGGGCGACCTTTACCGCCTCTATGAAGTGAACGCCAAGGGCGAATTCATCCTCCAGCCCAAGTAAGGCATCCTTCCGAAGGCCCGGAGCTTCCGGGCCTTCTTCCCACCGCACGGGCATTGCCGCCTTTCCGGAGGCCCCTCCGTCCCCTCTCTCCTAGGGGGACGCGCGCCCTCCGCCACCTCTAGCTCAGGGGGTGTCAGCAGTATGGAAGAATTTTTTCATCAATTGACCAACGGGCTCGCCGTCGGGGGCATCTACGCCCTCATCGCACTTGGCTATACTATGGTCTACGGCGTATTGCGGCTTATCAACTTCGCCCACGGGGATCTCTTCACGCTGGGCTCCTACCTCGGCCTGACCCTCCTGTTTTCGCTCGGGCTGCAGGGCAAGATGAGCGGCATCCTCGTCGGCGGGGCGCTCATCGTCATGTCGATGGGGCTGGTGGCCGTCGTGGGCTACCTGCTGGAACGGGTGGCCTACCGGCCCCTGCGCGGGTCCAACCGGCTCGCCGCCGTGGTGTCGGCCCTCGGCGCATCCATCTTCTTTTCCAACGCCATCATGCTGGTCTACGGCGCGCGGAGCCAGGTGTACCCGAACGGCATCCTGCCTTCCGTGGCGGTCAGCCTGCTTGGCGTGGACATCCCGCTCATGCGCATCGTCATGTTCGTGGGCACGGTGGTGCTGATGCTCCTGCTGTACTGGTTCATCAACCATACCCGCATCGGGACGGCCATCCGCGCCGTCGCCATCGATCAGGACACAGCCAAGCTCATGGGCATCAATGTGGACAACATCATCTCGATGATCTTCCTCATCGGCCCGGCGCTCGGCGGGGCCGCCGGGGTCATGATGGGGCTGTATTACGGCCAGATCACCTATGACATGGGGTTCAGCTTCGGCCTCAAGGCGTTCACGGCGGCCATCATGGGAGGGATAGGCAACATCCCCGGCGCGATGGTGGGGGGCATCCTGCTCGGCGTGCTCGAAGCCATGGGCGCGGCCTACGTGTCCATCGCGTGGAAGGATGCCATAGCCTTCCTTGTGCTCATCCTTATCCTCATTTTCCGCCCCACAGGTTTGCTGGGGGAAAGGGTGGCTGAGAAGATATGAGCGACTCTCTTTTTTCAAAACGGTATTTCTACCCCGTGGCGGGCGGCATCTTCTGCCTCGTCATGGCCTGCGTGCCCACGATCCTCGAACTGGCGGGGCTCGGCGGGGGCGGCATCGCCCAGCTCGACATGCTGAACAAAATCGGCATCTATGCGGCGCTGGCCCTCTCGCTCAACCTCATCTTGGGGCAGACGGGCCTGTTCCACATGGGGCATACGGCCTTTTTCGCCATGGGAGCGTATACGACCGCGATCCTCAACACCGTGTACCACTGGCCCGTCTTCGCCACCATGCCCATAGCCGGGGTGCTGGCCGCGATCTTCGCCTTCGTGTTGGCGAAGCCCATCATCCACCTGCGCGGGGACTACCTGCTGATCGTCACCATCGGCATCGTGGAAATCGTGCGCATCGCCCTGACGAACAACCTCTTCGGGCTGACGGGAGGGGCGAACGGCATTTACGGCATCGCCCGGCCTTCCCTGTTCGGGATGGTGTTCTCGTCGCCCAAGCGCCAGTTCTACCTCATCTGGACCTTCACCATCCTGACCATGTTCCTGTTCTACGTGCTGGAGCATTCCCGCTTCGGCAGGGCGCTCAACTACATCCGTTACGACGATCTCGCGGCATCGGGCTGCGGCATCGACGTGACCCGGTACAAGCTCATGGCCTTCACCGTGGGCGCGTTCTGGGCGGGCATGGTCGGCACGCTGTTCGCGGCCAATATCAGGACCATCGAGCCGACATCATTCAATTTCTACGAATCGGTCATCCTGTTCGCCATCGTGATTCTGGGCGGCTCGGGCAGCATCGCGGGCGTGGTGCTCGGCGCGTTCCTGCTCATCGGGCTCCAAGACGTGTTCCGGGAGTTCGAGAGCGCCCGTATGCTCATCTTCGGCGCGGCCATGATGGTCATGATGATCATCTGCCCGCAGGGGCTGCTCCCGCCGCGGCGCAGGTTCTACAACGCCCGGTTCCTTGTCGGCCGGTTCCCCCGAGGCGTGCAGCGGGCCGAACCCGCAAGGGAGGAGGCGTTATGAGCCTGCTCATCCTGCGCAACCTCCTGAAGACTTTCGGCGGGCTGGTGGCGATGAACAGCGTCACCTTCAGCGTGGACGAAGCCAGCATCGTCGGGCTGATCGGCCCCAACGGGGCCGGGAAGACCACGACGTTCAACATCATCACCGGCAATTACCGCCCCGACTCCGGCGAGGTCATCTTCGATCGGAAGGACATTACCGGCAGGCCCACCCACAAGATCGTGGAATTGGGCATCGCCCGGACGTTCCAGAACATCCGGCTGTTCCAGGACATGAGCGTCCTTGAGAACGTGCTGGCGGGATGCCATTGCCGTATGCGGGCGGGGCTGTTCCCCTCCCTCTTCCGCACCCCCGCGCAGCGCAGCGAGGAACGGCAGGCCGTGGAACGCGCCATGCGCGAGCTTGCCTTCGTCGGGCTGGACGACCAGTACGCCAACCTTGCGGGGAACCTTGCCTACGGCAACCAGCGCCTGCTGGAGATCGCGCGGGCGCTGGCCTCGGAACCGCGCTTCCTCATCCTCGACGAGCCGGCCGGGGGCATGAACGATCAGGAAACGGCGGATCTCATGCTGCTCATCAAGGCCATCCAGAAGCGGGGCATCACCATCCTGCTGATCGAGCACGACATGAACCTTGTCATGCGCGTCTGCGAAAAGATCGTCGTGCTGGAAAACGGGGCCCTCATCGCCGAAGGCACTTCCGCCGAGATCAAGAGAAACCCGAGGGTCATCGAGGCCTACCTCGGCGCGGAAGGCTAGGGGCTGTTGACGCTACGGAGGGAACATCCTGTTTCCCCGGGGTATGCATATTTTGAACCGGCGTGCCGCCCCCAAACGAAACCGCACCGGCGGCGGATGCGCGCCGCGGGCCACCCCCGCCGCGGGCGGGACAGGGGGACGCCCCAAAGGAGTCGTATGAGCGAGGCCACCACCTATCTGGAATTGCGCGACCTGCGCGTGAGCTACGGCAAAGTGGAAGCGCTGCACGGCATCAGCGTACACGTCGAACAAGGGGAGATCGTCACCATCCTCGGCGCCAACGGGGCGGGGAAAACCACCACGCTCACGACCATCAGCGGGCTGAGGAAACCGAGCGGAGGAAGCATCCTTTTTCAGGGCAGGCCCCTGCACACCATACCGAGCCATGAAATCGTGCGGCTGGGCATTACGCAGTCCCCGGAAGGGCGGCGCGTCTTCGGTACCCTGTCCGTACGGGAAAACCTCGATCTGGGGGCCTTCACGAGCAAGGACAGAGGCCGTTCCGCCAAGATACGGAAATGGATATTCGACCTCTTCCCCCGCCTCGCGGAACGGGAAGGGCAGCTTGCCGGAACCCTCTCCGGCGGCGAACAGCAGATGCTCGCCATCGCCCGCGCGCTCATGGCCGACCCCAAGGTGCTGCTCCTCGACGAGCCGTCCCTCGGCCTTGCGCCGCTGCTGGTGCGCTCGATCTTCGACTCCGTGCGCAAGATCAACCGCCAGGGCGTGACCGTCATCCTCGTGGAGCAGAACGCCCGCGCCGCCCTGAAGCTCGCCTCGCGCGGCTACGTCATCGAAGTGGGCAGAGTCGTCATGGAAGACGCCTCGGAAGCGCTGCTCGCCAATCCGGACGTGCAGGCGGCCTACCTTGGCGGCGGGCAGGAAAATGGGCAAGAAAACTGAGCCCCCACCGGAGAAACCAAAAGCGGAACGCGCTATAGCGTTCCGCTTTTGGTTTGCCCAGCAACCTTCTTACAGGCAAAAAAAGTCCTTATTCCTTCCTCGAGAGCCCTTCCCGCCTGCGCTGCCATGCCCCGGCATCCGCCGCCCTTCCTCTGCAGGGTGCCGCGTTCAAGCGAGCCTATAGCCCCTTAGCCCTGTTGCGGGAAGCGTTACCCGCCCGATCCGGCGGTTCGGCTCCATTCCGGGGCGTGCCCATACTCCCCTGAAGGCGGCATGGGCACGCCCGCATCTTTTCCGGCTATACCCAGTCGTCGTCTTCGGCGATGGGCGTGAAGCCGCGCCGGATGGTATTTTCCGTCACACAACGCGGGTCCATGAACTGGAGCAGGTAGTCGGGGCCGCCCGTCTTCGAGCCGACGCCCGACATGTTGAACCCGCCGAAGGGCTGGCGGCCCACCATCGCGCCGGTACTGCCCTTATTGAGGTAAAGGTTGCCCACCCGGAATTTTTCGCGCGCCTTGGCGAGGTTTTCAGGGCTACGCGAGAACACGGCCCCGGTCAGGGCGAAGCGTGTGGACAGGGCGAGCTCAAGGGCCTCGTCGAAATCCTTGGCCCGCATCACGGCGAGCACCGGGCCGAAGACCTCTTCCTGCGCAATGCGGTGTTCCGGCATGACATCCTCAACGATCAACAACGGCACATACGCGCCCTTGTCCGGCAGATCGGAACGCTTGACGAGCGTCTTCCCCTCGGCTTCGGCGATCTCGATGTATTCGAGCACGTTCTTTTGCAGGGAAGCGTCGGCCAACGGGCCAAGGAAGTTCTCCGGGTTCTCGGCGGGGCCGATCCGCAGGGATTGCGCCGCCAACGCCAGGCGCTGGACAAAAGTGTCGTAGATGGCGTCGAGCACGATCACGCGCGAGCAGGCCGAGCACTTCTGCCCCTGAAAACCGAAGGCCGAATACACGACCTGCGACACGGCTTCGTCAAGGTCGGCATCGTCGTCCACGATGGTGGCGTTCTTGCCGCCCATTTCCGCGATGACCCGCTTGACCTGCCGCTGGCCCGGCTGCACCTTGGCCGCCTTTTCCACGATGTGCAGGCCCACGTCCATCGAACCGGTAAAGCAGATGAGGCTGATGTCCGGGTGTTCCACCAGATAGTCGCCCATGACGGAGCTCTGACCGGGGCAATAGTTGAAGACCCCGGCGGGGAGCCCCACTTCCTTGAAGATTTCCACAAGATTGTAGCCGATGGCCGAGGACAGGGACGAAGGCTTGAACACCACCGGGTTACCGGTGACGATTGCGGCCGAAACCATGCCCATCGCAATGGCGAAGGGGAAGTTCCACGGCGCGATGACGGCGGCCACGCCCTTGGGCTGGTAGAACAGGACGTTGTGCTCGCCGGGCGCGCGGCCCATGCGCCGGGGCACGCTGAGGCGGAGCATGTCGCGGGCGTAGTATTCGAGGAAGTCGATGCCCTCGCCCACGTCGCCGTAAGCCTGTTCCCAAGGCTTGCCGACCTCCAGCGTCTGGAGCGCCGCCATTTCGTAGATACGCCGCCGGGCCACGGCGGCGGCCTTGTGCATGTACTGCGCACGTTCCAGCGGCGGGGTGTCGCGCCACGCGGGGAAGACGGCCTTGGCCCCGGCAAGGGCGCGGTCGATCTCTTCCCGGCCCGCCTGGCATACTTGGGCCAGCACTTCGCCGGGATCGGCGGGGTTGACCGTCGGCAGCAGGGTTTCCGTGACCACATCCTTGCCGTCGATGTAGAGCGGCAGGGTCCGGCCCTCCGCCGCGCGCACCGCAGCGATGCCCTGCGCGTACGCCTTCCGCTTTTCGGGGATGGTGAAGTCCACCGGCGGCTCGTTCCTGAACGGCGGGAAGGGCCCTTCCTCATTTGGCGGCGCCTTCTCCTGCCGGGCGGCGAGTTCACGTTCCAGCGTGACGGCGGGGTTTTCCATCAGCAGCTCGACCGCCGCGCCGTCCGCGAAGCTCTGGCGCAGGAAGGATTCGTTGGCGGTGTTTTCCAGCAGGCGGCGCACGAGATAGGCCATGCCGGGGATCAGCTTTCCGTAGGGGCAATAGAGGCGCACACGGCCAGCCACGTTGCGCAGGCCCTTGCGTACGGGTTCGGCCATGCCGTAGAGCACCTGAAATTCATAGCGGCCTTCGGGGACGTCCAACTGCCGCGCATACTCCATGACCGCCGCGATGCTGCGCACGTTGTGCGATGCGCACGCGAAATAGACGATGTCGTGGTTCTCGAGGATGAGGCGGGAAATTTTCTCATGGGCCATGTCGCTTTCGGGCTTGTGCGTCCACACCGGGACGGGCCAGTCGCACTGCTTCGCGAACACGGTTTCCGCGTCCCAATACGCCCCCTTGACCAGCCGCAGGGCGATGGGCAGCTTTTCTTTCCTAGCCCAAGCGATGAGATCACGGACAGCCTGTTCCGTATCCTTCAGATAGGCCTGCTGGACAAGGCAAAGATGCGGATAATGGCGGAATTCCGGGGCGGAACGCAGGCGCTTGAACAGCTCTACGGTGATTTCGCGGTATTTGAGCTGTTCCATGTCGATGCACATGAACCCGCCCATATCGATGGTTTTCTGGTAGAGGGGTGCCAGCCGCCGGTAGATGCCTTCCACGGAATCCTCCAGCGCTACGGGGTTCGCCCGTGAATAGAGGGCCGAAGGCTTGATGGAGATGTTCACCTTGGGCATGGATCCCCAATCCATCCCGTTGTCAGGCCCGTTCCCAGACAGGGCGGGCCATTTCTTCTGCTCCTCCGCCAGCGCGTCCAGTACCTCATGGTAACCGGCTGCATAGGCGTCGCTTTCCTCCTCGTTGACCGAGGCTTCGCCGAGCAGGTCGACGGTAAAGGCGAAGCCGTCCTTGCGCAGTTTGGCCAGCCCTCCCATCGCCTCCTTGACATTCTGGCCGATGATGAACTGGCGGCCCATGCTCTCGATGTTGGAACGGATGGCCCCGCCCATGATTTTGGCGGTCAGCGCGCCGCCGAGCCCGGCTTTCCCCGCGCCCCAGCGCAGGACTGAGGGCACTTCGGAGCCGCTGGAGGCGAAATACTCGCGGATATGCCGCAGCAGGGATTCCGAGGTGTTCAGGTAGGGCAGCACGTCCACGAAGCGGAACAACTGCACCTTGAAGTCCTCGTTTTTCATGGACCAGTCCATGACTTTTCCAGTCCACCAGCCCTTGTTGAAGATGGAAGGGGCCTCGCCGCTGATGCTGTTGAAGAATTCTTGCCCACGCTCTACGATTTTCTGTTCAATCTGCTGATCCATGAAGAACTCCTTTCGCATTGAAACGGGAAGTATGTCGTCGGATCACAAAAAACTGTCGAGGCTGGCACCCTCGGAAGCTCACCTCCCTGCGGCCAGAATGGGGCAGGATACCTGCACCGTAAGGAAAACGTCCCGCAATGCCGCTCAAAGCCGCATAAAGGGCGTTATAAAAAGGTATAAAGAAAGGCGCTGCCTCTCCTGCAATGATTATTGGAGAGACATTATTCCTTATAATGATTGTTAATGTAAAACGCTCACTTGATCAATCTGAATAAAAAAATCACATAAAGAATGCGCGCCAAAGAATACTAATAAAATCTTTTTCCGAAATTTTCATACCGGATACTTATCATATGGATATTTTTGGCGGTTCTTTTTATATTTTTGGCAGGTATCTTTAGTCTTGAATGGATGTGTTCAAGAACCCATACTTCAAATCCATGAACAACTTTATTCTTTGCATAAAACCAAGGCAGTTGGAAAACACTATGCCGTTTATGGACACTTTCCTCCATTTCAGGGAAAGAACGGCAAGCAGCAGACGGGGAGCCGTATCCGGTGCCGACCGTGAAAAGGTTGGCAAGAAGCGGAACAATGAAAGCCCGGATAGTGCCATCCCTTCACGGAGCGGGGAGGCCCAGCGGCTCGGGAAGCCTTGCCCCCATGCGTAATGGGAAAGAAGCCGAGCCTTGCTGACGGCGACAAAGCTCTCCGCTCAAAGCAGCTTTTGCGCAACGACGCTTCCGAAGGAGCCGAGTTCACGGATAACGGTTACGCCAGCCTCCTCAAAGGCCGCGATCTTGTCCTCGCCCCGGCCCGACGTGCCGCTGATGATGGCCCCGGCATGGCCCATGCGCTTTCCGGGTGGGGCGCTCAGGCCCGCAATGAACCCGAATACCGGTTTCGGATAGCGGCTTGAGCGGATATATTCGGCCGCGCGCTCCTCGGCGTCGCCGCCGATTTCCCCGATGAGGCACACGGCCTCGGTTTCCGGGTCGTCTCCGTACAGCTTGAGCAGGTCCACGAAGCTCAGCCCGTGGATGGGGTCGCCGCCAATGCCGACACAAGAGCTTTGCCCGAGCCCCGCCGCCGTGAGCTGGTGCACGGCCTCATAGGTCAGCGTCCCGGAGCGGCTCACCAGCCCGACGCCGCCGGGGCGGTGGATGTAGCCGGGCATGATCCCGACCTTGCACTTGCCGGGGCTGATAATGCCCGGGCAGTTGGGGCCCACGAGCAGCGTGCCGCGTTCCCTGAAGAAGGCTTTCACCCGCACCATATCCAGAACCGGGACATGCTCGGCGATGACCACCACGAGCCGGATGCCCGCCTCCGACGCTTCACAGGCCGCGTCCGCCGCCAGCGCCGCGGGCACGAACGCCACACTGACGTCGGCCCCTGTCCCGCGGACGGCCTGTCTCACCGAATCGAACACCGGCACGCCGAGCGTGGGCTGCCCGCCCCGCCCGGGGGTCACGCCGCCGACCACGCGAGTCCCGTAGCGGATCATCCGTTCCGTATGGAACTGCCCTTCCCGGCCGGTGATGCCCTGCACCAGCACCCGGCTCCCGTCGTCTATCAGGATACTCATACACCTGCCTCCTGAGGGGATTCCGCCGCGAGCCCGACGATCAGGCGGGCCGCCTCGGACATGGAGGAAGCGGTGTGGAACCGGAGGCCGCTTTCCCGGAGGATGCGCCGCCCTTCCGCCACGTTGGTCCCTTCGAGCCGCACCACCAGCGGCACGGCGATGTCCAGTTTGCGGGCCGCGTTCACGATGCCGTGCGCCACGATGTCGCAACGCAGGATACCCCCGAAAATATTGATAAGGATGCCCCGGACATGCGGGTCGGAAAGCATGATCGAAAACCCGGCGGCGACGGTCTCCTCGCTGGCCCCGCCCCCGGCGTCAAGGAAGTTGGCAGGCTCGGCCCCAGCCTGCTTGATGGCGTCCATCGTGGCCATCGCAAGCCCGGCCCCGTTCACCAGCGTACCGATGGAACCGCCCAGCCGAACATAGGTGAGCCCCTTTTCGGCGGCGGCGCGCTCCAGCGGATCGCCCTCCTCCGTATCCCTGAGGGCCGCGATATCGGGATGCCGTTTCAGCGCGCTGTCGTCAAAGTTCATCTTGGCGTCCAACGCCACAAATCCGCCCCCTTCGCTCAGGGCCAGCGGGTTGATCTCAAGCTGGGTCATATCCTTTTCGGCGGCAAGGGCCGCCAGCCTCCGCACCAGAGAGGCCAGTTCCCGCGCCGGGCCGGACTCCAGCCCCCAGCCCTCCAGCAGGTTCCGGGCCTGAAAAGGCCACAGGTAGTGGCCTCCGTCCAGCCGGGCCGTAAAGACCCGCTCCGGCGAGGAGGCCGCCACAGCCTCGATGTCCATGCCGCCGCCCGGCGAAGCCATGACGGTCAGGCACTGGGATGCCCTGTCAAGAGCTACCGCCAGATAGCACTCCCGCGCGCTCGCCGTGCCCTGCTCGATCCACACGGCATTGACGCGCTCGCCGTCCGGCCCGGTCTGGGGCGTCACCAGCCGTGCGCCGAGCAGGGACGCGGCGGCCTCACGTGCCTCTTCCGGGCTGCGGCACACCTTCACGCCGCCAGCCTTGCCCCTGCCCCCGGCATGGATCTGCGCTTTGACCACCCACACCGGGCCGGGCAGATCCCGTGCGGCCTGTTCCGCTTCTCCGGGCGTGGCGGCAAGCCGTCCCTCCGGCGTGGGTACCCCGTATGCGCTTAAGAGCCTTTTTGCCTGATATTCGTGGATATGCATGGAAATGCCCCCTGTTATGGTATGGAGAGCCTTGTTCCGCCATCGCCTTTCCCTGTACGTATGGGCTGCCTTGCCCTCCGCGGCCCCGCCCTGCGGAGAACCGGCGGATGCCTCCGCCGCGCTGGGCGGGGAGGTGCCCCTTCCGCCCGCCGGGCCCGTGCGGAAGGGGCGGGAGGCGCCAGGGGGGAACGCCTCCGTGCTGGCCCGGCGTCAGTCGAGCAACGGTTCCGCAAGCTCGACGCCAAGATGCAGGGCCCGCAAATTGCCCTCGTGGTGTGCCGCCGGGAAACGTTCCGCCAGCACCATCTCGATCGAGCCGATGCGTACCGCTCCGGTCAGCGTCACGAGCGCTCCGAGCACGGCCACGTTGTACGAAACCGCCGAACCGAGGCGTTCCCTGACCGCGCCCCAGAGCGGCAGGCCCTTGAACTGCGCCTCCACCTTGCGGCCCGGATGCACGAGCTCGGTATCATAGATGCACAGCCCGCCGGGGCGGATCAGCGGCAGGTACTTGACGCAGGCCGCATCGGTGAGCGCTACGAGGATGTTCGGCTGCTCCACCTTGGGGTAATAGATAGCCTTGTGCGACAGGATCACGTCCGAACGCGTGGCCCCGCCGCGCGCTTCAGGCCCGTAGGATTGTGATTGCACGGCAACGAGGCCTTCATATTTCACAGCGGCTTCGGCCAGCAGGATCGCCATGGTGATCACGCCCTGGCCGCCGGAACCGGACAACAGGAAACGGGAGACTGCATACGCGTTTTCCATGACTCACTCCTGATGCTGGCTGGCGATGATCGAGGCGTAGCGGGCGCAGTATTCGGGCTGATCCTCATCCGTAAAAATGCCGCGCGGTACCAGCGTGGGGTTTTCCGCCAGCTTCGGGGAGCCCACCGGAGCCGTATGGTCGCGGTACCGCTCCATCATCCGTACGGCGTCGCCGAGCTTGTTCTTGCGCCCGAAGTACGTGGGGCACTGGCTCAGCACCTCCACGACAGCGAAACCCTCATGCTGGAGCGCCTTCTTGAAGATCGAGATCATCTCGCGCATGTGGTAGGTGGTCGTCCGCGCCACGAAGGTCGCCCCCGCGCCGAGGGCGAGCCGCACGGTGTCGAACTCGCGGTCGATGTTGCCGTAGGGCGCCGTCGTCGCGGACACCCCGATCCCGGAGAGCGGCGAGTACTGCCCTCCGGTCATGCCGTAGATGCGGTTGTTCATGACGATCGCGGTGAGCTTGATATTGCGCCGCGCCGCGTGGATGAAATGGTTGCCCCCGATGGCCAGCGCGTCGCCGTCGCCCATCGGTACGATGACGTGCAGGTCGGGCCGCGACATCTTGATGCCCGTGGCGAAGGCCAGCGCTCTTCCGTGCAGCGTGTGCATGGTGTGGAAGTCCACGTACCCCGCTATGCGGGCCGAACAGCCGATGCCGGACACCATGACGAGGGACGAGGGATCATAGCCCAGATCGTCCACGCTGTGCAGCATGGCGTTGAGCACGTGCCCGTGGCCGCAGCCGGGGCACCACAGGTGCGGAAAGAAACGTTCCCGGATCAACGAGCGGATGGCCATATCAGAACCCCCTTCCTTCGATCACGCGCATGACCTTGCCGATGTCGGTGGGCGTGATGAGCTGCCCGTCCACCCGGTTGACGAGGAACACCCTATCCGGCTTCCAGGCCGCCTGCCTGACCTGCGCCATGATGTGCCCCATGTTCATTTCCACCACGTAGACGTTGCGCGCCCCCTCGGTGCGGTCGCGCACGAGTTCCGCCGGGAACGGCCAGAGGGTCTGCAATTCCAGCAGGCCCGCCCGGATGCCCTTCCCGCGCAGCGTATGCACAAGGTGCAGGGCACTGCGGGCTGCGCTGCCGTAAGAAACGAACACCTGCTGCGCATCGTCGAGGAAGTATTCCTTCCAGCGGGCGATTTCGGCGGCCTTGGCCTCGATCTTGTCCACAAGGTGATAAAGGAGCTTGTTGACGGCCTCGGGCTGTTCCGTGGGAAAACCCCAGATGTCATGGTAGAGGCCGGTCACATTGTAGCGGTGCACCCCGCCGAAGTCGGACATGGGGAGCCGGCCGTCCTCACGGGGCAGGTACGGGTAATAGTTGACCCCGGCCTTCACCGAGGTACGGAGTCGCTCCACCACGGGCAGTTCGCCGGGTTCCGGCATATCAAGACGCTCGCGCATGTGGCCCACCACCTCGTCGAACAGCAGGATCACCGGTGTGCGGTAGGTTTCCGCCATGTTGAAGCCTTCCACCGTCATGGCAAAGACGTCCTGCACCGAAGAAGCGGTCAGCACGATGATCGCATGGTCGCCGTGCACCCCCCACCGGGCCTGATTCACGTCGCCCTGCGCCACCTTCGTGGGCAGGCCCGTGGACGGCCCGCCGCGCTGCACGCTGGTCACCACGCAGGGGATTTCCCCCATGATCGCGTAGCCGAGGGCCTCCTGCATGAGCGAAAAACCGGGGCCGCTGGTCGCGGTCATGGCCTTGTCCCCAGCCACCGACGCCGCGCACACGGCGCACAATGAGGAAATCTCGTCCTCCATCTGAATGAACCTGCCGCCCACATGCGGCAGCTCCTCGGACAGCAGTTCCGCCACCTCTGTGGACGGGGTGATCGGATACCCCGCGAAAAAACGCAGCCCCGCATAGAGTGCCCCACGCACGCAGGCTTCGTTGCCCTGAGTAAACAGAATGCCCTTTTCGCCGTTCATGCGCCCTCCCCGGATTCGCCCGGTCCGTCTTCCCCAAGGCACTCCACCGCCAGATCCGGGCAGTACAACTCACACAGGCCGCAGCCCACGCACAGCGCGGGGGCATATTCAGGTTTCCCGTCCCCGTCCAGCGAAAGCGCACCCGAACGGCAGAACGCCACGCACACCCCACAGCCTTTGCACCATTGCAGATTGATGAGGACTTTCATACGCCTACCCCTTGGGACGCCCTCCGGCATCCCGCCGTTGCAGATCCCGTACCCCTGACAGCGATCCCCCCGGAACCGCCGCCGCACTGAACCGACTCGAATCTTTCCGACCGCAGGCCGCGCATTCCCAACCATCGGCACCGGCGGAACACCTATCGGGCAACAGGCTCATCCGCTGGGTTCGCCACCCCCGCCATACCTTGTGTTTTTACCAATGATACACATGAGTTGCATCCTCATTAGCCGGGGCTTGCGCCCGGCCCTTCCCCGTTGCGGCAAATCCAGCAAGCGTAACCGTTCCGCTCCGAACAGGGCGGCGGAAACACCTCTATGAGGACGGGAGGCCCCGCCTCCGCCGACTCTGCCCATAACGGTATGGAATCCGCCCCGCTTCCCGTTCGCCTGACGGAAAACGGCCTGACAGCCGACGCGGGGAAAAAGGAAAGGCTTCAAAGGGATTCGCAGGCATGGGGGACTCCCCATCACGGAGACAACCCGCCATGCGGTACGGGCACAGAAACGACGCGGGGATTCCGGTACAGCTCAAGGTATCTGGCGGAACCGCCGAGACAAGCCTCCTTCGGAAGGGGCGGCCTTGGAACCTTTTCGGGGGGGGCGGGCCGCCCTTTCCGCTTCAGGCCCTGTTCCGGGTTCTCGCAAGAAAACGGAACAGGAGCGCATACCTTATATCGTATATATCGCTTTGGGAGGGCGATTCTTTTGCTGAATCGAGTAAAAATACTGAAAAAGAGGTGCTATGAAGCGCAAAAAGAGGAAATTTCACCCTATACTGAGGCGAAACGAAGCGTAGAGAAGTAATTTCAGGCCATAAGAGTTCTCCATATGGCCTTACAACAGAGCATTAAGCCATACGTAGCACAAAATCAGGCTACGTCAACGCCTTTTTGAATATGTCTCTATATTCACAATGATCATCCCAAAAGACGGGAACGTTGCATGGCATCGCACGGAACGGGGAAGGGGCCAGGGGCGGGTAGGGGAAAGGATTAGCCGCACAGGAACCCGTTTCTGCGCCGCCAAAGCCCATCGGAGAGAGCCGCCTGTCGCGCCACGCCGCAAGGCTCCGTATCCGCACAGCGCCAGTATCCCAAAACCGGGCATGGTTTTGCTCCTCAGTCCATAACTATGCGACAGGGCGCATCCCTTGCTCGCTTTCCGCTACGGCGCTTATGGAGGAAAACAAGAAACTGGGAAAAATACCACAGGATGCGGAGTAGCATCAGATCTTCCAGCAGTGTCGGCTTTCGTCTTCCAAGTGGCATTGCCATAGGCTCTCTTAAAAGCATGAAGGAGCCGGGGCATCCGTTGTCCCGGCCCCGTCATTTACCGAACGGGTACAGTTTTCCAGGACGGGGCATCCTGTGAAACAGGCACCCACCGCCTTGTTTCCGTCGAACCCTTCTTTTCCGGCAAGACGGAGCCCTTCCGTCATAAAAATGGGGATTTTCGATCGCCAAAAATACGATTTTTTCCTTTTCATCGCGTTTCCGTTGACACCGGAGCGAGGCGTTTGGTAGGGCCTTAATTGAGAAGGCTAGAGATTATTTTAGCAATCATGACGCATGGTTTGGCACATGAATATCGTCTATTGACTATCGGAATCCCGAACGCCTGAAACCCGCAAGGGCCTCCGCCCCAACGCCAAAGGATGATCGCCTTGAAACCGGAAAACGTTGTTGACGTCCTGTTCGGCAACCGTCTGCGACAGTTGCTGGATGAAAGGAACATTTCGCAGGCGCACTTCGCGGATCGCATAGGCGTCAGCCGATCCCGGATGAACAACTACGTCGCCCAGCGCAGCGAACCCGACTACGCCACACTCATCCGCATCGCCAACACGCTGGACACCTCTATCGATTTCCTGCTCGGCAAATCCGAACATCAGGGCTTGCCGCAGACGGCCTGCCTGAGCGGGTTTCCCGACTTCATCCCCAGCCGCGGCGCAGGCGGCGAGCCTCCCGATCCGTCCTGCTGAATCCCGCTGTACGGATCGCAGTACGAAGCCCCGGAACCGGACGCCGCCCCAGCTGCCCCTCCGATCCGGGCCGCACGGACGGGCAAGCGCCCTGCCCGTCCAATCCGCTCGGATGGATTCGCCACAATACGCTGCCAAGCCTTTCCTCTTCATATGAAAATCGGAAGGCTCCCACGGCAGATTTCCAGCAATAGGGTGAACGGGGGCACTCGTTGCCGATACGGAAAGGCTCCACGCCCGTTCAGCCTGCTATTTCCGCGATGCAGAAGCATACAGCGGCTGGATGTGGCTGGATTGTACGATGGAAAGGCAATCCAGCCTCAGCACAGGCAGGCAAGGAAATCCCCGCAGATTGCAAAACCGGCTCACCAGATGGCAATTGAGCCGAGCCCATGCATAGGGAGGATGGCCCTCGCAGTACCTTCCGAGGGGAAAGGATAGGACAGCCGGAGACAGCCCTGATGGAGGAGGCCGCAACCTTCGCCGTGTGCCGTATGATACGGCATGATGTCTCGCATCAGCGTTCATACAAGCCGTCCATCGGCTTGCCCCGCTCAGCTCGTGCGGGGCAGGCCAATGCGCGAGATCAGGTTTCCCTGCGCGTCGAAGGCCAGTTCCCGCAACGGCCCAACTACCTCGAAACGTCCGGTATCGGCCAGCTCCGGAAGGATGGCTTCGGATACATAACAGTCCGCAAGGTACAGGGTATTGGGGATCAAGATCAGCCGCGTTTCGGCGAGCGGGACGCTCCGCAGGCAAAACATCATGGTTTCCAGCATTTCCCGATCCGTATCGAACCACAGGGGCGTGAACGCGCGGGTGACGAACGTAGTGGTGAGGTTATTTAAGTACGTGGCCTTACGGTCGATCTTGTCCACCAGCCTGCGGGTCACAAAGTCCACAAGGCCCACGCCCGTAGCGTTGCCGTGCGAGGCTTCCGAAAGGTCCAGTACCGAAACGTACCGGATGCGCGGGCTTTCCATTTCCGGTTCGCCCGTAATGCGCAGCCGTCCGATGATATTGGTGTCGACTCCGGTTCCGCTGAAATTCTTCCCCATTTCCTCCACGATGAGGCCGTGCAGCCTGTCCGTGGGCAGGGCGGGCATGAGCGACTTCGACCACGCCAGCAGCCGGATTTCTTCCTCGATGAGCGCCTCGGCGGGAATCGCCTTGATGCGCGCGGTTTCCTCATAAGCGTTTTCGACGATGGCCACCCCGCCAAGCACGGGCATCTTGCCGAGGATCACCTTGGTGACCTCCACCAGCAGGCGGGGAAGTTCGGCCTGCCCAAGGCTGTGGAACTGGCCTGCCCCGCCCGGCCCGCCAAGGCCCACCACGAGCTTCTTGCACAGCCCGCTCTCCACGCAGCCCTTGAACGACGTGTGCGTTTTCACCCGGTTGATGGGGATGATTGCGTCCACACCGAACGCCGACTCCAGCATGTACGCCACAAGTCCGCCGGGCGTTTCCCCAATGGCGCGGGTCACATCACAGGTGATGACCGGCGCGCCGAGGCGTTCCTCCGTGATGCCGAGGCTATCCAACACGTCCTTTTGTCCCTGACGGGTACCGCCGCCGTGGCTGCCCATCGCCGCCAGAAGCACCGGGGACGCGCCGCAGCCGCGCACCGCTTGAACGGCGACTTCCAGAATGGTCAGGATGTTCTGGATTCCCCGGCTGCCCACGGTCAGCCCCACCGTCATACCTGGCCTGATCCGGGGCGTGAGCACCTGCATCTGTTCGCGCATTTCCGCTGCTATATCGTCAAAGCGCGGACGGGCGAAGGTCTGCCGGATACGCGCCATCTTGGGCAGTGGGCATCGGGTTTCTGTCATAGAGGCCTCACTTCTTTGGGGTAGAACACCCCATTGGGGGGAGAAAGCGCCTTTCCGCCGGGTGTCGTTTCAGCGGCGTTTCCCCAATGGGGGAAGGGGCTGTACCATATATCGAAAAACAAATAAAAATAGTGTATTATACTAAAATATCCACCACATCGAGCCAATGGCGTACGGTCACGCCGGAAGGGGCTGCGGAAGCCAGTTGCAGCGTACAGCCGCTGCATCCGGTGATGATATGGCGGCAGTCCGCGAAGCCCTCCACGCATCGGCGGCCAATGGCGGCGGACACGTCGGCGTCGGTCATCTTGAGGATACCGCCCATGCCGCAGCACAGTCCCGTACCTTTCATGATAAGGGGGAACGCCTGCCTGAGGAACGGCAAATCAGGGTCGTCCTCACCCCAGTGACAGGGTTGATGGTAGCCAATGCGGGCCGGAGCATCGGGCACGGTCTCACAGACAGGTGCCGCCAGGAGAGCTGAAAGGCCGCGTACCTGCCGTTTCCACAGCGCGGCCTCTTCGGGTTCCATGCCGCCCTCTTCGGCATAGGCGTCAAGACCGTGTTTGCACGAGGCGCAAAACGCGGCTATGACTGGGCGGCCCATATCCCGCCAGCGTTCGATGTTCCGCCGCCGGACTTCGGCCTGTGCCGCAAACAGCCCCGCATGGTGGAGCGTGCCGCCGCAGCAGGTGAATCCGCCGCCGTCGAGAACCACATAGCCCCAGCGCCGCAATAGCGTCTCAGCCCGCGCAATCCAACCGGGGCGGGCGTTGCGCGCTGTGCATCCGGCGAACACAGCCACGGGCGTCCCCACCCCCACCTGCACGGCAGGCTTGATCCGTCCCCACGGCGCGGCGGTCTCCTGTGGCAATAGGGCGCGGGCGGTTTCCAGCGACGAACAGCCCGGCAGGAAAGGCAACGAGGCGATGCGTCCGGCAAGCGGCCAGAGCGGGCCAACCCGCCGAATCCAGATATCCCAGACAAACTGGGTCCAATGGGGATGCTGCGACCGCAAATCTGCCAGCAGCTCGCTGGTGGAGAGCTTGCGGGCACACCGGCGGGCGCACCGCCCGCAGCCCGCGCACAGCCGGGAAAGCCTGCGGATCGTCTTCCAGGGCAAGGGCGTCTCGCCCGCCCCCCAGCCGTCCAGCGGCTCCATAAGCAGACGTTTCCCCTTTGGGGAGTATTCCTCCCGGCGGTAAAGGGCGAAGATCGGACAGACATCCAGACAATCGCCGCACTGTGTACATCCCCGCTTCATAGGCAATCCTTCGGAGCAGTGCGCTCCGTGCTGAATCGAAACATGTTGCCCCTTCCCACGCGGGGCCTGCCCGCAAGGAAAACAGATCCCCTTCCGGCCCAATGGTGCCAAAAAACGGCTCCGCAAGAAGCCTTCCAACAACTTGATACCAATGCTTCACGGCCGGAACGTACCGCTGCATCACTGCGAACTGTCTAGGGATGCCCGCCCCCGCATCCTTTCCGCTGCGGAACCCCTACTGTCGGTACGCCCTCAGTAGCCCTTCCCGGGATTGAGGATTCCTTGGGGATCGAACAGGCGGCGGACCGCACGCATAGCTTCAAGCTCGTCAGCGCCGAGCTGCTTGCCCACATCCTTGAGGCAGCCGCCTCCGTGCTCACCGGAAAGGCTCCCGCCGAATTCGAGCGCTGCGTCGTCGAGCGCATGATGAGCCGCCGCCGTGCGCCGCGCGTCGTCAGGATCAGACGCGTCGTAATGCAGGTTGGCGTGGATATTGCCGTCTCCGGCGTGCCCAAAACCGATGAGGCGCTTGCCGTGACTGGCGGCGATAGCCTCGAAACGACGCACGGCCTTGAGGAGCGAACCGCGCGGCACGGCCATATCCCCGCCAATGCGATCCGGGCCGAGCACATAGGATGAGGAGCTGACCCGGCGACGAAATGCCCAGAGCCGATCTTCCTCTTCCTTTCCGACGCCCTGCATACTCCAAAGCGCGTCGTCAAGCTGTGCGGCGAGGCGGGCGTTTTCCAGCGGCACCGTCTCCCGGCTGCCGTCCACCTGGAATAGCAGCAGCGATTTGACCGTATCCGGCCACGGCACGTCGCCGGTTCTGGACAGGATTTCCAGTACGGTTTCGTTCATGAATTCCACGGCACAGGGCAGGATGCCTGCGGCGAAGACCTTGCTCATGGAGGAAAGCGCCGCATCGAGCGAGGGGTAGCCGACAAGGACCGACGCCGAGGATTCGGGCTTGGGGAGGAGTTTCAAATACAGTTTGGTGACGATGCCGAGCGTGCCCTCGCTGCCCACGAACATACGGGAGATATCCAGCCCGATCACGTCCTTGTGGGTCCGCCCGCCGAGCTTGAGCAGCTTCCCGCCGGGGAGGACGGCCTCCATGCCGAGCACGTAGTCCCGCGTGACCCCGTACTTGACCGCGCGCAGGCCCCCGGCGCAGGTCATCACGTTACCACCCACGGACGTGGCCTTACCACTGGCGGGATCGGGCGGGTAAAACAACCCTTTTTGTTCGCAGGCCTGCTGAAAGGCCAGCGTATTGACGCCCGGCTCGATGACCGCCACAAAATCTTCACTGGAAATATCAAAAATGCGATCCATGCCGAGCATGGACACAACCACCCCCGCCCTGGTGGGCACGCACCCCCCGGAAAGGCTGGTTCCCCGCCCGCGTGGATGGATAGGGATGCGTTCGACCTCGGCCCAGCGCATCAGTTCCCGCACCTGTTCGACCGTACGGGGGCGCACCATCGCCAGCACGGGGCCTCTCCTGAGGCTGGCGTCCGACGCGTATACCCGCAGCGCGTCTTCCTCGAACGCCGCGTCATCCTTGAAAAGCGCTTCGAGAAAAGAACGCTGTTCCGGCGTGAGGGCCGGTTTTGCTGCATTCATTGCCTGCTCCTTGTCGGCGTGCGCCGGAAAAATCGGTGATCTGGCCCCGGTGGGCGCGGCGTGCTCCGTCACGGGGACAACGGGAATTGCATGGGGTTGCCACACTACATAGGACGTTCCCCACCGTCTGGGCAAGCTCCCTTTTCCGCAACGCCGCTGCTGGCGTTTCGCAGCGGAGAGAAAGCAAATATCCACGAAAAGTATTTTATGGCAATATATTGTAGCTTAAAGGGGAGGGGAAATGGCCTCTGTATCCGATCGGAACACGGACGCTCGGGGTAAACCGGGCACGGAACGTACTGAAAAAAATTTTTCTTCCATTACAACCAATAAAGGACAATTGAACGCTCCGGGACGTTGCCCCAACAATGAACAAGGTATCCCATAGGATGGGGGCGGTACAGTGTGCCATGCCAGATAGTATTGGGTATTTTGGAAACTGGGAAATAATGGGAGTTAGGGGGAAGTAGTGGGAATGGTAGTTATGTGAAGTAGGAGGTTTAGGTAGAGGTAATGTGGGAAAATCGGTTCGCGGCGTCTAGGTTGTGTCGCGCCAGATGCTTTTTCCAAATTGCGCCGAAACGAAACAGAATTTTGGTATACGCGAATACCCCCGTTGCATGTCAATTCTGACATAAAACGGGGGTATTTTTTTATCTATCCAAGGTTGCCCATTTCAGCAGTGCCACGGCTAACAAGCGGTTTATCCATGCGTTCCTCAAGCCGGGCGCATTTCTCTCGTAATTCACCGTTTTCCTTCCAGAGGTTACGGTTTTCAGCCGCCAGTTCGTCCCTTTGCTCCTCCATTTTCTCCAGTTTTGCCTCTAACTTGACGCATCGTGCACATTCGCCGGATGACGCTACGGGCTGTTGATGGTGCTCAGGCTCCGGGATTTTTTCGCCCGGGCGCATAGGGCCGCGCCCAAAAATAAGCCAATCTGATGAAATATTTAGATAAGAACAAAAATTCTCTAAAAATTTGGCATCTGGAGTTTTTTCTCCCCGCTCGTACCTGCTTAGACTGTTTTGAGCTATCCCAATATGGATAGATATATCCTGTTGTGTGATGTTTCCACGTGCTGCCTTTATTCGCTTCCCAAGAGTATCCATAGGTGTAACAGTTCCTCATTCGTTCTGTAACGAGTTCTGTAACACCGCGCATACGTAATATCTTATTGTATTATTTGATAATAATACAAATATCCATATTTGTATTCTGTAACAACATTTCTGTTGACTTTTATATCCATATATGGATAAAAGAAGGTGTACGGGCGGTTTACATGCAATGTTTACAAGCAAACTCTATCCGCCCGGCTCCATAAGATCAATGCCTGCATAGGCGTGGCGCATACGCGCAAAAAAACGGGAGGGAAACATGAACTGGGCGGACAAGGGCATGACGCTCCGGAAGGAGTTGAGCGAGCGGCGCTGCTTTTACTCGATGCGCATCCATGAAGCGCTCAGACGCAACGGAATGAGTGCGGCCGTGGTGGCCTATGAACTCGGCATTTCCCGCGCGTCCGTCTCCGCCACGATTCTCGGCAAGAACCACAGCGCCCGCGTATTGGACGCGCTCCGCTCGGCGGGCGTCCCGGAAAAGTACCTTTTTGATCCCCGCCGCGTTGAGGCGGCGGAGAAGGAGGCGGCGGCGTGAATCCCAACTACGCCTAGCCATTTAAGAAGGATCGGGTGTTCCGTAAACAGTTTTTTTGTCATCCAGCTACCGCGCCCGTGTAGGCCGTCCCGAGTTCTTCCATGCAGGGGCGGCAAAACCTGCACAACGGCGGATACCGCGCCAACCTACGCGGGACGTTTCCCCGGCACGGCACAAGTCCGGGGCGAATTTTGAGAGGTGAAGACGTGAACGGGATGAAGGAAATTTATACGACGCAGGAGATTGCAGTTCTCTGGGGGACAAGCAAGATGGCTGTCCTTCGTCGTGCCAAGCGTGAAGGCTGGCAATCCCGCCCCCGCGCCGGACGCGGCGGCGGCAACGAGTGGTTCGTCGCATCAATGCCGGAATCCACCCGCCTCGCCATCGCCGCCAAGGTGGCCCTGTTTACGCCGGTACCGGTCAAGGCTCCCGCCCCCGTTACCCTGTCGCTTCCGTCCCGGTTTGCCGGGAACGGCAAGACCCGCGCCGAGGCGAAGGCCGCGCTCTTCTTCCTGTACCGGATGTTTACTAAAACCGCCGGGCTTCCGAAGACGCGTGGCATGGAAACCTTTTCGGTTCGCTGGAATGCCGGGGAGATCGAGTCCGAGGCATGGCTTCGGGAAGCGATCCCGCACGTCAGCAAAAATACCCTGCTCAACTGGGAGCGTGCGATCAAGACGGAAGGCACGGCGCGGCTCGCGGGCGACTACGGCAAGGGCAAGCGCGGCAAGGGCTGCATCGACGGCCAGCCGGAAGTCAAGGCGCTCATCGTTGCGGCGGTCTGCGAGCACCCGGAAGGGAAGGCGGGCAACGTGCGGTACAAGCTCGAGCACGTAAACGAACAGCGGATCGAAGACGGGCTTGAGCCGTTCGAACTTCCCTCCCTGCGCCGCCTGCAATGCTGGATACGGGACTGGAAGGCGAGGAATCCCGCATTGTTCCTGTCCGCCACGGCTCCCGGCAAGGCGCGCAACAAGACGATGCCTTCCTTCGGCGATTTCTACGCTTTTGTGACCGGGATCAACCAGCGGTGGGAATACGACGGCACGCCGTCGGACGTCATGCTTTCGGACAACAAGCGGTACGCAATCATCGGCGTCATCGAAATCTACACCCGCCGCGTGAAGTTCCGGGTTGTCGAGCGCTCAACGTCGCAACAAGTCGCCTGCGTCACGCGGGATTGCCTTCTCGACTGGGGCGTTCCCGAAACGGCTGTAACGGACAACGGGAAGGAGTTTACGTCTCGGCAGATGCAGCGGCTTTTCTTGGATCTGGGGATAGCCTGCGACATTTTGCCGCCGTTCCGCCCGGACCTGAAACCGGCCATCGAGCGCGTGTTCCACACGTTTTCCCATGACCTGTTGCCGATCGCGCCCTGTTATGTGGGGCATGACGTGGCCACAAGGCAACGTATCCGGGATCAGGAAGACTTTGCGAAGCGCCTCATGAAGCGGGCGAAGAAAGGCGAAGAAGCCGAAGCGCTCACCATCGGCATGAGCCCGGAGGAATTGCAGGCGTTTTGCGACAAGTGGACGGATTCCGTTTACATGCACCGTCAGCATAGCGGTTTGAGGGGAAAAACGCCGTACCAGATGCTCTCTGAATATCCGTACGGCGTCCGGCGCATCCCGGAGAAGTATCATCAGGCGCTCGACGTGCTGCTTTTGCCTGTCATCGGCACGCGCCGCGTCACAAAGGAAGGGATCGAAATCGGGGGAAGAACCTACATCGCTCCCGAACTTGGGCGGCCTGACGTCGCACAACAGGATGCGGAAATCAGATTCGACAAAGCACGGCCGCAATACGCCTATGTCTACCTTGACGGCCTGTTCGTCTGCCGGGCGAAGTGCGTCGACGCTATGGCTCCCGAAGAACGACGCCAGATCGCCGTTGACGCCCGCAACGCCATGAAGTCCGTCCGCAACGCCATTTCCCAAATCAAAAAGGACGCCAAAAAGAACCATCTCGACACTATGGCGCAAGACATCATCGAAATGCTCACCGAGCGGGCGCAGAAGCTCGTGGCCGACAACCCCGTTCCGACACGGGAGGTCATCGAACACGTCACGTTTGATCTGATGGAAGCCCAGCGCGCGGCGTCGGGCGAAAAGCCCATGCAGACCCTGACGCCGGAACAGGCCGAGGAAGCCCGTGCGCAAGCCATCGAGCTTGTCGCCGAAAACGAATTTACGGTGCCTCAGTCCGCTCAGGCCCGCAATGCACTTTTTGAGGCATTGCAGACCCGCACGATCAGCGGCGAGGCATTGTCGGCCGACGAGCTGAATTGGATATCAATGTACAGAACCAGCGCAGAACGCGCAGGTTTTGAGGCCATGAACCAGCTTTACGCCGTCAACCAATAAAAAGGCCCGTTGTTGACGCAACGGGCCGGGATGGAGAGGCACATCTCCATGTCTATGAGGGAAATAACTATGCAACAGACAACAGCAAGCGTCAATACGGGCATTGCCCCGCTCACCAACGTCGCCCTGTGCCTCGGCACGCTCAAGCGGGCGATCGACCGCCCCCGGCATTTGCCCGGGATCACGGTCTTCTACGGCCCTTCAGGGTTTGGCAAGAGCACGGCCGCCGCCTGCGCGGTCATCCAATGTCGTGCCTGTTATGTGCAGGCCCGCAGCTCGTGGACGCGCAAGGCTGCGCACGAGGCGATCTGCAAGGGCCTCGGCCTGAAGCCCGGCAAGACCATCTCCGAAATGCTCGATCAGATAGCCGAGGAGCTCGCCCTGTCGGGCAAGCCGCTGGTCATCGACGAGGCCGACTTTCTCGTCGAGCACAACCAGATCGAGATCGTCCGCGACATCTATGAAGCGTCCCAGGCCCCGATCATGTTGATCGGTGAAGAATGGCTCCCCGGCAAGCTCGAAAAGTGGGAACGGTTCCACGGGCGCGTGCTCGACTGGTGCCCGGCGCAGCCGGTGTCTTTTGAGGACGTCAAGGCGTTGTGCAGGCTCTACGCCGCCGGGACCGAGATCGCCGACGACCTGTTGCAGCGCATCTACACGGTGTCCAACGGTTCGGCCCGCCGCGTCGTCGTCAACCTTGCTCTCGTTGAAGAGGCCGCAAAGGTCGAGGGCCGCAAGACCATTAGCCTCGCCGATTGGGGGGCGCGGCCGCTGTATACCGGCGAGGCTCCGAGCAGGAGGCGTTGATATGGCCGAACTGTTTTCAAGCACGCCTTACGCGGCGCTTACCGCCAGAGAACGGATATGGGCGGCCATCCGGGAGATGAAAACCGTTACCGTCCGTGAAGTGGCGGATCGGTGCGACGCGAAGGCCGACGCCGTCCGGGGGTATTTCACCGGCCTTGTCGCCGCTGGCGTCCTCGACGTGATCCACCGGGGGACGGGCGGAAAGCACAGCGTCTACACGCTCAAGCGCGATCTCGGCGTCCATGCGCCGCGCGTCAGGAGGGACGGGACGTTCCTGCCCGATTCAGTCCGCTCCCGGTTGTGGAACGCCATGCCGATTTTCGGGATCTTTACCGCCAGCGAGCTTGCGATGTCCACCACACTCGCGGAGTCGCCGGTTTCGCGTGCCGAAGCGCTGGACTATTGCCGCTGGCTGGCGCGGGCGGGCTATCTTCGCGATCTCGGCGATGAAAAGTTCCGGTTCGTCCCGGCCCGGCACACCGGAGCAAAGGCCCCCCAACTAGTGCTGGTCACGCATGTTTACGATCCGAATATCGATCAGCTCGTCGTCCACGGGCCGCTTGCAGGGAGGGACGACGAATGACGAACCGCGAGAAAGCCGAGGCCGCCTGGGGAACGCCGCTGCCGGACTGGATCGAAAAGCTGGCCACGGCCTGCGACGGCAAGGGGCTGCGGAAGACTGCGGCGGATCTTTCCGTCTCCCCGGCCATAGTGAGCCTCGCCATTCGGCGCGGCCGCGCGAAGCTCGACTTCATCCGGAGCCGCGTCGAGCACCTTCTCGGGATTTCCATCATCCCCTGCCCCGTGCTCGGTCTTATCAGCCGGAAGGAGTGCCGGGACAACCAGCAAAAGCCGTTTTCATCCATCAACCCCATAGAGGTGCAGCTTTTCCGGTCATGCCGGGGATCCTGCCTGTACAGCGAACTCAAAAAGGAGGAACGCCATGATCTCCGAGAATCTCGAAAAATGCCTCGACGTGCTCGACAAGCTCACGAAGCGCGGCAATGACGACATCCGGGAGCTTGCCCCGTTCATCGTCAACGAAATGCGTCGGGAAGTGCTGCGCGTACGCGAGCTTGAAGAAGACGTTTACCGCTCTGCCCACGTCGTTTTTGAAATCAGGGGAGGACTCCATGCCGAAGCGCGTTAAGCCGAACCTTTCCCCCGCCGCGTTTCCCGTCCATTCGCTGGAGGACGTCGACGCCGCCCTTGCCCAGATTGCGGCCCGCAAGCGCCAGATCGACCTCATCGGCCTCGGCGTTGCCGAACAGGTCGACGAGATCAAGACCCGCGCAGCGGCCGAGACGGAACCGATCCGGCTTGAAATCGCCGCCCTTGAGCTTGCTATTGGGCGGTTCGCCGAAGCAAGCAAGGCGGAACTGTTCAGCAAGAAGAAGTCCGTACAGCTCCAGTTCGGGATCGTGGGCTTCCGGGCTTCGTCGAAGCTCAAGACGCTCAAGAAATGGACGTTCGAGCGCGTGCTCGCCACGCTCCGCGACACCGGGATGCGGAAGTATATCCGAGTAAAAGAGGAGGTCGACAAGGAAAAGCTCAAGGGCCTCGCGCCGGAAACCCTCGCGGGCATCGGTTGCACCGTCGTGCAGGAGGACGTCTTCTACTACGAACTTCCCGAACAGCCCGAACCCGAAACCCAACCTTCAACCCTATAAGGACGAGCATCATGACCAAGACCGAACTCATCAAGAAGTGGCAGGAAAGCGAATCCGTTCATTATGACACTGCGTATTCCGTATCTCAGCTTGAGAGGCTTCTTTCCTCCCTGTGCGGCGTCATGGCTTCGGAGCTCTTCGAGGGCGGCGAGGTTTCCCTCCCCCGCTTCGGCAAGCTCACGGCGGTCCACTCCAAGGCCCGCGACGGCCGCAACCCGAAGACCGGGGAAAAGCTTCATATTCCCGCTCGGCTGCGGGTGGTGTTCAAGCCGTCAAAGGCGTTTAAGGAACTGTTGAACTAACAAGCGAAACCGCCCCACGGGGCGGTCGCCGGATGATTTCCGGCCTGATGAGCATAAGCAATATCAAAGGGTATATATGAAACTGGGCAGTTATACGACCTGTACGGATTGCGCGGCACTGGTGCGCCGGTATCGGCGCGGCCAGTCTCCGGCGCTGTACTGTCGTCTCGGCTATCCGATCCGCGATGCCGCTCCGGCTGGCATGTGCCCGCATCCGGAGACGTCGCGGGAGGTCGAGCTTGTCCGCAAGCTCTACAGGAGGCTCCCATGCCGCGATATGTAGCAACGGTTTCCGGCGCGGGCGTCCACGCCATCAAAGACATGGAACAGGGTGATACGGTTTGTCTTTTCATGCTTAAAAGGGGCGGAAGCTTCGAGCAGCTCAGAGACAACCTGAATACCTGCCTTCGTGCCCTGAACTACGTCGACGAGCAACGTAAGGAGAAAAAGCATGGACTGGCGTCGGATTCCCCACGCTGAAGGGTATGAGATGTCCGAGTCCGGTGATGTCCGCCGGGCGGACGGGCTGCTCGTTCCTTATTACCGCTTGCTGTGGGGGGGGCGTCACGCGGTCATGTCGGCGGAAACGCTCTATCGCATGACCTTTGACGGCCCGCTCCCTGAGCGTTCCTCGGGCGCTCCCCACAGCGTGGATGTCGACGAAAGGCGTCTTGAGGCCGCACAGCGCCTTGCCGAAAGACTCCGGCATGAAAACGACGAGCTCCGCGCCCGGTTCGCGGCGTTCGGCATCGATATTTGAGGTTCAGGATGAAAACTCCCGTTTTCTGCGGTTCACTCAGCGTCCGGAAAGGTTCCCGGCGCGTCCGTTTCGAGCTGGCCAAGGCCGAGGCGTACGGCGGCCCGGCGGGTTGCTACCGGGTGCGCGTGGCTCGCGTATGGCATGACCTCGACGGCAAACCTGCCTTCCTTACCCCCGCGCAGATCGTCAACATGGCCGTCATGATGACGCTCGGCGGTTTCAAGCCGGAACCGCTCCCGGACATCCCGCGCGGCACCCGCGTCAGCCACCAGACCGCCCCGGCCGACGGCGACATGCCGGAACGCCGCGAAACGGGCTGGACGATGACGGAACCGATCCGGGCGCAGGACGGCCTCGCGTACGTCGGCGTCAGTGTTTACGGACGGGGCGTCGTCATGCTTCCCGTAAACAGTCTGTCCATCATCGGGAGGACATCATGATCATCGACTTCGCCACGGGCAAGGTGAAAAAGCCCGCCCCGCCTGAAACCGCCACGCCCGTTTCCTCTCCGGAACCGAAAAAGCCCTATACGCCCGCGAAGCGCAAGCCCGCAAGCCTTCCCGTGGAGAACCGCCGCGCGGAGCTCGCCAAGATCCATGTGGCGAAAAAACAGCTTGCGATGGATGACGAGACGTACCGGGCCATGCTCATGTCGCAGTTCGGCGTAGAGTCGGCCCGCGACCTTTCAGCGCACCAGCGCAAGAGCTGCATTTTGTACATGCAGCGGCTCGGATTCGAGGGCAAGCGCGGCAAGGCGTCCCCGCAGCGCACCGGCGAGCGCCGAAAACGCCGGGACGTGCCGCTGACGCTGGAAAAGGACGACTCCGGCCTCGGGCGCGACGTCTACATGCGTAAAATCGAGGCTCAGCTTGCCGAAAAAGGACGCGCCGAGGGGACGAAAGTGCCGTGGGGATACGCCGTGACCATCCTGAAAAAACAGTCCGGGGGCGTCACGAAGTGTTTCGAGCACGCGACGGTCGAGCAGCTCCGGGGCGTCATCGCCGCATTAACCTATGACGCCAAGAAAAAGGGCCGATACTCCGGCGCGTGGGGGACGTGATGGATACCCCGTACTATGCCGAACTTCTCGACGGCGTCGCCGCGCGGGTTGCGGGCATGGCCCGTTCCGGCCTTCCCGCCGTCAATGACGAGGAGGCCCGCGAGTTCGGGCGGCGGGTCGCCGATATGCTCGCCGAGGATTGGGGCGGTTCGTCAATCTATATTCCCAAGAACCTCGCGGCCCGGTTCCGCAAGCGCGACACCACGTTGTACCGGGAGTTCACCGGGAACAATATCGCGGAGCTTGCTCAAAAGTACGGCCTCACACAGCAGCGGGTATATGCCATTCTAAAAGCCGAGCGCGCCCGCCGGGGGAGCGGGCAATTGCGGTTCCCCGGTTTGTAGCCGTTTTCCTAAAGCCCTTTCAAAGACGCCTCCATGTGTTTCTTCTACTGTGAAGGAAACACATGGAGGTTTTCTTTATGTTCAAACGTCTTTTTTCCGCCCGCCGCTGGCTTGCCCTCTGCGGCCTCGTCACCGTCCTGATCCTCGCTTTCCTTGCCGTCATTTCCCCGCAGCAGCTCCCGGTCATCGCGTACAAGGCCGGGCTCGTATCCTTTGCGGCGTGTGTCGGCGTGTGGATCGACCGGGCCATTTTCCCCTATGCCCGACCGTCGGGGTATCTGAAAACCGACTGGCTCCGCAATCCCGACGCCGACGGCGGGGACGAAGAGGTCGATTTCGAGATATGCCCCGGGTATTTCCGCGTCTTTGCCATTGCCACCATCCGGCGCGGGATCATGGTGGGCATGGTAATCCTCGGCATGTGTTTGGGGCTGTGATTATGCGTATCGATCCGCAAAAGCTCCTTTCCTCCTGCACCGAGGCGTTTTGCGTGGGAGTCGCGTTCGCCGTGGGCGCGGCCATCGTCGTATCGGTGCTGTTTGGCCTGCTCGCCTTTTTTGCTGGCGACGCCGAGGCCGCCGAAGTCCAGATACCCCGCGCCGCGCTCCAGCACCGGGCGACGCTGATCCGCGAAGCCCGCGCCGCGTGGGGATTGAATGCCCCGGTGTCTATCTTCGCCGCTCAGATACACACCGAGTCGTGGTGGCGGAATGACACTGTGTCGGCGGCGAACGCGCAAGGGCTGGCGCAGTTTATCCCGTCGACGGCCCGGTGGCTTCCCACCGTTGCGCCGGAAGTCGGCAAGCCGCAGCCGTTCAATCCGGCGTGGTCGCTCCGAGCGTGCGTCGTCTATGACAAATACCTTTGGGATCGCATGAGCGCCATGAGCGCCGGGAAAAGCCTTGCCCCCTGTGACCGAATGGCTTTCACCCTCTCGGGGTATAACGGCGGTGCGGGCTGGGTGAACCGTGACCGGAACCTCGCCGCAAAGAAGGGGCTCGATCCGGATCGCTGGTTCAGACACGTCGAAACCGTAAACGCTGGCCGCAGGACAAGCGCGATCCGGGAAAACCGCAGGTACGTCTCGCGCATCATGGAATACCAGCACGCTTACATCCGGGCGGGCTGGGGGCCGGGGGTGAGCTGTGCTGAGTAAGATTCCTTCGTGGCTCTGGGCCGTCCTCGTCTGCGTGGTCATTTACGGTGCGGGCGTCTGGCGGGGGCTCGACGTCGTGACGGAAGAGTACGAGGCCAAGATCGCCGTCATGAACGCCGTCCGCGCCGAAGAGGAACGCGCCCGTGCCGAGGCCGTGGCCGCCGCCGAAAGACAAGCCCATGAGGCTCTTGTGGCGGCCACGGCGCGGGGTGAGAAGCTCGCCCGCGAACTCGCCACGAAAACCGCCGAACTTGACGCCGAACGCGCGTCCGTAAACAGGAGGATCAGGGATGTTTCAGAAAAGGCTCGCCGTGATTGCGCTGGCCTGCCTGCTGGCTGGGTGCGCCTCTACAACGAAGCCCTCTATGGTTCCTATCATAGCGCCGGAAACGAAGGCTCCGCCCCCGGCGGCGCTTATGACGCTCCCGGTTCCGCCGGAGCCGCTGGAGCCCGGGTACAGCCGGACACACTAGCGACGCCGGAAGACGTGCTCGCGCATGTGCGGGACTACGGCGGGTATTGCCGGAAGCTCGAAGCCGGGTATCGGGCGCTCATTACCTTCTATAATGATGGAGGCTCCCGTGGCCGACATACTGACTGAGCTTGACCGCTGGTGGCCGGTGCTCGGAATACTCGCCACACTCGTCTACGGCTGGGGCGTCTATCACCTGTCCCGACGTTTTGCGACCAGAGCGGAACACCACGACACGCAAAAGACCGTGGCCGAACTCGGCGATCGCGTCGAAGAGCTCGAGCGCCGGATGGAAACGGTTCCCGACGGCAAGACCATGCACGCCATACAGCTTTCTCTTGAAGAGTTGCGGGGTGACATGAAGGCGATAGGCACCCGGATGGACGGTATGAAAACGTCGGTGTCCGGCCTTGAAAATCAAATCGCCATGCTTGTACAGCATCATTTGGAGAATTCCCGATGAAAGAAAAACGTACCTTTGCACAGCTCCAGTCTGAAAACCGTCGATGCGCGTTCTTGCGCTTCCTCGCCGGAGATGCCGATTACGCCATGAACACGAGCCTTCTCCAGTCGGCACTTGACGCCGTAGGCCACGGCGTTTCCCGCGACTGCGTGAATGCCGACGCCGCATGGCTTGAAGAACAGGGGCTTGTCTCGTGCGAAGACCTTGGCGGGATCATCGTCGTGAAGATCACCCAACGCGGGCTCGACGTCGCCGAAGGCCGCGCGGTTGTGCCGGGCGTAAAGCGTCCGGGGCCGGGGTTTTAACTATGGGCCGGAAGTCTTCACTCCGCCGGTTGCCGCCGGAGATTCTGCAAGAAGTGAACCGCCTTCTTTCGGAAGGCCGGGCTACGCTTGCCGAGATTCTTGAGCATTTGCGGGGCATGGGCGTTGAAACGGTTTCCCTCTCCGCGCTCGGACGCCAGAAGCAGAAGATCGACAAGGTGGCTGCGAAACTCAGGCAGAGCCGGGAGATAGTGGACGCTCTTGTCGAAAAGGCTGGACCGAGCGCCGCCGAGGGGAAACAGGGGCGGCTTCTCGTCCAAATGCTCCGCAAGCTCGTTTATGATCACCTTGAAGCGCAGCTTTTGGAAGGGGAAGACGGGGAAGGGCTCGATAATCAGGGTGTCTTTTTCCTCGCAAAGTCCTTGAAGGAAATGTCGCAGGCCGCCCGGCTCGAACAGGACTTCGAAGCGAAGGTCCGGGAGCGCGTCCAGAAAGAGACGGTGAAGGCCGTGGAAGACAGCGCCCGCGAGGCCGGGCTTTCCGCCGAGACGGTGGAAGCGATCAAGGGCCGCATTTTGGGGATAAAAGATGCCTAAGCCGCCTGTGACCGCCGAAGAATGGGAACGCCACCGGGAAGCGTCCCGACAGGCTCTTCCCGACACGCTCAAGGGAAAAACGCTTCCGGACGTCCTCTTGCCGTACCAGCAGCGGGCCGTGGCCTCGATCATGGAGCTTCCGGTGGTGGTCATCGAAAAGGGCCGCCGTATCGGCCTGACGTGGGGCATCGCGGCTGCGGCCGTGCTGGTTTCGGCGGCGTCGCGTTCCGCTGGAGGGATGGATTCCCTCTATCTCGGGTACAGCCTCGACATGGCCCGCGAGTTCATCGACACGGCGGCGATGTGGGCGAAGGCGTTCGCCCCTGCGGCGTGCGAGGTTGAGGAATGCCTTTTCAAGGATACGAAGCCCGACGGTTCCTCGGACGACATCCTCGCCTACCGCATCGTTTTCGCTTCCGGTTATGAAATCATTGCGCTCACCTCCCGCCCCCGTTCGCTTCGTGGGCGTCAGGGCATGGTCATCCTCGACGAAGCGGCTTTCCATGATCAGCTTGGCGAGGTCATGAAGGCGGCGCTGGCGCTCCTCATGTGGGGCGGCAAGGTCGTGATCGTCTCGACGCATGACGGGGACACCAACCCGTTTAACCTGCTGTGTGAAGAAGTACGGAAGGGAAACAAACCGTATGAGCTTGTCAAAATCACATTTGACGATGCGCTCGCTGACGGGCTGTACCGCCGAATCTGCCTCACGCAGGGGAAGGAGTGGAGCCCAGAAGCGGAAAGCGCATGGCGGGAAGATATTGTCGCCTTTTATGGGGAAGACGCGGACGAGGAACTTTTCGTCATTCCCCGGCACGGCTCCGGGGCGTACATCCCGGCGGCACTCATCGAACGCGCCCAGCGCGTCGACGTGCCGGTCTTGCGCTTCGAGCGGCCGGACGCATGGGCGGAGCTTGCGGATCACCTTCAGGAAGCCGAGGCCCGCGACTGGTGCGAGGCGGAACTTTCCCCCGTGCTCGCCGGGATTCCGGCGGGGTTCGACACCTACGCCGGGGAGGACTTCGCGCGCAAGGGCGACCTCACATCCCTTTGGATAGCGCAACGGCGGCAGGACATGAGCTTCCCGTGCGTGCTGCTCCTTGAGCTTCGCAATGTTCCTTATGAAATTCAGAAGCTCATCGTGTTTTACGTCCTCTCCCGGCTGGCGAGGCTCAGGGGCGGCATGTTCGACGCCACCGGGAACGGCGGCTACCTCGCCGAGGCCGCCGCGAAGCGCTTCCGGGGAATCGTTGCGCAAATGCTCAATCCCACCTTTTACGCGGGGATTACGCCGAAATTCAAGGCGGCGTTCGAGCGGGACGAAGTCGTCATGCCCCGAGACGTCGACGTATATAATGATCACCGTTCCATCCGTCTGGTAAAGGGCGTTCCCCAGATCGTTCGGGAAGAACAGCGAGCGGGCAAAGGTGAAGACAGCAAAGGGCGGAAGAAACGGCGTCACGGCGACTCGGCGATCGCGCATCTCCTTTGTTATGCGGCATCGCAGGAGAAAAAGGCCGAAATCGAATTTTTGACGGAAAGCGGGGAGTCAGGCTGGCGGAGTACGTCCGGCGGCCTTTTCGCCGCCCGCCCCGGAGGAGCTGAGGAATGGTGAAAGAGAAGAAAACGCCGAAAATCCGGCCCGAGTACCGCGTCGTCAGTTCCGGAGCGCTTGATCTGGCGAATTTTGCCGGGGAAATCGTTTCAAACCCGGACACGGTGCTCGTGTCTCTCGGCGGGGAGCTCAAGAATTACGCGAAACTCCTGCGCGACGATCAGGTCCACAGCTTGCTTGAACAGCGTCAGGACGCGCTCATCGCCGCCGAGTGGGAGGTTGTGCCGGGCGGTGAGGACAGCCGAGACCGAGAAGCCGCCGACTTTTTGCGTGGGCAGCTCATGGCGCTGAATTGGGATGCGATCACCCGCCGGATGCACAAGGGCGTCCTCTACGGCTACTCCGTCGCCGAATGCATCTGGGGCATGGACGGGAACAAAATCACCCTCGACGCCGTAAAGGTAAGAAAACCGTGGCGATTCGGGTTCGGCAAGGACGGCGAGCTGAAACTTCGCGTCAACGCGCAGACTTTGCTCATGCCCGAGAGGAAGTTCTGGATCGCGGTGTGGGGGGCGGATGACGACGATTCCCCCTACGGACAGGGGCTCGGCCATGCGCTCTGGTGGTCGGTGTATCTGAAACGCAACGGCGCGAAGTTCTGGGCAGCGTACCTCGACAAGTTCGGCTCGCCGTCCGTCAAGTCGAAATACCCGGCGGGAGCCACCGAGAAGGAAAAGGCGACGGCGCTTGAGGCGGCCAAAGCCTTTCGGAATGAATCCGCCGTTGCCGTGCCGGAAGGGTTCGACGTCGAGCTTATCGAGGCCGCGAAGAATTCCGGCGGGAGTTATGAAGAGTTTTTAAAATACTGGGATGGAGCCATTGCGAAGATCATCCTTTCCCAGACCGGGACGACGCAACAGGGGCAATACTCCGGCACTGCGGAAGTGTTGAACGACGTCAAGTCCGAACTCGTGAAGGCCGATGCCGACCTTTTGTGCGAGAGCTTCAACGACACCGTCGCCACATGGCTTACCGAATGGAACTTCCCGGGCGCGAAGACGCCGCAGGTCTGGCGGAAGGTGCCGAACACCCGGCGGGAAGAAGCGCAGCGTGCCGCCGACAAGGGGGCGTACGAGATCGGCCTCGAACTTACGGACGACGCGATCAACCGCCGTTACGGCGAGGATTGGAAACGCCGTGCGGCTGCGCCTGTCTCCGTACCATCGGATTCTCCTGCCTTCGCCGAGCCGGGACGGGACGAGCCCGGCGAAATCGCCGAACAGCTTGAGTCCGTGACGAACGCAGCAGGCACGGGTATGATCAACATGATCCGCGCCGAACTGGACGCGGCGATCAGGGCCGGGGAGGACTTCGCGGCGTTCTCGGATCGGATTGCCGGACTGTACCCCGTCATGGATACGGCGGAACTGGCCGAAGCCCTCGAGGGGGCCGTATTGGCGGCCAATCTTTCCGGCAGGGCTTACAATGGCTGATCCGAAAAAACGCCCCGAGGTCGAATTCAAGGGGACGCCCTTCAAGGAGGCGATTGATTTCTTTCAGGGCAAAGTCCGCGTCCCCACCCGCGCCTATACCGATCTCATGGGGGCCGCGCACAGCAAGGGCTTTATGGTCGCCGGGGCGACGAAAGACGAGCTTCTCGCGGATTTTCAGGAAACCATTGGACGCTGCATCCGGGACGGCCTGACGCTTGAGGATTTCCGCAAGGATTTTGACAGAATCGTTGCCGCCCACGGGTGGAGCTACAAAGGTTCCCGGGGCTGGCGGACCCGTACCATCTTTGAGACGAACATCCGCACCTCGTACATGGCCGGCAAATGGCAGCAGGCGCAGGAAACCAAACGGATGCGCCCCTACGGGCGCTACATCCATACGACCGTCCGGCATCCGCGCCTTGATCACGAGTCATGGCACAACAAAATAGTGCCTCTCGACGATCCGTGGTGGACGTACCGCTGGCCGCCGAACGGCTGGGGATGCAAATGCGGCGTGGAAACCGTCTCGGAGCGGGAGTTGCAGCGCGAAGGCTGGGAGGTCTGGAACCCGCCGCCGGATACAACAAAGATGGTTCCGGTGAAGACGCCGGACGGCATCATTGAGGTCGAAACCGTGGACGGCGTCGATCCGTCCTTTGCCTATAACCCCGGCAAGGCGGCATCCGGGATGTGCCTTTCCCCGGTAAAGATTCAGGAGGCGCAGTCCGACGGCACGTGGAAGGGCTGGCGGCCCATTCCGTGGGGCGAAAGGTCGCGGGAAAACTGGGAGTCGCTGGGGCGTCCGGAAAAGCTCCCCTTGGATAAGCCCACGGCGAAGCTCGCCGAAAAGGTTTCCACCCCGGAAGCGCTCAGGCCCATACTTGAGAAGACGATCGGCGCGGACTCGGCCTTTTTTCAAGCGGCGGACGGGGCCGTCGTGTGGCTCTCCGTCGACACGCTCATGCATATACAGCCGGGCCGGAGCCCGTTCGTGCCGCTCATTCCCGAACTTCTGAGTGATCCGTTCGAGGTGTGGATGGATTTCGAGGAGCACGAGGCGACGGGACGGGTGGAGCTGAAAAAGCGGTATGTAAGGCTGATCTGGACGGGAAAAAGGGAACAGGGGCTCTATATTGTGGCGCAAGTTGTCAATGGACGGCTTACGGGATGGACGTTCGTTCCCGCATCATCAAAAAGCGTCTTGAACAACCAAAGACGGGGAAAGCTCATTTGGAGCCGAGAATAAAAAAGCAGCACGGCGTCATGCCGAACCGCAGAAATATGGGGCGGGAGGAATCCAAGATATGGCCAAGCCTCCCCGCCGGGTATGGGTTAGCGGGGCCATATCCCGACCCATACCGTCGCTGAAAGTACAATAGGTATTCTCAGCATGAATTGCAACTTCGATATGTGTTTATAAACGCCTGTAAACGGGGTACGCGGCCTTTTCTTTTCAAAACCCGGCAACGGCTCATGTCGGGGCGAAACCGCCCTTAAAAACGGTTTATGCGGGATGTTCGTTTCCCGCCGGGAACACGTTTTCCTAAAGCCCTTTCAAAGACTCCTTTCCGCCCGTCCGCTACAACGGGATGAAAGGAGTCTTTCTTATGCCCAACCTCATCGAAATCTTCCGGGGCGGGACGCATACCGACATGCGCGGGACGACGCTCGCGTTCGGCGAATCCGAGATCGTCGATATCGCTGCGGCCTATGATCCCGCGCTTTCGGAAGCGCCGATCGTCATCGGCCACCCCCGCACGGACGCCCCGGCCTACGGCTGGGTCAAGTCGCTTTCCGCACGCGGGGACAGGCTCTACGCCGAGCCCGATCAGGTGGACGCCGCCTTTGCGGAGCTCGTCGAATCGGGCCGCTACAAAAAGGTTTCGGCCTGCTTTTACCGTCCCGCAGCCCCCGCGAACCCCAAACCCGGCGCGTACTACCTGCGGCACGTCGGCTTTCTCGGGGCGCAGCCGCCCGCCGTCAAGGGGCTTGCCCCGGTGGAGTTCGCCGAAAGCCCCGAGGACGATCTGCTTCTCGTGGAGTTCGCCGACCATGAATCCGTGAGCCTGCTTTCCCGCGTACTGTCCCTGTTTCGCGGCGTGCGTGACTACATCGTCGAGCGCGACGGAACGGAAAAGGCCGACGCCGTCATTCCGAACGGCGTTCTCGAAAGCATGAAGGAGCAAGCCACCGTGGCCTTGGTCCTCCCTCCAGACCCCGAACCCGCCTACAGCGAGGAAAACGTCATGTCCGATGACAAGAAAACCGTCCCCCCCGTGCAGCCCGCCGCAAGCCCCGAGGAGCTGGCCCGGCGCGTATCCGAGCTTGAAGCCCGCGAAGTCGCCTTTGCCGAACGTCAGCGCAGGGCTGAAGCCGAAACCGTCGTTACCGCCGCCGTCCGGGAAGGCCGCCTTACCCCGGCGCAGTCCGAAGGGCTCGCCGCGTTCATGGCGAGCCTCTCCGAGTCAGACACCATCGCCTTTTCGGAAGGAGGAAAGGAGCTTTCCCCCGTGGCCTTCATGAAAACCTTTCTGTCCCGCCTGCCCGTGCAGGTGGAGTTTGCCGAAAAGTCCGCCGGGGCCGACGAAACCATAGACGGGCTTTCGCCGCTCGACGCCGCGAACCGCGCCGTCGCCTATCAGGAACGGATGAAGAGGGACGGCGTCGTCATCACCACTACCGAAGCCCTTTCCGCCGTGAAGGCGGGCAAGGATAATGGAGAGCAGTAATATGGCAACTCCCGGCATCTACAAAAATTTTGAGGCCGAAGGCGAGATCGGCCCCTACGTCATCGTAACCCACGGCACCGCCGACTATGCCGTGAAGGCCGCCACCGGCGCGACCGTGGCGCTTGTCGGCACCACGGACGAACTCGGCAAACTCTCGAACGGGCGCGTCGACGTCTGCACCGGCGGCATTCCCGAAGTGGCGCTCGGCGGAACCGTGGCCGCAGGCGATCCTCTGACGAGCGACGCTTCCGGCAAGGCCGTGAAGGCCACGGCCGCAGGCAATCGCATTCTCGGGTTCGCACTCGTGTCCGGAGCTTCCGGCGACATCATCCCCTATCAGTACAGCCTCGGCACGCTCGCCGTAGCGGCCGCAGGCTAAGGAGCACTCATGGCTACCGCACCGTTTCACGTTTCCCCGGAGCTGACCGCGATCGCCATCGCGTACCGCAACCCCGTTACCGACTACATCGCCGATCTGGTCATGCCCCGGACACGTCCTGTGGGAAAACTGGAATTTTCCTACACCGTGTACGATCTTTCGGCGTTCAACCGCCCGAATACGTTCGTCGGCCGCAAGGGCCGCCCGAACGAGGTCACCATGTCCTCCACCACGCAGACGGCGGCCATTGAAGACTTTGGCCTCGATGATCTCATTCCGATGAGCGATATCGAGCAGGGCCGCGCCATCGGGCGGGACATCCAGGCCGAAAGCGTCGAGTACATCATGGGGCTCGTCAAGCTCGACCGCGAGTGCCGCGTGGCGGCCGCCGCGCAGAGTGCGGCGAACTTCACGAACACCGCCACACTGTCCGGCTCGAACCAGTGGTCGCACGCCGACTCGAAGCCGCTCACGGCGCTTCTCGAATACCTCGACACGCCGATGATGCGTCCGAACACCATGGTCCTTTCCGCTCCGGTCTGGTCGAAGCTGAGAACCCACCCGCAGATCGTGAAGGCGATTTATCCGATTTCCGCCGAAGGGGCCGTCACCAGACAGCAGCTTGCGGATCTCCTCGAACTGAAAAACATCCATATCGGCGCGAGCTACGTCAACAGCGCCAAAAAGGGACAGGACGCCTCGCTCACCCGGGTCTGGGGCAATCACTGCACGCTTTTGTACCTTGATCCCACGGCGGAAACCTCGAAGGGCGTCACATGGGGAATGACCGTTCCCTACGGCACGGCCGTTGCCGGGACGATCGACGAACAGGGCGTCGGGCTTCGCGGGGGCGTCCGTGTTCGGGCCGGCGAATCCTTGAAAGAGCTTGTCGTCTCCAAGGATGCGGGAATGCTCCTCAAGAACTGCATAGCTTAAGGCCGTTCGGCTATAAGGAAAAACCATGTACGCGACGCCGCAGGACATATTGGACAGGTACGGGGATACGGGGCTTTTTCTCGCCGGACGGACCGAGGAAGGGCTTCCCGACACCTCCCCGCTCATGACGGCTCTTGAGGAAGCCTCCAGCGAGATCGACGCCGCGCTCAGGGGGCGTTACCGGCTTCCCGTGGAATCCGTGCCGCCGGTCCTGCGGCGCATCGCCGTGGATCTCGCCGTCGACGCAATACCGAGGAACGCGCCGGAAACGGCGGACCTCTTCGAGCGGCGGGCGAAGGCCGCGCGGGAACTTTTGAAGGCCATAGCCAAGGGCGACCTGTCGCTCGGCATTCCCGAACTTGCCGGAAGCGCTTCCGGCGGTATGGCGTATTACGCGCCGCCGTCCGACTTTCAAACCGAGCTGGAGAAGATGTGATGGGCGGCCCTTCACTTACGCTTACGGGGGACGCCTCCCCCTTGCGGGAAATGACAAAAAAGGTTCGCCGCGCGCTCGGCAAGGCGGACACGCAAGAACTCCTCGCAACCATCGGTTCCGAGATCGTCGCCACGACGAACCGCCGTTTCGAGGCGGGAAAAGACCCAAACGGCGGAAAGTGGCCGGTATCGCTGGGGGCACGGGAAGAAAACCGCAAGACGCTCATCAAGACGGGACGGCTCCGGGATTCCTACACCCGCGAGGTCGGGCATGACTCCGTCGAGGTAGGCAGCAACGCAAAATACGCGTCCATCCATCACTTCGGCGGCGTCATCCGGGCGAAGAACGCCGGGGCGCTGCGGTTCAGGATCGGGGAATCGTTCGTCATGAAAAAGGCCGTCACCATGCCCGCGCGTCCCGCACTCGGGCTAAACGGCGAGGACGAGGATCACATCATGGAGACGACGGAAGACTGGATCGCCGGTTTCGTCAGGGAGATTAAATAATGGTTTTCAACGAACTGCGCGAGGCGATCGTCACCCGGCTGAAAGAGGCGATGCCGAAAGAAGTCGATGTCGCGGGGCACCCCGGCGTCATTGATACCGCCGAGCTCGGTCGGCTGTGCATGGCGGCCCCCGCGCTCAGGGTTTCCGTCCTGAAGGTGCTCGGCGTCGACCGGGCGCGCGGCAACGACGCCGCAGAGCTCCAGATCGGCGTGTATATCGTGGCCGGGGCGGGAAAGGGCGGCGTCGGCGCGGACGAGGTGGCGCTGGCGCTCCTTCCCCGCGTGCTCGCCGTGGTCAACGGCGAGAACTGGAACCTGCAATGCGTGGAAAACCGGCCCGAAAACATCAGCGCCGGCAACCTGTTCGACGGTTCGCTCCCCGGGCTTTCCGGCGGCCGCCTCGTCTCGCTCTGGGGCGTCGCATGGCGGCAGCGCGTCATCATGCCGCCGCTCATCGATTTTACGGCTCCGGATCGGTATCCGACCGATCCCGACGCCGGAAAGGTTCCCGCGCCGTGGAACGATCCGCTCGCGGAGTTCCTGCGGCTCGGGCTCAAGCTCAAAACCGTGCCGGACGAAACCGGCGCACCGCATATCTACTCCGACGACATCATCGCCGTGAGAGGAGAAAACCATGAATAGGCTCAACGTCAAACCGGTTTCCGGGCGTCTCGTGCGCCACCCCGAGACGGGGGAACCCCTCCCGGCGGGAGGGCTTGCCGTCCCCCGCTCGCCGTACTGGCTCCGTCGCCTGAAGGACGGCGACGTCACCCTTGCGACGCCCGACACGGGCAAGGCGGTGAAACATGGCGATTAGCTTAGACAACATTCCCACGACGATCCGCGTGCCGCTCGCGTACGTCGAGTTCAACAACGAAAACGCGGTATCGGGCACGGCGGCGAATCCGTACAGGCTCCTCGTGCTCGGGCAGAAGACAAGCGCCGGGACGCACCCGAAGCTTTCGCCCGTCCTCGTCACCTCAGCCGATCAGGCAGCAAAGCTTTTCGGCGTCGGCTCCATGCTGCACGCCATGCTTGCGGCCGTCAAAAAGGCCAACGGCTATGTCGAGACGTGGGCGCTCGCCGCCGAAGACAACGAATCGGGCCAGAAGGCGGCGGCAACGGTGACGCTTTCCGGCTCCACCACGAAAAGCGGCACGCTCTGGCTCTACGTCGGCGGCGTGTCCGTATCGTGCAAGGTTGTTGCGGGCGAAGAACTTTCGGCCGTGGCGACGCGCCTCGCTTCGGCCGTCAACGCCGACGCGACGCTTCCGGTCACGGCGCAGGCCGCCGAAAAGGCCGTAACGCTGACGTGCCGCTGGGCCGGGCTTACCGGAAACGATCTTGATCTGCGCCTCAACGTGTACGGCGAAGACACGCCCGCCGGGCTTGTCGCGACATGCACGGCGTTTACGGGCGGCACGGCGAATCCGGACGTCACGGACGCCATCGCGGCTTTCGGCGATGAACAGTGGCACGGCATCGTCATGCCGTGGACGGATGCCGCGAACATGACGGCGCTTGAGTCCGAGCTCGATCTCCGCTGGGGGCCGATGAAGCAGGCGGAATCCATCGCCTTCACGGCCTTTCGCGGGACGCTCGGCGAAACGTCGACGCACGGAAACGCCCGGAATTCCCACCTTGTGACCTGCATGGGGACGGGAAGATCCCCGACGCCGCCGTATATCTGGGCGGCCGTCAACGCCGTGACCGCGATCGCGTCTCTGGAAACCGATCCCGCGCGGCCCTTGCAGACGCTGGCGCTTCCCGGCGTCATTCCCCCAGCGCTTCCCGACCGTTGGACGATGGAGGAGCGCAACGTCCTTCTCCATGACGGGATCGCGACGTTCATGGTGCAGTCCGGGGACGTCGTCGCCATCGAGAGACAGGTCACCATGTACCAGACCAACGTCTGGAACATGCCCGATCCGTCGTATCTCGACGTCAACACCCCGGCGACGCTCGGCTACATCCGCTATGCCACCCGCGCCCGCATCCTCCAGAAGTTCCCCCGTCACAAGCTGGCGTCTGACGGGACGCGCTTCGGGCCGGGGCAGGCGATCGTCACGCCGTCCGTCATCCGGGGCGAGCTTCTCGCCCTGTACCGTGAACTTGAAGAAGCCGGGATCGTGGAAAACTTCGACCAGTACAAGGCCGATCTCATCGTGGAGCGCAACAAGGACGACCGCAACCGCGTCGACGTCCTTTCCCCGCCCGATCTCGTCAACCAGTTCCGCATCTTCGCCATGAAGATCGGCTTCGTCTTGTAGGAGGCAGCCATGCAGTTCACCGGCAAATGCATCATCCGCGTCAACGGTTCCGAAATCCGGAGCACGGACGACGCGACCCTGAACCCCGGCGGCGCGAACCGCGAGGCCGTCACCGGGGGCGGCAAGGTTTACGGGTATAAGGAAGAGACGGTCGCTCCCGAGCTCGAGTGTTCGGTGGCGCACACGTCCGACACCGACCTCACGGCGCTTTCGGCGATCACCGACGCCACCGTCATCTTCGAGACGGACAGCGGGGACAAGTACGTGCTGCGCGAGGCGTTCGTCATGGAGCCCGCCAGCCTCAAAACCACCGACGGCACGGCGGGCCTCAAGTTCTCCGCCGTGTCCTGCGAAAGGATGTAGCCATGTCTCAAGTTATCGATGCCGCCGCGAAGCTCTCCGAAGCCGAGGACGCGGTCACGGCCCCCCTTGCTGATTCCCATATCGTCGCTTTTGCGGACGGCGTGACCATCGGCACGGTCCTCTATACCGAAGCGGAATTGCGCGAACTCACCGCCCGGGACCTTATCGACGCGCAGGAAGCGTCCGAAAAAGTCGTCCGCTCGCGGGACGCCGTCACGCTCGTTTCCTCCCCCGCCCGCATGGGGATCGAGCTGTTGCGCCGACAGGTGAAAAGACTTCGCGGCGGGGACAGCACCCACAACGGCCCGCTTTCCGTTGAAGAGCTCGGCAGGCTTTCCATAGCGGACTTCGAGCGGCTGCGTCTGGCTGCCGACGGGCTCGATCTGTTTTCCTCGCTTCATGAGGGAGAAAGCCTTGAATCCCGGGGGCGAGACGCTGGCGGGGATGCGTAACCTCGACCTTGCGCTTTTGGGGCTGGCCCGCCTGTCGGGCCTGTCCCTTGCCGAGGCCGAGCGCTTGCCTCTCCGCCGTCTCGTCCGCCTCCTGCACACCATCAACCGCGCCCGGAAAGAAGCATGAAAGTATCGCTCATAGTAGACCTTGCGGGCAACCTGCAATCCCGCGCCCGCCAGTACGCTCAGGCCCTCACCGGCCTGTCGAACAGCGGAAGCCGCGCCTTTTCGGGCCTGCGAAACGCGGCGGCTTCCGTGGGACGCGGCCTTGACGGCATGGGGAACCGGTACACGGCCATGATTGCCGGGGCTGGCATTACCTACAAGGCGACGAAAGCCGTGATGGATTCGGCGCAACTTGATAAAATGCTGATCCGTGTCGCGCAGACGGCCGGGAAAACCCGCGGCGAGACCGAAAGCCTCAGAAAAGAGCTGCACGGCATGGCGAACGAGACTGGTCAATCCTATGACAGCTTGCTGCAAGGGTTTTATGGACTGATCCAGTCCGGCCAGAGCTTCGACGAGGCGTTGGCAACCATCAAGGCGATCAATCCGGCAATGGCCGTCACTGGAGCACAAGGTGAAGTGTTGGGCTCAGCCATGTCCGTCGCCGCCCAATCATTCAAGTTCGATTTGTCGAACCTTGAAACCGGCAAGCGCATCCTCGATCAAATGACTGTAGCCGGACGGCTTGGAAATGCTGAACTTGAAGACTTATCAAGTATCTTTGCACGAATCGGACAGAATGCGGCACAGGCGGGCCTCTCTTTTGAGGACACGCTGGCCTTTATAGAACGACTGTCGCTTGTCGAGAGAAATCCGGAGCGTCTGGCCACGCTTGCCGATTCAACATTGCGCCTGTTCAACAATCAGAATTACTCCAAAGAAGCCGAAAAGATCACCGGGGTCAAATTCTTCGACAAGACGGGCAATCGTCGTAATCCATTTGATGTCCTTGCCGACATGTCCGCCCGGTATGGAAAATTTTCTACGGATCAAATGCGCGCGAAAGGGATGTTCGCGGCATTCGGAAAGACGGATCTGGATACGCAGCGCGGACTCGCCATGTTGCTGCAACAGGGCGTCGTCAATGAAGCTCGCGACATGGCAACCGAAATTAAAAATGCGGAAGGCACCATTGCAAAAGACTTGCCCGCCGCCATTGACAACGCCGTCGACCAGACGGCCCGCTTGAAGGCGGCCCTCTGGGACGCCGCCGACAACTTCGCCAGACCGATCAACGACGCAATCAACGACGGCATCAAGTATATCCTCGATACCCAGCAGATAGGGGGAAAGGAGCTGCTCGTGGGCGGAAGCCTTGCCGCGCTCGGCGGTTTCGGAGCCCTGAAGCTCGGCGGGAAAACGCTCGGCAAGCTCGGTGGCGGGGTTCTCGGCAACGCCGTCAAAGGAATGGGACTCGGGCGGCTTCCCCTGCCTCTGCCCGTGTACATCGTCAATGACCGTATGTCCCTGACGGACGGCGCGCTTTCGGATCTCGTAAACGGCGGCTCCGGGCAGGCGGGGGGCAAGGGAGGCGCGGTCCCCGGAAAACCCGGCGCTCCCGTCAGGACGCCGAGGCTTCCCGGAAAAGGCGGACGGATGGCCCGTATCGCCGACTTCGGCAAGCAGGCGGCGCGAAACGGCGCGTCCGCCGGAAAATTTGCGGCCAAGGCCGGAGCTCCCGTCGCCGTCATCGGCGGCGTCATCGAAGCGGGCAGCGTCATTATGGACCCGAACGCCACGACGGATGACAAGGTTCGCGGCGTTTCCGAGGCGGCCGGTGCCGCCGTGGGCGGCTGGGGCGGAGCCGCCGGGGGGGCCGCGATCGGAGCCGCCATCGGTTCGATCATTCCCGGCCTCGGCACGGCCATAGGCGGAGCGCTCGGCGGGCTCATCGGCGGGTGGCTCGGGACGGAAGCCGGGGAAGGGCTCGGAAAGATGATCGGAGACAAGCTCACGGACAGGGATCAGGCAAAGGCGATCGGCGCGGAAATATCGGCAAAGAGTGCCGAGCTTGCCGAAAATCTGGCGGCCGAGTCCACAATCAAAATCAAGGTTGAAGGCGGACAGGCCAGCATTGAAAGTACGTCCGGCCCCGGGGACATTGACGTTTACTATGATGCCCTGAACATGCAGGGCATCATGACGATGGACTGATCTATGACAAAGACATGGGAAAACCTGCGCCCCGCGTCGTTTCGCGGCGTGGCCTTCGAGGTCGAGAGCCATTCGGAGAGCGGAGGCCGCCGCGTCGAGCTGCACGAGTACCCCTTGCGGGATACGCCGTACGCCGAAGACCTCGGCAAAAAGGCTGGCAAATGGCAGATCGAGGCGTTCCTCGTCAACGGGAAGAGCGGCTACGCCGAACGGCGCGACAAGCTCCGGGAAGCGCTGAACGCTTCCGGCCCGGGAACACTCATCCATCCGTATCTTGGCGAGCTGTCCGTCTCCGTCGACGGGTATTCGCTCAAGGAAACGACGCGCGAGGGCGGATACTGTACGTTTTCTATTTCATTCGTCGAAGCCGGACAGCCGGTCGAACCCGACGTCGAGAAAGACACGGCGGCGAATGTCCTCGACAAGGCGGAAGCCGCGAAGGAAGCGGCCACGGCGGGCTTTCTCGACGAGTACATGCCGCTGCTCGAAGACCTCGAAGGGCTCGCGGGGAAAGTCCCGGCCCTGCTTTCCGAGGCGACGGCCTTTCTCGGCACGCCGCTTTCCATCCTTTCCCGGGCGCAGTCCGCCGCGTCAAGCGTCCTTGCGCTTCCGGATCGCCTCGCCAGCCGGATCCTCGGGTATCTGGGAACCATCCGCCAGCTTGGCGGCATTGCGACGTCCGGTTTGAAGATGAACGCCCTTACGGCGCTTCTCGGCAAAAAGAGCGCGGGAACGGCAAGCTCGTGGCTCGTCACGTCAAACGGCGTCATCGCCGGAATCGTTGGCGAAACGTCATGGCCGCAGGCCGGGGGCGGCTCCATTGGCGGCGGGACGTCGTCCGGAGGAGCTTCGGGGGGGACCGGTGGCGGTACGCCCTCTCCGGAGACGCCGGGCGTCGTCGTGTCGACCGTGGCGAACCGGGCCGAGACGCCGCTTATCGACCTTATCGCCGCCGGGGCCGTCATCGAAGCGGCCATTGAAAGCGCCGATGCCGACTACGGCACAGCGGACGACGCGCTGGCGTCTCGGGACGCCGTTATCGACGCCATTGATGAAGTCCAGCGCGCGAACTGTTCCGACGCCGTGTTTACAGCGCTTTCCGAGCTCGCTGTCGCCGTCAACGAGGATTTGACCACGCGGGGGGCCGAGCTTCCGAAGCTTGGAAGCGCGACCCTTTTCATGTCCATGCCCGCGCTCGCGGCGTCCTACCGGCTCTACGGAGATGTCGGGCAGGCCGACGCCATCGTTGCCAGAAACCGCATCCGGCATCCCGGACGGGTTCCGGGCGGCGTCCCTCTGGAGGTGATCCGTGGCTGACAAAATGAAAAAGCCCGACGTGCGCCTTGAAATCAACGGCATGAAGTATGGCGGCTGGACCAAGATCAGCATCCGCCGGGGGATCGGGCAGGTCGCCGGTACATTCGAGCTTTCGATCACCGAGCGCTGGCCGGGGCAGCCGATCCCTGCGAAAATCGAGCTCGGGGCCTCATGCGTCGTTACCGTTGACGGCGCTCCCGTCATCACAGGATACGTCGACGACGTGGCTCCGTCGTATAACGCGGCCTCGCACACGGTATCCGTCACCGGGCGCGACAAGACCTGCGATCTGGTGGATTGCTGCCCGCCCTCGACGCAGCTCAAAGGCGCGACGCTCGCGGCCGTGGCCCGGTCGCTTGCGGCCCCGTTCGGCATCGAGGTGGTCGACGAAACGGGCGTCGGCGTCGTCCCCGGCTTCAAGACGAACCCCGGCGATACCGTTTTCGAGACGCTGGAGCAGCTTGCCCGGGCAAAGGGCGTCCTGCTCACGACCGACGGACGCGGGCGGCTCGTCATCTGCCGGGCAAGCAAAAAGAAAGCCGCCACCGTCCTCGAACTCGGCAAGAACGTCTTTGAAGGCAAGGGCAAGTTTTCCATGCGCGACCGCTTCTCGAGCGTCACCGTCATCGGCCAGACGGCGGCGACGGAGACGTGGAACGGCAAGAGCGCCTCACAGCAGAAAACCGTGGTGACGGACGCCGCCGTCCCGCGCCATCGGCCTCTCGTGCTCGTCGCCGATCAGGAACATCAGGGCGCGAACAAGCGGGCGCAATGGGAAGTCAACGTCCGGTACGGCAAAGGGAATCAGGCGACCTATACCGTGTACGGCTGGAAGGACGGCGACGCGCTGTGGACGCCGAACGTGCTCGTCCGCATCGTCGATCCCTTCATGGGGCTTGAGGCGACGTGGCTCGTCGGCTCCGTCGGGTGGACGCTTGACGAGCGGGGATACCGCTCGGAGATTACCCTGAATCCGCCTGAGGCGTTCGACGTCGAACCCGTCAGCCCGAAAAAGGGCAAAAAGGACAAGGAAACGTTCCGCTGGCCCGGAGCCGATACAAAGGAGTCATGATGAATTACGAAAGGCTTCTCGCCCCGCTTCGCCGACGCATGGCGACGCTCATCGGGCGCTGCATCCTCTCCGCAGTCCGATCCGGGGAAGGTTTTCAGACGCTCGACGTCGTGATCATGGCCGACGAAAACATGGGCGGCGTCGAGCACGCCGAGCCCTACGGGTTCACCAGCAATCCGCACCCGGGGGCCGAGGGCGTCGTGCTGAACGTCGCCGGGCAGCGCGCCTCATGCGTCGCGCTCAACCTCGGCAACCGCCGGTACCGCCTGCGCGGCTTGAAGACCGGGGAAGTCGCGCTCTACACCGACGAGGGCGACAAGCTCGTCTTCGGGAGGGGCAGAAAGGTTCACCTCACGACGGAAACCTTTCTTGTCGACGCCAAGACCTTTGAAGGCGTTACGGAAACCATCCGGTTGACGGCCAGCGCCGGAACGTCCATCAAGACCCCCTCGTTCTCTCTCGGCGGAACCGGGAGCGGAGCCTGTGCGTCCACGTTCACGGGATCGCTTAAGACGACGGGCGACGTCGTCGCCGGAACGGTTTCCTTACAGGCGCATGTCCATACCGGTGTACAGTCTGGAAACGACACGACCGGGCAGCCGCAGGGATAGAATATGAGCGATCTCAAGCTGACATGGAACGGATGGGGCGCGGACGCGACCGTCGAAGGCCACGATCTCGTCTTTGAAGACGGGATGGCCACGGCGGTCATCCTCAGCCTTTTTCTCGACGCCCGCGCCCGCGCCGACGACGCGCTTCCCGACGGCGGCACCGATCGCCGGGGCTTTTGGGCCGACACCGTGGCCCCCGCAGCCGAGCGGGACCGGACGGGGTCAAGGCTCTGGCTCCTTTCGCGGGAAAAGACGCTTCCGGAAGTCCTGCGCCGCGCGCACGACTACGCCGCCGAAGCGCTCCGATGGCTTGTCGACGACGGCGTCGCAAGCCGCGTCGACGTCTCGGCGACCATGCCGCGCCTCGGCCTGCTTTCCCTTGCCGTGAACATTACGCTCGTAAACGGCGAATCCTCGACATACGCCTTTTCCTACCCGTTGGAGTAAACATGCCTTTCAACCGCCCCCCTCTTGATCTGCTCATAGCCCGATCCGCCGCTTCCATGCAGTCGCGCCTCCCGGGAACGGACGCCGTGCTCCGGCGCAGCCTCTCGGGCATCGTCGCACGCATGAGCGCCGGAACCGAGCACGGCCTTTACGGGTATCTCGACTGGCTCGCGCGCCAGCTCATGCCCGACACGGCGGAAGAGGAACACCTCGAACGCTGGGCGTCCATCTGGGGCGTTTCACGCAAGGCCGCCGGGCACGCTTCGGGAGACGTTTCGATCACGGGCACGCCCGGGGCCGTCCTGCCCGAGGGGACGATCTGCCTGCGTTCGGACGCCGTCCGGTATGCCGTCGTCTCCGACGCCACCGTCGGAGAAGACGGGACGGGAACCGCTTTCCTTTCCGCAGTCGACGCGGGAACGGCGGGCAACGCCCCAATCGGAACCATTCTCGCCCTCGCTTCCCCCGTTTCCGGGCTCGATTCGCAGACTCAGGCTACGGACGGGCTTACCGGCGGCACGGACGAAGAGACGGACGAAAGCCTGAAAAGCCGACTCCTCGCAACCATTCAGAGGACGCCGATGGGCGGGACGCAAGCCGACTACGAACAGTGGGCGCTTGAGGTTCCCGGCGTGACGCGGGCGTTCGTGACGCAGGAAATGGGGCGCGGCACCGTGACCGTACGCTTCATGATGGACGGCACCTATCCCGACGGCGTCCCCAAAGACGGAGACAGGCAAGCCGTAGCCGCGCACATCGAAACCGTACGCCCCGTGACGGCCGACGTGTATGTCGTCCTTCCCGTAGCCGATCCGCTCAATCTGCGGCTGCGGATTACGCCGGACACGGCCGCGATCCGTCTCGCCGCCGAGGCGAACCTCTGGGCGGCGGTTCGGCGCGACGCCGTTCCGGGCGGGACCATCTTCCTCTCACGCCTGCATGAGGCGCTTTCACTAACGGAAAAGGAAGAGGATCACGTCATCCTTTCCCCCACGGCGAACGTCACGCCCGAAACCGGGCACATCGTCGTTCCCGGAAGCATCGAGTGGGTGACTGAATGAGCGCCGATTATCTTTCCCAGCTTCTCGCCTTGCAGCCGCCGGGCGCAGCCCTTCCCCGCGAGCCCGAAAGCGTCTGGGTGCGGCTTCTCGCCGCCCTTGCCGATGGTTTCGAGCGCGTCGACGCGCGTTCCAACGACCTTGTCCGGGAGTCCGATCCCCGATCGTGCATTGAGCTCATTACTGATTGGGAGCGCGTCTGCGGGCTTCCCGGGGAATGCTTGGCCGACGATTCCATTGCGTCGTTACAGGGCAGACGGGCCGCCGTCGTCAACGTGCTTACCCGCGTCGGCGGCCAGACCCCGGCGTTTTTCAAACGCCTTGCCGCGATCGCGGGCGTTGAAATCGAAATTATGGAGTACAGGCCGTTCGTCGCCGGGCTTTCACGGTGCGGGGAACCCCTGTCCGGACCGGAAGACGTACGGTTTTGCTGGACGGTGACGGTTCGCGGTCAGCGCGTTACGTCCTTTCGGTGCGGTTCTTCATCCTGCGGTGAGCGGCTTTCGGCATTCGATCCGGCCCGGGAGGTCGAGTGCCTCCTCCGCGCGGCGAAACCGGCGCATACCGTCCTGATCGTCGGATACGAATAATCTGTTTTCCTAAAGCCCTTTCAAAGACTGATTTCATTCCGTTCCATATCATGGGGGCATCTTTTTTTAGGAAGGTGCCCCATGAAATATGTTCCTCCCCTCGGAGCGACCGACCCGAACGCCTCCTATCAGGACGGCAACCCCGAAGCCGGTATTCTCGGCAGCATTGTTCCCGCTGCGGCCATTGAACGGCCGCAACGGGAAATCCTGAATGTACTCACGGCTGCGGGGCTTACTCCCAGCGATACGGACTTGACGCAGTTGCTTGCCGCCATTCGGAAAATCATCGGTACCCAAAACGCCGAGCTTGAACGCCTGCGCCTGCTTAAAATCGGTTGTCCGATGTATTGGCGCAGTACCACGCTCCCGGAAGGCTTCGCGTGGGTCAACGGCGATCTCGTCCTTTTTGAAGATCGTCCAGAATTTGAAGAGGTTTACCTCGCTGGCGGCTTCGAGGGAATGCTTCTCGAAGCAAACGCCACCAGCGGGCAGATCGCCGCCAACCTCGGGAAGTTCAGAAAACATCCTAACGGACTGGGATTATACCTTCCTTCGTGTGGCGAACAGTTTTTCCGAGGGTGGGGGCAGGGAGGGTCCGCACAGGCCGGGGCATGGCAAGAGGACACGGTGCGTGAAGTCTACGGGAGCATGAGCGGGCGTAACTCATGGATCTATGTTGAAGGTAAAGGGGCTCTCGCTACAACGGGGTCTACCGATTACTTTCTTGCACAAATTTCTCCCGGTGGTAATGGCGTTTTTTCAGGATTCGACTTTCGCCTGTCTCGCTCTATTCCAACCGGGCCAATCACGGCCCCGCCGCATGTATGGCAACCTGTTATCTTGTATCTTGGTGAAAAGGCATAGTTTTTCTCCTTATGTGTAGCCTTTCCGAGCTTGGACGGGGGGAGGTGGCCGGGAGGCCGGGGAATGGCAGGCCGATGCAATACGAAACATCATTGGCCAGTTGGTATCAATATGGTCATACCAAGACGCTCTCCCCGGCGGCACGGGGGCTCTGTCGTGGACAACTTCCGGAGAAGGGGGATTTACAGCCAACAGTAAGAGCACGATGCAGGGAATAACATTTGATGCCTCCCGTATAGTCCCGACCGCCACCGAAAACCGCCCGGTCAACGTTGCGATTCCCGTCATTCTGTATCTTGGCCTTCGTGCTTGAGTTTTTGTGATAGCCTGCGCCTTTCCGAGGGTGGGGGCAGGGGACGGGAAGCGCGGGCGGGTACAACGCGGCGGGATTGCCAGAAATTGAGGGGCATTTTGACGGCTGTGACCTGCTCGGTGACAGCCGAGCAGACTGGAGCGGAGCCTTTATTCGCGATGGCACGTTATACGGTAATGTTACTGTTGCTATATCCGGTGTGGGAATTGAGCTACCGACAACCTTTTCTGCAAGGGCATCAAACCCGACCTACGGCTCGTCTGCTACCGTTATGCCCGCGTCAGTTAACCTCCCCGTTATCTTGTATCTCGGTCTTCCGATCCAGGTAGATAAGCCAAGATATAAGATGACAGGTAATCGGACATGCGCCGGGGAAAACTCGGTTGCCGCGTGCTCACCCCAAACGCGGGCGGCGTCAAAAACTACATGAAAAGGTTGGATAACAGGATCAGTCGCTGTGACGCTAGCCTGTGTCGCCGTGCTGGTTTCAGCATAGACAGCACCGCCTGTATAGACGGTCGGGATAAAAGATTGCGCCCACCCGGTCGTCCAGCTCGCCGTCAGAGTACGACCAGTATCCACCACATTAACTCCGGCCTCTCCCGCCCCAAGCGTCCACCCTCGGAAACGCGGGAGGTTAGGTTAAAAGTCATGCAGAGTTGCCTAGATAGATAATACAGGGTTGCCAGATATGGACGGGGCAAGTCTCGGTGGCCTGACGTTGGGCTGATTCATAACGATACATAGGAGCTGTATTTGAACCATAAGCTAGGCAAGGCGCATCTCTTCCTCTTGTTTTTATAGTCATTTCTATGGAAACAGGTGCGTCCGCTGCTGATAATGGGCGTACTTCAAAAGAGTTTATCCCCACTTGCACCGTATCCTGTGCCCATGCTCCTGCCTCTCTACTTCCTCCCTGCGTCCAAGCTCGGAAAAACTTTTTGTGACAATAAAACTATAAATAAAGGAACAAGATATGACGATACCTCAGATGT
>ERZ856578.58-NODE-58-length-181950-cov-9.496891_pt1 | contig 181950 bp, 143 predicted proteins | sample MGYA00514384_ERZ856578 | MGnify/ENA primary metagenome ERZ856578 (study PRJEB29103, sample SAMN06111958) | human gut metagenome | biome: human gut; feature: ankylosing spondylitis patient; material: healthy_person | host: Homo sapiens | place: China:Hangzhou... | reverse complement strand
GGGTGTCGCTGGGCTAAAACGTTGTGCATGAGAACTTTAACTTTGAATTTAAATAATTTTAAGAGACACTAGTGATAGTTGAATACTATTTGTTACTCCTATTTCGTTGATGAAATATTCATCGTGTGAAATAATCAAGACTGTTCCCCGATAATTCTTGATTGTTTCCATCAAAATCGACAAGCTTGATAAATCAAGATTATTTGTAGGCTCATCTAAAACAAAAATGTCAGGAATGTGATTTGATATCATTAAACAACAGAGATAAAGCCGCATACGTTCGCCTCCGCTTAACGTTTGACAATTTTTATTCCACGATTCCAGTGGAAATAAAGCTCGGTTTAATCGGATTTTAATTTCATAGTCTGCCAAATTGTCTTTATTATACTGCTCTGCTAATTCCAATACAGTGAGAGGTTGGTTTACCTGCTCATATTCTTGATCGAGATAGACATACGAAAAATCAGATCTGATAACTTTGCCTTGTATTGGAGATAATTCTCCAAGCAATAATTTCAGAAAAGTTGTTTTACCACAGCCGTTATTCCCTCGAATGTGAATTCGATCACCACTCCTTATTTCAATATCGATAGGAGATTGCCAAAGAAATTTATCTTTCACATATCCGAAATTGAGTTCGTGGGCAGAGATTAGAATTTTCCCGTTATGTAGTTTCGTGTCCTCAAAATCTATTTTCAATTCTGTGTTTTGTAGCTGGCGATCCCGTAATGCAGATAGGCGTTGTCTGGTATTGTCAATAATATTTGAATGCTTTTCTCTCAATTTGGCAGAACTGTTTTCTGCTAAATTACCACGAGCATTCATAACGATTCGAGCAATACCACCTTTTTGTTTGCTTCGTTCACCTTGCGAGGTACGTTTTTCTTGTCGTTCTCGAACTTCCTGTGCTTTTTTTCGAGCTACCCGAAGGGCAGTTTGTTCTGCATCAATTTGCTGTTCTAAAGACCGATCTTCTATCTCTTTTTGTTCTCTGTAAAAATCATAATTCCCTCCATATAGCCTAATTCCTTTTGGAGACAACTCGTATGTTGTATCTAAAAGATTTAACAGGCTAACATCATGACTGACAACTACAACTGTAGTTTTTGTGTTATGGATGTATTCATATAATATTTTCCGAGCAGACAGGTCAAGATGGTTGGTTGGTTCATCGAGTAAAACAATCTCCGGCTTATGCAGAGCCAATCCCGCCAATAGAACTTTCGTTTTTTCTCCTCCGCTTAATAATGAGATAGATGAATCAAGTTCGATGCCTTCTAATCCCCAGTATTCTAAAGCTTGACGACATCTGTTTTCTACCTCCCAATCATCGTTTAGAGTGTCATAGTAAACCTGTTCAGAAGCTCCTCCAAAAATTGCGTTGAGAGCATTTAGTTTTTCTGATACTCCGAGAGCTTCGGCAATAGTCTGCTCTTTGATGTTTATCTGCTGGGGAACATAGTAAGGCTTGGATTCTGTTCGGATATTACCGAAAGAAGGCATAAGTTCTCCTGCCAACAACTTTAGTAGGGTTGATTTTCCTACTCCGTTATTGCCAATAAGAGATACTTTCCCGCCACGTGAAACAGAAAAACTTACAGACTCGAATAGTGTATGTTGATTGAAATAGTGATAAGAAACATCACTGACGATAATACTCATTTTGCAACAATTAATAGTGATTCCAAAGAGGAATCGGATTAAACCGAAGGTATGTAGAACTCTATGGTGTCGGTTTAATTAAAACCAACTATTAATTGTTTATTTTCATCAGAGTATTTTTAAATTCGATTGCAAATGTATGAATAATAGTCGAATAAACCTAACCATTTCTTCAAAATGCTACATACGTGATTATCTCAATAGTCTATAACTCAATTTTATAATGCCGGAAGCGTAGGCAATATTTTCTCTCAATTCCCAATTAGATTCTTTGGGGTTGCTGGGAAACAATGGAATGCCTGAACCTAAAATTACGGGGATGTAGCAGATTTGCATCTCATCAACCAAGCCTGCATTTATGCACATGGTGATTAATTCTCCACCACCAGCTAGCCAAATATCCTGACTGCTTCTATTTTTGAGATCAGATATTCGTTCGATAATATTATCTGTTATAAACTCTATGTTTTCTTTTGTATCTATCGCTTTATGAGATACCACAAAAGTTTTCTTATCCTTGTATGGCCATAAAATATCCATGCATGATAATTCATGATAAGTTCTTCCTCCCATGATAACAGTATCTACAGAAGTTAGCATTTCATTATACCCATAGTCTTCTTTTGTGGGGTTTGGAAATTCGGTTAGCCAATCTAAATCTCCGTCAGGTCGAGCGATGTATCCATCGAGTGAAGCGGCAATGTAAACTTTAATCTTTCCCATGTTTCTTGATTTTAGTGTTTATACGGCTCACCCGATAAATCGGGGGGACTACGCATATAGTTTCGTTAGCCTAAACAGGAAGAACTTCACATCAATTACTCCTCTTAGGCTTGCTCTAAAAGCTTTGATTTTGGCATTAAAGGATTCTGCAAATGCATTGGTTGCCCTGTTGATGAAGAAGTTTAAGACCTCATCGCTATTCTCATAAAGCGTATTCCCTATGATATTAAAGCTTTTAAACCCTGCTTTTTCCACCTTGTCATACCATCTAGCTAATGATAGCCTAGCAGCATCCTTTACTGTGTTCTTGTTAAATATTTGACGTAGGGAATTAGTCAATGAGTATGCCTGTTGTATATCAGGATAAGCCTCAAAAAGTATCTTTGCTCTTTGCTTCTGTGACTGAGTCCATTTATCTGCTGATTTAAACAATAAATATCGACTTCTAGCTAATAGTTGCTTTTCTGTATCATCATTATCAAAACAGGTTGGATTGTATTCTACTCCACCTTTACGAGCTTCACTTCTAGCGTCATTATCAGCTTGAATAGCATCCCATCGATGTGCAATACGCATCTCTTGGAGGGCATCACAAGCTAGCTTTTGCATATGAAAACGATCGATCGTACGTATCGCTTTAGGGAAGCAGCGCCTGGCAATTAGATTCATGCCATTTGAAAAGTCCATAGTGATTTCTTTAACTTGCTCTCTGACCTCTAATGGTATTAATCTTAGAGTGTTAATGACATCCTCTGATTTAACTCCTTGAACGATTGCGATAATACATCCTTTACCTCCTATAGAAGCTCTGTTGGTAACGATTGTATAGAGTTCTCCATCACTGATAGAGGTTTCATCAATACAAATACTTTCTCCTATATTTTCGGGGAAAATTAGCCACTCATCTGCATGGGATAATTCAGCCCAAGTGCGATAACCGCTTAACTGCTCTTTGTACTGTTTCTCAAAGCTATCACCATTTATATGGTAGTAATTTTCAAGCGAACGGGAGGTCGTAGGCTTGGTCTCCATACACCTCTTTTAAAAAAGCTGCAAACTCCTTCGAGTAGCGGACACCGTCGGCTTTAAGCCCACCAAAGGGAACAGAGAAGCTTTGGCCAGTAGACTTATTGTAATACCTCCTACGACGGACAATAAGGTCAACACCTTTGTCACGGATAGGAAAGTCGCGAACAGTAAAAGGGTCTGTAAAACCTTTAGATTCAATGAGAATATCAGATAAAAGTTCTTCGTCAATTCGTTCATCTAAGTAGATGCGAATGTCATTCTCGTTAGACTCAACTTTCGTGATAGTAAATCGTGTTAATATATCAGCAGGTAAAACAACCTGAGCTAGGAGCAATAATCCGTGTGTATCCATGCAGCAAAGGTAATAATTAAAAAAGGAATCCCCAGGGTTTATCGGGTGAGCCGTTTATACTGTTGCTCGCTGTACCTCAAAAGAAAAAGCGTGGAACTCACACTATTCCACCACGAGGTACTGGCATACCCACAGACGAAACAGGCAAGCCCACGCCATACTTTCGTATAGTATGAACATTGCGACTGTTGTCTCGTCTGTATGAAAAGTGCCAGTTTTCGTGGTGAGACGTTCAGCGAACGTTATGTTATATAAAACGGACGAATCCGTAAAAAATCTATTTACCTGATGCAAAGATAGTGATTTCGTTCAGAATACGAGTAAGCAAGGAGTATGAGTTTTAAATTTATTAATAGCAAGAGATTACATTAATGACATAAAATACTGCATTTTTTCAAAACAAGTCAGAAACAAGTGCAAGGTGCAAGTATCTATATATAGATAGACTTGCACCTTGCACCTGAGCTAAGTTATTCTTATTCAGAATGATTGTTTATTAAGAAATATGTTGTATCTTTGAACCCAAGATATATGCAGACAAGCATAGGTCAAAGGTGGACAATTAGGTGTTAAATTTTGTGCCTAAATCGTTACCGATAACAAGTTTGGAAAAATAAAAGCATTGACTTTTAAGCATATAAGAGGAAAGGTTCACCGACCTCTCTTTCCGCGGAATTATAAATAAAAAAGTCCTGCAGTTACATGCAGGACTTTTTTATTTATCCATACTTTATCTTAAATGGTATTATTTCTTGAGTGCATCCAGCAGTTTATCGATTGCCTGGGCGGCTGTCGCTTCACTTTTCAGCAACTGGATAAACTTGCTGCCGATGATGGCGCCTGATGAATTGGAAGCAGCCGCATCGAAGGTCGCTTTATTGGATATACCGAAACCAACCAGGCGGGGATTACGCAGTTTCATGGCGTTGATGCGGCGGAAGTAGGCCTGTTTCTGTTCGTCGAAGCTCTGTTGGGCTCCGGTGGTTGCTGCACTCGATACCATATAGATGAAGCCGGAAGTATGTTCGTCGATCAGGCGGATGCGTTCTTCGGAAGTTTCCGGGGTGATGAGCATGATCATTTTCAGGTCATAACGGTCGGCGATGGCTTTGTAATCGGCCATATAGTCGGCGAAAGGCAGGTCGGGGATGATCATGCCATCTACGCCGACTTCCACACATTTCTTACAGAAGGCTTCAAAACCGAACTGCATGATCGGATTGAGGTACCCCATGAATACGAGCGGGATCTGTACCTCCCGGCGTATGTCTTTCAGCTGGTCGAACAGGAGATGAAGCGACATGCCGTTGTGCAGTGCCTGTGTGGCAGCTTCCTGGATAACAAGGCCGTCGGCCATCGGGTCGGAGAAGGGGATACCTATTTCAACCATATTGATACCTTTGGCTTCCAGCTCTTTCAGGATGGTTACCGTATCATTCAGCGCGGGATAACCGGCTGTGAAGTAAACGGACAGGATGCCGTTCTTCTTTGTTTCGAATAGATTTGTAATACGATTCATATGCTTGTCTTTTATTTATTTCTTAATCTTATCTATAAATGTTTTTAGTTTCTCTGCATCTTTCATGCCCGGAGCGGTTTCAAATCCGCTGTTGAGGTCGAGCCCGGCCAGTTTCGGATGATGGAAATTGCGGATGGCTTCTACGCTGTCCGGATTGATCCCGCCGCTTAGCAGGAAAGGAGTTTGCCCTTTATAGGCGGTGAGTACCGACCAGTCGAACTGCTTGCCCGAACCTCCGTATCCGTTGCATTTGGTGTCGAACAGGAAATAGTCGGCCCGGCCTTCGTAGTCGGCTGTCAGCTTTAAATCCTCTTCATCTGCAATGGAAAAAGCTTTGATGATTGCATAGCCCCGTTTCTGCAATGCATAGCAGGTGTCCGGCGATTCATTCCCATGCAACTGCAAATACCCCAGCGCATATTTATTTCCCATCTCCATCATATATTCAGGCGTTGCATCCACGAAAACACCGACCCGTACGGGCGGTCTGCGAACCGCCCTTTCCTTGCTTATCTCATCCGGAGAAAGATTTCCCGCAAAACGGGGGGAGCGGGCATAAAAGATAAACCCCATCCAGTCGGCCCCTGCTTCTGCCACCCGGCGGATATTATCCGGTTCGCGCATGCCGCATACCTTGATCAGCATGATAGTCCTCCTATAAAGCCGGATAAGGTTTCACCCGGTTGTTCCGTTTTCATAAATGTCTCTCCGATCAGGAAGCCTCGGAAACCTGCTTCACGAAGGCTACTTACCGTGGTAGGATCGGAGATGCCGCTTTCAGAGATCAACAACGGGGAAAGATCTTTTTCTTTGGATATCTCCTGCATCTTCTCTGCCAGGCGGAACGAATTTGCCACATCCGTATGGAAGGTACCGAGATTTCGGTTATTCACTCCCAACATATCGATATGCGGATTGAGATAGGCCAACTCTTCTTCACTATGGACTTCCAGCAATGTTTCCAATTGCAGGGTATGAGCCAGTTCAGCTAATGCCAGGCATTGGTCGGTAGTCAGGCAGGCGGCAATCAGCAGCACGGCATCGGCTCCCATCACACGGGCCTGGTAAAGCTGGTATTCATCGATGATAAAATCCTTACGGAGCAACGGCAGGCTCACCTGTTTACGAGCCTGGCAAAGATCGCCCAGCGAACCACCGAAGAACTGCGGGTCGGTCAGGACGGAACAGGCGGAAGCTCCGGCTTTCTCATAGGCCGGTATCACGTCGGCAATGGCGGCATCCGGATGCAACCAGCCTTTCGATGGGCTTTTGCGTTTAAACTCGGCGATGATTCCCGATGAAGAAGCCGCCAGTGAGGCCCGCATCGAATAGGTGGTACGTTCTAGGCGTTCACCTCCCAATGCCAGTAATGTTTGAAGGCGGACGGCTTGTTTCTGCCGTTCTACTTCGATACGTTTGTTGGCTATGATGTCTTGTAATATATCTTTCATACTTAATTATTCAGTGAAATGAACTTTTTCAGTGTCGCCAGCGCCTTGCCGCTTTCCAGCGATTCGCGTGCTTCGGCGATACAGGTTTCTATCTTTTTCTCCGGACAGATCACCTGGATGGCGAAAGCCGAATTGGCGATCACGCAGTTTTTCTGTGCCGGGGTTGCCGTATTCTTCATAACGCTGTCGAAAATGCGGGCGGCATCTTCTACGGTCTGTCCGCCGTCGAGATCCGCTTCCGTGCAACGGGCGAAACCCAGCATTTCCGGTGTGTATAACTTCTCTTTCTCCGACATGGCTACCTTAAACTCGGTAGTCAGCGATATCTCATCGAACCCGTCCAGACTGTGGACTACCGCAAAGCGGGTTCCGCTCTCCTGATACGTATAACTGTACAGGCGGAGTAACGGCAGGTTATATACGCCTAGCAACTGATAGGCCGGCATCACCGGATTTACCAACGGGCCGAGCATATTGAAGAAGCTGCGTACCCCGAGACTTTTACGTACCGGAGCGACTGCCTTCAGTGCCGGATTGAACAAAGGGGCATGAAGATAAGCGATATGGCAGGCTTCCATCGACTCGCGCAGCTTATCGATACTGTTCGTGAATTTTACTCCGTGCTGTTCCATCACATTGCTGGCACCGCTTACGGAAGTAGCCCCGTAGTTACCATGCTTTACCACATTATAACCGGCACCGGCTACCACGAAGCTGGAAGCGGTACTGATGTTGAAGGTGTTTTTACCGTCACCGCCTGTTCCTACAATGTCGATCGGCTTATAATCGGTCAGGTCGACCGGTACACGCATTTCGAGCAGGGCTTCACGGAAACCGGATAACTCTTCTACGGAAATGTTACGCATCAGGAATACCGTGATCAGGCTGGCTATCTGCGAGTCGTTATATTCTCCGGCTGCCATCCGCTGAAGTATCTGGCGGGCTTCATCCCGTCCCAGATACTGATGTTCGAATAATCTATATAATATATCTTTCATTGTGTTATGCTTTTAACCAGTTTTCAATAATGATCTTTCCCTTCGGAGTCAGTACCGATTCCGGGTGGAACTGAATACCCCTGACGTCATAGGTGCGGTGACGAAGTGCCATGATCTGCTTTTCTTCCATGTCTTCGGCTGTTATTTCCAGGCAGTCGGGGAAGTTCTCGCGCGACACGGCCCATGAGTGGTAACGTCCGGCACGGAAACCTGCCTCAAGTCCGGCAAACAAAGGTTCTTTCGCTGTTACCCGGATATCGGAACATACACCGTGATGAACGTCTGTCAGGTTAATCAGCGTCGCTCCGAATGCTTCGCCTATCGCCTGCTCGCCCAGGCAGACCCCCAGGATGCTTTTAGTCGGGGCATACCGGCGGATCAAGGGGAGCAGGATGCCTGCTTCTTCGGGAATACCGGGGCCCGGGGAAAGCAATATTTTGTCGAAGCGGTCAACTTCTTCCAGTGATATTTTGTCGTTGCGGTGTACTTCTACCTCTGCGCCCAGTTCCTTCAGGATGTGTAATAAATTATAGGTGAAGGAGTCGTAATTGTCGAATAATAATATCTTGCTCATAATCTTAATTCTTTAGTTTTGCTGCCAGGTCGATCGCTTTCTTTAAAGCTCCCAGCTTGTTATTAACTTCCTGAAGTTCGCGTTCGTCATTGCTTTTGGCAACGATACCGGCACCAGCCTGGTAATATAGTACATTGCCGCGGCTTACGAATGTACGGATGGTGATCGCCTGATTCAGATCGCCGTCCAGGCCGATAAACCCGATACAGCCGCCATAAGCTCCGCGGTTATGTTTCTCCAGGTCGGTGATCAACTGCATGGCACGTACTTTCGGGGCACCGCTCAGTGTTCCGGCAGGGAATGTATCGATATAAGTCTTAACAGGATTGCTATCGCTGTTTACCTCGCCGCTTACACGGGATACGAGGTGGATCACATGGCTGTAATATTGTACTTCCTTATAGAAGTCGACCTGTACGTTGTGGGCATTGCGGCTCAGGTCGTTGCGGGCAAGGTCTACCAGCATGACGTGTTCGGCATTCTCTTTCGGGTCGGCCAGCAAGGCTTCGGTACGTTGTTTGTCCAGTGCTACATTTCCTGTGCGGAATGCTGTTCCGGCAATCGGGTCGATACTTGCGTGGCCTTCCGCTACTTTGCAGTGTGTCTCCGGAGAAGATCCGAAGATCCGGAAGCCGCCGAAATCGAAGTAGAACAGATAGGGGGAAGGGTTGACGCTTCTTAAGGCACGGTACACTTTAAAGTCGTCTCCTTTGAACGGTTGCTCGAAGCGGCGGCTCAGTACGATCTGGAAAACATCGCCACGCAGGCAGTGTTTGATGCCTTCGCGTACCATCGCTTTATATTCTTCACCGGTGATAGGGGAAGTTTCCGGGCCGGCTGTCTGGAAGTTATAGGAAGCATAGTTGCGGTTTTCGATCAGTGTCTCTATCTCTTGCAGGTGGCTGCTTTCACCTTCCTGTAATAGTTCGACTAATGTCAGTTCGTTCTTGAAATGATTGAATACCAGGATATACTTATATAATATGTATAGCATATCGGGAGCATCGTTCTCCTCGTGGTGGGCTTCCATAACCGGAATGTTCTCGAAGTAACGGACGGCATCGAAAGCTGTGTAGCCGAACAGGCCGCATACTTTCTTGTCGGCACCTTCTATGCTGTAACGACTCAGGAAAGCATTCATCGCATCGGCAACGTTATAACTTTCGGTCAACGGAGTTACTTCGCTCTGCCCGTCGGGGAAGGTTGCCGTACATTCGCCGTTATTGATGCCGATACTGGCCAGCGGACAGAGGGCGATAAACGAAAGGCTGTTCTCATTCCCGTGGAAGTCCGAACTTTCCAGCAGTGCTGACTCGGGGTAAATGTCCCGTACTTTCAGGTAAATACTTACGGGGGTATGCAGGTCGCCCAGAACCTGTTTGCTTATAGTTTTGAAGTGATAGTTTTTCATCGGTTACTTTCTGTTTTTATATTCAATATAGGTATCCATATCTTTATCCCCACGGCCGGAGACGGTCAGTACAACCACATCTTCCGGTTTAAAGTTCACTTTGCCGAGTGCTCCCAGCGCATGTGCGCTTTCCAGTGCCGGGATGATCCCTTCCAGGCGGGTCAGTTCGAAAGCGGCTTCCAGTGCCTCGTCATCATCGACGGCCAGGATGGAGGCCCGGTGGGAAACGGAGAGGTTGGCGTGGATCGGGCCGATACCCGGATAATCCAGTCCGGCGGAGATCGAGTAAGGTTCTTCGATCTGTCCGTCTTCACTCTGCATCACCAGCGTACGGGCTCCGTGGATGATCCCTTTCTTACCCAGTTGGATGGTGGCGGCGCTCATACCCGAGCAGATCCCTTTTCCTCCGGCTTCAGCCAGGACAAGCTTCACCCGTTCGTCGTTGATGAAATGATAGATCGTTCCGGCTGCATTGCTGCCACCGCCTACACAGGCGATCAGATAGTCCGGATTTTCGCGTCCTTCCTGTTCCAGAAGCTGCTTCTTTATCTCTTCGCTGATGACCGATTGCAGGCGGGCAACCATATCCGGATAAGGATGAGGGCCTACGGTAGAACCGATGATATAATAGGTATCGGAAGGATGACAGCACCAGTCGCGGATAGCTTCGTTCGTCGCATCTTTCAGTGTCATATTACCGGAGGTGACAGGGATGACTGTGGCGCCGAGCATCTCCATTTTCTGTACATTGGCGTGTTGGCGTTCCACATCGGTCTTGCCCATATAGACGATACATTCCATATTCATCAGGGCGCAGACGGTAGCGGTGGCTACCCCGTGCTGGCCGGCTCCTGTTTCAGCGATGATACGTGTTTTACCCATGCGGCGTGCCAGCAGGATCTGTCCGATCGTGTTGTTGATCTTATGTGCTCCTGTATGGTTCAGGTCTTCCCGTTTCAGGTAGATTTTGCATCCGTACTTTTCGCTTAACCGTTTTGCCAGGTAAAGAGGAGAGGGGCGGCCTACATAATCACGCAATAACTGGTTGAACTCCTGTTTGAAGCTTTCACTTTCCAGTACATCCAGATACGTGTTCTGTAAATTTTCCACACACTGGTGAAGGATCTCGGGGATGTATGCCCCGCCGAACTCACCGTAGTAACCATTTTTGTCCACTTGATACGTTTTCATCTTTTTGCTATATTATTTTAGTTGTATTCCGTTTGTTTGAAAAAGAAAAAAGGCCTGTCGCAAGTGCGACAGGCCTTTCTATGATATCTTGACTAGTATATACACAGGACTGCGTTCCTTACGACCGTTTGAGGAGTAAAGAGCGCCACCACCAAAATGTATTTACTATAAATGTTCTCATGACTGTTTTTATTATTACGGCAGCAAATATAGATATTCTCTTACAAACTGCAAATGATTTGATACTTTTTTTTGAAAAATATTACTCGGCCGGAATCCCTGCCGATTTCTTCTTATCTTTGCCGCATGATACAGACAGACGAATTCAGGCTATTTGTGAAAGAACATGCAGGCGATGATCTGACGCGTCTGCTGTTGAGTGCATCTCGTTATCCATCGGTTGATATTCCTTTTGCAGTCGAGCAGATCGCTGCCCGGCGGCAGATCAGGGATAAGCTGCCTTTGTGGTATATGAATGATGCCCTGCTGTTTCCCTCCAAGATATCGGCGGAACAATGTTCGTCCGAACAAACCGCTTTATATAAACAACGGTTGGTAAAAGAAGGAGACACTTTATGTGACCTGACCGGAGGCCTGGGGATCGACAGTTATTACTTTTCCCGCAAAGCCCGCCATGTCACCTATATAGAACGTTTTCCGGCCTATTGTGAAGCGGCTCGCAACAACTTCTCCGTGCTCGGAGCCGACAATATCACTATTATAGAAGGGGATAGCACGTCACTGGCTACCCAATTACCGGAGGTCGATGCCTTTTATATCGACCCGGCCCGGCGTGGCGAAGGGAATAAGCGTGTTTTTGCCTTATCGGATTGCGAACCGGATCTCCCTGCCCTTTTGCCGGAACTGTTCCGTCATGCTCCCAAGGTCATAGCCAAGCTGTCGCCGATGGCCGATATTCGGTTGACACTCGATCTGTTACCCGGAACAACCGAAGTACATGTGTTGTCGGTAAAGAACGAATGTAAAGAACTGCTTTTTGTGGTAGGGCGGGAAGCAAACGTGGAAACTCCGGTTATCCACTGTATCAATTATACTAGTTCCGGAGAGGAAGAATCATTCACCTTTTCTTTGCAGGATGAACGCAATGAAGACCTGCGCTTGGGTGGACAGGTGAAAAACTATCTTTACGAGCCCAATGCTTCCTTGTTGAAAGCCGGTGCTTTTAAGAGTGTGGCTACCGCTTTCGCTCTGAAGAAACTGCATGTAAGCAGCCATCTTTATACGTCTGATGTAAAGCTTGAAACTTTTCCGGGGAGAAGTTTTGTAGTAGAAGAAGTGTATCCTTTTACCGGTAAGCTATGCAAAGGTTTGGTCAAAACAATTCCGCAAGCCAATATAACTGTTCGGAACTTTCCGCTGCCGGTGGAAGAACTACGTAAGCGCACAAAGATAGCAGACGGAGGAAAAGTATACCTTTTTGCAACTACCTTAGTTAACGGAGATAAAATATTGGTTAAATGCCATAAGTTTTAGTCTCATATGTATTTCAAAGTCTTCGATCGACGGATTTTATTTCTATATTTGTGACCGTTAAATCAAATACATGAAATGAAACAGAAAGATTCTTACACTTCTGCGCAGTTGACCGCGATGGTTGTACTGCGGTTATTTATTGGCTGGCATTTTGCCTATGAGGGACTGGTAAAGATATTGAATCCGAAATGGACTTCTTTACCTTATCTGATGGACTCCAAAGGGTTTATGTCTGACTTTTTCTCCGGGTTGGCTAGCGATCCGGCTATGATGAACATGGTGAATGCGTTGAATGAATGGGCGCTGTTGTTGATCGGTCTCGGACTGATTACAGGTGCTTTCAGCAAACTATCTTCTATCGGGGCAATGATATTGCTTGCGTTTTATTACCTTTCCCATCCTTCGTTTATCGGCGCACAGTATATGATGCCGTTCGAAGGCTCTTATCTGTGGATAGACAAGAACCTGGTGGAAATGGCGGCACTGGCCGTGCTTATCGCTTTCCCCACCTCGCATATTATCGGGCTGGATCGTTACCTGAAGAAAGCGATCCCCTTATTGTCTAAACTCAAACTAATGTAATATCATGTCAACAGAAAATAATAACAATACCCCGAAAGAAAATCAGGCGCCCCAATCCGAAGGCCGGCGCAATGCCCTGAAGGCTCTTGCTACAATTCCTGTGCTGGGTGCACTGGGCTTTGGCGTTTACAGGAAACAGCAATACGATAAAAAGACGAAAAGCCTCGGCAGCTCCTTCCATTTCAATAAGGAGCATTACATGATCCCGGCACAACCGGACGGTAAAAAGATACGTATCGGGATGATCGGTTTCGGTATCCGTGGCAAACAGCTGATGCGTGCGGCTGGTTTCGCCGAACCTTCCTGGATCGACGGACTGATCGAAGGGGCAAAGAATGATAGCAAAGACAAGCGCTATGAACAGTTCCTGCAACAGGACGACCTGAATATCGAAGTGACCGGCGTATGCGATATCTTCGATGTATATGGCGAAGCAGCCGTACTGGCCGCCTCCAATATCCACCGTGAAGGATCGAACGGTACGTTCGGTAAAGCGCCGAAACGGTACCGGACTTATCAGGAACTGTTGGCAGCTGACGATATCGATGCGGTTATCATTGCCACTCCCGACCATTGGCACAGTACGATGGCGATGGAAGCGGCCAAAGCCGGAAAACATGTCTATGTAGAGAAACCGCTGTCGTGGACGGTGCCTGAAACTTATAAGGTGCGCGAGGTAATAAAAGAAACCAGTATCATATTCCAGTTGGGTCACCAGGGACGCCAGACCGACAGTTATATCCGTGCCAAGGAGATCATTGATAAAGGCCTGATCGGTAAAGTATCGTTGATCGAGGTGTGTACCAACCGCAACGACCCCAACGGTGCCTGGGTCTATCCGCTGATCGACGGCGCTTCTCCCGAGACGATCGACTGGAAACAGTTCGAGGGGCCGGAAGAACGGATCAAGGAATATACCGACTATATGACTTCCAACAACCTGCAACGTTATATCGGCCCTGATCCCCGTGATAAATTCAGTCTCGAACGCTTCTTCCGCTGGCGTTGCTGGTGGGATTACAGTACCGGACTTAGCGGCGACTTGCTGACACATGAATATGATGCGATCAACCAGATATTTGATGTCGGCATTCCCCATTCGGCTACCTCTTCCGGTGGAGTGTATTATTTCAAGGACGGACGTACGGTGCCGGATGTACTGCAAACGACGTTCGAGTTTCCGGATAAGGATATGACGATGCTCTACAGTGCCACGTTGGCCAGCAACCGTCCGCGCGGTAAAGTGATCATGGGGCACGATGCACAGATGGAATTGTCCAATACGATCACCCTGAAAGCGGATCCTGCATCCGAGATCTACAAGGAAAAGATCGACAAGGGCATTATCAAACCGAACGAACCGTTCTATACGTATGTTCCCGGACAGAGCACGGTGGACGCCATCACGTCGCCTACCGAGTTATATTTTGCACAGCGCGGTTTGCTCTATACCTATGTAAGCGGTAAGCGTTACGATACGACCCACCTGCATATCCGCGAATGGCTGGAATGTATCCGTCAGAACAAACAGCCGAGTTGCAACATCGATGCCGCATTCCAGGAGGCCATGACCGCCCATATGGGAACACATGCTTATCTGGAAGGACGTACGATGTACTGGGATAAGGATAAAGAAGAAATAGTAAGAGGATAAATGAAAAAGAGGCTGTTTTTGACAGCCTCTTTTTGTTATTTGTTCAGCTTTTTCAACAAGTCCTTGCCGGCCTTGAACCTGACACTTATACGGGGGGCAATAGGACAGGCCGCTCCGGTTCGGGGATTCCGTCCTATACGTGGGCTTTGCGGCCAGAGCCTGAAAGAACCGAAGCCCTGTAGGGTGATCTCTTTCCTTTTATCCAGTTCTTCCCCCATAGCTTCCATCATCGCCTCTACCATTTGCCAGCAGACAATCTCCTTGCTTTCCGTCTTCCCTGTCGCTGACGCCGGCGAAGGGGACGGATATGTTGTCGCCGTCGATGGTGACAACGATGGAGAACTCCTGACGGATGTTGCGGGTGAGGGGATGCTCATGGCCCGGAAGAGATCGGCTTTACTGTCTTTTCCGGCTTGCCGCATCTCCCCGTCCAGGCATGCCATGTAAATGCATACATTCTGTTCCATAACAATCGAATTTAGGATGGAACAAAGATAGGACAGGAAGAGTTGAAAGCCGGTTTTAAGGGGAGAGTGTTAATAAATAAACGGAATAACCCTCTTCCGTTTGCCCACTTCCTTGCCGAACATGGTTTTGTATTTGTGCCAGATCGTGTTGGCACGGGGAACGAGATTGGCAAATGTCCACCAGGCAAACAGGGCACCGCTGGCACTCCAGGTCAGGATTGCGAAGCCGCACCATTCCACCAGTTCGCCGAAATAGTTGGCCGAGGTGACGTAGTTGAACATGCCGCCTTTGGGCAGGTAATGCTTCGTGTCGCCCGGTTGGCGCAAATGGCGGACGATATAGTCGGATTGCCAGTTGATGAACATGCCGCCGAAGAACAGGAGTGTCCCGATGATGAACTGCGGTGTTGCCAGCCATTCGATGGTGTACATGTTTTCGGGGGCGAGGTAGAATATCCACGTTCCCTGTATATAGCCGTTCAGCAGGTTGAACACGATACCCATTGCCATGATGCCGGCCGGCATCTTGCTTTTGCCTTTGATAAGCAGGGGGAAGATAAATGCCCGCTGGAAATAGTGGAGCTCGAAGAACAGGAAGAAAAGCAGGGGAACCGTTTCGAATTGCCGTTCCGACCGGCTCCACAGCAGGAGCATCACCAGAAAGACCGGGGCTTCCATGCATATCCAGGCTATTTTGTTGGGGATGGGCTTTCCCCATTTCTTGTCGAACAGCATGCCGTAGCCGGCCTCGACGAAATAAAGGGTGACGAAAACAATGGCCGCGATGGCCGCCATCAGTATCAGCAGCAGGTTGAAATATTCGTTTGTCATACCTATATTGCGTGAGTCACCAGTTTATATCCTTTTCCATGTATATTGTCGATCCGGACGCTGGGGTCGGCTTTTAGCAGGTGGCGCAGCTTGGTGATGTAGACATCCATGCTGCGTGCATTGAAATAGCTGTCGCTTTTCCAGATCCTTTGTAAGGCCAGTCCTCTGTCTACCAGTTTGTTCGGGTTCTGGCAGAGGATCAGGAGCAGGTCGGACTCTTTGGTGGTCAGCTTTTTTTCATTGCCATCGATTGTCAGGATTTGCGTATGCGTGTTGAAGGAGAAAATGCCGAACTTATATATAATAATCGGCTTTTCCTGCTCGACAAAGGTTCGCCTCATGATGGCGTCGATACGGGCTTGCAGTACTTCCAGGCTGATGGGTTTTCGCATCAGGTCGTCTGCCCCGAATTGAAATACTTCTGCTATATCCTCTTTGGTGGGCGAGTTAAAGAGGAAGATCAGTCGAACATCCATCTGCATGGATTTGAATGCATAAGCCAGCCTGACCTCTTCTTTGTCGGCGGATACGTCCAGGATACACAGGTCGGCGCCTACGGAGCAAAAATGATCGTAGGCTTCTTCTTCCCGGGAGAATGTCTCCGTACTGTATTTTTCGGTTCTCAGGCATTCCTTGAATAATGCTCCCAGGTTCTCGTCTTTGGTAAAAATAAGGATTTTGATCTGTTTGTCCATAATGTAATATAGATTCTATGCTTCTTTATGGGAAGCTTTATAAAGGTTGTACTTTTCGAATACAGCCTGTTTTAATTCCTCAAAGGTACAATCCAGCGCACGGTTGGATATACAAATAGGTGATCCGTAGTATTGGAGCCTTAACTCCATCGAACGTTTTTTACTACGTGTGGGCTCACGGTCAATATATTCGTTCGGATTTTTGACCTTTAACACAATATATTTGCGTTTCAGGTTGCTAATATCGTCCATTACTTTGAGACTGACAACATCTTTCCATAAAATTGTTCCGATTCTGTTTCCGGTGGAGATGTCGTTGACCCCTTCTTCCGATATATAGATGGCCGTAAACTTTTCGCGGGTGAGGTAATAGTAACTTATGCAACAGAATACCGTAGTGAGCAGCGAGAAGAAACCGATCAGGAGCAGAAGGAAGCGTCCTTCGCCCAATTTCAGTTCGTGAGAGATTGCGAGGGAACCGATACCTATCAGGGCAGAGCAGAGGGTTGTAAGAAACAACCCTCTCTGCTTTTTCCTGCTTAATTTAAATGTCGTTACATAAGGTGTACTCATAAGCATTTAAATTGTTTTTTCAACGTTCCATACGAAGGCGCGCAACCCTTGTGCTTCTGTCTGCATATCCATTTTATGCAACAGGTCGAGGAAGTGGTCTACCTTCTCGTCTTCCACCATAGCGAGTATGGCGGAATTGAGTGTTGGCCAGGCGTGGCTGCCGTAATGCGGCTCGCCGTTTTTGCTTCCGCGCCCCTGTACTTCGTCCCAGTAGGTGAAGCCGCGTATATTATTGCGATCCATCACACTGAGGATCATTTCGTAATAAGCCTGATTGAATGATATGAATATTGCTTTCATTGTTCTTTTGTTTTATAATTGTTCCAACTGATTCAACTTGGCGATCTTACGGCGGCGGCGTTTCACTCCGTTTCCGGCAAATACGCAATAGACAACCGGTACGATAACCAGCGTAATTAAAGTAGATACCGAAAGACCCCAGGCAACCGTCATACCCATCGAACGCCACATTTCGGCACCTTCACCTGTTCCGACAGCCATCGGGATCATACCGAGCACGGTAGTCAGCGTGGTCATCAATACCGGGCGGAGACGGGACTTACCGGCAGCTACGGCAGCCGTAAGAATACTCATTCCACGTTCGCGGCAGAGGATGGTGTAGTCGATCAGCACGATACCGTTCTTAACTACGATACCCATCAACATGATCACACCGATCAATGCCATTACACCCAACGGCGTTTGCGTGATCGACAATCCCAGGATAACCCCGGTGAAGGCAAACGGGATGGAGAACATGATCACGAACGGGTCGGTCAGCGACTCGAACTGGGCTGCCATCACGATGAATACCAGGATGATGATCAATACCATCAATATACCCAGGTCGGTAAACGTATCCTGTTGATCCTCGAAGGTACCGCCCAACTGCCAGCTTACTTCAGACGGGATATCCATCTTCTTCAGTTCGGCACGGGTTGCGGCAACCAGGTCGCTCAATGCGGCACCCTGGCCTACAACGGCTGAAACGGTGATGATACGTTCACGGTTCTTACGTTCGATAGTAGGAGGCGTCATACGCTCTACCACTTTACCGAGGTCGCGGATACGTACTCCCTGTCCGGCGTTATTGTAGATCATGATATTCTCGATGTCTTCAATAGACTGGCGGAATTCCGGGGCGTAGCGTACCTTGATGTCGTACTCGTCGCCGTCTTCACGGTATTTGGAAGCGGTAGAACCGTTGATACGGTTACGCAGATATAAGGAAGCGGTAGCAACGTTCAGCCCGTTCATCGCCAGTTTCTCACGGTCGAAGTCAACCTGGTATTCCGGGATATAGTCTTTACGGCTGATGTTTACCTGCGAACAACCTTTCAGTGTTTCCAGGCGGCGTGCCAGTTCGGCTGCCACGGCATCCGTCTTGGCGAAGTCGAAACCGTAGATTTCGATATCGACGGCGTTTTCACCACCCATTTCCGACGAACCGCCGGCAAGTACCTTGTATTCCTTGATCTCCGAATATTCCGACAGGTCTTTACGCATCATGTCGCAAATCTCGATAAGGCCGCGTTCGCGGTCGCCGACACTGCTCAGGTTGACATTCATTTCGATGATGTGCGAACCGTTGTCGCTCAGCTGTGCGAAGGTATTATCGGTATCGGCCTGTCCTTCGGTGAAGTTCAGTACCAGGATTTCCGGATACTTTTCGCGGAACTGTTTGTCGACACGCAATGCCAGGTCGCGGGTAATCTCCTGACGTGTTCCGATCGGTAATTCGATCGTGATACCGATACGGGCATTATCCTGTGTCGGGAAGAACTCCGTTTTCACAGTCGGGATCAGGAATATACTTCCTATAAAGACCAGAGCTGCACCGAGGATCACTGTTTTACGGTGGCGTACCGCCCAGTTCAGGAAGCGGGCATAAGCTACATCCAGCGCATTCAGGGCTTTCTCGATCGGAGTAAAGAACAATACGTATAAACGGCCTTTCTTCGGGTCGAGACGCAGCAACTGCGAACAAAGCATCGGAGTCAGCGTCAAGGCACCCACTGTCGATACGATCATAATGATACTAACGATCCATCCCAGCTGTTTGAACAGGATACCGGCCATACCGGTTACCATCGTCAACGGCAGGAACACGGCCAACATGGTCAGCGTAGATGCGATAACGGAGATAGCTACCTCATTGGTTGCATGCACCGCCGCCTGTTTCGGCTTACTGCCTCTCTCGATATGTGTCGTCACGTTCTCCAATACAACGATGGCATCATCCACCACCATACCGATGGCGATTGACAACGAACTTAGTGATATGATGTTCAACGTGTTTCCTGATGCCAGCAAATATGCGAAGGCGGCGATCAACGAGATCGGGATGGTCAGGATAATAATGAACGTAGCTCTCCAGCGTCCGAGGAAGATAAATACAACCAGCATTACGACGATGAAGGTGATCATGATCGTTTCCTGCAAGCTGTCGATCGTATTCAGGATGTTCGTGGATGTATCGATGATAACACCCAGCTGTACGTCGGAGGGTAAGCTAGCCTGTATTTCCGGTAACTTGGCATGTACCTTCTTGGCAATGTTCACCGAGTTGGCACCCGACTGTTTCTGGATAACGATCATACCCCCCTTACCTCCGTTGTTGAAGGTTTCCTGGGCACGTTCTTCGATATAGTCTTTTACTTCTGCCACATCGCGCAGATAAACGTTCTTACCGTTGATGCTGCCTACTACCAGGTCGAGCATTTGCTTGGCATCGGTAAATTCACCCTGTACGCGCAGTGTATAGGTATTGGAACCGATGTCGATGCTACCGCCCGGCGTGTTCCGGTTTTCCTGTGCAATGATCGAGGAGATTCCTTCGATAGTCAGGCCGTAAGCTTCCAGTTTGTAAGGGTCGCAATATACCTGTACTTCGCGGATGGGTGCACCGGAGATAGATACCGCACCCACGCCACTGATACGGGCCAACGGGTTTGATACCTTGTCGTCCAGGATCTTGTAAAGGGCGTTGGTACTTTCCTCAGCCGTTACCGAAAGCAACAGGATGGGGATATCGTCGGTACCGAACTTGAAGATGATCGGGTTTTCCACATCATCCGGCAACGACGACTCGACGATGTCCAGTTTATCCCTGACGTCGTTGGTTGCCACATCGATATCCGTACCGTACTCGAATTCGAGGGTTACGATAGAGATATTTTCTCTGGATTGTGAGGTGATGTGTTTCAAATCACTCACACTGTTCAATACGTTTTCCAATGGTTTGGAAACGTTCATTTCTATATCTGAGGCGCTGGCTCCGGGATAGGCCGTCATGACCATGATCATGTTGGTTTCAATCTCCGGGAGCAGGTCGACTGATAATCGGGTTAAGGAAAAAAGACCCATAATCACCACGGCCACGAACACGAGGGCGGTGGTTACCGGCTTTTTTACCGCTGTTGCATATAAACTCATATATTTTTATTTCTTACTTGTCAATTTCAACTTCCATTCCATTAGTCAAACGGTTCTGACCGGTAATTACCACCTGGTCACCATTGTCTACGCCGGATACGATCTCGTATTTGTTACCCATGCGGCGTCCTAATTCCACCTTCTGGTAGGATACTTTTCCATTCTTGTACACATAGATGTAGCGGTCGCCTGATCCGGATTGTTTTACGATAGCCTGATCCGGAGCAACAACGTGGTTGAGTGTACCGAAGTTCATGGTTGCACGGGCAAACATTCCCGGACGGACGCGTTCGTCGGCGTTGGCAATCTTGATTTCAACAGGGAATGTACGGGTGGCAGCGTCGATGGTCGGGTAAACCAGGCTTACTTTTCCTTTGAATACTTCGTCGCCGTATACATCGAGTTTGATATCTACTTCGTTTCCTTTCTTCACCTGTGTGAAATAGCTTTCGGATACGTTTACAAATAATTTGACCGGGCGGATCTGTTCAACTGTAAAGATCGGATCTCCACCGCTGTACATGTCGCCGTTGTCGTAATTGCGGGCAGTAATGATACCGCTGATCGGGCTTACTAACTGGGTGTTTTCCTGCAGGTTCTTAAAGCTTTCGCGGCTTATGTCTAGTTGTGTTTTCTGAGCGTCCCAAGCTGATTTGGAAGCGCCTCCTACTTTGTAGAGTTCGTCGATACGGTTGAATTCTACTTCCTGGTTTTCCAGCTGAACCTTTGCTTGCTTCAGGTTGTTTGCGTCCATTTTGACAAGCAGCTGACCTTCTTTTACATGGTCGCCTACTTCAGCGAACAGTTTCTCAATGCGGACTGGCGACTGAGGGGCTATATTGTTTTTTATGTTAGCCTCTACGGTTGCTGTGAAATCTGCAATCTGGTCTACATCCTGGGCGGATACCTGCTCTATCTTCACCTTCACTTTTTCATCATGGGTTTCTGTCGCTGTGTCTTTCTTTTCACCCGAACAGGACATCAGCAGGGCTAATGTTACGAGTGGTATAACTTTCAGCATTTCACGTGTTTTCATATTGTAAACTGTTTTTATTTTCATTCTTGTTCTCATTGTAGTATTTAGTAATTTTGCTGACCCAGTACTTTCTCCAGGTCTGATTTAGCCACCATATAGTCGTATATGGATTGATTGAAATTCAGTTTCGATTGAGTGAGTGCCAGCTCGGCATCGTTCATTTCCAGTAATGTTCCGGCACCGGTATCATAACGTTTCTGGGCGATCAGGTATCCGCGGTTAGCCTGTTCCACCCCTTTCTGTGCTGCGTCAAACTTCTTTATACAGGTATTCATATTATCCATATATTGTTTGATAGCCAGTTGCAGGTTACGTTTCGTGTCTTCGCGCTGCAAATCCATTTGTTGCATCGAAACCTGTGTCTGTTTGATCTTATGATATTTGCTTCCTCCTGAAAAGATAGGTATGCTTAGCGATACTCCGATCATGGAATAAGGGTTCCACTGATAGTCTTTGAACTTGAAATCATTGTTCATTGAAGTCCATTGGTAAAGACCTGTCAGGGACAGAGTAGGCAGGTAGTCGAACTTCTGCATCATCAGCGTCTTTTTCAACTGTTCAGCCTGCAAGTCGATCTGTTTCAAATCTGTATTTTCAGCCAGTGTCGTATCGGTTGACAGGAAATCTGCAAAAAGTTCTGTCTCGAAATCAACCAGGGTGCCTTCACAATCGATCTCTGTTTCCAAATCCATACCCAGTAACGCTTTCAGTTGCCATTTGGCAAGTGTTAATGAGTTTAATGCCTGCAACATATTGGGTTCGCTGTTCTTCACTGTGACATCAGCACGGATCAGGTCGTATTCGGCTACAGTTCCCTGTTCGTACTTCTTTTTGATATCCAGATAGTTCTCCATTGCGTTGTCGTAGCTTTCTTTGAATACGCGGTATGAATCGTTTGCCAGCAAAACGCTATAAAAACTTTTCTTTACCTGGTTTACCATGGATATCTTGGATGAACGTGCCTGTTCGACCGATAATTCGACATCCAGGGCCGATATACTCAGGCTTTTCCATAAAGATGCATTCACCAGTGGCATGGATGCGTTAAATCCCAGGCTCCAGTTGTTATCGCGTCCTACTTCAATCCCTTTGCTCATATCGACAGCTTCTGTACCTTCCGGCATTTCCGTGCTTCCCATATCGAAGCCATCCATATACATTACCTGCTTTTTCAGTGTCCGGTTGTAGTCGGCAGCAAAACTAATCTGAGGGAACAGGGCGGCGTATGAACCTTTTTGTGCATACTTTTTCTTTTCAATTTCTTTGTCTGCGACTTTTACGGTTGGGTTTTCACTCAGCGCAATCTCCAGTGCTTTACTCAGGTTCAGCTTCAGGACGTCCTGTGCTCTGGCTGAAGTAAAGGCCAAAGATGGTAGCAACATCAAAACTACCCACATCATCTTTCTCCTAACTAATACTCGTTCCATTTAAACTTGATTTGATTTTGAATATAAAACCTTATTATAATTCCCTCACAATAAATCATGTGATTGTTTGAATGCGTATCTGTCTAATATTGCAAGACCCTTTTCTGTACATATCCCACGTAAGAAAGTGAATAAGATTGTCTTGAATACTTCCGATACAGAATGGTTCAGGAATGCTCCTGTGGGACGAATCATTTTAACCTGTTCCTTTGCCAGCAGGGTTACAATTTCAAAATTAATGTCTTTCTGGATGACACCTTCTTTTACTCCCCTGGTAAAAAGTTTCATGCATAACTTTGAAAAGTCTGCTTTGCTCTTTTCACTTTTTTCCAGTGCTTTCGGATAACGTATAAGATCGTCATAGAATTTCCGGTTGTACCACCGGGGGCGCTTCATGTATTCTTCATAAAACAGGATGATCACTTCCAATACGGAATAAGGGCCTTTCTCCAACTCATTCAGCACTTGCTTCATTTTGTCATGGTTGTACTTAATCCCTTCGGCCAGAAGTGTTTCCTTATCTTCGAAGAATTCATAAATCGTGCGCTTTGATATGCCCATGTTACGGGCTAGATCGTCCATGCTCACACTTTTTATTCCGTGTTGCGAGAACAAGTCAAGCGCAGTCATCATAATTTGTTCTTTATTCATATATATTATTGTATTCTCGATAGTAATGTACGGTGGCAAAGGTCTGCTTAATTTAGAAAACTGAAAAGGTTTATTTAGTTACATGATTGGTTTGAAATGAAATATCGCCCTTTTTAATCAATCGTTTTAGGTCGAATTCGTACTTAGATTGGTAAAAAATGAAACAAAAGATGTTGTTGGTGTGAATAAAAGATTATCTTTGCACCTACTACGATTGAGTAAAATATAGAAAATTATGGAAAATCTTCCTTTGATAGAGTTAGCTGAGCTAAATAAGGGTATTGTTATTCGTGACAGCTTTCAGGACATTTTTTCAATAGCTGATATTGATGGTAACCGGGAAGTGGATAATTCTGAAATAAATGAATTTACAACTCCAATGCGCCTGGACGCGCTTCTGATGGTTATGGCTTTGGAAGGCTCGGCGGAAATTAGTCTGGACTATGTTCCTTATGTTATAGATGCCAACTGTTTTGTAATCATCATGCCTACGCATACGATACAGTTGAATAGAGTCAGTAAGGATTTCAAGGGTAAACTACTGGTGGTTTCAAGATATTTTCTGGATGAGTGTAATCCGGCAAAGCGCAGTCCTTCGATGGCAAACTATATGCAACTCAAGAAGAATCCCTGTACGACATTTGAACCGGAGGAAACCGAATTAATAAACGACCAGATAGAACTGTTAAGGAAAAAGATAAAGAACCGGTCTCATTTCTTCCAGAAAGAGGTGATGCAAAATGCTTTTGTCGGTTTTTTATTGGAAGTTGCCAATATTCTGATGGGGAAGAAGGACGGGATGCTGGTTCCGGCCCTTTCACGTAAAGAGGAACTTTTCGAGCAATTCCTGCAACTGCTGTTTGAGCATTGCAAGGAACAGCATGTGGTGACCTTCTATGCTGAAAAGTTATTTATAACTCCTCAGTATCTGTCTCTTATATTGAAAGAACTGACCGGGAAATCAGCCAATAAATGGATTGACGATGCTTTGATTGTTGAAGCGAAGATCTTATTGAAGGCTCCGCAGGCAACAGTGCAGCAAGTCGCAGATATTCTGCATTTCTCCGATCAGTCGACATTTGGTAAATTCTTTAAGAAGCACATGGGTATTTCTCCGATGGAATACCGTAAATCGTGACCTCAGTCTGTTCTTTGGCGGAATTTATACCAGTTCAGTAACTCTATGACTCCATAGAAAATACTGGCAACCCCAAAGATGACAAAGGTATTTGCCGCAGCTCCGAACGGATAAGCTATAATCATGATGCCGGTCAATAGAATAAGTGCCGGCATCACGTAAAAACCAAATGGTACGACACTCCATTTGCGTGCCGATACCAGCATGACGATCTGCTGAACTCCGGCTATTACCAGTAAAGCTCCCAGTATATACATTAAGATATTCACAAAGAATGTCGGCATAACCACCAACCATGCCCCGAATAAAATACTTCCGGCTCCGTCGATCGGAAACATGGGCGAAGGCTCTCCTTCTATTTTCTCCCGTGTAAAGTAACTAAGCAAAGAAAATATCCCGGGTAATATAAAACAGATACCGATAGCAATAACCAGATAGGTGACTGCTGCTTCCGGCCATAAAACCAGTACAAACCCTAATATCATAGCGAAAGCACTACGTAGAATTGAATTGTTTATTTTTCTCATATGAATATGTTTTAATAGTTCTTTTATATATAACAACGAAGGTACGGTATTTTCTTTGTTTAATAGAACGATTGATATTGTTCGTTACAAAAATAATTTGATCCTTGATGCCGGGTGAAATTATAATTTAAATGATATAACCTTAACAACTGCGTCAGTTATTTTGTTTTATTGGAAAGAGCGGGAGCATTGGTCTGAAGCATCCGTCGTTAGCAGTTGTTATTAATGAGGTTAAACATTTTATTGTAAACGAATATGAACTTGAAAGAATCGTACTGGAAATATTCCCTGATCACTATTATCCTGGTCATGGGAATAATACTTTTTCTTGAATTTATCCCTTTCCTGGGAGGAATACTCGGAGCATTTACCATTTATATATTATTACGGAAGCAGATGTTGCACCTTACCGAAAAGAAACATCTGAATCGTAGCCTGGTAGCTATACTTCTGCTGCTTGAAACTATTTTGTGTTTTCTGATCCCTCTCTCGCTGGCAGTCTGGTTGTTTATCAATAAACTGCAAACGATCAATCTCGATCCGACCGTGTTGGTCAGCAGCTTTGAACATCTGGCAGATATTGTGCGGCAGAAAGTCGGGTACAATATTCTGGATAAGGATAATATAGCCTCTATCGTCTCTGTTCTTCCCAAGATAGGACAGGCATTGATGGGAGGTATCAGTGGTTTTGCCATCAATGTGGCCGTGCTGGTACTGATCCTTTACTTTATGCTGATCGGGGGAAGCCAGATGGAAACGTATATTTATGAGATACTTCCTTTCAACGAAAGAAATAAAAAAGAAGTGCTGAAGGAGATCAATATGATCGTAACTTCCAACGCAATAGGTATTCCTCTTCTGGCGATTATCCAGGGATTGATCGCGATGCTGGGCTATTGGATATTTGATGCGCCAAGCCCTTTCCTCTTTGGGTTCCTGACTTGTTTTGCAACGATTATCCCGGTTGTTGGTACTGCTATTGTCTGGCTTCCTCTGGTCGTGTACATGGCATTGACCGGTGATTGGGTGAATGGGCTGGGACTGGCTGCTTATGCATTGATCGTGATTACCAATGTCGATAACCTGATCCGTTTTATGTTGCAGAAAAAGATGGCGGATATACATCCTCTGGTAACGATCTTCGGGGTGATCATCGGGTTGTCCTTATTCGGCTTTATGGGCGTAATCTTCGGGCCGCTTCTGATTTCGGTATTTATGCTTTGCTTTAATATGTTTAAGAAAGAATATCTGCAAAGTAAAAGTGACCTTTAATAGTAAAACTTGGGGATAGTCCTTTTATAATAGACAGGGGAATTTTAGTTAAGAAAGCGAAATAAGAGAATTTCTTTATCCATGTTACCGCTAGGTAACTTAGTTTTGCGACCAGTTGGTAACAATACAATGAAACATGGAAAAAGAAGAAGTTTTAGTAAGACCGAGTAAGAATAGGGAGATGACAGAACTCGCCCTGTTGAATGCAATAAACGAACTGATTGAAGAGGACGGTTTCGAACATTTGGGCGTGAATGTAGTAGCCGCTAAAGCCGGAGTAGCAAAGATGCTGATCTATCGTTATTTCGATTCACTGGACGGATTGATCGCAGCCTATATCCGGAAGCATGATTACTGGATCAACCTCGAACCTGAACTGCCGGAAGCAGAACATCTGGGCGATTTCATAAAAGAGCTTTTCCACAACCAAATCAGGGTACTTCGTGATAATTATACCCTGAGGCGGCTTTTTCGTTGGGAACTTTCCGCCAGGAATAAAGTGATAAAAGAATTGCAGGAAAGAAGGGAAGCCAAAGGTTTATGGCTGATCGATGCTATCAGCCGGCTGACAAACAGGCCGAAAGAGGAAGTCTCTGTCATGGCGACTATGTTGTCTGCATCTGTCAGTTACCTGGTGCTGCTGGGGGAGAACTGTCCGGTATATAATGGTTTCAAGTTGCAATCCGAAGAAGGGTGGGAGCAATTGGAGAAAAGTCTGGATCAGATAGTCGATAACTGGGTAAATGCTGCTAACCATGAATAAAACAAGTATCCTGGCAGGACTCGGTATTATTTTACTGACCTGCTGTTCCTGCAATAATGATTTGGTGGAATATGAAAATAACGATCTGAAAGTAACGGTCGAGAAAGGGGACTCCTGGTTACACGACTTCCCGTTGTTCTTAGGGATAAGCAAAAAGAATCCCCCGCAGATCGCAATCTGGCTGGAAGATATGGATGGTGCTTATCTTTCCACGGTATATGTCACTCATAAAATAGCCACGCAAAGCTGGCAGGCAGCAGGAAAGAACAGAAGAAAGGAGGCCTTACCGCACTGGTGCTACTCCCGCGGAGTAAAATATGAAGACGGCCTTTACCTGCCGACAAATAAATCACCTTTTACGGATGGTCTGACCGGTGCAACTCCCCAATCCGGCTTTGATGTGAAAATACATCCGAACAGCGGATTGAAGAAGTTCAGGATCAAAATAGAGATAAACCATTCTACCGACTTTAACAACAATTACCCGAAGTCGGCCAAAGAAGGTGATGCTGGTTATTCCGGAGGAAAGGAGGGAAGCGGACAACCTGCCGTTGTTTATGCGGCAGATATTGACCTGACATCCGGTAGGAAAGACTTTTCCGCAGTCTTGATCGGTCACAGTTCGGTAGATGGTAGCGATGGTTCGCTTTATCCCGATACCTCTTCTCTCACCACCGCCTTACAGATTGTTAAACAGATAACAATAACAGTACAACCATGAAGCAATCCATATTCATCTTTCTTCTGTTGTTAATTCCTTTTTTCCCGAAAGGACAAGGTATAAACAAAGGTATTCGTTATCAGGTAACGGCAGGTACGGGTATCCCTATGAGCACTCCATCCACAGTCCCGTTCGTTTTGCAGGGCGAAGTGTTGTATGCCTTCGGCAACTGCCTGATGGCCGGAGCCGGAACAGGCTTTTCTCTTTATGACAAGGAAGTACTTATCCCGCTGTTTGCCGATGTACGGTTTAATATCGTAAAGCCTGCTCGGTTCACTCCTTTTTTGAATTGTGGTGTCGGATATTCTTTTGCTCCTTCGAAGGAGGTGAACGGAGGTTTTTACCTTTTCCCCGCTATAGGAGTGGAAACCTCTTTGTTCTCAAAGTATACAGTCCTGCTGTCTTTGGGATACGAATTGCAGGAACTGGATCGCCTGAAAGAATATACAACCCCTTCTTTTGTCTCTTCCTATCAGGAATCATTGAGTCTTCATAGCCTTTCCTTAAAGGTAGGAATTGTTTTTTGAACATTATTAAACTGATTTTCTACTCTTTGAAAGAAAACAAACGTACCTTTGTTTACTCTAAACGATAAAGGTAAAGATGTATGAGAAGAAGAAATAATTGGCAAATCATCAAAGGCCAACCACTCACCGAATTAGATAAAAAGATACTCTATCTCCAGAATAAAGGTCATTTGGTACCTTCCCGAAAACTGATTAAAACGGAAGAACAGATCGAAGGTATCCGTAGAAGCGGAGTTGTAAACTCGGGTATTCTCGACTTGGTAGCGAAAGAGATCAAGGCGGGAATGTCGACGGCTGCGATCGATAAGCTGGTTTATGACTATACGACAGACCACGGCGCTATTCCGGCTCCGTTGAATTTTGAGGGATTCCCTAAAAGCGTTTGTACTTCTATCAATGAGGTTGTCTGTCATGGTATACCGAGTGAGAAGGAGATACTGAGGGAAGGTGATATTATTAATGTAGACGTATCGACCATCTTGGATGGTTATTTTTCGGATGCTTCCCGTATGTTTATGATCGGGAATGTCTCTCCGGAGAAGGAAAAACTGGTTCGCGTGGCAAAGGAATGTCTGGAAGTTGGAATGAAAGCCGCCAAACCGTTCGGTTACGTAGGTGATATCGGCCATGCCGTCCAGAAGCATGCCGAGAAGAACGGCTTCTCTGTTGTCCGTGATTTGTGTGGTCATGGGGTCGGATTAGAGTTTCACGAAGAACCGGAAGTTGCCCATTTCGGCCGTAAAGGAACCGGAATGCTCCTGGTTCCTGGAATGGTTTTCACCATCGAGCCGATGATCAACATGGGAACTTATCGCGTCTACATCGCAGAAGAAGACGGATGGACGGTAATAACAGACGATGAGCTTCCTTCTGCCCAATGGGAACATACCTTTGTGATGAGGGAGGATGGATTGGAAATATTATCCGATTAATAAGCGGTTATTCCTAATAAAAACATCTCTCACAAAATGTTTTTGTGAATTTATTTGTCATTTGCAATAATTGCTATCAAGGTATTATCATCCAGTTATATACGCCATTGCAAACAAAACAAGTGTTTGCAATGGCTTTTGTCATTTGTCATTTGAACAATTGTCCTTGCACTTGTTGGGTTGTAAATAGTCCCATTCCTGAAGTTTATTATTGAGCAGGCGGAACCGGTAAATGCCATCTTGATAATCAAGATATCCTAGAGTTTCCCGATAGCCTTCGGATGTTTGCTTAACTTCCAGTCTTTTATAGGTATCCCCCATAATACTTACAATTTCCTGCTTAGTCATTCCCAGTTCTAGTTTCTGGATATTGCTATCTGCCGCCAAAGCATTCGAAAGAGTTGCTCCGCAGGAAGTAAACAGACAGACCGAAAGGCCTGCTAATAGTACATATTTAATTATATTCATAGAGCATTAGTTTTTTATCTATTGATTTTGAGCTTGTGATAAACTATGCGCAATATACGATTATTACCTGATAGATTGAATAAAGAATGCTCTTTATTTCTGTTCTTTTACACCCCTTATCAACATTTGTTTCATCAGTATGAAACAAGTGTTTCACTTAGGAGAAACAACTGTTTCCTATAGGTGAAACACTTCTTCTAAAAGGAGTACGTTTTTTGTATGAAGGAGTTGATCCGGATAATTCTGTGGAAAGAGTTTCTAATAGTCCTATGGTAGGATCATGGAATAATCTTACATGTAAGTTGAAGCATAAAAAAAGCAACACATTAAATAAATGTATTGCTTTATGCACGGAAGGAGAGGCTCGAACTCCCGACACCTGGTTTTGGAGACCAGTGCTCTACCAACTGAGCTACTTCCGTATTGCGGGTGCAAAGGTAGTCTTTTGTTTTGAATATGCAAGGCTTTTTGAGAAAAAGTGAAAATAATATATTTCCTGTATGATAAAATTCAAGGAAAATAAACCATTCGAAATATCTTTTTCTATCTTTGGAGACAATAGAATTGATAGTTAAATCTATACTGTAAAACAATCGACAAACATGGAAAACGTATTAGAAATGAACTCCAACCTACTGGTTGAGTTTCTACAGAAACCTTCTTCCCAATTTACCAAAGCGGATATTATCTCTTTTATCCGTGAAAAAGGGATCAAGATGGTTAACTTTATGTATCCGGCAGGCGATGGCCGGTTGAAAACGCTGAATTTTGTTATAAATAATGCTGCTTATCTGGATGCGATCCTCACCTGTGGCGAGCGGGTGGACGGTTCGAGCCTGTTCTCTTTCATTGAAGCGGGTAGCAGCGACCTGTATGTGATACCCCGTTTCCGGACGGCTTTTGTCGATCCTTTTGCCGAACTACCCACGGTAAGTATGCTGTGTTCTTTCTTCAATAAGGACGGGGAACCGCTGGAAAGCTCACCGGAATATACCTTGCATAAGGCCAGTAAAGCCTTTACCGAAGTGACCGGAATGGAGTTTGAAGCAATGGGCGAGCTGGAATATTATGTTATTGCGGAGGAAGAAGAGCTTTTCCCGGCAACCGACCAGCGTGGCTATCACGAGTCAGGGCCTTTTGCCAAGTTCAATGATTTCCGTACACAATGCATGCAATATATTTCGCAGGCCGGCGGACAGATCAAGTATGGCCATTCCGAAGTGGGGAATTTTACATTGAACGGAAAGATCTACGAACAGAACGAGATCGAGTTCCTTCCGACAAGAGTGGAAGATGCTGCCGACCAGCTTGTCATAGCCAAATGGATTATCCGTAACCTGGCTTACGATTACGGACTGGATATAACTTTTGCCCCGAAGATCACAGTGGGTAAAGCCGGATCAGGTTTGCATATCCATATGCGTATCATGAAAGACGGTAAAAACCAGATGCTGAAAGACGGTGTTCTGTCGGAAACGGCTCGTAAGGCGATTGCCGGAATGATGCAGCTGGCTCCTTCAATTACGGCTTTCGGTAATACGAATCCAACTTCTTACTTCCGTCTGGTTCCCCATCAGGAAGCGCCGACCAATGTTTGCTGGGGCGACCGTAACCGTTCCGTATTGGTTCGTGTTCCGCTGGGTTGGGCTGCCAAGAAGGATATGTGTTCGCTTGCCAATCCGTTGGAGCAGGACAGCCATTATGATACGACGCAGAAGCAAACAGTCGAAATGCGTTCGCCGGATGGTTCGGCCGACCTGTATCAGTTACTGGCCGGATTAGCCGTTGCCTGCCGTCATGGTTTTGAAATAGCGAATGCGTTGGAGATTGCGGAAAAGACGTATGTGAACGTCAATATCCATCAGGCGGAGAATAAAGACCGTCTGGAAACATTGGATCAGTTACCGGATAGTTGTGCTGCATCGGCAGAACGTTTGCAGAAGCAACGTGAAGTGTATGAAAAGTATAAGGTATTCAGCCCGAGCATGATCGACGGTATCATCAAGAAGCTGAAGTCTTACAACGACTTTACCCTGCGTGATGACCTGAAGGATAATCCGGAAGGAATGATCCGGCTGGTGAATACTTATTTCCATTGCGGATAATAGGCTGGATGTACATATCTTTATATTAAAAATTTGTTTTCAGGCCATCTCTTAAAATATTTTTGTTACGTTTGCACAAGAGAGAGGAGATGGTTTGAAAACAAATTCAATAGACATAAAGGCAATTCTGGAAATGGTGGCTGATGATAACCGGCTGGCATTTACTATGTTCTATGATCTGTATTATGATCAGAGCTTCCGCTTTGCTTATTACTTCCTGAAAGATACCGAGGCCTGTCGTGAGGTTGTGGCTGAGGCTTTCTTTTCTGTATGGCAATCCCGCCTGAAATTGAAAGACATTGAAAATATAGAGACGTATCTGTTTGTTACAGTCCGTAATGAATCGACACGTTATCTGACCAGGACAACGAAGTCTCAGTTTGTCTCTTTGGATGATACATCGCTTCAGTTTACAGCTCGGGAAAATGAATCTCCGGACGATAATTTATTAATCGAGGAAATGGAAAAGATACTGAACCGTGTAATAGATGAGTTGCCGGAGAAGTGTCGCCTCATATTTCTGTTAGCCAGACAGGATGGGTTGAAACCGAAGGAAATAGCTGAGAGACTTTCGATAAATGAAAGTACAGTCCGTGTACAAATGAAAATAGCTATCGATAAAATCGTTACGAACCTAAAACCTCATTTCCCTGATATTACATTTACTTTATTGTTGACGTATATTACTTAGTATTAATACTTTATGTTTTAAGTAAGAAAAATCTCAAAAAAAATCTCTTTTCTTTTAAACGAAACAATCCCTTTCTTCCTCCTCAGAGTAATAAGAGGATAATATGGAAGATTTAAAGAACAACATAGATCGTATTAATGATAAGTTGATGAACGACTTGTCGGCTGAAGATCAGAAATGCCTGGAGCATTGGTCGGCATCGCATCCGGATAACCAGAAGTTTCTCGGGCTTCTTGACAGTATAGAATTATCTCCGCATGTAAAAGCACGGAGTGAGGAGATGCGCGCAAGTATTTTATCACAGTTGAATAAAAAGATCGATGAGGCTATCCGGCGTGATGTCTGGCTGAAGATTGCTTCTGTGGCTGCATCTGTTGCAATCCTGATCGGGATAACTAGCTATTTCTCATATCAGCAGGGGTATAAGCACTTGAATAGCCAACTGGTGGAACTAGCGAATCCCTTGGGGATGAAATCGACAGTGACTTTACCGGATGGTAGTAAAGTGATATTGAATGCAGGAACTGTTTTGAAATATCCGAATGCATTCGTTGGCAAAGACAGGATCGTGAAAGTGGCCGGTGAAGCCTTTTTCGAGGTGGTGTCGGATCCGGATCGTCCGTTTATTGTAAAGGCGGACGAGTTGAATGTGCAGGTGTTTGGTACGAAGTTTAATGTGAAAGCGTATGAAGAGGAAAGTAGGGTCGAGGTAACTTTGACGGAAGGGAAAGTAGGAGTAAGGCTGGATGATCAGGCGAAGATGTTACAACTGTATCCGGGACAGCAGGTCTATTATGATAAAGTGAACAAGAACTTGCAGAAACGAGAAGTGAACATTGACTATTACACTTCCTGGAAAGAAGGAAAGTATTACTTTAACAGTATGTCCTTTGAAGCGATTGCCCGTCAGCTGGAACGTAGTTTCAATGTGGATATTCATATCGCTTCGGAGAAATTGAAGAATATCGTAATTACCGGTGACTTTGTTCGTGGCGAGAATCTGGAACAGATCATGCGGGTAATGACGGCTGATCAACGTATGAAATATAGGATAGACGGCGACCAGGTCTATATATATGAAAAATGACAGCGTAGTATTAACAATAAAATAAGGTATGCCTATGGGAAATAACTGAACAAAAGAAAAACGGAAAATGCGACCAACACTTTCCGTTTTAGAAGACTTAAGTCGAATTATTGCAACACAATTACAAACCTAAAATCAATACAAAAGTATGAATTTATTTTCAAAGTCAAGGCAAACTATGTCTGTTTGTCTCCTTAATAAAATCTTTAATATTATGAGATTATCCGTAGTATTATGTTTGTTAACCATTTTTTGTGCATCAGCCAATGTTAGTTATTCGCAGGTGGCGGAGATATCTCTGGATCTGAGCAATGTAACTCTTAAACAGGCATTGGATGAAGTCAAGCAACAGAGCGAATATTCTTTTTGGTACAGGGATAAGGAAATCAATTTGAATAAGAAGGTTTCCGTTCGGTTGAATAAGCAGAATATCAATGTTGTTTTGGATAACTTGTTGGCAGGTCAGGGATTGGCTTATATGATTGACGAAAAGCATATTATCATTTATAAAAAGACTGAGGATACTGTTCCGGGAGAAATCCTGCAACAAATAAAAAGAATAACAGGTAAAGTGGTCGATCATAAAGGGGAAACGGTCATTGGTGCCAATATTCTTGTTAAACACTCCAATAACAACGGAACGGTAACGGATATAGACGGTAATTTCAGTTTGGATGTTCCCGAGAATGCGGTAATCCAGGTTTCTTATATCGGTTACGTAGAACAGGAAATAAAGGTAGGAAACCAATCGACTCTGAAAATTGTCTTGCAGGAAGATACCCGCACATTGGATGAAGTGGTGGTGGTAGGATATGGTACACAGAAAAAAGTAAATCTGACAGGAGCCGTGACATCGATCAGTAGCGAGGTGATAAACAAACGTCAGGTTGGACAGGCGTCGTTAGCCTTGCAGGGCACTGCCCCGGGAGTAACAATTACGCAACGTTCGGGGCAACCGGGTCTGGATGAAGGGGATATTAAAATCCGGGGGATCGGAACGTTGAATAATGCAAATCCCTTGATCCTGGTAGATGGCATAGAAATGGGAGTGAACAGCTTGGACGTTTCTACTATTGAGTCGATTTCTGTCCTGAAAGATGCTGCTTCAGCTTCTATCTATGGGTCGAAAGCTGCCAACGGGGTTATTCTGGTGACGACCAAACGTGCGGCGGAAGGGAAATTCAATATCTCATACAGCGGATATGTAACAAAACAAAGTCTCACTAATCTGCCTAAGAAGCTGGGGGCCATAGATCACATGACGTTGTTGAATGAATCGAAGTTGAATGCCGGAGCCGGAGCTGTTTATACAGAAGAGCAGATAAAGGACTGGCGGGAAAAAGGGCCTTCTGATCGGGATCGTTATCCGGATACGGATTGGCAAGATGCGATACTTCAGGGTAATGGCCTTCAGCATAATCATAGCTTGACGATGACCGGTGGGAATGATAAGTTAAAAGTATTGGCATCCATCGGTTATCTGGGGCAGGGAGGTATCATCAAAAATGTGGATTATGAACGTATTTCGTTGCGTCTGAATACCGACTTCATTTTTTCAAAACACTTCTCTTCTTCCCTGGATGTGTATCTGTACAACTCTAACCGCAATTCTGTGGCTAAGTATGATAGTGAGTCGTCGAACGGATCTGGTATAGGATATATCTTTTATTTGATGAATAAGTTGCCGGCTGTACAGGCATGTCAGTATTCCAATGGAAATTATGCGGAAGGACAGAATGGAGAGAATCCGGTTGCCAGTATCTATCAGGGAGGGTTTACCAATGAGAAGTCTACTCCGATGATGGGTAATTTGTCTTTCAAATGGACACCGATGGACGATTTCTGGATGCAGGCCGCTTTTTCTCCTTCTATTTCTTATCCGCAATCGAAAGCATTTATTAACCGGGTGACGACTTATAATCCCGATGGCAGTGTCTTTTCTACCCTACCCAGTAAATCGAATCTGACAATGCAATCCGATTATAACAGGTATCTTCAGTTCAGGAGTACGGCTAATTACAAAAAGACGATTAGACAGCATACGATCGCTGCTTTAGCCGGCTTCCAGTACGAATCGAATTACAGCTCCGGTTTTAATGCATTCAGGGACGATTATTTATTCCCGGAATATACTGTTTTACAGGCTGGTTCTGTTGAGAATATGAGAAATGACGGTTGGGCTGGAGAGAATGTGCTGATGTCATGGTTCGGTAGAGTTAATTACGACTTTAACAGTAAGTATTTATTTGAAGCTAATATCCGTTACGATGGATCTTCCAAGTTTGGTAAAGGCAATAAATGGGGGGCTTTCCCTTCTTTCTCTGCAGGTTGGAGATTATCGGAAGAAGCGTTTTGGAATAATCTGAAAGAATATGTTTCGAACTTTAAAGTAAGAGCTTCGTGGGGTACATTAGGTAACCAGAGTATCAGCGACAATTACCCGTTTTCATCCAATATCGATATGACAACGAAATATATTTCGGAAGACAGGCTGATGGATGGTGCCGCCGTGCTGACAATGAATAATCCGGATATTACCTGGGAAACGACTCAGATGACCAATATCGGTATCGATTTTAATCTGATCGATAAGATCAGTGTTTCATTCGATTGGTACTATAAAAAGACAAAAGATATTTTACTGAAGTTGGATATTCCCCGGACTATGGGATTGCAGGCCACTTATCAAAATGCCGGTACCGTTGAAAATAAAGGGTATGACCTGAATGTCACTTATTCGGACAAAGTAGGAGATTTTGATTTCGATCTATCTTTTAATTTATCGGATGTAAAGAATAAGATTTTGGACTTAAAAGGTATAAACGGAACCGGGCTTGTAACGAACCGGGAAGGATATTCAATTAATTCTTTATATATGTATAAGTCTTTGGGTATTCTTTCTGCCAGCGACTTTGAAGCGGATGGCACATATAAATGGACGCGTCAGATACGTGACCTGGCTCCGGGTGATTTGAGATATGAGAACAGGAATGGCGATGATCTGGTAAATGACGATGATCGCCAGGTATTGGGCTCTACAATCCCGAGATATACATATGGAATTAATTTTGCCGGACGTTATAAGGGCTTTGATTTGAATCTTCTATTACAGGGAGTTGGTAAGGTGGACGGCTATCTTACTCAGACGGCAATGTATCCGTTCCATATGGGAGGTACTGCATTTGATATCCATAAAGATCGCTGGACAACGGAGAATCAGGATACCGGAGCTGCCTTTCCGCGTCTGTACTTCAATGACTCAAATAATTATTTGAATTCAGACTTTTATAAGAAAAGTGCAGCTTATTTGAGACTGAAGAATGTACAATTAGGCTATCGCATTCCGGAGGCTATTTCTAAAAAAGCTTTGATCGAGTATCTGAGATTTTATGTTTCAGGAGAAAACCTGTTGACATTTACGAATTTCTGGGATGGATGGGATCCGGAAGTTTCTCCGGCTCAGGGGGGGCAATATTATCCCCAGGTGAAAAGCATAGGTTTTGGAGTGGACATTCGTTTTTAATCATTTAGATCATTACAATTATGAAGACAAAGAAGAGTATAATAAGTTTATTCATACTAGGTGTATCTTTACTTACGGCATGTGAAGGTGTTTTAGAAAAATATCCGTTGAACCTGCCGTCTACTGAAACATTTCTGGAAAATGAAGACCAGATAAAAATGGCAATAGTAGGGATGCATTCTCCGCTTTATCTGATGTACGACTGGATCCCTTTTATGATCTATTTCGACAATGCTTCGGATATTGCTGCGGAAAGAGATGTGAAGCCGGAACAATTATATCATAACCCGAGTGCCTGGCAATTGAAAGATCTTTGGACATATATGTATAACGGTATTTCAAGATGTAATTTTATTTTGGATAATATTAATCGTTCGGAAGGAAAAGTTTCGGAAGAAAAGATGAATCAATATAAGGCGGAAGTGAAGACTATGCGTGCCTATTACTATCATGTATTGGTTTCGATGTTCGGTGATGTTCCATTGATTGAACATGTGCAATCAATGGATGAGGCGTATGTCACCCGTGATGCGAAAGAAAAAGTGGTAGATTTTATTCTCTCAGAGTGTGAAGCTTCAACACCTTTCCTTTCCCGGAAGAATGAGCCGAACACGATGGCTATAACCCAAGGGTTTGCCTGGGCTATTGTTGCACGTACCGCGTTGTATAATAACCGTTGGGAAGTGGCCGTCAATGCTTGCAAGAATATAATGGAGTTGGAAGGTACTGAATATATCCTTGATGAAAGTTATGAGAATCTGACAAAGATTGCCGGAAAAACATCGAAAGAAATTATTTGGGCTGTCCAGTTTAATCAGGATGATAAAACACAGTTGATGCCTAAGCGTTATTTATCCCGTTTAGGTGGTGGTTATTCAAATAAAATGCCGATCCAGGCTTTGGTCGATTCCTATGAATGTACCGACGGGTATTCAATAGATAAATCTTCTCTTTATGATCCTCAACATCCCTGGGAGAATCGGGATCCGAGGTTAGGCTATACGGTCGCGTTGCCCGGTACGGTTTTTCTGGGTTATCAGTTTGAAACGAATAAGGATAGCGTGAAATGTTGGAACTATAATGTGACTCCTGCTACCCGGATTGATAACTTGGATGCAACACATACCTATGCCAGTTTTTCCGGTTACTGCTGGAGGAAATATGTGGATGCCGCCGAATATCGTACAGACGGTGCCTCTTCAATTAATGCGATCGTGTTCCGTTATGCCGAGATCTTGTTGACTTATGCTGAAGCCAAAGTTGAATTGAATCAATTAGATGATTCTGTTTATGAGTCTATAAATAAGATAAGGGCCAGAGTCGGGATGCCACCTGTCTCCAATGGAAAAAGCCAGCAGGAACTGAGGGCCGCTATAAGGAAAGAACGCAAATATGAATTGGCAGGAGAAGGTCTTCGTTTATTCGATATACGTCGCTGGGAAATGGCAGAAAAGGTTATGAACGGAATGTGTTATGGACGTGTACCGACAGGTTATCCATCTGTCGCTCCTTCAATAGATGAATATGGTAATCCGGATTATTCCACTTATCCGGAAAAGGATAAGTTGGGTACTAAACTGGGAGTACGTTTCTTCGATCCGGCAAAACATTATTTGTCTCCTATACCTTTTGATGAAATTCAGACAAATAAGAATCTGATTCAAAATCCAGGATATTAACTAATTAAAGTTTGTATTTATTCATTAGACCCGGGCTGCAGAAGGAGGTTATTATACCTTCCCTGTCGCCCGGACAAAATAACTATGTGCAAAATGAAACAAATAATAGAGAAAGAGAGAGAGACAAAAGTAATAGCTACACCGGATGTTTTGGTTGTCGGTTCAGGGCCCGCGGGTATTGGGGCGGCTATTGCTTCGGCACGAATGGGAGCTGATACTTTGTTGGTAGAAAAATACGGTTTTGTCGGTGGTAATATGACTGTAGCGATGGTTAATCCGATGTTTACGTTTCATGATATAAACGGTAGGCAAGTTATTAACGGGATTGCCGGTGAGTTTGCCGCCCGTATGGTTAAGGAGGGTGTTTCTGCGGGGCATGTTACGGATATGACATTTGATAATGCTTCGATGACTCCTTTTGATCCGGAAGGCTGTAAAGTCCTTCTTTTTAAAATGTTGGAAGAGGCCGGAGTTCGTATCCTCTTGCATACTCTGGTTGTTGATACGCAGGTGGAAGAAGGAAGTGCTAATGCTGTCATCATTGAAAGTAAGTCGGGCAGACAGGCTATTTGTCCTCGTTATATTATTGACTGTTCGGCGGATGCAGATGTAGCCGTGAGTGCCGGTGCCGGTTATGTGGCCGGTAGAAAAGAAGATGGAGCTATGCAGCCCGTAACCCTTTATTTCAGGATAGGAGGGGTGAATAATGTAGAATTGCGCCAGTGGATGAAAGATAATCGTAATTTATTGAAAGATGATCCGACAGATGAAGAGATAGATAGCCAGAAGGCAATTGCCTTTTTAGGTTTGAATGAGATTGTAAAGATGGCTGTGGATACGGGAGAACTGGATGACGAAGTCGCTCCCCGGATTTTGATGTATGAGTTGCCGTATGGACAATTTTCTGTGAATACTACACGATTACAGAATATCGATGGCACTGATACGGAAGATTTAACACGTGCAGAAGTGGTTCTTCGTAAACAAGTTATTCAGGTGTTTCATTTCCTCAAAAAACATATTGGAGGATTTAACAACTCTTTTATTATTGATTCGGGAATACAAGTCGGTATTCGGGAAACCCGCCATATAGAAGGTGACTATACTTTATCGGAGACTGATATATTGAATGGCTCTACTTTCTGTGATGGGATTGCTTGCGGCACTTTTGCGATAGATATTCATCCCCCTCATGGCAAACAGCAGATTTTTACCGGTTCCGGAAAAGTGGTTTATGAGATACCATATCGTTGCTTATTACCGATCGGACTTGATAATTTATTAGTGGCAGGTCGTTGTATTTCAGTAACTCATACGGCATTTGGTTCTATAAGGGTAATGGCTACCTGCATGGCTATGGGGCAAGGGGCCGGAACTGCTGCGGCTTTAGTTGCAAAAAGGAATATCACTACGCGTGAAATTGATACGGCAGAATTAAGACGGGAACTTGTTAGTCAAAAGCAGTTTCTGTTGAATGAAAATCAGGAAAATATAGTGGATAAAGGTTTGATCCTGAATCGTGTAAATAGTGATGGGAAAAATGCAGGTCACTATAATCCATTCCAAAAATAGAAGAAAGAGATGGAAAATACGATTATAGGAACAAAAACAGTTCGTTGGAGAATTGCTTTATTATTATGTCTGGTTTCCGGGTTGAATTGTCTGGACAGAAATACATTGGCGATTTTGGCTTCTACCATACAAAAAGAGCTTCATTGGACGGATGCTGATTATGCAAATATCACAGCAGTATTTGTCTTTAGTTATACTTTGATGTATGCATGTAGTGGGCGGATAATCGATCGCATCGGCACTCGGAAAGGCTTTGCTATTTTTGCCGGAGGATGGTCGTTGGTCAGTATGTTGCATGCATTTGCCGGTTCTATAACTCAATTTGCGGTCGTTCGTTTTTTGTTGGGCATTACTGAGTCTGCTAATTTCCCAGCGGGAGTTAAAGCCTGTAGTGAATGGTTTCCTTTGAAGGAGCGTGCGTTGGCTATTGGATTGTTTAATGCTGGAACGGCTATTGGAGCTGCGTTGGCTGTACCGATTGTTTCTTTTTTGGCGTTTCATTTCGGGTGGCGTATTTCTTTTCTGGCAACAGGTTTCCTAGGGTTTATCTGGTTGTTCTTTTGGCTTAAATATTATCATTTGCCGCAGAAACATCCTCATATCTCGAAAGAGGAGAAGGAGTTGATTTTATCGAATGATGAATCTACGACATTTGATACACAAACTAAGGTTAGCCTGAAACAATTGCTGTCGAGAAAAGCAACCTGGGGATGCTTTTCCGCACGTGTTTTTATTGATCCGGTGACTTATTTCCTATTGTTCTGGATTCCTAAATATTTGCAGGATGTACAAGGCTTTTCTTTAACAGAGTTAGGTGTAACGGCGTGGCTACCTTATACTGCGATGGGAATAGGAACGATATTAGGGGGCATGTTCCCCAAATTTCTGATTGATAAATATAACTGGTCATTAAATAAGGCCAGAAAGACGGTTATGCTTGTAGCTTCTTTAATTATTCCGGTGTTATGCTATCTTTTGTTTTCCGGTGCTACCCCGTTTGTTGCTGTCGGTTTGATTTCCGGAATAATGCTTGCTCATGGGTTATGGGCAAATATAACGATACCTTCCGAAATATATCCTAAAAGTGTGCAGGCTACTATCACGGGGATAGGGGGAACGTTAGGGGGGATAACAAGTGTTGTGTCTCAGAAAATAATAGGAGTGACCGTTGGCGTTTATTCCTACTTACCGATCTTTATTTATATCGGTGCAGCTTATCTAACGAGTTATATCCTGGTCTCTTTTCTGGTTGGTCGGCTGGGGGAGATCAGACAATTTAAAAATGTTGAATAGTTTAAGATTAGAAATATGAAAGTAAAAAGAAGTTTATTTGTTGTTTTGTGTATGTCGTTATTCTGTTTCACCTCTTTTATATCAGGGCAGAGTGTAGTTAGTATTTCAATTCCGGATCAGCTGGATGATATTGATCCCATGATTTATGGGCAGATGCTGGAGGATTGTAACGATAGTGTGATTTATGGGGGACTGATCAGAGGGGATGGTACTGAACATCCTGTTGTAAATGATCTATTGAAACCACTTAATATGCCAATTGTTCGTTGGCCGGCCGGTACTTATATACATGAGTATAATTGGGAGAATGGGATCGGTCCGAAAGAAAGTCGACCGACAGTTGATTGTATTTGTTGGGGTGGACAGGATACAAACATATTCGGAACAGATGAATTCCTTCAATGGTGTAAAAGAATAGGAACTGTGCCATATATTAATTTCAATATGAGTAATAATCCTAAATATGCAGGTTCCCTTGGAGATGCGTTGAACTGGCTTGAATATGTCAATGGTTCAGCCAATACGGCTTATGGAATGAAACGGGTGCAAAATGGGCATCAGCGACCATATAATGTGAAATATTGGTGTATAGGTAATGAAAATTATGGCCCTTATGGGGTACATAAGGCGGAAACAGCTGAAGTTTATTCAGATAAATTGTATCAGTGGGCTAAAACAATCCGTAGTCTTTATCCTGATTTGAAGTTGTTGGGAGTAGGACATTTATATGGTTGGAATGATACTGTCCTCTCTAAAAACGGTGCATTGATCGATTTCCTTACATTACATTATTATATGGGGGCACAAATAAAAGAGAATGTTTTAATGGACCCGGCATATACTATATTTGCTCCGGCAAAGGTTGAAGCCAATATAAAGAAAAGTGCGGAGCGTCTGGGAAAAGAAAACCAACGACTAAGAAGAACAGACTGTCCGATACGATTCAGTATTGATGAATGGAATAACAGACATGCCGTTTATGATGGTGTGAAGTTTGGTTTTACCAGAAAAGATAGCAGGCGGTTGTTTGATGTAGCGACAGTGGCTGGAATGTTGAATGTATTCATCAGGCAAAGTCCTGCGGTTGGAATGGCAAATTATATCTTCCCTGTAAATGGTCATGGCTTAATTAAAACTGTCGGGGATGATGATGCTTACAAAACACCTGTTTATTTTGTGTTTGAATTATACCGGCATTATATGATAGGGAAAAAGATAGATATGGAAATTAATGGTTCCGGATTGTCTTTACCTTTAAGTAAATTGAAAGTTGAGGGTGATATTAATCGCGATGTAAATGAGGAAATGCAGGAATTAAAGTTTATTGATGGAGCAGCAGTTTTAACAAAAGAAGGAAATATAAATATAACTCTGATAAACCGTTCACATGAAAAAGGACAGAAGGTAAAAGTAAATGTACCTGACGGATATTTTGTGAAGAATGTTTGGACTCTTGAAGCAGATGATATCAATGTAGCAAATGTGAGTAATGATAGAAACCGGATTGTCCCTAAAAAGACGGAGATTAATTCTAAAAAGAGCCAGATGGATCTGACTCTTTCTCCGTGTGGTTTTTCTATGATACAGTACTCAAAAGTAAAATGAGAAATAAGTCCATCGACTATAAGCCGATGGACTTATTTTATAACATCCCCAACCCTTCAAACATCCCTCTGTAAACCGCCGCTTTCTCATCCAGCGGTTTGGGATAGGCGCGGGAGGAGGAGGGCATACGGTATAATCTGAATGTCCGGTCTAATAGAGTGAAGGTTGAATATGAACCGACTTTGGGTTCCTCGGTAGGAGGGAGGACAGACAGAAGTGTGTCCATCGCCTTCTGGCCGGTTACGACAATCGCTTTACAATCCGGTATCTGCGACAGAACTTCTTCGGTATTGATCGGTTTGATTACTTGCAGAAAATTATCGGAAGCATTATTCTTCAGACGGATGATCTCGACAGCCGTATCTCCGATCCCGATCCCTTTCTCCCGGCAGAATGCTCTGGCTTTTTCTTCACTAAAAGCCTTTTTGGTTTCGAGAAAGTATTCTTTGTTATTATAGAACAACAATCCCAGGATACGCCACATATCGTTCTGGATATTCGGGTAATAGAAATTCATCGACCAGCGTTGCATAGGAGGGGGAAAACTACCCAACATAAGTAATTTAGTCTGTTCGGGGAGAAAGAATCCCAGCGGATGTAATTCTGATACCATTGGCTTTCTGTTATTTATCTTTTAATTGTCTGTTGTTTCTTACTATGCATTTCTTCGGCAAAAGCATCATATCCGATTGCTTGTATCCTTCTTATACATGCCGGACGATCCGAACGGAACAGGACGGCAAAGACTTTGCCTATGAAATTGTTGAACTTTTTGCATTCGTCGATAGAACTGATCGTGCAGTCTGCACAACTCTTATAATTATGTTCGATATTACACGACCGTATTTTACACCATTCCGCTTTTGTATTTGCTTTGCATCCCGGACATTGGCCTTTTACAAACTTACGGCAGGCTCCGCAATAGAGTCCGCAGGCAGCAACATGCTCCGCACTTGGTTGATATGTCAGATTCTCCATTCGAAAAGTGAATTAATAAGATGATTATTTGTCTTTTACCGATTCTTCCCATTCACTGACCTTAAAACCAACCAGCACCTGATCTTCACTGATCAATAAAGGACGTTTGATCAGTTTACCGTCGGAAGCCAGTAACTCGATCTGTTCCTTATCACTCATTGAAGGAAGCTTGTCTTTAAGTTGCATTGCTTTATAAACCAGACCGCTTGTATTAAAGAAGCTCTTCAGAGGAAGTTTGCTTCGTCCGATCCATTCAGCCAGTTCTTCCGCCGAGGGATTCTGGTCTATTATATGACGGTCGTCATAAGCCACCTTGTGCTCATCCAGCCACTTTTTGGCATTCCGGCAAGTGCTGCATTTCGGATATTCTAGAAAAAGATACTTCATGTCGGCAGTGTTTTATTTATCTTTCTTGCGTTGGTTCTTTGCATCTTCCTTGGCAAGAAGGACTACATTATAAACAAAATCAGTCATCCATTCTTCCGAGTAACCGAGTGTTTCTTTATATTTACGGATGCTCCATGCTGTTTTTTGTACGCTTACCTCTTTCCACTCTGAACGTGTTACGATCTCATGGATTGTTTTTGCGGTCTGATTGTATAACAACTTTTTTACCAGCATGGAGAAGCGGAACTTCCACTGCATCAGATTATCCAGCAAAGAGAACAGGTCGTTGCAGAAGCCCTGGAACAGGAAGAAGTACGATTTGATATCGTTCTGCGATTTGCAGTTCTTTTTCACTGACGCTTCAATCTCTTTAAAGAAGCTTTCTTTCATGCCATAGTCTTGCATCAATATCTTGCGGACACGTGATTTCTCGGCAATACCCGGTTTGTTATTTTGTGTAGGGATCTTCAACATCCGTTTGAAAAGCGCCATGTCCGACAGCATATTGATGTTGGTTATACCTAGTTGTACAGCCATGACTGCCTGATAATAAACGCGGATCAGAGAAACGAATTCTTCAACGGAGCCTTTTGACGATGCTTCTGTTTCTTCTTTCTCTTTCTTGAAAAGTTTAGAAATTATGTTCATGTGTATTTGTTATAAAATAATTACGGGGACAAATATAGTAAAACTTGTCCCCGTTTCAGTCATTCTATTCAATTCTCTCTACTGTTATTTCGGGAAATTCTTCCATAAACAGGAGTAATTTGTTGTCATCCGTACTTTTCTTTGCCTTTATAACTATTGTAACAACGTAAGTGTCGGCGTTCGAATGGCTGACTTTTTCCATTTGATAGGAGACGAGCATATAGCCTCTATCGTTCAGTTCCCGGGTAACCTTTTGTATAATGTCTTTTTCATCGGTCGAAAATACGATCATTGAACTTTTCATTCCAAGGCTTTTAAAGATAAAGCTCAATAATTCCAGACCGATCAGAGTCAGTATTGTTGCCGCCACTCCGATACCATACATCCCTGCTCCGATAGCCAAACCGATTCCGGCAGTAGCCCAAATCCCGGCAGCCGTTGTCAGTCCTCGTACAAACTGTTTTTGTATGATGATGGTTCCTGCACCGATGAAGCCGATGCCACTTACTACCTGTGCGGCAACGCGGCTCGGGTCGAGTGAGACACTGTTTTCCAGGATAACCTGCTGGAAGCCATACTGCGACACGATCATGATGAGCGCACTACCCAGTGAAACCAGGAAATGCGTGCGGTAACCGGCTTCTTTAGCCCTGTATTCCCGGTCAAGTCCGACTACGGCCCCCAGGACACCTGCAATAAACAGTCTAAGTATGAAATCCCATAGCATAATTGTATCCTCCTTTTGATTATAATCCCAGTACTACATTCTGGATAATATAGACTCCGGCCCCTGCCAGATATCCAAGGAGTGCAAGTAACGAAATATTTTTGAGATACCAAATGAAATTGATGCGTTCCAGTCCCATCACGACAACTCCGGCAGCAGATCCGATGATCAGCATACTGCCGCCTACTCCGGCACAGTAAGCCAGGAATTGCCAGAAAACGCCATCCTGTACGAAATGGGACATATAAACGGGGTCGGCAGCTGTTGCAATCATAGCTTCTGTTGCCACCGGATACATACCGATAGCTCCGGCTACCAGAGGTACGTTATCGACGATGGATGATAAAGTACCGATAATCATGTTTACAGCATATACGTTACCGACAGTGTCATCCAGCCAGAGGGCAAAACTTGTTAAAACACCGCTGCAACGCAAAGCATCGACTGCCAGTAATATCCCGAGGAAAAATAATAATGTAGCCCCGTCTATCCGGCGGACTATCTTTGATAAACGGAGTTTTATATCTTCGTTCACGATATTCCGCTTATACATTAATTCTGTATATACCCACAAAATACCGACTCCCATTAAGATACCCATAAACGGAGGCAGGTGAGTGATTGTTTTAAATATAGGTACAAACACAAGACAGAATACGCCAAGGATTAAGATGGATAGCTTTTCTTTATTCTTTAATTCTTTGAGTAGTTCATCATTATCATTGTAAGTAAATGCATCGGGAGGGGTTACCTTTCCATGTAGAAAACGCATCATAATCAATACCGGAACAGCTGCTGATACCAAGCTCGGTAGGATCAGATGAGGTATAGTCGAAGAAGTGGATATATTTCCTCTTACCCATAGCATGATAGTAGTAACGTCACCGATAGGAGACCAGGCACCACCGCTATTGGCTGCAATAATGATAACACTGCCAAATACCCAACGTTCTTTGTAATTACCTAATAATTTCCGCATAAGCATAACCATAACGATTGAAGTCGTCAGGTTATCGAGTATGGCTGACATGAAGAATGTGATACAGGCTACTAACAATAATAGCTTTTTCTTTTGGTTGGTTTTGATGCGATTGGTAATGAACATGAACCCTCCGTGTGCATCGATCAGTTCAACGGTGATCATTGCTCCGATCAGGAAGATCAAAGTCTCTGCAATTTCTCCGATACTGTCCAGTACCTGATGTTCGACTACAAAACGGGTACATTGTTCCACGAAAGGCAACGCGGCTATAGCCGGATGCGAGTCCAGAAATTCTTTAAAAGCTTCGGCAGAAGCAGATGGGATAAGATCAGGAGCCGCGAATGTGTATAACACCCAAAGTATTGTCCCGGTGAGTAGGGCTGTTCCGGCTTTGTTTACTTTCAGCGGATGCTCTAAAGCAATACATAGATATCCGACTAAAAAAACAAAAATCATCACTGTCAACATGGTAATTCTTCTTTTTCTTTTTAATATTAGTTAATACTCGCAAAAGTAGGAATAATATAGGATTAACACACATTTTAAATGAAATGTTTTCATCAATCAAGACTATTCGTCGATAGATGCGAACAAATAAGTTTCAGGGGGTGGGTGTTTTATGTATAATGTGGCTATTGTATCATATAATATAATACAAAATTCTCTTTTGAGGGATAAAAATAAAGGTATTACCTTTTTCAGGTAATACCTTGAATAGAGTGAGCGGTAAGCGAGACTCGAACTCGTGACCCTTAGCTTGGGAAGCTAATGCTCTCCACGACAGCCAAAAGCTTCGCTTTCGTCTGCTGCCAACTGAGCTACAACCGCTTACGTTATCTTTGAAAGAAACTTTTCTTCTTGTTTTATTTTCTGGTTTACATGTTGGTTTACATGCTTCTGTAAGTCAAGATTGATTAATAAATTAGTTAATTGTCTATATTATAATATTATACCATTTAAAGAAGAAAAGTAAGACACGAATTTAAATAAGTTGTATGGCTATATTCAAATCCGTGTCTTTCTGGGTTATTCTTGATATACAATATTGACTGTAAATGACTCATCACTATCTTCGTCATATAGACCATTCTCATCAAAATCTTTACTTACAATTTTTACTGGATAATCATCTTTATCAAATTCATATTCAAAGTGGCAACTTCCTACTTTTTTCTCTAAATACTTAGATGCCTTTCCATACCATCCACTATAATAACCAAAGAAAATTCCAAACGTATAATAATCAGCTTCTATATCCATATCTATGAAGCGATAATCTTCTGTTAGAAGAAGTGGTGATATTCCTAGCTTATTTTCATATTTTGTATATGAAATGTAATTAGTACTGCTATAACCATCTGAATAATTGTAGATGAAACTAATTAAATCATTATTTGCATAAACATACTTGACGTTATCTCCGTCAAAATTAGAACTATCTAAATATCCATTTTTATAACTAAAAGAACCTTCATCTACTTGATCCTGTTCATTAGTCGTTATGTCCTTATAAAAATATGCAACTTCAGAAATCAATCCCTGATTATTCATTGTATTTTGTACATTATAAGAACAAGAATGTCCTCCATAATCACAATTCCAATCTGTTGGATTTGAATGTTTACAATTGTTTTTAGTAATACTTACTATCTGATTATTATCATAACTGATAGAAGTAATGAAATTATCACTGTAACTATCACTGATATAGGTTTCAATCTTGTTAATTCTACCTTTATCATCATAAGATAATGTTTGCTCTGTTAGATAATCATCGCCAGGATAGTAAACAGTCATTGACTTAATTCGTTTCATTTGAATGTCTGGTTCATTTGGATTTTCTGGTTGCTCTGGATTAATCGGATCGTCAATCACAGGGTCATCACTTCCACAACTACTCATAGTGCATAGAATGCACATAAACAATAATATTTTCTTCATTTTAGTATTGTATTAGAAATAAATAAAATAATGATCGTATTCTAAAGGATCTTTCTCAATCTTTTTGTAAGACATACCATAGAATTGACCTAATTTCTCCATCATTTCAAACATTTTTGTTGTAGGTTTGACTATACGAACTGCAATAAGTTTGTAATCAGTTTCTTTATCCAAGTAGAAATGTAAGTCTTTATGTCCTAATTGTGTGTTTTGAAAATAAAAGATTTTCATATATGAACAAGTAAATGGCAATGTACTACAATCTGTTACATTACTTTCCATTGGCATATATGGAATTTTGAATCGGTTACAGATACTTACGATCTGACTAAGTAAAGCATTTGTTTGTGCATTCATAACATATAATTTTACCTTCCCTGTTCCCTCTGGAAAGATTAAAAAATAAAAGGTGTGGGAACTGTATTTGCTTTATCCTATTGACTGGCTTCTCGCATTGCCTGTAGTATGGATAAAGCAACAGCAACCCACACCAGTTTCGTATATAAGTTACCCTCACAGGTAAGTTTAATACAAATGATGCGGGTGCTATTGCTATCATCTTCATACTACTTTCAAATTTTGCGAGAATTTGTCAATAGAAGATAATTTCAATAACACCTTTCGTTAAACGTATGTCCTCTCATACCTTCCTATCGCTTTAGGCGCATGAGATTGCCACAAATGTACGAAAAGCATTTTGCTTTTTAATGGTTGAGAGAGAAATATTTTCCATTTAAAAGGATAGACTATCATAAGCCTGCAATATTTCTTCCTGTCTCAATCCTAAATACCGCTTTGTGATCGCTACACTGGAATGATTAAACAATTCCATCAACTTAACTAAAGCCAACTCTGCATTTTCTGAATTTTGATTGTGCACCTGCCTGCCAAATGTTTTTCGCAAACTGTGACAACTGAAATTCTGAACCTTTAACTTGTATCTGGCTTTGATCTCTTTCAACAGTACATTTATCCGCTGTATAGAGAATGTTGTGCCTTTCTGGCTTACCAAAATTGGAGACTTGACACTGACAGGTTTTATTTGTTCGTAACATTCTGCAATATGTCTCTTAAGTTGAGGATTAATACGGATCGTTCTCGTCTTTCCTGTTTTCTTTTCCAGTACGGTAAATTCATCCATGTAAAGAATAGTCTCCCAGTGTAACGATAAAATATCAGAAATCCTCAAACCCCAGAAACAACCAACAGCAATAAGTAATGACATCTTATAATCTCCGTCTTTACTCAATCGTCTAACCAGATTCGTCATTTCATCCCATTGCATATAATCCGCAGTTGTAGAACTATATTTCAAACTCATAATATTCAGTTTTAATTGATTATCAATAAAAGTGATTGTTTTTGCGTCTTTGTTTTTCTCTTTAAATGGTAACTGATTGAAAATCAAAAGAACATTCACTTCTATAATAAGTGAACATTCTTTTTGATCTTAATCGTGTCTAAATCTTTTCATGGATTCATAAATTACCAATAGAATCAGGAACACTGGAACTAAAGGAGTAAAAACAACGGCAGCTAAGTATATACCTAATGCCATCAGAATAAGATACACCATTGACATATACCCTCCCTTCTAAATAATGTGTCCTTCATCTGCATAACTGTAATATGATTCATCTGTTATGATAAGATGGTCATGTAGATGAATATCCAGAAGTTTTGTGACTTCTTTCACTCTTTGCGTCAATTGGTCATCTGCTAGACTTGGTTTTAAATGACCAGACGGATGATTATGAGCAAGTATAATACCAAAAGCGTTTCCTAATATTGCAGCTTGCATAATAAGATGTAAGTCAGCAGATGTTTCATTTGTTCCACCTTCTGAAATAGAACAAATACCTAAGACCTTGTTCGCTCTGTTCAATAAAAGCATTTTTAAACTCTCTCTGTACTGTATTGTTTCTGTATCGAATACTGATAATAGTAGTTTATATGCTTTTTCAGATGATTGTACTTGTTCCCTTTCAGAGACTTTAATCTTTGATTTGTAAGTAAGTTTCACCTCACAGACTTTTAATTTTTCTTCCATTGTAGTATAATTTTTGAATTTGTATTTGCGTGAAAGTGTGTTTCTTCAATTTTATATAGCCTGTATACCAAGTATCAAACCATGTAAATGAAGAAAGCCTGATAAATAGCTAACTGTATCAAAATGAATTAGGTTAAAGATCTCTTTCTTCTAAAAGATAATATCAATACCAATAAACACTGGTGATACCTGAGAGATAGAAACCGTTTTTGTGTGCTACACTGTGCGAAACAATTTCATTTTTCTAATGATGGGTTACGGGGGATTTAGTTGATACAGCACTCTAGCGCGTATAACATATATGAGTTAAGGGTTGAGGCTAATTTTAAAGCTGTAAGTATCTTTTACATTCATAATCCAGATTGAAGAGGATTTATTTTCTTTTGGCTTCTGGAATAGGTAACTTTGTGTATGTTTAAATGAAATATATTCCGAATTGATTCGGCTTATTCATAATTGTGTGTAATGGATGCTTTGAGAAATCAGGGTATCCATTTTGTTTTTATATAAGGGATCAGACCATATAAAGAGAACACGCCGGATCAAGTTGGCTATTTCTTCTTTAAATGGTATCGTTGAATAATTGTAAATATCATTATTGGTAAATGAGACTATCTTTAACGCAATTTATTCAATGGTGGTATTTTTTCTATTGTTTTTGTTCTATTATAGGCAACATCCAATTTTGTACCACCTCTGGACGGAATTGTTTTAGAGTATATCTGGGTGGTTGTGTTGAGTTTGTCGGTGTTGCATTATAATATTTTTCAATTGTATTTAGCTTTACAGATATTCCAATATCAAACTTGTTGTAGATAACTTGAAGTTTATCCCGTATAATGCCCTTTGATATTGAAATATTAAGAATTGGATCAAATTCAGTTCGTATAGTACTAACTACAGGGAGACTGAAACAATAGCTTTCATCATATTGCTTAATAGCTTTTGCAATACTACTTTTTGTATAGCCGATTTCATCAAGTCTCTGTTTTCCTAATTTACGATAAGCGCGTATCATTAATTCTGCATCTTCTTGTTCATTGATTAATTCCATAATAGAAGTATCGTCTAATGTGGGGTTTTCTTGTTTTGCCTTATCTAAATCATTTAATAGCGATACAATCATACGACGCTTATCAATCTCTTTCTTAGATTGTCTAAGAAATAATAGGTCTTTCTGATTAAATGCTTCTATTCTTGATATATAATTGACATTAAATAATTGTGCGTCATTATATGCTTGTATCAGTAATTCCACAGATTGATAATATCTTTTTACTCTTTCTTCATTATAAAAGTTATCCACAGAGAAATAATTGACATTCCCTTCTTCATCTAATAACTCTGCATATTTGACTGCGTTTTTATCTCTCGAAATAGCTTGCTTTACAAATTTATTTATAGCTTGCTCTTCTCTCTGTTTTAAAGAATTGTAAGTTTCTTCATGTTGCTCTAAGACAGTTTTTATAGTTTCTTCATCCATTGGTTCTATATTTTCATCTACAGTAGTGATATGTGTGAATGAATTAAATCTGTACCCATCTTCAAAGATATTCCGAAAACGTCCCTGTATTTGGATTGCTTCTGTTAATGGATCAATCATTGTGTAATTAGCTTCATCCAAGTTTGTTAGTAATAAGATATCCGGTTTTACGGGTAAGAGTATATCAACTGCTGAATAAAAGCGACAGGTGAAAAAATTATATTTGGCAAACGGATAACTCATATTCTCATTTACATTAGAAAAACCGCAATCATTAAGTTTCGCTACACTCTTTTGAGAACAAAAGACCTTTGTTTCTCCATCAATTCCTAATGTATTGATAATACGATTGATCCCTGTAGTTGAGTTAAGAAATATACATACACATTCACTATTGTGGTATTGTTCAAACTGTTCACGAACAATCTTATCATAGTTGTTTGTAATAATCAAATTTAAATCAACTTTGTAATCAAAATCAGGAATAAACTTCACTAAACGAAAGTTTTGGAATTCTAACTCTGGATGCCGCATTGCGAGGGGTGTTGCGGAAACCATAGCTTTATTTTTAAATCGGAAAAAGTCATTTACAGGTTGTGTTATTCGCTTTCTATAATCTACATCTTGAATAAATTTCTCACATTCATCCATTAAGCAGAAGTAATCCTCATATATGTTCACACCAACTTTATTAGCAGCCTTTTTGATTTTAGAAAATCCCTCTGGAGTACAAAGTAGTTTTTTCTCTTTATATGGTTTTTGCAAATATTTCTCAATGTCTCTTGATTTACAATTCTCCCATACAGCAAGCCATTTCAAATTATCTTTTGCTTTATCAAGTATAACAGGAACATTAGGTTCTATTATGATAGAATTACGGTTTGAATGTAGTTCTGTGTATGTAGCCCCTAAACCTGGCAAGGTCTTATCAAGAATAACATTAGAAGGAATATTTTTATATCTTTCTCTTTTCAAAGCGTCTATAAGCCATTCTTCTGCACATATTTTTATATTCACTGTTTGCATAACAAAATAAACCTGTGTTAAATGTTTCTTTTTATTTGAAATCTTAGGGGGTGGTTTTTTATATAAAAATTTCTCATTTATATACCCACTCTCTAAATTTATCCCAAAAGTATAATTTTTAAACTGAAAGCATGTTTTACACTCTAATTTTCTTAGATCGTATTCCAACGTGTACCAAGAAAAAAGAATAGAAGTATCTTCCGCTATTACTCTGGATTTTAAAAGCTGGAGGTTTCACCCTTACTTGGGTAAGCCTCCAAACCATTGAATAAATAAAGCTCAACAAGCGCTTCGCCTTACATTTAAGCAACTTCTTTTAAAAGTTGAATAAATGCGTTCCCTTCTTTCACTGCCTTGATTCTTCCCAAGCTATCATCTAATCTTCCGATCTCTTTCAATGCTCCGAAAGCAGTGTCATCATTTGTGGCGGCTGCGAATGAGTTGAAACCTTCAATATAATAGCGTTTTGTAATTTGTGAAACTTCCATTCCTGCTGCTTTGCAAAGGGTGATGAATTTATCTCCACGTTCCTTTTTAAATTCCGCACCTTTAGGGAATAAAGCGTTTTCTCCTTTTAATACTTTGTTTAATATTGTCATTGAAAGTTTTTTGCCTAAGTAAATCAATGCTGCCGTTGAAGGATTGAAGCCTTCGCCTATCTTTTCCGAAATAGTAACAAAGGCTTGATCCTCTGTTGTCATACCAGCAACTGCAAATTTATCTTTACTATCCCAACTTTTAGCGGCTTCGTTGATGTCCACTAAATACTCACCTATATTTTCCTTATTGCGGATATGGACATTAGGAATTTTGATTTCTTCACCGATTGCAGCAAGTTTTGCAAACGCAGTACCTCTATGTTGTCCATCCAAAATAACGTAATACTCTGCTGCTTCTGTCTCGTTGATTACTTTTCCATTTACGTCAACAACCATGTAGTTGTTCTCAAGAACTTTATCAGCTTCTGCAACAATGATGGGATATGCTTCTTCATACTTTCCTTGTGCAATGATATAAATGTATTTATCAACTCGCTTTGTATCAACAGGTCTGTTATGTTTTACAAAAGCGATTTTTTTAGATTCTTCTGTAATCTCTTTTGTCTCGCTATTTACCACTTTAAAAGTAACATAATCAGCTGTTGCCGTTGACCTGATAGCCTTTTCTGGAGTTGTATTTTGAGCTACTTCAAGTTCGACTTCTACACTTTCAACAGCTTTTTTCTGTGCTTCGATAACCGAAGAATCTGCACCTCTTTTTACTAATTGGTTTAATACGCTTTCTTCTTTTCTTACTACTGCTTTCAATTCGTTTACTGATTTCATAATTTTAATCTTTTAAATTGTTATTACTGTTTGTAACTGTAAACTTGAGGCCTCTCATTCTTGATTACACTGCAAATATAAAATCCTGGCGAGACCTGTGGTATAAACAATAAACGCAACTTGATGGGGTATTCTTTATGTGGTTGTGGTTTAATCCTTTAAATGGTTTTGCGTATTAGAAAATTACCAATAGTAACTTTCTGTTGGATTATTAGGTGAGCGTTTAAGTGTGAAGTTAAGCAGATAGTCCCATTTTGGAGTAAAGTTTTGTTTCTTCATTATAGATATAATGGAACGTATGTAGTTCATATCATTTTTCTTGTCATCATTTTTGAAAAAGTCCAATATATCAAGGTATTCAAGAATGAACTCACATTGCTGATTTGTGATTGTACCTGCTTTGGTTGAGGCTATACTGGAATGTTGCAGTATATTGAATGTGCCCATCGTCATAATGTTGAAAGCAGGATCATCAAACTTTCTACCAGACTTTTTACCATAGGTGAATTTAAGTTCATTTTGTGCTTCTTCCAGATCATTTACTCCTAGGTATATATCTAGATAGTCCTCTAGCAGGATTGTGAACCATGCTTCCGAATTGGGTATTGTAACAGAGCCATTGGGACTTTTGATTTGCAGATTGGTTAATTTACTTGTTTTTAGAAATTCATACAATTGTAGCATTTCAGGACGCACGTATTTGGCATAGGCTAACGAACCATAGCTGTTTTCAATATCGTCAGAATGTACGAAACGATTATGTTTATATTTATCATAAATAGCAGCCATCCATAAAAGTACATACATTACATCATCGTTAATGTCCTGCATTAAACCGAAATTATCAGCAAGTGTTAGTATATTGTCTACTAGCTTATCATTGGAAACGGATATGTATAATGTAGAATTGGAATCAAATATGACAGCTTGATGGTTTATAAATTCATCTTTCTCTTTGGGAGTATATCGTTCAACATCAAATGCTGTCGCTCCAATAGGTTCATGCATCAGGGAGCTTTCTATTTTATATGGTGATAAGTCTTTACCATCTGTGAAATCATCCAGTTTATATTTATGTGCTTGATGTAATGCATCTACTTCATGGCGCAACATATATCGGTTGAAACCATAGTATTTTATCATTAACGGTTCAACTCGTCTAAAGTCTGGTAGAATTATTGGAATGAGTGTTGTATTAGTAGCCATTGTTATTCAGTTTATGTATGTAAAAGTAAAAAATAATCTCACTTGCATTGCTGCAAATGAGATTATTTTTATTTAAAGTAGGTTCTTCATGGCATCATCCATCTGATCATTATCAAAGTCATCTAAGTAAATTTGAGTAGTGGCTAAGTCTGAGTGTCCTAATGCCTCACTTATTAAGGCTATGTTTACTCCTGACTTTTTTAAGACACTGGCAAATGAATGTCTGGCCACATAGGTTGTCAAATTTGTTTCAAGTCCAGCAATCTTACCTATTTTCTTCAAACATTTGTCCATCTTTCCTAGAACCTTATGTATTCTGTTTTCCTTTTGAGTCGCTGTTTTATGAACGTTTTTATCCAATATGGGAAAAAGGTAATTATCTCCACGTGAATATAGTTGGATAATTTCAGCTGCTTCTGTTTTAAGTTGGATATTGATTCGCTTTCCTGTTTTTTGCCTGATATAGTCTAACCTTTCGTTTATAATGTTTGATGGTTGTAAATTGGCAATATCAGTAAAATTTATTCCACCACATAAGTAACTAAATGTAAAAATATCCCTGCTGAATTTTATATATTCTCGCTCTTTGGATAAATCTAGCTCCATTATTTTAAGAATATCCGCTTTCGATATTGCTCTTTTCTTCGTTGAAACATCGAATTTGCTAGTTTTGAACTCATTAAATGGATAATAATTCTTGTTGACGCATTTGGCTTCGATAGCTTTATTGTAGGTGCTTCTTAAAGTTCTAAACATTAGACTAATAGTTGTCTCTTTATTCTTTTTAGAACGCAACCATTTTTCATATTGCTTGAGCCAATTGATATCTATATCGCTGAATAGAATATTAAGCTTCCCTTTTGTAAATGCTATTAAAGAGTTGTAAGAACTTTTGTATACGTGCCTGTTCCCTCTTTTGTCTATACTTTCATAATAGGAAATAAGTTCTTCATAAAATTCTTTTACGGTCTGGACTTTAAAGGATTGTTTATTAAGAAGTGTCTCAGGTGTATAATCTTTCTGTTCAGAATTTAGTTCAATGATTTGTTTCTGAACTTCTGTTTGCTTCTCTAATATGATCTTCTGTATATGTTCATAATTGGGACAAGCAGGTTTAAGTTTGTTTTTTGAGAAATCCCAATACTTGGGGTTGACTGATAGACCCAAGCTCTTGTATTTCCGCTTTCCGTCTTTGTTTATTTGCAACATCAATGGATTTTCACCATTAGATAATGTTTTAGATGTGTAGCAAACTACTGAAATTGAGGCATTCATGATGTAATTTCTGGTTTACATCTTGGTTTACATGACATGCTTAAAACCCTGTTAAAACCATAGTAAAAAAAAAAAATCAGGCAATCATCTTAAAGATAACTGTCTGATTTTCAGGAGCGGTAAATGGGACTCGAACCCACGACCCTTAGCTTGGGAAGCTAATGCTCTACCAACTGAGCTACTACCGCGTTGGATGATGCAAAAGTATGTAAATCTTTTCTTTTTTAGTACCTTTGGCGCAAAAATATTTTATCAAATATGAAGAAAGAAAAGCTTACGCTGATTAAAGTCGGTGGAAAGATCGTGGAAGAAGAAGAAACTTTGCAAAGTTTGCTTCGTGATTTCTCTCAGATAGAAGGATTTAAAGCGCTGGTACACGGTGGCGGACGTTCGGCAACTAAATTGGCAAGCCAGTTGGGTATCGAAAGTAAAATGGTTAACGGACGCAGGGTGACAGATGCTGAAACACTGAAAGTGGTCACTATGGTGTATGGCGGCCTGGTTAATAAAAATATTGTAGCTGGTTTACAGGCTTTAAATGTGAACGCTTTAGGATTGACAGGCGCCGATATGAACCTGATGCGTTCCGATAAACGACCGGTAGCGGAAGTGGATTATGGTTTTGTCGGAGATGTAAAAGAGGTGAATGCCGATTTACTCGCATCCCTTATCCATCAGGGTATTGTTCCGGTATTGGCTCCGCTTACGCATGATAAACAGGGGCATATGTTGAATACCAATGCAGATACGATTGCTGGAGAGGCGGCTAAAGCATTGGCTAAGCATTTCGATGTGACACTGGTCTTTTGTTTTGAGAAGAAAGGGGTATTGAGAGACGAAAACGACGATGAAAGCGTTATACCGGAGATAGATCGTATTGCTTTCAAACAATTGGTGGAGCAAGGTATTATACAAGGCGGAATGATTCCGAAACTCGAAAATTCGTTCCAGGCTATCGATGCGGGAGTGAAAGAAGTTATTATCACGCAAGCTTCAGAAATTCATTTAGGTAGAGGCACAAAAGTTTCTTAAATATAAAAAGAGGAAAGTCCTGAAGGCTTTCCTCTTTCTTTTTATTATAAGCTTCTTACTTTTACATTGCGGAACCAGATCAGTGAATCGCCATGCTTTCCCTGTAGTCCGATATAACCTTTAGTCGGTAATTCAGCAAAAGGTTTGGGTAACCAGCTGGGGATTTCGCTGCCATCCGGGTTTACTGTGCCCGAAGTCCATTTACTCATATCCATTTCAGTCACTTTTTTACCATTGAGAATAACTGTGATATGTTGTCCGGCACATCTGATACGCATATGGTTCCATTCTCCGGGTTTCTTTACCACTTTATCCTGTTTGGCACCCAGGTGACCATAGATAGCACCGCATTTTTCAAAAGGTTTGCCGTTTCCCCACTTTTCACAATGGTCGTCTGCTATCTGGATTTCCACCGAGTTAGGAATCCAGTCTTTTGTATCGGTACAATAAATAACAACGCCACTGTTTGTGCCTACGTCTGTTTTGAAATCCAGATCCAGTTCAAAGTTTTCATATTCGGTTTTAGTCCATATCGACTCGTCCTGCACAGCGGCAAGTACACCATCCGTCATGCTCCAGATTTCCGGGTTGTAGCTGGCATCGGATAAGTTTGTGCCGAAAAGCGGTTGCCATTTGTTCTTGTCGGCTGCAGAAACACTCAGGGTACTAATAATGCCCAGCAAAAGAATTGAGAAATAAAATAATCGTTTCATGTTATTGGATTTTAAGATAAAATAATTAAAGATCCAAAGATAGATATTCTGTTTTAAACTAGAGATAAAATCCGGATAAATTCAATAATGCTTTTTGATTGATAGTAAAATGATGTTATTTGTGTAAAAATCAATTGTTTTTATTGTTGTTTTGTTTTATTTTATTATTTTTGTCTCATGGGGCTGGTAGTCTGTTCTAACTGAATTAAATGTAAGCAGGATATAATACAATAATATATATTGGTTGAAAATTATTAAGTTGAGTAGGGAAATTACAGGCATTATAATAACTAATTTGTAAGAATTTTATAGACATACCACGCCTGTATATATAATAAGGGATTGCTCGGGATGAGTGATCCCTTCTTCTTTCTAGTGGATATGTTTAAGTTTTATAAAGAAACTGTTTACCTTTGGGCGTACAAATAAAAGAAGATGAAAGGGAATAATATAATAGTTGATTTGTGTAACGTCGTTACCCGCTTGCCGGAGCTTCGTTTTGCAGAACCGTTTAACTGGTCGGTCAAAGAAGGGGAACAATGGGCTGTAGTCGGCCCTAACGGTTCAGGGAAAACCTTGATTGCTGATATGATGCAACGTAAGTTTGCATTGAAAGAAGGTGAAATAACTTTCGGGTATGATGATAAAGTCAGTAACCTGGTGAAAAGTATCGCGTTTAAAGATATTTATTCGTTGGCGGATTGCCGGAATACATATTATCAGCAACGTTGGCATTCAACGGAAACGGATGAGGTTCCGACCATTGAAGAAATACTGAAAGAGTATGCCGGAACGGAGAACCTGAGCCAGATACTTTCTTTTTTCGGAATAGAAGATTTACTTCCTAAACGGTTGATATTTTTATCCAGCGGTGAACTTCGTAAGTTTCTGATCGTACGTTCGTTGTTGACCCGGCCGCGGATATTGATACTGGATAATCCGTTTATCGGTCTGGATGCCTCTTCAAGAGATGTCCTGATAGATTTGTTGCAGCAAATGACGAAACTGGAAAATGTACAGGTCATTTTACTCCTGTCTAATCCGGATGATATACCGGAAATGATTACGCATGTTTTACCTGTACATGACCGGATCTGTTTTCCTCCGGAAACGCGTGCGGACTTTATTGCACATACAGGTTTGCTTACCCGGCTTTTCCCGGATCACTCATCCGATATCCCGTTACCTGCATCGGAAAAGGTATCCTCAACCCATGACGTTACGTTCCGGATGGAGCATGTTTCTATAAAATATGGAAAGCGGACTATTCTGAAAGAGCTCGACTGGGAAGTGAAGAATGGAGAGAAATGGGCTTTGTTTGGGCCGAATGGGGCGGGAAAATCAACTTTATTAAGTTTAATTTATGCCGATAATCCTCAATCTTATGCAAATACATTATATTTGTTTGACCGGAAACGGGGATCAGGGGAGAGTATCTGGGATATAAAGAAACGGATAGGCTATGTTTCTCCGGAGATGCATTTGTTCTATATGGAGAATGTTCCGACATTGAACATTGTAGGTTCAGGTTTCTTTGACTCGATCGGATTATATCGTAAATGTACTGCCGAACAACAGGCGATAGCATTGGACTGGATGCGTGTGTTTGGGATCGAGACATTAAAAGACCGTTCTTTCCTCACATTGTCATCGGGTGAACAGCGATTGGCGTTGTTGGCTCGTGCTTTTGTAAAAGATCCTGATCTGATCATATTGGATGAACCTTTACACGGGCTTGATATCAGTAATAAGAAGAGAGCTGCGCGGATAATAGAACAGTTCTGTTCACGGCCGGGTAAAACGTTGATCTATGTCACCCACTATCCGCATGAGCTTCCGCAGTGTGTGGATAGACGTTTTGAATTGGTAAAACATGCTTAAAACCACAATGCCATGAAATTGAAAGTCGCAGCTTTTTGGCTGGTCATATTTGCTGCTTTGTTCGTCTTTCTGCAGGAGTATAGTAAATATCATTTTTACTTTATCGAGCAGATCCAGTTGTTTCAGTTTACCTGGGAATATATTTCAGAGAAACTGATCATTCCCGGTGGATTTGCGTTAGCTCTGTCTGAGTTTTTGGTTCAGTTTTTTATCCTGCCATATGCAGGAGCAGCCATTACAGCAGGGTTATTAGTTATTGCCGGGCTTGAAATAAGGGGAATTGTACGACGGATCGTACCGGATACGAATATGTTTCTGCTTTATCTTATTCCGGTCGCTCTGATCATGTTTATCCATTTTGATTTTAATTATCTTGTTTTCGGAACGGTGGCGCTGGATATAATGCTTTTAGCATTGTATTTATGTGTACGTATGTCGAATGACAAATGGAGGATAGGAGCAGAGATATTGTTAACGCCTATCCTTTTTGGATTAATAGGAGCAGCGGCCTTTTTATTTTCCATATTAGTTGTCGTTTATGAGTTGTTTAATAAAACTCCGAGATGGTATTGGAGCTTGTTATCCTGTGCTTTGGCTGTTTTGTGTGGTGTATGCAGTGTCTATTTAGCTGCTTTAGGCGAGTATCGTTTTGCTTTTCTGCCTGATGCTTATTACCATACCGCTTTGCATCCGAAGCCCGTTATCTATTATTCGTGGATATCGCTTCCTGTTATTCTGGTTATTTCGTTTGGACTGAAACGCAGGCTGAAGCCGGTTGGCAAGAAACTTCTGATTGTTGGTGGAATAGCGCAAGTTGTAATGCTGTTTCTTTTATGTTGGTGGGGAGTTCCTCAATATGGCGATAAAAAATCAATCAAAGTAAAAGAACTGGACTACTATGCAAGGACGGAACAATGGGATAAAATCATTGAAGAAAGTAAGGGGAAGCTTACTAATTATCTGAACATGTGTTATTTGAATCTGGCTTTGGCACATAAGGGGGAGTTGGCTGACCGTGCATTCAGCTTTGATCAGAGAGGAGTACAGGGACTGATGGTTTCCTGGAATCAAACAGAACAGATTTCCATTCTGCTGAGTGAAATTACTTTTGTGATGGGTAATTCTGCATTGGCGCAGGAGATGGCTTTCGAGGCATTTGCCACTTCTGTAGGAGAGGGCAACCCCCGCATATTGAAAAGACTGGTGCAAACTAATCTTATTTATGGAGAATATCCGGTAGCAGAAAAATACATTAATGTGTTGGAAAAGACGAGTTGCTATAGTTCCTGGGCTAACGGGCAACGTAAGTTTTTATATAATGATGCCGAGGTTGAAAAAGATCCGATTCTGGGAACAATGCGTAAATGTCTGTCAAAGGATAATTATTTGTCGGAACTGAACAATATGGAAAAGGATCTGCGGGTAATTGCTGAAACGAACCCCTCAAATAAGAATGCAATTGAATATTTGGGACTCTTTTTCTTGATGTCAAAGGATATGGCAGGCTTTAAGAGTATGGTGGAGCATTATTATGGTACGGATGTTTTACCCACATTGCCCAAATCGTTTCAAGAGGCAGTAATCACCTTGTCGGAGACCGAACCGGACTACTGGAAGCGTTTCGATATATCTCCTTCTGTCATGCAACGGTTTGCTGAATATAAAAAACAGGTTTTGGCAAATAGAAACAATACAAATGCCTTGCCCGGCTTGATGAGGAGAGCTTACGGAGATACTTACTGGTTTTATTTTATGTTTAAATGATCGGATGAAATATGAATAGAAATTATAAATATATGGTGTTGCTGGCTCTGTTTATGTCCTGTTCGGATTCAGTTCAGATTAACAATAAACTAAGTGAAAAGCCTGTAATTAATCCGGATTATACGGATGTGACTGTCCCGGCAAATATTGCTCCGCTGAACTTTTCATTGACGACCCCGTATGAAGATGCCCGTGCTGTTTTATCTTCAGCTGATCAGAAAATAGAAGTGAAAGCCAAAGGCGGTCAATTCGTAATTCCGGCTTCTAAATGGAAGAAATTGTTACAGGCGGCAAGCGGTAATACAGTGGATGTAACCGTACAAGCAAAAGATAAAGGCCAATGGGTAGAATATGCTCCATTCAAATTATATGTGGCAACAGAACCGGTTGACCCTTATATAGCTTATCGGTTGATAGCCCCCGGATATACCTTATGGAATAAGATGGGACTTTACCAACGTAATCTGGAAAACTATACGGAAACGGCTATTATTGAAAATAAAATGAGTGGCAGAAATTGTGTGAACTGTCATTCTTTCTGTATGCAGAATCCGGATAAGATGCTTTTCCATATGCGCGAAACATATCCCGGAACGATCCTGATCGACGGTGATAAGATGGAAAAGCTGAATACTAAAACGGAGCAGACGATTTCGTCTCTGGTATATCCTTCCTGGCATCCTTCCGGAAAATATGTCGCATTTTCAGTAAATAATACGAAGCAAGGATTCCATATGAATGACAGGAACCGGATCGAGGTGTTTGATGAAGCTTCGGATGTTGTTGTGTACGACGTGGAGAAGCATGAGATAGTTACTACCGGAAAACTGTTTTCGAAAGAAGCTTTTGAAACATTCCCTACATTCTCTCCGGATGGAAAGACTCTCTATTTCTGTACGGCTGGTGAGCGTCCTATCCCGAAAGAGTTCTCCGCGATCAAGTATAGTTTATGTTCTATCGCTTTCGATCCGGATACCCGGAGCTTTGGATCTGTAGTCGATACATTATATAATGCAAATACTGCAGGGCAGAGTGTTTCTTTCCCTCGTGTATCTCCTGATGGAAAGCATTTAATGTACACAGTCTCCGGATATGGAAATTTCTCAATCTGGCATAAAGATGCAGATCTGTATATGGCTGATCTTTCGACAGGAGAAAGTGTTCCTTTGGATATTTTGAATAGTGATGATGTGGAAAGTTATCACTCATGGAGCAGTAACAGCCGTTGGGTGATATTCAGTAGTCGCCGGATAGACGGATTATATACCCGTCCTTATATCGCTTATATCGGTGAAGACGGCAAAGCCTGTAAACCATTCTTATTGCCTCAGAAAGATACGGAGTTTTACGACCGTTTTATGATGTCATATAATATTCCTGAGTTTATTACCGGAAAGGTGAAAGTAGGAGGTCGGGTATTAGGCCTGAAGGCAAAAGAAGATAAAGGTATAGATGTGAAGTTTGCTAAATAAAAAATCCGATACCCGGATGTGAGTTTATCCGGGTATCGGATGTTAGCGTATCCGACCTCCGGATACGTGTTTATCCGGGAGTAGGATACGGGCTTATCCTGTTAACGGCTACCGCCAGCCCACCAAACTGGTTGATCATAGATATAGAAACCATCACCATACGCCTCTGCGACTTTCGGGTTGTTCAACACACTGTCATTTCCATATGGCAAACGTTTAGGTACACGATTCATACCGCCTTGCGTATTATACGGATTGGTAAAAGTAATATGGTGCTCACCCATTGCTTCGCAACGGCGGATGTCATTATATGTCTCTATCTGCTCATCCACGCATTGAGCCAGATATTTCTGCTCAAAGAGAAGTTTTAAAGTCGGTTTACCTAAAGATGCTGCGAAATCGGCCGCACCGCTAGCGTCTTCACCCATGATTGTCAAGATATCTGTCACAGCGGAAGTAACGGCAGCTTGGAAAGCATCTGTAGCATCCTGTCCTTGACGCAATTGCGTTTCAGCGAGAATAAAGTAAACTTCAGCCTGGCTTAATAGGTGGATAGGCTGTGAGCCCAAATCATACCAAGCCGGAAAACCTAGGCTACCATCCATGATTTTAGTCGCTTCTGCATCACCCGGCTCAACCAATGTTGCCTCACCATAGGCAGTATAAGCATCCAAACGAGGATCGTTAGTAGCTTTCATCATCTTCGCTACATTGGCAGAAGAAGCTATATAGCTTCGACTCCAAATGAAGGCGCTCCAGGGGTTGTCGGCAGTTACTCCATTGAACTCCTTGATTTTCATGCCTGAAAATCCAAGGCTGATCGCTTTTTGAGCAGCAGTTGCTGCAGAAGCTAATACGTTCTTGTCTACCGCAGTCTGATGAATCAGGTAACGTGCTTTCAAGCCATATGCTGTTGCCAACCATTGTTTCATGTCACCGTTGAACGCCAAGTCTAGGTCTTTCACATTGTTCAGTTTGTCGTTCATGGCAGTTTCTAAATTACCGATAGCCTTGTCCAATGTAGTCAATAAGTCTGCGTATATATCCTTTTGTGAATCCATTTTCGGTTGCAGACATTCCTGTCCTTTCAAAGCCTCACTGTAAGGAATATCACCGAATATATCGGTCAAGATACCGAATTCCATTACTTTCAATACCTGTGCAATCCCTAGCACGTCATAGTGTCCTTCGTTACCTGTCACGTTATTTTCAACCTTGTCGATCATCTGTTGGATATTCAGCAGGTTGCCATACGTACTAGACCATACATTATTAAAAGTAGCGGAACTTGCCCACTCGTTGGAATTACGTAACTCCGCTTTCATTAGCTGGTTATTTCCTACTCCGATATTTTGCTCGTTCAATGAGGATAGATAAAATGCCAAATCTCCGGATACCGTGCTAAAGCCGGTACTCATGATAGCCTCGCTCAATTGTAAGTAGGCTGGTACCACCTCTGGAGCTGGATGATAGGTGTCTTTGTTGATATCATCAAACGTATCCTCAGAACAAGCGCTAAATCCCATCATCGTCACTGCAAGTGCGATATATATGTTTTTTTTCTTCATAACTCTTTATTACTGATTAAATTTTTAATATTTAGAATGTAGCTGTCAATCCACCACCAAAGCTGGAAGTATTAGGTACAGAGAATCGCTCGAAGTAACCGCTCATGTTGTTGTTACCCTGTGAAGATTCCGGGTCAAAGTTAGGCAGTTCGGCCCATAACAAAATATTACGAGCGAAACCGTAAACAGATAAATCTACACCGCAGAACTTCGGTAGCTGATATGTCAAAGTCAAGTCACGCAATTTTAAGAACGAAGTGTTATAAATGCCAGACTCGGTGACATCATGATAAGACATCCAATAGTCTTGCTTGCTTACCTCTACCGTATTCTTCTCGCCGGTAGCCTCATCAATACCCTCGGCCACCATGTTTCCTTCATGGTAGGGCAAAGATTCCTTCGTTGCACCGAAATAGTTCATTGTCATGTTTGTTCCGTGATACATTTTACCTCCTTGCTGCCAGCTCCATGTTGTTGAGATAGATACTCGTTTGTAGCGTCCTCCCAAAGTGAAACCGGTCGTGAAGTCAGGAGAGCAGTTTCCTAGGTCTTGCATAGCACCACTTGCCTGAGGCAGACCGTTCAGTAATACTAGGTTGCCGGCCTCGTCACGCTTGAAGGCGTTACCATAGATATTTGGATAGTTACAACCTGCCTGCGCACGTATCTGTGGTTCAACAAAACCACCCAACATGATAGACTCAACGCCCGGAGCTAATTCGATAACCTTGTTGTTGATGCGAGTGAAGTTGATAGCCAGATTCAAGTCATAATCCTTAGCTTGCAAGATCGCGAAATTTAAGGACAACTCATGCGATTTGGTTTGCATTTTACCTGCATTGGTCAACATTTCGCTATAACCTGTAGTCGCATCAACCGGAACGGCGAAAATCTGATCTGTTACGTTTTGCAAGCTATAGGTGTACTCCGCTTTGATACGGCCACCGAAGAACTGTAAGTCGGTACCGATCTCCCAGTTAGCTGTGTTCTGTGGCTTCAAGTTCGCGTCGTAGAACTTAGACGATGGTGCATAAGCAGACACACCGCTAGGCAACGGATAAGCAATCGGTACATATTGGTAGAAACCACCGCCGTATCCCGGCTGCGTGTAATAAGTCTTATAATATTGTCCGGCTTGACCTACTTGTGCGAACGATCCGCGTAGCTTACCGTAATTTAGTATACTGTTGTTTTCCAAGAAAGGAAGCTTCGTGAACTCCCAACCCAATGACACAGACGGATAGAAGAAGCTACGGCTACCGCGCGGCATAGTAGATACATAGTCGTTACGGCCAGTAACAGTCAGATATAATTGGTCTCTCCAAGAAACAGAGGCACTACCGAAGAAACCTACCGTGCGCTCCTGGCGTCCGTACTCATATCCGGAAAGCGAAGTCGTATTAGAGATCGTGGGCAGACCGTAGAAATTTAAATTCTGACCGGTGTAACTCCATACACGGATATTTTCGTGATTTACCTCGTTGCCTAATACGACATTCACACCCCATTCGTCTTCATCACCAAATTTAGCGTCGAAGTTAGCCGTAAACAAGTTGTTGAATACGTTGTGCTGCGAACCATAGTTATCGACCTGTCCTTTCGTGTTGGCTGCAGAACCGATCTCGGCGATGTCGCGATAGTCTGAAGTCCAGATATCCAAACCGGCTTGCTCACGGAAGCGTAATGACATATTATCGTCCCAGCCCAACTCTGGCTCGTATTCTACGTAAGCATTACCGAAAGCACGGTTGGTGTGCTGGCGATATTCATCGTTCTCGGCCCACCAATAGGGGTTGTTAAAGTTTGTCGAGCGGAACAATATCTGTTTAGTCGGATCACCTGGAGCGTTGAAAGGAATGCCTTTTAAATCATATTCAGAAGGTGCGGAATAAACCACGTTCATAATACCAGAGTTTGCACCCGGAGCACTTGTAATCTTGCTTGAAGAATAATTAGCTGAGAAACCAGACTTCCATTCATTATTGATCTTCCAGTCAACCAAACCGCGGACTCCCCAACGATCCATGCCGGTAGAAGGGATAATACCCTTTTGGTGAGAGTTGTTGATACCAACGGAGTAGTTTAAGCCGTTTAACGCTTGTGAGATATTGAAGTTCGTATTCTCGGTGAAACCGGTTCCCAAGAAATCACCTACGTTATCGTATATCTGCGGTGTAGTCCAACCATCCAATCCGGCTGCTGCACGTTTCGGGTTGTAATACATACCTTGGTGCAAACCATCTGCTTGCGTATAAGCGTTGTCGGTGTTACCGCCATATTTAGCATCATTAGCCAAGTCGTTGATTTTCGGACCCCAACTCATGGATGAGGTAGGGCTATAACTCCCAACACCATCGCCTTGCGCATAGACATCCTGGCGTTCGAACTTGCGAGATACACGCTGTGCACTCAAGTTGGTAGAAACAGTTACTTGAGGACGACCTTTCATCTGGTTTGATCCACGTTTCGTGGTGATCACGATCACACCGTTAGACGCACGAATACCATACAAGGCAGAAGCAGCCTGCCCTTTCAATACATTGATTGTCTCAATATCCTCCGGATTGATATCAATACTACGATCCGCATAGTTGCTACCAGAGACGGAGGAACCCGTATCGAAGTCTGCCGCCGTATTGATTGGCATACCATCGATCACATACAACGGCTGATTGTTACCATCGAAAGAACGGGCACCACGAATCGTGATTTGTGCGGAAGCACCCGGAGCACCGGAAGACTGACGGATATCCACACCGGTCAGCTTACCCTGGATAGCGTTCGCTAAAGAAGTCGTACCACTTTTGTTCAATTCATCCGACTTCAAGTCTTGGGCTGCATACCCTAATGCTTTACGTTCACGTTTGATACCCATAGCGGTTACAACTATCTCATCTAAGTCCTGAGTATCAGACAATAATTTCACATTTACCCTAGAGGATACTCCAACTTCCTGGCTTTTCATCCCTACATAAGAAATGACCAGAGTCTTTGCAGAACTTGGTACATCCAATGAGAACGCACCATTAAAATCAGTCACTGTACCGACCATTGTACCTTTTACAACAATCGATGCACCAATAATTGGCTCATTATCATCCGCCGAAATAACAGAACCTGTTATCTTCGTCGTCTGAGCAGTCGCCACCCCAATGCCTAGTACTAGGCAGAATAAAAGATAAGTCAACTTTTTCATAGACACACTTTTTTATTTAACTTATAAATAACTAATTTGCACTATATTGTGAATACTTTGCCAAAACCTATTATAAAACACACCAGAGAGACCGCAAATGTAATAATAAATTTATTATAACAACAAATAACTAACAGGTTTTTACAAAAAACAAACTGTTAATTAACAGAATAGCCCCAAAAATCGGTTGTTTTGGACTATTGAAGTATTAGAATAGATTAAAATCTTCCTAACAAAGGGATTAAAATTTCCTATTTTTAACCCCGCCTTATTCACACTTTACATACAGCAATTCCGGCTCTGAAAAACATCGGGTTTCACGAGGGTAGAAAAGTCTCTGCTATTTTGGGGCTTTTTGAGTAATAAAATAAGCTCTTAATGAATTTCAAAAGGAGTATAAAAATGAACACAAGATATCCGGCAAACAAAATTGAAACAGAAAAAAATGCCATCAATTTTGTCGTATCTATTCACGCTACAAATTATGTATGAAATAGATACAAATGCTACCAGAATAGGTATTTTATCAAATTTTCATTTCCTGAGATCTTTGAATCTATTACGGTAGCTGTCTTTATGACCAAGTTCTGCAAAGACTCTGACCGTTTCTTATGTAGGCATGGAAACTCAAGAGGTTTCCGTTTCTCCGATCGTTCATATCAAGTTAAAATCAGACACTCAGAATCTTGATGAGATTGTCGTTGTAGGATATGGAACTCAACGCAAGAGAGACGTTACGAGCTCTATTGCCAAAGTTGGCGGAGAAGAATTAAGTAATCTGGCTGCGCCCTCATTTGATACCCAGCTGGCAGGTCGTGCTGCAGGTGTACAGGTTAGTACCCCGAGTGGTGTATTGGGTTCGGGCCCTCAATTTAAGGTTCGTGGTATGAGTACCATCAGCTCCAGTTCACAACCTTTGTTCATTGTAGACGGTATGCCGATCGCTACCGGTGATAATGGAGACGGGAAAACAGGCTTGGGCCAGTTGTACGCTTCATTCAATGCAATGTCGGATATTAACCCGAACGATATTGAATCGGTTGAAATCTTGAAAGACGGTGCTGCTACGGCTATTTATGGTTCACGTGCTGCTAACGGTGTTGTTTTGGTTACGACTAAAAAAGGAACCAAAGGCCGTGCAAAAGTTACTTACGATGGTTATGTAAGTGCAGCCAATGCGAGCAAATTGCATGATCTGTTAGGTGCTAAAGATTTCGTTACGATAGCGAATGAAAAATTTGAGAACTGGGGTGAAAAAGGACAAGCTGTTTATGATGCCGCAGGCCCGGATACCAAATGGAACGATTATATTTTCCAGACTGGTTTTCAACATAGTCATAATGTAGCAGCTAGTGGAGGTACAGACAAAAGTCAGTATTATGTATCTTTTGGTTTCACAGAACAAGAAGGTATTGTTCGCTCCAATGATATGAATCGTCTGACATTGAAAGCTGACTTAACCCAGCAGGCAACAAAATGGTTACGCGTTGGTTTGAATGGTCAGATGAGCCGTACCAAACTGAATGGTATATCGAATTCCGAAAATTCATTGGGAGGTGTCGGTTTTGCCGGTGTACGTATGCTCCCTAACGTAGACGTATACGATCCGACTGATGTCACTGGTTATAATATCGATAAAGAAAGCCGTAAATCATTAGGCCGTGGTAATAACCTTTCTTACATAGATAACGGTATACAAAATATTGTTTGGGCGTTGGATAACAATGTAAACCGTTCGAGCAATACACGTACCATCGGTGGTGGTTGGGCTGAAATCACGATCATAGACGGACTTACACTAAAAACACAAGGAGGCTTGGATATCTCAAATGTGAAAGACTTTATGTACTGGGATTCAGAATCGGGCGATGGTTATGGACGTAAGGGATTAATTGAAGAAGTAAATACAACTTACGAAAACTGGAACTGGCAAAATATTTTGAATTTCAATCATTCATTCAATGATGTTCACAACTTGAGCGCAACTGCCGTTCAGGAATACACTCACAGCCAGTATGAATATACGGATGCATCCGTTCAGCAGTTATCAGACAGATTCTTTACGGATCATATCATTTCTAATACATTCGGTATAAAGGATGTAGGTGGTTATAAGACATTCAATGGTCTGGCATCTTATATGTTCCGTGCGAACTATAACTACGACAGCAAGTATTATGCAGGTGCATCTATTCGTTACGATGGATTGTCCAGTTTGCCGGAAGATACTCGTTGGGGTACATTCTGGGGAGCTTCTATTGCTTGGCGTCTGTCTCGTGAAAATTTCTGGAAAGATTCTCAGGTTAATGAATGGTTTAACGACTTACGTGTTCGTGCCAGCTACGCAACGTTAGGTAACTCTGATTTGGGAAATAACTTTCCATATTTGGGAACTTATGGTGCAAAATTATACGGATCGCAATCAGGTGTTGCCTGGAACCGCATGGGTAACAATAACCTGAAGTGGGAAACAACAGAAACATTCGACATCGGTCTGGATGGTTCCATGTTCAATAATCGCCTGACATTTGAGCTGGCTTACTGGCAAAAGAACTCAAAAGACCTTGTTTTGGAAGTTCCGACAGCTCCTACAATGGGTGTTCCTTATAATTCTTATTACGACAATATCGGTAAAATCAAGAACTCAGGTTTTGAGTTAACTGTTGGTGGTACGATTATTGCTACTAAAGATTGGAACTGGCGCTCGGATTTCAACTTCTCTACAGTTAAAAACACTGTCAAATCGCTATATTCCGGTACTGATATTATTGATAATTACACAATTATTCGTGAAGGAGAATCTTATCGTTCACTCTACGGGTACGACTATTACGGAGTCAATATGGAAAATGGTAACCCTATCTGGAGAAAAGCTGATGGTAGCCTGGTTCAGTTCGATACATTCGGCTCATATGATTATGTTGAATATGACCCTTCCAATCCTGAAGACGTATCGAAAGAATCTTCTCTGGGTTCTAGCGACCGTAAAATCTTAGGTTCATCCATGCCAACCTGGTTCGGAGGATGGAACAATACGATTACCTATAAAGATTTCGATTTAAACATATTCCTTCGCTTCTCAGGAGGTAATAAAATCATGAACGCCTCCCGTCAGAGTGCTTTGATGAATATGGAATTTGCTAATAATGGTAAGGAAATTTTAGGTAGATGGGTATCTCCTACACAAACGGGTGATGGTATGACTCCAAGAATTGGTTATGGTGACGCTGCCGCCTTATTTAATGACGGTTTTACAGACTCTCATTTCGTAGAGAAAGGAAATTACCTGAAATTATCTAACCTGGCTTTAGGTTATACTTTGCCGAAATCAGTACTGTCGGCATTGAACATCACAAAGATCCGCTTATATGCACAGGCTCAGAACCTGTTTACTATCACCGGATATTCAGGTTTGGATCCGGAAACAAATACTCGTCTGGGCGTAGACTGGAACGGTATGCCTCAACAGCGTTCATTCACTTTTGGTGCAAATATCACATTCTAAGTTTAAGAATATAAATCAGTAGAAAATTACAATTATGCTAAATAAAAAACTATATAAAAATATATCAGTTGTAGCATTAGGCGCAGCCTTAATTTCGCTACCCTTATTCACTGCTTGCGAAAGTGATGTAGTGGATCTGTCGCCGGTCGATAAGTTCTCGGATCTGACCGCTTACGGTACTCCCGAACGATGTGAGTTATCAATGATCGGAGCCTATGATGCAGCTCAATGCGGTATGTATATCAATTCCACTAATGGTTGGCAACGTGGTTATCCTTTCGGAGCTGCAAGTATACAACAAGGTGAAATGAGAGGCGAAGACATGAACTTGACTGCTCAGTTCTATGATTATACATACTCAGCTACTTATAACCTGTCTACGGCGAATAATGTTGCTATGTGGGAGACTTCTTTTGAGGCCATCAACCGTTACAACACAGTAATGGCTGGTCAGGAATATGCCGGAAGTAATGGTATACTCACTGAAGCACTGGCTAATCAATATAAAGGAGAATGTTTGTTTTTACGTGCTTTGACATATCATAATTTGTTGATTCATTATGCACTTCCTCTCAATATCGATGGTAATAATAATTATGGTTTACCGATTTATACAACAGCATTCAATACTCCGGAGTCTATTCAGGAAGGTTTGAAAATCGGTCGTTCTACTGTGGCTGAAACATATGCGCAGATCATAAAGGATTTGGATGATGCAGAGCAGCTTTTGCCCGATCTTATTACAGCCAGTAAAATATCCCGTGCGTCTAAAGGTGCTGCAATAGCATTGAAGACCCGTGTTTATTTGCACATGAGAAGTTGGGATAAGGTAATTGAGGAGGCAAAGAAACTGGAAGGTGGACGTTTCCAGTTGGAAGCAGATCCGGCAACTCCGTTTACTTCAAGTTCAGATAATAAAGAATCAATATTTTCGATAGAAAACAGTACGGAAGACAATCCGGATGTAAACGGTTCTTTAGGTCAGATGATGTCGGGACGCGATGGCGGTCGTGCAATCATAACTTCATCTCCGACTGTCTATAATTCAAGCTATTGGACAAAAGATGACAAACGTCGCAATTTGCTGTTGTATCGTGCTTCTGACGATTATTATTATTGCGATAAATACCAGGATCCTACTTCTCAGGATGCTTGGGCTCCGCTCCTTCGCTATGCAGAAGTTCTGTTGAACGAGGCAGAAGCAGCCGCACGCGCTAATAATAAAACATTAGCTCTCGAAAAGTTGAATGAAGTACGCGACAGATCATTAGCAAATCCGGCACAAGAAAGTTATAAAGCTTCGGATTTCGCTGACACAAAATCTCTTGTAGAAGCGATCTTGTGGGAACGTCGTATTGAATTTCATGGCGAAGGTCGTCGTTGGGAAGACATTCACCGTTTAGCAAACGATGATATAGCTCCTTCGGGTGGTATTCCTGCTAAGATAGAATACAACAACTGTAAAGGTAAAGGTGTATTTGTTGTCAACAGTGAAATTAAGCCGGAATGGTATAGCTCTAGTAAAAGATTTATCCCATATACAGATAAACGTTTTATCTGGCCTGTTCCATTGAATGACATCTTAAGAAACCCGTCACTGGCAAGTCAACAAAATGCCGGTTGGGAATAAAAATATTACTACCAGATAAGGTGAACCCCGATAGTCGATTCTGATTATCGGGGTTTATTATACTTGTACAGCTAAGTGTCAAAACAAAACTGTAATTGCATTATAGCAAGCAAAATGATTTTTATTATTGATTTTGTATAACAAGCATAGCGTTTAAATTTAGCATTACAGAAGACTTCGGAATACATTAATTAACATATTTGTCTAAAAATACATCTATTCTGATTTATTTAAAGAAAACCGAACTTCGTTTAAAACGAAATTATTTTTTGTTTTAAACGAGATTAAGTTCCATTTAAACCGAGATTTAGTTAACAAGTGTTTATTGTTATCTTTTTTGAAGCTATTCAGCACCCCAAAAGCATGTTGAACAACATTTTTACTCTCTATATCAACACAAAACAGCTTTATATATATAATATCATATTTACTAATATTTCAGGATATATTCAACTTGTTGTTTTATGATGTTTCAAAAATGATTTTATAATTATGTTTTATAGAGTTGATAAAGTGCTAAATGTTATTTGTAAAGTGGCTGACAATCGCATAAAAAATAATAAGTCTGGTTTATTCCTCGCACAGTCATTCTACAAGCAGGTTGAATTGACATTTTGATATTTATGAATGGTGTGTTTACAACAAGAATCAGACTTTATAAATGAAATCAACAAATTTCAAATCGATTGATTTGAAATTTGTTGATTTCATTTGTTTAAACTATCTTTGTTTTCATCAAAACATAGATAGTTATGGATACTCCTTTTGTATATGGCCGTATAGCGGACAAAGAGAATTTTACTGACAGAGAGCAGGAAGTCAAGCTGTTAACACAGAATTTCAATAGTTTGATCAATACTATTATCATATCTCCGCGTCGATGGGGTAAAACTTCTTTAGTCAATAAAACGGCACAAATATTACTGGATTCAAGCAAAGATTACTATATCTGTCATGTTGATATTTTTAATTGCCGGACAGAAGAAGAGTTTTATATAGCTTATGCTAATGCATTGATGAAAGTTTCGACTTCTGCCTGGGAAGAATTTGTATCCGGTGTCAAAAAATATTTGGGAAGAATGGCACCAATCGTGTCATTATCAGATACTAGTCAAACCTATGAATTATCATTTGGTATAAATTTCAAGGATAATAAATTGACTTATGATGAAATACTGGATTTACCGCAAGCTATTGCCAACGATACCGGAAAAAAAATAATTGTATGTATTGACGAATTCCAGAATATCAATGAATACGAAGATCCTCTGGCTTTTCAACGTAAGTTACGTGCTCATTGGCAAAAACATTCTTCTGTCTGCTACTGTCTCTATGGGAGTAAGCGGCATATGTTATTGGATATTTTTAATGACTATAGCATGCCTTTTTACAAATTCGGAGATATTTTGTTTCTACACAAAATAAGTAGAGCTGATTGGGCTCCATTTATTTCTGCACGTTTTACTGATACAGGTAAAAGTATCTCTGAAGATTTATGTAACACAATAGCAGCCAGGGTTAAAGATCATCCTTATTATGTCCAACAATTAAGCCAGCAGGTTTGGCTCCGAACAAAAAAGCAATGTTCTGAAGATATAATAAATGAAGCCTTTTTGAGTTTAACAGCTCAGTTAAGTCTTCTGTTTGCCAATATAATAGACAGCTTAACATCAAAACAGATAAACTTCTTATTAGCAGTAGCAGATGGTGTTGTCAATTTTTCTTCAAAAGAAGTATTGACTAAATATAAATTGGGTACATCTGCTAATATCAAGAATTTGAGAAAAGCGACGTTGGAAAAAGACTTGATTGATATTTTGCCGGGAAATATTACCGAAATACAAGATCCTATTTTTGAGTATTGGTTGAAAAATATTTATACGACTGCATTTAGATAATTAATTACAGGTTTTACTGAAGATAAATAACGAATTTTCCCCTAAAGAAGTAGTCTTAAAACCCATCAAAAAAGAGTAGAATTTGAGTATTAGATATAATGATACCCAATTTTGCTCTTTTCTATGGTGTAGGATATAAATTCCTGATAATAAACATTTTAAATATTATCTTATATCAATATCCAGCTTAGAAACAATACTTTATTTCCATTATAACCACTATTACATAATGTGGTATAAATAGTTGATACACAGTATATTGATGAAAGACGTAGTTCTGCAAAGACTCTGGTAGTTTCTTACGTAGGGATGAAGAGTCAGGAAGTAGCTGTTAAGCCAGTTATTAATATTAGATTAATATCTGATACTCAAAATCTGGATGAGGTAGTGGTAACTGCTATTGGTATGAAGAAACAGGAGAAAGCGTTAGGGTATGCTGCTTCTACTATCAAAAGCGAGGAGTTGAATGCTGCAAAGTCCGGATCTGTAATGGCAGGGTTGACAGGTAAGGTTGCCGGTTTGAATATTACGAATGGTGGTGGAACCGGCTCTTCCCAAAAAGTAATAGTTCGCGGTATCAGTTCGTTTAGTGCGAATCAACCTCTTTATGTTGTGGATGGCGTACCTGTTATGAATGATTTCCAGGGTGAGGATTCATTCTCAAACTCGGTAGACTTTGGTAATCAGGCGAATGATATCAATCCGGAAGATGTTGAGTCTGTAACAGTCCTGAAAGGCGCTTCTGCAACAGCTCTTTATGGTAGCCGTGCAGCTAATGGTGTTATCATGATCACAACAAAGCGTGCCGGTGCAGAAAAACTATCTGTAACTTATGATGGTTCTTTCATGGGCTCAAGTGTATTGCGCGTACCGCAAACCCAGGATCGTTTTGGTCAGGGATGGGGCTCTTTCGGACCAATGGAAAATGGTTCATGGGGACCGGTTCTGGATGGACGTGAACATATGTGGGGACCTTTCTCCGATGGTTCTGAAGGGTTGTTGACCCCATTGTCCAAACCTTTCTCTTATGTGAAAGATAACCTTCGTAATTTTTATGAAACTGGTTTTGAAACGAACAACAATGTTTCGATACGTATGGGTAATGATAAACTCGGTTTGGTTGCTTCTTATGGTAATGTAAAGTCAGATGGCGTATTGCCCGGTGATGCCGATTCATACGCTCGTAATACGATTTCGTTGAGAGGTAATATGAAATATAAACGTTTCTCCGCCGAATTGAATTTGAACTATGTTCGTAAAGATATCACACAAGCTGCAGCAGGGCAGGGTGATGATGGTGCTACTATGTTTACGGAAATATTGCAGCATGCAGTAGACGTAAATATAAGTGGTATGAAAGATTATACGAACCCCTATTTTAATACGGATAACTTTTATACAGCATATGCTGAAAACCCTTATTGGGTATTGGATCATAACCGTAATACCTATCAGGATGACCGTGCTTATGGTAAGATCGAACTGGCTTTTGAAATTATGTCGGGTTTGAAAGCCGTAGGACGTTTAGGTGGTGATTTTACGAATGCTACTCAAAAAAGATGGAATGAAAAGATCTCATTTGCTTCGGGTTCCTGGAGTGAGCTGGGAGGTAAGAAAGAACAACCTGGTACCTATACAGAGCGTCGTGATAAAGTGGAACAAATCGATGCTACGGCCTTTTTGAATGCAGACTACAAAATAGGTGACGATATTTCTGTGAATGGTTTGTTAGGATGGAATTTGAATCAGCAGACCAATTCATATTTGAAGTCTTATTTGTATGGTTTGGAACAACCCGGATGGTTTAATTTGGCTAATGGTGTTGATAAACCAATGACTACAACCTCTTCAGAAAAACGTCGTCTCGTCGGTTTGTTTGCACAGGCTGAGGTGGGATATAAGAACTTTTGGTTTGTGAATGCTTCTATACGTAATGACTGGTCTTCTACTTTGCCGCAGGGAAATAATAGTTTCTTCTACGGAGGCGTAAATACATCTTTGATTTTTACCGATCTGTTTGAAGACTGGAAGTCTGATATTCTGAACTTTTTGAAAGTGCGTGCAGCATGGGGACAAACCGGTAATGATGCTCCTATTTATCGAACCAACAGTTATTTTACTCCGACCCAGATCAGTTTAGGTTTTGGTGATTTGTATTTGCCTATAAACAATACATTAGGTTTGACTGAATATAATCGTTTGCCCAGCAAGGACCTTCGTCCGGAGATTACCACTGAATGGGAATTTGGTTTGACAACTCATTTATTTGATAACCGTTTGGATATTGATGCGGCATATTATAATAAAAATACGAAAGATCAGATTATTTCGGCTAGTTTAGCTCCTGAATCCCGTTACACTTCGATGACAAGAAATGTGGGTAAGATTGCTAATCAAGGTATTGAACTGGCAGTAAACGGAACTCCTATCCGTACAAAGGACTTTGAATGGGGACTGGGATTTACTTTTAGTAAAAACTGGAGTGAAGTGAAGGAGTTATGGGATGATGTGAAAGAATATAAGCTGACAAGTTCTTATCAGGTGGATTTCGTAGCGGAAGTAGGTCAGCCTTTAGGTGTTTTCAAGGTGCCGGCTTTAGCTAAAACGGAAGATGGAAAGGTGATTGTGAATAACAATGGTATGCCGACAATCGATGCCAGCAAGAAAGATGTCGTAGGAACGTCTGCTCCTAATTTCCTGATGGGATTCAATACACATTTTACCTGGAAAGGTATCACGTTGAGCGCTGTTTTAGATTGGCGTGATGGTGGTGTATTTAATTCATATACTGCTCAATTGTTGACATTTGCGGGTAACTCGACTTATACGGTGTTTAATAATCGTGAACCTTTTGTTGTTCCTAATTCCGTGAAAGTCGTAAACGGGCAATATGTAGAAAATGATATTCCAATCGTGCATTGGGGAGGAGCTTCAAGTGCTGTCAACAGTTATTATAATAATGCTTCTAATTATGACCAGTATAAAAACTGGGTATTACCGAAAGATTACCTGAAATTGAGAGAAATAACACTTTCTTATACATTGCCGAAAGATTGGTTGAAACAAACTCCGTTTACGCTTGTTCAATTGAGTTTGATAGGACGTAACTTATTTATGTGGACTCCGAAAAAGAACAATTATGTGGATCCGGAAGGAACTAATTATGGTAATGATATTTTGTCTGAAATCGGTGAATTTGGTGCGGCTCCTACAAATCGAACTTTTGGTGGTGGCGTTAAAGTTGCATTCTAACTAAATAACTTAAAAAGTAAAGATATATGAAAAGATTCAGTTTATTATATATAGGGTTGGTTAGTTGTTTGATGGCGACAACCTCTTGCTCTGATTATTTGGATATCAACCAGAATCCTGAATATCCAACGGAAGCCTCTTCTTCTACTTTGCTTCCTTCCGGTATTGCCGGGGTGGCCAGTATTGTAGGGGGAACTTACGAATTGTATGGCAGTATGTGGTCTCAACAATGTACACAAGGTCATACTTCAAACCAGTATAATACGTTGGTTAATTATACTATAACTAATGCTTCTGATTCCCGCTTGTGGTCTATTCCTTACTCTATTGCTCTTCCTGATTTAGATTTGGTAATCAAAGGTTCTACTGCTTCGGAAGAGTGGAACTACTGGGTGATGGGTAAGACAATGACTGCATTTATGTATCATATCCTCGTTGATTCTTATGGTTCTATTCCTTTTACGGAAGCTATAGCCGGAAATGATAATACGACTCCTAAATATGATGATAGCAAGACTGTTGTTTATCCGGGATTATTAGCAATGCTGGATGAAGTAATAGCCAAGAAAGCGGAAGCTACTGCCGGTGGGTTACCGACAGTAACGAAACAGGATTTGGTATTTGCAGGTGATGTCGATAAGTGGATTCAATTTGCAAAAAGCTTGAAGTTAAAATTGATGATGCGCGATTTCGATACGAATAAAGCTGCTATCAAAGCATTGTTGGATGAGGGTGATTTATTGGGTGTAGATGCAAAAATGGATTGTTTTCAGGATCTGGAAAATAAATCGAATCCGTTGTATGAGAACGATCGCCGTAAGCTGAATTCTACTGTGAATATTCGCGCATGTGCAACTGTATGCGATTATCTGAAGAAATATAACGATCCTCGTTTAAATGATTTCTATTCTCTAAATACAGATGGCTCGGGTGAAACGACTGCTCTGAAATATGGCGACCGTCCTAACTCTGTGGAGTTAACTACCCGTATGGTTTCAGTAGCGAAATTGTCTCCAACAGATGCGGTCTATTTCATGTCGGCAGCAGAAGTCGCTTTTTTGCAAGCTGAAGCTTATGCACGTTTAAATGATGCCGCAAAAGCAAAAGAGGCTTATGACCAAGGTGTAAGTTTAGCATTTGAACGTTGGGGGTATTCTGCTGCTGACTTTGTTGCCGATGGAGCACCTTATGCTTTTAACAACACTGATCTGAACTCCATGTTAACTTCCATACTGACTCAAAAATGGATTGCTTCCACACGCTGTCAGGCCTGGGATGCATGGTTTGATATCAACCGCACCGGAATTCCGGTTTTAGGTACAAAACATGTGGATGAAGAAGGATACGTTTGGGGCGAATTGACTCCGTGCATCGGTTCTGCTTTAGCACCGGGAGAATATCCCCGCCGTTTATTGTACCCCAAGAGTTCGTCAGACTACAATCCTAACACTCCGAGTGTAGTTCCATTGTCTGAAAAGCAATGGTGGCATAAATAAATATCTATATTAATCAGATAAATAATTAAAGTATGAAACAGATATATAAATTATTAATTGTCCTGTTTGCATTAGCAACGCTGTCTTCGTGCGAGACTTATGGAGACTATGAGATTGAATATACGGCTATTTATCCACTATGTGGAGAGTGGGTTGTAAACGTTACCGGCGAAGACGGTGCGGTTTTGGCAGAAGGTTTAACGTGCAGTACGTATAATACAACAGATGATGCAACTGATAAAATGTGGATCAAATTAGGAGCTGCGGCTAATGATTGGGGCGTACGTGGTAAAGTACATTGTGATGTAGCCTCTAAGGCATTTGACGGAAATAGTATTCCTAACTTGCTTCATGCTACTGACGGTGTAAATTCGACGGTCACTTTTAATATTACCGGTAAAGTCGTTGTGGATGGGTATACAACTCAAGCTAATACAAAAGCAGACGCAATTGAATTTATGCTGACTCAAAGTACGGGAAAAACGGTTACCGTTAAAGGCTTCCGTAAAACCGGCTGGGAAGGGGAAGATTATTAATGAAAAGAAGCCTTTTGAATTAAAGTTGCTTTACGTATATATATTATGATGTATTTGTCAGGTTGTTGCAGTTTATCGCAACAACCTGATTTTTTTTCTTTCTATCACAAAAAAAATAACTCTTCTATGTTTCACTTTTTGAACCAATTATGTTTTGGGTGATATTATGTTTCCTTTTTAGGTTGTTACTTCTTGTTTTTTGTTTTTTATGATTGGTAAGTCTCTTTTATCTTTGTAGACTCATAGTCGAAATGAGTAGCTTGGATCGATTGTTTTTTAAGGTGGGGTAGAAGCAGGATTTTGTCCTTTCTGAACTCCGGTAAATATGTAATAACAAACTTTTAGTTTGTCTTATACGAAAGAAAGAACTTATTATCGTTCCTTCGTGTTTCATTCAGAAAATAAAATATATATCATGGAAAAAGTAATTTACAACTTGGTGTTTAACCGTAAGAAGCTGTTAAACTCAGAAGGGAAAGCTTTAATTCAGGTGGAAGCCTATCTGAATAAGCAGAAGAAGTATTTTTCAACAAAGGTTTATATTAAGCCTTATCAGTGGGACGCAAAGAGGAAAGCTGTAAAGAATCATCCGAATATGGAGTCTCTGAATCAGTATTTGTCTGATTTTGTTGCAGAATTAGAGCAGCTGGAGCTTGAAATAGCCCAAAGTAACAAGGAATTTTCATTGAATGATCTGAAGGAGAAACCAGAGACTGGCCAGATTTCTTTTTCTCAGTTTATGCAAAATGAGATCAAGCAGAGTAATCTGAAACCGTCAACAATGAAGAATCATTTTTCTACATTGCAGGTTCTTTCTTCGTACAAAGCTGAAGTTAGTTTTAACGACTTGAGTTATAATTTTCTTTGCGATTTTGAACACTACCTGTTGGTAAATAAGTATCATCGGAATACGATTGCCAAGCATATGAAACATCTGAAGCGGTATATCAATCTGGCGATCAATAAAGATTTATTCGATCTGCATCGGTATCCTTTCCGTAAATATAAGATCAAATATATGGAAAGTAAAAGATCGCATCTTACTCCCGAGGAACTGGAGCAATTGGAAAGCCTTAACCTGAAGGGACGTCGTACGCTTCGGCGCACGTTGGACATGTTCCTGTTCAGCTGTTATACTGGACTCCGTTTTTCGGATATAGTGAGCATCACGAGGGATAACTTCCATTGTATAGATGATAAAATATGGCTGGTCTATTCTTCCGTCAAGACGGATGTGAATGTTCGTCTGCCTCTTTTCCTTTTATTTGAAGGAAAATCTCTGGCTATTTATGAACGATATAGAAATAGTCCGTGGGAGCTGTTTGAAGTGCCCGCTTCGGCTAATTCAAATATCAACAAGCAGCTCCGCCGCCTTGCCAAGATGGCCAATATAGATAAGAAAGTCTCATTCCACACTGCCCGGCATACGAATGCTACCTTATTATTATATAATGGAGCGAATATAACGACTGTACAGAAGCTTCTCGGACATAAAAGCGTGCGTACAACGGAAATATACAGTAACATTATGGATATGACGGTTGTACGTGACCTTTCCAGCCTGAGTGGCATCAAGTAATTGCATAAAAATGGCATTAGGGAACGTAGGGAATATAGCGTAGATTTTTTCTGTGTTCTCTAATGCGTGTTGACAAAATGACATCTTTTCTTCTTCTCTCTATAGGTGTGCTCTCGGTGTGCCTTTCTTTTTGTTATAAAATACTGCTCTCAAACATTAGAATTCCTATATATTTTTACGGTGTTTATGCTTTGAAAAGTAAATAAAATATCCGACTTTTGTCTGCATGATGAGTCAACCTTTAGCAGAAAGATTACGTCCAAAGACGTTGGATGATTATATCGGACAGAAACACCTTGTCGGACAAGGCGCTGTGCTAAGGAAAATGATCGATGCAGGCCGTATCCCCTCATTTATTCTTTGGGGACCTCCGGGAGTGGGGAAGACGACACTCGCACAAATCATTTCCAATAAGCTGGAAGCTCCTTTCTACACATTGAGTGCGATTAGTTCGGGAGTAAAGGATGTACGTGAAGTGATTGAAAAAGCAAAAGGTAACCGCTTTTTCAATACCGTATCTCCGATTTTATTTATTGATGAAATACATCGTTTCAGCAAATCGCAGCAGGACTCTTTACTGAATGCAGTAGAAACAGGAGTCGTAACATTGATTGGAGCAACGACCGAGAACCCTTCTTTTGAAGTGATCCGCCCGTTATTATCCCGATGCCAGGTGTATGTGTTGAAATCGTTGGATAAAAGCGATCTGCTTACTTTATTGAATAAAGCAGTCAAAGAGGATATTATACTGAAGGATAAAGATATCCGGTTGACAGAAACAGACGCTATGTTGCGCTATTCCGGCGGGGATGCGAGAAAGCTTCTGAATATTCTGGAACTGGTTGTCTCGGCTGAGGAAACAGAAACGATAGAAATAACGGATGAGAGAGTCGTAGAGCGTTTACAGGAGAATCCGGCTGCCTATGATAAAGGCGGGGAAATGCATTACGATATTATCTCGGCTTTTATCAAATCAATTCGGGGAAGCGACCCCGATGGTGCGATTTACTGGTTGGCCCGTATGGTGGCAGGAGGGGAGGATCCCGAGTTCATCGCCCGCCGGCTTGTCATTTCGGCAGCGGAAGATATCGGGTTGGCTAACCCGAATGCCCTGTTACTGGCAAATGCCTGTTTCGATGCCCTGAAGAAAATCGGTTGGCCTGAAGGAAGGATCATTCTGGCGGAGACAACGGTCTATCTGGCCAGCAGTCCTAAAAGCAATTCGGCTTATATGGCTATAAACGATGCCCTGGCACTGGTGGAACGTACCGGTAACCTGCCTGTCCCGCTTCATCTGCGCAATGCACCGACCGCATTGATGAAGGAGTTGGATTATGGCAAGGAATATAAATATGCACATGATTATAAAGACAACTTTGTTAAACAGGACTATTTGCCTAAAGAAGTACTCAATCAGCGTTTCTGGAAAGGGCAGAATAATCCGGCAGAACAAAAACTGGTCGAGCATATGAAAAAGCTATGGGGTGATCGGTTTTAGTGATAAACTGTCTTTGGTGGGCTAATAATTCTTACGAATTGATTGTATATTTAGAAAAAAGGTGTACATTAGCCGCCTGTTTAAAAAAATACGTTACTTAAATAATATATAACATTAAAAAGAAATTGATATGAAGAAGCACAATTTTTCTGCAGGACCTTCTATTCTGAGCGAATACACGATTAAGAATGCAGCAGCAGCTGTTGAAAATTTCGCAGGTACAGGGTTATCAATTCTTGAAGTATCTCATAGAGGTAAAGAGTTTGTTGCAGTAAACGACGAAGCCAGAGCATTGATTAAAGAATTACTGGATGTTCCGGCTGGTTACGAGGTTGTATTTCTGGGCGGTGGCGCCAGCATGCAGTTCTGTATGGTTCCTTTCAACTTGCTGAATAAGAAAGCTTCTTATCTGGATACAGGAACATGGGCCTCTAATGCGATCAAGGAAGCTAAATTGTTCGGTGAAGTAGACGTTGTTGCTTCTTCAAAAGATGCTAACTATACTTTTATACCGAAAGGCTATCAGGTTGCTGAAGACTCAGACTATTTCCACTTCACATCCAATAATACTATTTATGGAACGGAAATGCGTTATGATCCGGATATGAAAGTTCGTTTGGTTTCAGATATGTCTTCCGACATCTTCTCTCGTCCGATCGACATCTCCAAATATGACATTATCTATGCCGGTGCCCAGAAGAACCTGGCTCCTGCCGGTGTAACATTAGCTATCGTACGTACGGATGCTTTGGGACATGTAGACCGCGCTATTCCTACTATGCTGAATTATAATACGCATATCAAGAAAGACTCCATGTTCAATACGCCTCCCGTATTCCCTATTTTTGCCGCATTGCAAACATTGAAATGGTATAAGGAACTGGGCGGTATAGCAGCTATCGAAAAGATGAACCTTGAAAAAGCAGCTATCCTGTACGATGAGATCGACCGTAATAAGTTGTTTAAAGGTACTGCCGCTGTCGAAGACCGTTCTATCATGAATGTATGCTTCGTAATGAACGACGAATATAAAGAACTGGAAGAAGAATTCAGCAAATTCGCAGCAGCTGCCGGTATGGTAGGTATCAAGGGACACCGTTCAGTAGGCGGATTCCGTGCTTCTCTTTATAACGCAATGCCTAAGAGCAGTGTAGAAGCGTTGGTTGCTACAATGAAAGAATTTGAAAAACAGCATTGATCATGACAAAAGTATTAGTTGCTACAGATAAACCTTTCGCTGCGATAGCAGTGAAAGGTATCCGTGAAGTAGTGGAAGGTGCAGGTTACGAACTGGCTCTTCTGGAAAAGTATACGGACAAAAGCCAGTTGCTGGATGCCGTTAAGGATGCTAATGCAGTAATCATCCGTAGTGATATTATCGATGCTCCGGTATTGGATGCTGCCAAGGAGCTCAAGATCGTTGTTCGCGCAGGTGCCGGTTACGATAATGTAGACCTGGCTGCCGCTACGGCTCATAATGTATGTGTAATGAACACGCCGGGACAGAACTCCAACGCTGTGGCCGAACTCGTTTTCGGTATGTTGGTGTATGCTGTCAGAAACTTTTATAACGGAACATCGGGAACTGAACTGATGGGCAAGAAGCTCGGTATTCTGGCCTATGGTAACGTAGGACGTAACGTAGCCCGCATAGCCAAAGGATTTGGCATGGATGTGTATGCTTACGATGCTTTCTGCCCCGCAGACGTTATCGAAAAAGACGGTGTAAAGGCAGTTGCTTCTACCGCCGACCTGTTCAAGACTTGCCAGATCGTATCTCTTCATATTCCGGCTACTGCTGAAACAAAAGGTTCTATCAACTTCGAATTGATGAGCTCGATGCCTAAAGGCGCTATCGTTGTGAACACTGCCCGTAAGGAAGTGATCGACGAAGCCGGCCTGGCTAAGATGATGGAAGAACGTCCTGACTTTAAATATATCACGGATATCAAACCGGCTATCGATGCCGATCTGACTGCTAAATATCCGGATCGTTATTTCGGAACACCGAAAAAGATGGGGGCACAGACTGCCGAAGCGAATATCAATGCCGGTATTGCAGCTGCAAAGCAGATTGTTGACTTCCTGCAGAACGGAAACGAAAAATTCAGAGTAAATAAGTAAATCCGCAACACTATGGCAAAGATTAAACCTTTCAAAGGTATCCGTCCTCCAAAAGATTTAATAAAAGAAGTCGCTTCACGCCCTTATGATGTGTTGAATTCGGAAGAAGCACGCGAAGAAGCAAAAGGAAACGAAAAGTCTTTATACCATATCATCAAGCCGGAAATAGATTTCCCGGTAGGAACTGACGAACACGATGCTGCCGTCTACGAAAAAGCAGCAGAGAACTTCCAGATGTTCCAAGATAAAGGTTGGTTAGTTCAGGATCAGAAAGAACAATATTATGTCTATGCACAGACAATGAACGGACATACACAGTATGGTTTGGTTGTTTGTGCCTATGTAGACGACTATCTGAAAGGCAATATCAAGAAACATGAACTGACCCGTCGCGATAAAGAAGAAGACCGTATGAAGCATGTTCGTGTGAACAATGCCAATATCGAACCGGTATTCTTCGCTTATCCCGACAATCCTGAACTGGATGCTATCGTGAAGAAATATACGGCTAATGTACCGGAATATGATTTCGTGGCAGAACTGGATGGTTTCGGTCATACCTTCTGGATTATCGACGAAGAAAAAGATATTGCCCGCATCACTGAGTTATTCGAAGCGATGCCTTCATTATATATAGCAGACGGTCACCACCGTTCGGCTGCTGCTGCCTTAGTGGGAGCGGAGAAGGCAAAACAGAATCCGAATCATCGCGGGGATGAAGAATATAACTTCTTTATGGCTGTTTGCTTCCCGGCTAATCAGTTGACTATTATCGACTATAACCGTGTTGTAAAAGACCTGAGCGGACTGACGGAAGAAGAGTTCCTCTCAAAAGTGGCAACGAACTTTACCGTAGAAGAAAAAGGTACGGATATATATAAACCGGCCGGACTTCATAACTTCTCCCTCTACCTGGGCGGTAAGTGGTATTCCCTGACAGCTAAACCGGGAACATACAACGACAATGATCCGATCGGTGTACTGGATGTGACGATATCTTCCAACCTCATTCTGGATGAAGTGCTTGGTATTAAAGACCTCCGTTCGGATAAACGGATCGACTTCGTTGGCGGTATCCGTGGTCTGGGCGAATTGAAGCGCCGTGTGGACAGCGGGGAAATGAAAGTGGCTCTGGCTCTGTATCCTGTCACCATGAAGCAGTTGATGGATATAGCCGATACCGGAAATATCATGCCTCCCAAGACAACCTGGTTCGAACCGAAACTACGTTCGGGACTGGTTATCCATAAATTGGTATAAGAACGATTTATTCATAAATAGAAAAGCCCCAGACTAAAAGTCTGAGGCTTTTTTTATAGGTTCTCCTTTATTATAAGAGAACTTTTATGCCTTTTGAATATCCTTATTTTTTCACCCTCTCTGTCACCTTCACCCCTGTATCGATTGCCGTTCCCTGCAATTCGACATATTCAACGCCTAACGGATTGTTGGGCTTGCCTTTTACGTAGAGCGATTCGAGTATGGCCGGTTGGTTGTCGATCGTTGTCATGCAGACATATTTGGAGTCTTTTTTGCAGATTGTCAGTTTCTTGCCGGAGTAGGCGGTCAGGGTCACTTCACTGGTGTTGTCACCTTCCGATACCAGTTTGTAGCCGTAAGCCATTTTACGTTGGAAATAACTTAAGCCGTTGGTTTCTCCCACCCGTTCTTCCCGGTTTACCCAGTAGATGTTGAGAGGAGATTTCGTATTCAGCTTGCCGTTTTCCAGGTTCACGTCGTAGCATACCAGGTTTTTGTTGAGGCTCCGGGCGATATGGAAAAGCCGCTCGGCAGTAGGATAGGTACTGTCGTCCGGGTTGGAAGCATGGACTACCGTAATAAGGGAAAGAAGCAGGATTAAATAAATTGTTTTCATCGCTTATAATTGGGAAGTAAGATAAGTTAAATATTCGTCGATACCTTTTTCGTCGTCCGGTTCCGGGCTCCACGGTGCCATATTCTCCGGATGCAGAGGGGCGAAAGGCCCCGGTTTCACTTCGTAAACGACCGTGCCTGATTCCAGTACAAGCAGGCAGTGCCAGATACCAGGTTTGATTTCCGCACCATACGAGCCGGCTTTCGGGTCGAACAACAGTTTTTCTGTGATATTTCCTTCTTCATCGAAAAGAAAGAGCATCGCTTTGCCGCGGAGAAGCAGGAATATTTCATCCTTGTTCGGGTTCAGGTGGCGGTGCGGACGGATATAGGTACCCGGTTCCATTGCGTTGAGCAGGCGGTTTACCGGATCGTCCAGTTCTTCATGAAAATTGTAATTCATGCGCAGGCGGGGAGACTGTTTGGCCCGGGCTGTTGTTTCGTCAAGTAATTGTTCGTTAATTATTTTCATGTTGAATAAGTTTTATTTTAAGCTACGAATGTACAAAATAAATCTTGGCTGTTCTACTGATAATCCTTACATTTGTGCGGAACCCAAAAATCAACAAATACATGAGGTCTTTTATACTTCGTCTCTGCTTTATGATCTTTATGCTTTCTCTTGTTCTATCGTGTAAGCGGGAGGGAAAGGAAAAAACTTATGTAGTGGGAGTCTCACAATGTTTCAGTAACGATGCCTGGCAGAAAGCCATGTTGCTGGATTTGCAGGTGAAGGCTTCGGATTATCCCAACCTGATACTGAAGATAAAAGACGCTGAAGAAGATAACGATAAACAAGTGGCTGATATCAAGTCATTCATAAAGCAGAAGGTAGACCTTCTTATCATATCACCTAATGAGTCCAAGCCGGTGACACCGGTTGCCGTTGAGGCTTTCCGGGCGGGGATACCGACGGTCATTATCGACCGGAAGATCGATTCGGACGAATATACTGCATATATTGGGGCTGATAATTATGAGATCGGACGTTCTGCAGGCCTGTATGTCAACTCATTGCTTAAGGAGAAAACGACAATTGTCGAAATATGGGGTAGGAAAGGCTCTTCTTCGGCACGCGAACGCCATCAGGGTTTCACAGATGCACTGGTTGGGAATGAGAATATCACGATAAAAGAGGTGACAGGCGGATGGCATTATGAGGAGACAAAGAAGAATATAGCTGCTTTAGGTTCGTTTGACGATATCGATATTGTTTATGCCCATACCGACCGGATGGCACTGGCTGCCCGGGAAGCGATCCTGTCAAGAGACCCGAGGGCTGCCGAAAGGATCCGGTTTATCGGCATAGATGCTTTGCCCGGTGCGGGGCGGGGGATAGAAGCTGTCAAAAACGGTTACCTGACGGCTTCGTTCTTGTATCCGACAGGGGGTAGCACGGCTATCAAGGTGGCTTGGCAGATATTGACCGGGCAATTCGTCTCCAAAGAATATGCTCTGACATCCGCCCTGATCGACAAAGGAAATGCCGGTACCATGTATCTGCAATCGGAGCAGCTGACCAATTACCAGGAGCAGATCGAGAAGCAACGTAATAACCTGGATGAAATATTTTCGCAATACCGCTTCCTGCAAAACTCGGTAGGGATGATCCTGTTGCTGATGGGGTTATTGATTTTGATGTCTCTTTATGTGATACATATCTACCGGAAGGTACAGAGAAAGAACCATGAATTGAAACGGACGAATATACAGGTGGAACAGCAAAAGGAGGAACTGGCCGCTGCCAACCGCAAGGTCGAACTGGCGACTGCCCGTAAATTACAGTTCTTTACCAATGTGTCTCACGAAATCAAAACACCTCTCACCTTGATACTTGGCCCGTTGAACAAACTTTCGAAAGAACTGCCGGAAGGTTCGCCGCTGGCCGACGATATCCATATAATCAAGAAGAATGCGGAACGGTTGAAGCGGGTGGTCAATCAGTTGCTCGATTTCCGCAAAGTGGAAAGTAACAAGATGAATATGCGGGTTACGCAGGTGGAACTGGTCGCTTTTATTGCCGAGGTAAAGTCGTATTTCGAGAATATGGCACAGAGCAGGCAGATAAACTATTCTTTTATTTATGATATCTCTTCTGTCTATCTTTGGGTCGATACGGATAAGATGGAGAAGATACTGGCTAATCTGTTGTCGAACGCCTTTAAGTTTACGCCGGATGGCGGAACCGTAACGATCCGTTTACAGGATCATACCGGTTACATTACTTTATCCGTGGAAGATAACGGGAAAGGCATTCCCCGTGAGAATATCGCTTCCGTGTTCGACCAGTTCTTTACAGGCGATCAGAATTATATAACCGGGACAGGGATCGGCCTGCATCTTACCCAGGAGTTTGTCAGTATGCATAAAGGCCATATCGACGTGCAAAGTACGCCGGGTAAGTTAACCGTCTTTACCGTTGAACTACCGAAAGGCAAATCCCATTTTGACGAGACCTGCACGTTTGCCCCTTCCGTCACCGAGCTATCCAGTGGAGTTGCCGAGTTGGACACGAAAGAAATGGAGGAAATGGTGAACCGTACGTATGATTATACAATCCTCATTGCCGAAGATGATCCTGATATCAGCGCTTATCTGCAGAAAGAATTGCAACGGAATTTTCGCATCTTATTGGCGGAGAACGGAGCGAAAGCCTGGGAGATACTACAGAATGAAGATGTATCGATCGTTTTGAGCGATATCATGATGCCGGAAATGAACGGATATGATTTATGTAAGAAGATAAAGTCGGACATGGCATTCAGCCATATCCCTGTTATCCTGCTAACGGCCTTGTCTGATGACAAGCAACGTATGTATGGTATAGCCAGCGGTGCGGACGAATATATTCAGAAGCCGTTCAATATGGAGGAAGTCAAGTTGCGTATTATCAAACGGCTGGAAGAACGGAGCCGCCTGCGGGAAGCTCTTGCACAGAAACTCCAATCCCCTTCTACTGCCGAGATGAAGTTTGAAAAGGTAGAAAGCCTGGACGAATTGTTTATGAGCAAGTTCGTGAAACTGATAGAAGATTCGTATGCCGATTCCGATTTCAGTATAGAGAAGGCCAGCGAAATGATCGGACTTTCCCGTGTACACCTCTACCGGAAGATAAAAGAGCTGACGGGGGTTACGCCAACCGACTTCCTGCGCAATTACCGTTTGAAACGTGCTGCCGTCCTGTTGCAGCAGAAAACATATAATGTGAATGAGGTTGCTTACGCTACTGGCTTCGCTTCGCCGGCATACTTTTCCAAATGTTTTAAAGCCGTATACAACATAACCCCGACCGAATATCCGGGAAAAGAATAACTCTCGTTACATTTATGTAACATCCGTATGTAACTGTTGATACTAAATGTATTATGTAACGATAGTTATTGATCTTGTAGCATCCGTTATCGTCCGTATCCTTTTCTTCCTTTACTTTTGCATCATCAAAAAGTGGTAAAATAACGAATAAGGTAGTGTGTCTGTATAATGGAAGAGATGAAACAACAAAATAGAAAACCGGTCGTAGTCGGTATAGGTGAACTCCTTTGGGATCTGCTTCCTACAGGAAAAACTGCCGGCGGTGCTCCGATCAATTTTGTTTATCATGCTTCCCGCCTGGGTGCCGAAGGGTTTGCTATCAGTGCCATTGGTGATGACGAAAACGGACATGAGATATTGAAAGAACTGGATACTAATTCTATCCGGTATCTGATAGATAAAGTTCCTTATCCGACCGGGACAGTAGATGTCGAGCTGAAGGAGGACGGAATCCCCGAATATACAATTACCGAAAGGGTTGCGTGGGATCATATGTCGCCGACGGCTGGTGCTGTCGATCTGGCAGAACAGGCGGATGCGATTTGTTTCGGTACACTTGGACAGCGTTCTTTGCAATCACGTGAAACGATTCAGGCAATTCTTTCTTTTGCACCGGATACGGCATACCGTTTGTTCGATATCAACCTTCGCCAGCATTATTATGATAAGGTCTTGATCGAAGAATCGCTTTACCTGGCCAATGTGCTGAAGATGAATGAAGAGGAAATGCTTCAACTGAAAGACCTGTTCGGACTGAAAGGTTCGGGAGAGGAGGTAGCCACCTGGTTCATGAAGAATTATAATCTGAAAATGGTGGTGCTGACGGGCGGAGCTTCCTATAGTGCAGTGTATACACCGGAGGAAAGTTCTACGTTGCCGACCCCGAAAGTGGAAGTGGTCGATACGGTTGGTGCAGGAGACGCGTTCTCGGCCGCCCTGATAATGTCATTGTTGAAGGGGAGTAGTTTGGAAGAAGCGCATCAGTATGCCGTGAAGATTGCAGCGTTTGTCTGCTCCAATAAAGGTGCATGGCCGGCATACGAATAAATTATGGATGTTTCAATGCTATTATAGATTAGATTGTGTGTATTAGGTATTAGTTTTAAGGCAAAAAGATGGTTAGTTTTAGGTTTTTAGTTTAAGTTGGTGAAAAGGTCCGGAGGTTCCGGGCCTTTTTTGTTTTTTGTAATAGTATATGGCATTATTAAAGTGTAATATCTTTGTATGTTGAATATCAATAAGACTTAATTTGTCAACAATTTGTCACTTTAAATATTAGGCATAATGTAGAATGATTTAATATTTTTGTACAAAATCACTATGTTGAAACATAAAGCAATATGTTATGAAAACACTCAAAATTAGAATTTTATTTGTTGTTATGATGCTGTGTGTGACAAATCTTACAGCAAAAGTACAAGTTATTGGACCAGAATATCTGGGAATATGGAAAAAACTTTCTCCTGCTCCTTCTCAGGTAGATAAAAAATTAGGTTATCTAAAATTTACTATAGAAGTTCCCCCCGAAGGTATACCTAATGATTTTAAAGTGTATGGGCCATCAGTTGTATTTACGGGGAACTGCTGGGGAAGAACATTCGATCTTTGGTTAGAGTATAGGGAGTTACTCGTTGAGTCTGTGGTTACAAATTATGTTGTTACTTATGAATTTCCAACTAATAAGTTTCATTCAGATTTACCATCTGGTATGAAACGTTGTTTTTATCATTTGGAAATTAATTTGAGAGATTTACCGGAAATATTGAAAAGTCTCTAGATATGAATTTATAAACATTACATAGAGTGAATAGACTTAGATAAATAGGGCTAATGAAATACTATTTTACTTTTTTATTGATGTTTTTCTGTTTTCAGTTGGATGCACAACGAATAGAACTATCTAACGAACGTATATTTTTGTTTACAAATAAACCAGCATGTAAACAAGGAGATACTATACAAGTTTATGGTCAATTGTTGGCATCCGACAGGCAGTATACTCGATATAGTAATTACGTTTATGTGGAATTATACAATAAGAAAGACTCTGTACTTCTCAGACTAAAAACGAAATGTAAGGCCAACGGTTCTTTTTCAGTTCCTTTTCAAGTAGACTATGATTGGGCCAACTCTGTTTATTCTTTACGGGCTTATACTCGTTTGATGCAAAATTTTAATCCGGAAAGTTTTCCACAAATAGAGTTGCCTGTTGGAATGGAACTGTTTATTCCAGAGGAAAATGTTCCAGGTGTAAAATGTTTTTTCTTTCCAGAAGGTGGACAATGGGTAAATGGGGAGATACAGAATATGACTGTTTATCTGACTGATAGTCATGGATTATCTTTAGAAACACCTTTTTATATACTTAATCATACTGATACGGTTATCAATACGATATCTTTGGCTTCTGGTTTACAAACCATCCGTCTTTTACCTAAGGATGGTGATAATTTTGTATTACATGTAGCTTATCAGGGTGAAAAATTCATGTTCCCTTTGCCGGAAAGGAAGCTGGGACATACTTTGCAAAGTGTTATGAATAGGAATAAAATTAGCTATAAAGTCATTTCAGATGGAGAAAGAATAACAAAGGAACGACTTTTTATTTTCCGTCCGGTAAATGGACTGGAAGAAATAACACTGACAGAGCAACAAAATATGGGTATTCTGAATCTGCCACCAGAGGAAACCGGACTTTTTATTTTGTTTTTAATAGATGAATCTGCTAATATTATTGCTCAGACTGTACATTGGAAAAACAATAAATGTCTTTCTATTGTATTAGAAAAAAAAGAATATTTGCCATCAGAAATCCTTAATTTACAAGTTGACTTGTCGATGGATAGCGTTCTTTTGTATCATCGTATTGTAAAAAGAAGACAGATTGCTAAACCTGCTATTTTGCAGACTGATTTAGAAAGCGAATTATTTTCTCCTATACCTTTCCCTAAAAATTATTTGATAAAAAATCCCGGTGAAGTTACTCAAGATGTAGAGGCATGGCTACGTAGTACCCGTTTTATCCGTTTTTATCCGGCTAATATAGTTGATAAAGATTTTCACTATCGCTATCAACCGGAAACTGTCAACTTGTTTACTGGTAAAATCACTTATAAAAATGGTAAGCCATTAAAAGGAGGAAGCATTGTGGCTTACAATTCAGTTACTAATAAAGTTGACGGTGGAGAAGTTGCATCAGATGGGCGGTACATTATACCTGTATCTGACTTCGAAGATGGTGATTATTTCTTTTTGCAGGCACATCCGGTGAAAGGAACTGCCGGATTTTATGAATATATTCCGGATAATGACACATTCCCATCTATAGTTAGTCACCTACAATCTTATTATTCGGATCGAAAATATGCTGAGGTAGGTGTAAGTTATCAGGATAGTTCTGGCTTTATCTATCAAGTTGATGAGTTTGGCAATCGGGGCTTTATTATGCCGGAAATAACTGTAAAAGCGAGAATTAAACAAGATAAGTTTGTCTCTACCGAGAAATTCTATAATGTCAGTTATTTTGATGAAGAAGAAATGGATAAACGTAATTACGTGAAAATAGAAGATATTTTTGCTGATATTCCTGGTGTCTCTTTTTTTTGGTCTACTGTTATAGATGAGCTTGGCAAAGAGAAGCAAATACCAAGATTAATTAGTTTGAGAGGGATGAGTACGCTAAGTGGCGGTGATTTGATTGTATTATTAGATGGACAAAGAATACCTTTGGAAGAAGTTATACATATGCTTCCTCCTCGCGATATTGCATCTGTTGAACTGCTTAAGCCCTGGCAAACCAATGCTTTGACGTATGGTGCAATTCATGGTGCTTTAGTTATAAAAACAAGGGAAGGGGTACGATCTGTCGATATCTCCAGTAAAGGTTTCTATTATTATCCTTTGGGACTTATACAAGGAAAAGGGTATTCCAATACAGCTATTCAGGCTCCATCTACCTCAGGTTTGTATGATTTATTGATTGATATGGTTACATTGGAAGGAATGGTATATTCTTACAGGTTCCCGTTTACTGTCCATTAACTGAAGGTATTTGCTGACTAAAGTAGAGAATGGTAAAACATACTAGTATTATAATAAATGAAAAGGGATTATCCGGTAACGAATATCCCTTTTCCAATGCTGATAATAAGCTATTTACTTAAATGTAAAATCTTTATTGTCTTGTTTTTAGTACTGTCTTTCCAGTAACCATGCATCCTGGAAATTAGGAGCATACTTTGCTTTGATAGCGTCGCGGCTGTCGGCTGCATCAGCTTTGTCATTGAAGCTGGCAACGATTACGCGTAACATACCTTGTTCGTTTTCACCTAATACAGCGTTGTAGCCATCATTCTGCATACGTTCTTTCAGGGCGTAAGCATTTGTTTTGTTCTTGAAGCTACCGATCACTACACTGTAACGTTTCAGACGGCTTGCGTCTTCACCTTGTGCAGCATTGATCCGTTCCGCACGTGTGGTTGCAGTCGAAGTTCTGGGTTTGGAAACCGGAGCGACTTCCTCTACCACCTCTTCTTCTTGTTCTACTACCTCAACAGGAGCTGTAGATTCTTTTTCTTTGGCCTGTTCGTAAGCAGCCTTATAAGCACTCTGTTTAGGTTTACATGAGCCGAATGCTAATACCATACTTATAGCGGCTCCAAATAACCAAATCTTATTCATACTGTTCAGTTCTTAAATTACTTGTGCAAAGATATAAATTATATTTACTAATTTCGCACACAGAATATAATATATTATAATGTACATGAATAAATCTATTGCAACAATGGTTATGGCAACATCCGTATTACTAGGTGCTTGTAACCAGGATGCTAAAAAAGCAGAGGACACAAGACCCGTTATCGGACGTTCGGAAATCAAGATTACCGACGGACGGATGACACCCGAAGCTCTTTGGGCTATGGGACGTATCGGAGGAATGAATGTTTCTCCGGACGGACAGAAAGTGGTTTATACGGTCGCTTATTACAGTGTGCCGTTGAACACAAGTAACCGGGAAGTGTTTGTTATGAACGCTGACGGATCTGATAACAAGCAGATCACGCACACTCCCTTCTCGGAAAATGAAGCTACCTGGATCAAAGGCGGTACAAAGATCGCTTTCCTTTCAGGCCAAAGCGGTAGCAGCCAGCTCTGGGAAATGAACCCGGACGGAACCGACCGCAAACAACTCTCCGACTATGACGGTGATATCGAAGGTTTTGCCTTCTCGCCCGACGAAAAGAAAGTCCTCTTTATCTCGCAGGTAAAGACGGTACCGAGCACAGCCGACAAATATCCGGATCTGGATAAAGCGACCGGTGTCATTGTCACCGACCTGATGTACAAGCATTGGGACGAATGGGTGACAACTGCCCCGCATCCTTTTGTCGCCGACTTCGATGGCAGCAAGATCAGCAATCCGGTCGATGTGATGGAAGGCGAACTGTTTGAATCGCCGTTGAAACCTTTCGGCGGTATCGAACAACTGGCATGGAATACCACGTCCGACAAGGTAGCGTATACCAGCCGTAAGAAAACGGGAAAAGAATACAGCCTTTCTACCAACTCCGATATTTATGTATATGATCTGAATACCCGGCAGACTGTAAATATCAGTGAAGGGATGATGGGATACGATACCAACCCGCAGTATTCGCCTGATGGTAAAAGTATTGCCTGGTTAAGTATGGAGCACGATGGCTACGAGTCTGATCAGAACCGTTTGATGGTGATGAACCTTGAAACAGGCGAAAAGACTTTCGTAAGTAAGGCTTTCGACTCCAGTGTCGACGGATTCTGCTGGAGTAACGATGCCCGGACAATCTATTTCACCGGTGTATGGCATGGTGAGACTCAGGTATATCAGATCGATTTGGCGGCAAACAATACGATTACTCCGTTGACAAGCGGAATGTATGATTATGAGGGCGTAACTTTGTGTGGCAACAACAAGCTGCTGGCAAAACGTCACTCCATGAGCATGGGGGATGAGATCTATGCGATCGCTCTCGATGGAGATCATGCCGTTACTCAACTGACAACTGAAAACCAGCACATCTACGACCAGCTGACAATGGGTAAAGTAGAAGAACGTTGGATGAAGACAACCGATGGCAAGGATATGCTTACCTGGGTGATCTATCCTGCCAACTTCGACCCGAATAAGAAATATCCTACCTTGCTGTTCTGCCAGGGTGGCCCGCAGAGTCCGGTCAGCCAGTTCTGGTCTTATCGTTGGAACTTCCAGATCATGGCAGCCAACGATTATATTATCGTAGCGCCGAACCGTCGTGGTTTGCCGGGCTTCGGTAAAGAATGGAACGAAGCCATCAGCGGCGATTATGGTGGCCAGTGTATGAAGGATTACTTTACGGCTATCGACGAAATGGCGAAAGAACCGTATGTAGATAACGATCGCCTGGGTTGTGTAGGTGCCAGCTTCGGCGGTTTCTCCGTATATTGGTTAGCCGGTCACCACAACAAACGCTTCAAGGCTTTCATTGCCCACGATGGCATCTTCAATATGGAAATGCAATATCTGGAAACAGAAGAAATGTGGTTTGCCAACTGGGATATGGGCGGCGCTTACTGGGAAAAGAATAATCCGGTGGCTCAGCGTACATTCGCCAACTCTCCGCATTTGTTTGTAGATAAATGGGATACCCCGATCCTCTGTATCCACGGAGAAAAAGACTACCGTATCCTTGCCGGTCAGGGAATGGCTGCTTTCAATGCTGCCGTGCTTCGCGGCGTTCCTGCCGAACTGTTGATCTATCCGGATGAAAACCACTGGGTATTGAAACCGCAGAACGGCGTACTATGGCAACGTACTTTCTTCGAATGGCTGGATCAGTGGTTGAAGAAAAACTAATATAAATTAAGAGTATATTTAAAAGCTCGTATTAAGGAAACGCAACAACCTTAATACGAGCTTTTTGTATTCACTCTCCTGTCAGAACATCACCTTTACCACTTTATCTCCGACCTTGACGATGAAAGTGCCGGAAGGCATTGGGAGACGGGTGTCGCCTGCAACCAGTTCCCGGCTGTGCAGAAGGAGACCGGAGAAAGAATAGACAGATACGGTTTCCGGTTGCGGGACATGGATGTCTAAGATACCCTTCGATGCTCTGATATTAATGCCGTCAGCCTCAACTGTGCCGTTAGCTACCGAACCGGTATTCTTTACAACGCCATCGATAAATATTTCCACATTGCTTCGTACATATTTTATAAGGTATGCTCCATCGCTTGTACGGGGTGTAATCGTTTCGCCCCGATCGGTTGTGACGATAGGGGTCGACTGGTCGTATTCGGGGGCGAGTGTCAGGTAAAAGCGGAAACTGCTCCAACTTTCTACCTCGTATTCGCCGGCTTCGGGATCGGTCGTAATGCCTTCTACTTGCGGGAGTATGACTGAATAATAGGTTATCGGATAATCCGGGCCCGGCCCTGGTTCTGGATTTGGTTCCGGTTCTGGCTCCGGAATCTTACTGAATGTCGCTTCCACTTTTACATCAGAGTTGACAATATAGGCATCGCCTGAAGTAAAATCCGTATCGTTCACTTTTAGGCTGGCTAAGTTATATCCTGTATTGGGAGTAGCAGTGATAGTTAGAACCATACCTCCGGAAATGGACGAACCTGCCGGGATAGAATTCCGGGTAGGAGACGATACGGTTATTGTACCATTCTGTGGTGTGTCGTATGTAAGGGTAAAAGCTAAGAAATCAGACTTGGGAATATTGGGTTGTACCGGTTTTTCCGGTTGACTGCCCCCTGTGTTTTCGCCAAAGGCTTTTAATATCGGAAGGTTTGTGCCGGAAGGGTCGAACGACCAAACGTTTGTATCGTCCCATTGGTCGAAGGCGTTTCCTGTGTCTTTCGTAAAGTTATTAGAAGTGAGATCGTCTCCGTCTTTGCCGGCGGCATCACTATCCCAATTGCCGGGGATAAGGGGGCTGGCAAAATTCGAGGTGAGTGTACCGCTATTATCGGCCATTATGCGACCGAAGTATACTTCGCTAGAGGCTTTCAGTTGAAGCTCGTTTTCTGTAATATCGCCTATTCCTTCTTTATTTAAGGCTATACAATGGGTAATACTTCCATCCTGATTCAGACCGGCTATTCCACCTGCAGCAAAGTTTGAACTTATCTTGCCTGTGGCATAACAATTCTGGATGGATGTAATCTGAGTTTCCCCATTCCTAGCACCTAGCCCGACAATCCCTCCGGCAAAGGCTTGTGCTTTTCCCTCTTTCTTTGCTATTACGTCTGTCGCCGAGATACAATCTTCTATCGTTTCATATGTTGCATATGCGGCAATTCCTCCGGCATAACTTCCTGTTAGGTCATTGCCGGTTATATTCCCGGATGCATAACATTTCTTAATGCTGCCAAAGCATATCCTTCCGGCAATACCTCCTGCTATAGGAGCAGTTATATCACCAGAACTCCAACATTCCGATATATTGAAAGGAGCAGTCGTAAGTCTATATCCTAAAATTCCTCCTGCTGACTTTAAGGATGTTACTGAAGTTGTATTGTAACAATTAGTAACCAGTCCTCCAGCATAATTATATCCTATGATACCACCAGCATAACCTCCGGTTTCTTTGGTGGAAATAGTTCCTTGGGTTGAACACTTTTCAACGGTTCCCTTATAATGGTATCCAACAATTCCTCCGGCATGAGCTCCTGCTGAGATATCTACATGAACGGTACATTCGGATATTGTGCTGGTTCTGGGAGAGCCACCGACAGCTTGTAAATCGCTTGCGCCGGAAATACCACCGGCATAACTGTTAGGAGTGTCATCCTTCCGCTCATCGACAGCCATAACGGAACCTGAATATTGGCAATTAGTGATAGATGAACCTGTATTTATTCCGATAATCCCTCCGGCAGAAAGGGCTGAAGCATTCGAAAGAACTGCTTTTACATCGGTGGTAATGTTACAATCCGTTATCTCACTACCTATTAATTGTCCGACTAGGCCGCCTACAACTAATTGAATGGAACTGGGTTCATCACCTGTTATGTTTCCTCCTTTTACCCCACATTTTGTTATTTTACTATTCGTAATATAACCGGCCAGTGTACCGATATTATCCACACCTTGCACATGTAAATCTGTTGATGCTATTTCGATCTGTAAATTTTGAACACTACCATTCTCTATACGCCCAAATAAACCGGCATAATTATTATCATCGGTACTAATGGCAGCTAGATTACGGATCGTCTTTTCATCTCCATCCAATATACCTTTGAAAGGATTGCTGTTGTTTTTGCCGATAGGTGTCCATGCCTGCTCCCCTAAGTCTATATCTTCCGTCAGCTTAAAATAAACACCTTGAAAGTTTGTTTTACCGTTTATCGTCCCTCCGTTTTCCAGTGTAAGCTCTTTTCCTCCGGCATTCGTTTGTTGTGCCAGGTAAGCAAGTTCCGAAGCCGAGGCGATTTCGATCGGATTATCTTCCGTACCGGTTCCGTTGCCGACATTGACTATTTTAGTTGCAGCTGTACCATCCCAGGCTGTGGTTTGCGCCTGGGTTACGATGGAACAAATAAGAAAAGAAATAAGATAAATCACATTCTTTGCCATAAATCACATGTTGTCCGTTGGTTTGCCGGACTTTAGGATCCATCAGTTCCCGGAGTGGATGGTTATAAAAATAAAGAAGGCGTAGGAACTGTTGATATATCTCCGTTTGAGGCCTTCGACTGCCCTATATACCGATATAAACAACAACCCACGCCCTTTATTGAAATATAAGTATGGTTAGCACATACTTGTATATAACAAAGAAAGGAACGTGAGCGTTCTTGTTGTCTATTATCCGGTATATATGAAAGTGTCGAAGTTTCAAACAGAGGATAATATCTTAAAAACGCTTCTCGTAATCAATAAAATGTACCTTCCGGTATCGCTATACCGGGGTACAGGGGCAAAAGTAGAGAGAACCTTCCGATTATGCAAACAAAAGTGAATCAATTTTCTGCATCCGTTGAAAACAGAGTGCTGATAAATACCTGGCATTACATATTGATATTGATAAAACAACTATCATACTATCACTTTTACTTATAATATATTGTATGTAAGTATTTTAACTTGTGATAGTTAGTCAATTTAACCATCACTTATCTATCACACTACTATCACTCCCTACATAAAAAGTTACATAGGTAGTATCTTATTTTGAGTAAGTATATGACTGAAGTTCAATGATATAGTAATATATGTTGTTTGACATCCGGGTGTCGAGGGTGTCGAGATCCGGGTGTGAGCATCGTCAACATGGGGGTGTGAAATAGGCTGAAACGGGCATCTTGATAACAAGAAGTCTGCATCCGGGTGAATTAAGTCTATATGTTTTTTGCAAATAGATAGGGAGCAAACGAAGTATAAGATGCCATGCATAGGCGTAACAAGCATTGATACGCAGTTAAAGAATGTTGCCGCTTGGTTAAAATACAGTTAAAGTGATGGTTGCGTGATAGATGAGTGATAGTTAAATTGACTAACTATCACGGGGTAATCTCCTGATATATAATTGTATATCTCGTAAAGTGATAGTGTGATAGTTGATTTGACTAAAACATTATAGGTAGCCTTCGCAAACAGACTAGGGTAATGCCTGAATACCGGTTATCTCGAACGTCTTTGCGTTTTGCTTTTAGGATTGAAAGAAGTCTTTCTTCCGGCTGCCGGTTTGCCCGGTTTAAAGTTGCCCGTTGCCGGCCGTTCCTTTTTAGCGGGAGAAGACTTGACCGGTTGACTTTTGGTAATCGTACTGTTTTTAGGAGTAGTACTCCTTGCTGGCTTGCCTTTCTTGGCAGACGCTTCTTCTGTTTTTACCGAGTTGGCGATCTTCTTATATAAAGTCTCTGTCTCGGCAGGAGTCAGGTCGCGGTATTGTCCGATTTTCAGATCGTTCAGATGGATGTGCATGATACGTGTGCGTTGCAGCTTGGTTACATTATACCCCAGATACTCGCACATACGGCGGATCTGGCGGTTCAATCCCTGACGCAAAACGATTGTAAATGAATGGGTTCCTTTTTGGGTAAGTTCGCATTTGCGCGTAACGACTCCCAGGATCGGGATGCCGCCTTGCATGCGTTTAATGAAATCGGCTGTAACCGGCTTGTCTACCGTTACGAAATATTCCTTGTCGTGATTGTTGTTGACACGCAATATCTTGTTGACTATATCGCCCTCATTGGTGAGTAGTAATAATCCCTGTGAATCTTTGTCCAACCGTCCGATCGGAAAGATACGTTCGGAATGTCCGATGGCATTCACTATATTATCCTTTTCAGCAGGATCGGTCGTGCTTACAATGCCTACCGGCTTATTGTAAGCAATGATAATAGACTCCGCCTTGCCGCTGATGATCTCACCAAATACCCTAACCACCTGTCCGGGTAAGACCTGGGTTCCCATTTCTACCTTTTTTCCGTCAAGGGTGACTGCGCCTTGCTCGATATATTTGTCAGCCTCACGTCGCGAACAGAATCCGCTTTCGCTAATGTATTTATTTATTCGTATTTGCATAGTGAAATTAGGAATCTGATTTGGTGAAGGCGCAAAGATAATACAATTTATTGAACCTTCTCCATCTCGATAAAAAAGCAAGACTATCTGAGAGTAGAAATCAGATAGTCTTGCTTTTTATTATAAAGTGAACAATCTTTCGTTACTTTACATCTACTTTTTCTGTAACGGTTTGGGTGATACTCTCTGCTTGTACCAGATAAATGCCGGGTCGTAAATATTCGATAGCAGCTACCGGAGCATTGATGTAGTTCAAGACACGTATCTGTTTACCGGAGATATCGTAAACCGTTATCTTTGTCAGAGGATCGGTAGACGAGATGTCGATTCGACCGTTTGTACTACTATAGAATATGATCCGGTTTTGGGCAACAATCTCGTTTGATGTAACGATTGATCCGTTCAGGAAATAACGTCCGGAAGTATTGCCCGGAACGGTTAATGTCAGATTGTCTGTTACCGGATAGCTCTTGCCTGCCTGTTTGTCGACAAGGGTTACATTTTGCATGGCTCCTGATACTTTGAAGCTTAACTCTACGGGGGTGGCATCTTTGCTATGGATACCCACCGGGATTTTGTTCAGCTCCGGCGTCACGTTGATAGCCGTCATCTGGTTGCCGGCAAGGGTGTAAACTTGCGGTGCGGCTACATCCTCGTTGATCAGCAAGGTGGCATCTTCGCCCTCCACATAGCTGTCTGATGCGGTGACAAGGCCGGCTACGACTGCGGTGTTGCGAACGCCGTCGCGGGTAGCGGTGATGCGCAATTGCGGCAGGGGTTCATCGGCAGGGGAGGAGGTAGCAGATCGCAAACCTGGTTTTCCGGTTGCCGGGGCTTTCGCAATCATGTCGGTGGTGAAAGTGGCAGAAGCCAGATCCTTCACGATGAATGACTGGAGAGGAGCAACAAACTTAGGATCTGCGTCACCTGTCGAGATGGAATATTCATCACCCAGGATATGGGTAGTCGTACCTGTAGCAGTCATGATATAGTAAGTATTTGTTGACTTACCGTTTAAGAACTTCGCCATATCCAGATGCGACATGAACGGGTTGCCGAACATACCGCCGGTTGCCGAAACATTACAAGAAGTAACAGCACCTTTCCCTTGTTTGTCCGGACTGATATAAAAACGACCATTATCTGTACGATTAGTCAACGATGTTTCATTTCCTTCACTACTACTCGTATTACCATAATATTTATATTTCATATCCGCTTTGGGCAGACGGAACAACACTTTATTAGTAGTACTACCAGCCGTCTTTGTCCCAATCGAAAATCCCGTACCCGGTGTGAAGGGAACATCTACATCGTTATACAAGTTCGACCAACTGCCTTTAATTCCATAATTGACTCTTGTAGAACCAGAACCATCGGGACGAACCACCGTAGCCGTTGTCTTATCCCATCCGCGCATATAGACAGCCGGCTTCCAACGGGTATAGTTTGTGTTATCATAGTTGATCTCCCCAAACGCCGGTGTTTCCTGACGTGCATACTTACCGACTGTCGAAGTTCCTATCGGTAAATACATATCCCCCGACACCACGCCTTTCAAGGGCGATGCGAGCATGTACCAGCGGTTCGGAGACATTTCATAATCTACATGAGCCTTGTTGTAGGTCAGGTATTCCGTATGCAGGATTTCCGATTCGGGCTTGATGTAGATTTCGTTGCAAGTGTTGCCGTAGAAGCGTACGCAGGAGTAGTTGTGAATTGAACTGGCTTTATCCGGATTAGCTACACTTCCGAACAACTCTCGTTCATAATCCGGGTCGGCAAGCAAATCGTACTCGATGTTCTTGGTGGGGGCACCGATAGTTGCATCCATGTTTGCCGGAGCCATATCCAACAAGGCTTTCGGATCTGTTGTCCGTTTGCTCAATTTGTATAAATGCGGATAGGCGGCATAAGCTGTACCACCATTATCGGCAATCGTCACTTTCGTGAAACGCATCGGGGTGTAGGCTTCATCGTGTGTACCATTTGTCTCGGCACTTTTTCCGCTTGCGTCCGGCATATAAAGTTCTGCATCATTAGACCGTCTCCAATGATTTGAACCGTCGTTGTTCCAGTTGTGCATATCGGTTTCTTTTCCTACCCACGTCACGTATTCGGGGACGATTTTGAGGGTGAGCATGAAAACACGGTCGCCATAAGGTTTTGTAGAATTATCCGTCCTACCGACTACCTTGTAAGGTATTCCTACCATATACCAAAAACCTTCTTTAAAATTTTCTACGGCTTTCTTGTTGAATTGGATTTGGAAGTAGTTCTTTCTCCATTCTACATCTTTTTCTTTATCATCCACAAGGTTGTATAAAGTTCCAATTACTATTGTTTTATCCCAATTTGTGTCTGAAGTTTTGTAGACCAATATATTTTTATCATTTGTCATAACAAATTTTTCATTCTCTAATGATGTACGGGCATGAATCGGAATACGCAATGTACCGTTATTGCTATGCATATCCTGTATTTGTACTAAACCGACACGTACGGAACGGACGTGTGAACCGTCAAATGGATTCTCATCCGGCTGGGGAGTGTCGGGATCTTCAGGATCTTTTGGATCAGGGTCTTCGGGATCGTCCGGATTGGGATCTTCAGGATCCGGCACGTCGGGATCACCCGGACCGATGGTCGGAGGTGTTCCGCCTAGAAGGAATTCGTGGGGGTCTGAACATATTACGGCTTTCTGATCCTTTAATTCCGCTTGATCCGTACGAGGAAGCATAACTCCCCATTGTAAAGTTTTATCGGTAGGGATAGTGAAGTTAAAAGATTCTACGCCGAAAATCAATCTTCCTGTAGGAGTTGATTCGCTATATACTCCGTACTTTTTTTCTAACGCGTTTTTTATATTAATCTTTTCTGTATCACTACTACCCCTGTCATTAAACGCTGCCATTAAAGCTTCCATGATAGAGTAGCTTGTACCGTTTACAGTAATCGCTTCAGGCTTAATAAACTCATCCCATGTTCCCAAAAACCAATCAAACACAGGGTCTTTACAAGTAACCAGTTCATCTGAATTTTCATCCGGATTATATTTCAATATCCCAGTTACAGTAACTGATTTGCCTGGTTCAATATCTTTTATATCAACATTCTTGCCATCTTGCATAGCCATTACACGATCGCCAACACCTTCCAAAACAAAAGAATTATAGAATGAACAAGTTACACACTCTCCTGAGATTGGTGTTTCAGACACTCGGGCAACATAAGTCTTATTGGCTGTAAGTTCTCCATTGATGGATACATTGGTAGAGGTGATATAGTCGTCAGTAGTGCTATATGAACTATTACTTGAGGATTCATCAGTCCATGCCATATCCTCTATGCGAGTTGAAAGATAAGAAACACGATAATCTGATGGCTCTTGACTATTGTATGCTATTTTAATAGGGCTACCAGTTGGAGCCATTTCTCCATTCTCATTCTCTTTTGCATTATAAATAGCATAATAGATGCGGGTGAAATAACTAAGAGCGTTTTTTATTTCGGATTCGTTTTTTCCTTCGAAAAATTTCTTCAATAAATGTTCTTCCGGCAACTTCATATAATCCTCATAAGATACTTGAAAATTAGAAGCAACCGGTTGATTTGCTGTCAATCCGAAATTTCTAAGCAACATATTGTAATTCGATTTAAACTTCACCGTTTTTATCTTTTCATCACATGGGTTACCCGATTGAACGACTTGGATATCCGGTATTGTTTTGAAAATACGAATATCATCAATGGCGTAGTCGGCTCCGTCGGTGTGAGGCTCGTTGTTTTGGACTTCCAGGTAGAATTCTGTACAATCTTTTATCATCTCCTCAGAAACGATAAATTTGTAATGGAATTGTTGCCATTGCATGAGGTTCATATTAAATTTATTTCTGGTTTTTTCATTCACCTTATAGGCTTCAGGATGATTAAGATTATTTTCTTGATAATCCGTTAATGCATCTCCTGTTGTAAATCGATGAATTATAACCTCCTCTTCTCTCTTCATGCCTTTCAATATTATATTCAGATTTGGAGCTAATGGAAGAGGATTACCTTCAGCATATATATCACATCCGGGACGAGTCATATCAGCCAACCATCCTGTTACGGTCAGTTCTGTATTGCTACAAATAGTACCTTCTATTGGTATAGAAACCAAGGTACCCGGTTCGTCAGTTGCATCTATATAATAGAAATAACCGAATTTTTCATCATCTGTACCTTTTGTTATTTCATGAGTACGGTCGTACAATGTTTTATTTTGATAAATTTGTTTTTGATATTTATATGCACTCTCTATACGAGGAGTTATCCATTTGTATTTTCTAACACCTGTTATCAAATTGTAACATTCCTGCTTGTCTCCGGTATTGACAGTATTTTCAGTTTGGGGAGCAACTGCACTTCTAAATAAACCATACATACCTGGATATGAAGTAAAACATTCATTATTATTATCAAGTAAAGACTCACCATCTTTATATATGAAACCATAACTTGTTAGGGACTGTTTGAAAGAGCCTAAAGGATTACTAGACATATTATCTCCTTTAGATATAGATGATGGTAATTGTTTGTTTTCTTCTTTTTGATCAAAATCAACAATTCCAATCTGTCTATATTTTTTAGTATTGCCTCTGGGCCATCTCTCATCATTTTCATCTTTATTCAAATCTTTTTCCAGCTTGAACTCGGCATTTTCAATCGGATGAAAAATGAATTTGATTAAAATTGGGCTTTCACCATTATGACCTTCTATTTTGCATACAGCCTTGATTTTAACCGTGAAGTCTTTGTTTCTGTCTATTTTTTCATCTTCTAATTGTAGTTTTTGAGTCTGTTGTAAATCCAATGGTACTTCTTTCGTTACAAGACGAAAGTCTTTAAATTCACCATCGTTTATACTATATTGAAATACTGTACCTTGATGTATAGCATCATCTTTTTTCCAAAAATAATTATCTGGAGCATAAGGCATTGAGAAGTTTATTGATGGTGCATTTTTAGGAAAATCTATATTATAAGTTGTAGGTTCCTTCGAACTATAAGAAGGACACTCTTCCGCCTTTTTGATTATATACTTATATCGTTTCAACAAAGTAGGTTCTTTATATATACTATTGTCAGATAATATTCCATCCTGATAAATACTCACATCACAATATACAGTGTCATTACCCGTATAGTTTTCTGGCAATGTATAGGCAATAGTAGAGGCATCAATTCCTAACCCTCTATTATAGTATCCAGTACCTTGACTTTTCACAATAGATTCATCTTTCAATCTGTTTGACCAAATTAAACCTCCGGTATTTTCAACTTTGACAAAAAAATCACGTGTTCTGTAAATATCATTATTAGGTACACTATTGGAGCTTTTTTCATTACATAAACTCAATTGCCCACCTCTGTTGCTAGCCATAGTTACACTAACAACTCTTTCTTGATGTTTAATCGTTCCTTTTCCCGTTCCTCCATCCTTATCTTTTACATACCAATGGACAAACCAGTTGTAGGTGTTATCATATCTGGATTTCGTTTCGTCATATTTTCTTGTATTTATATTCAACTCCGGGATCGACAATACACGTGGCTTCGCAGGGTCGACAAAAATTGTCTTCTCCTCCGTGTGTACATTGTTATGATTTTTTGAAAACTCCAGCTTAATCTTCGGCCTGGAGGCTTCTGTGCCATCCTGCCCCCACGCTACCATCCCCTCTGTCGTCAGCAGAGCGAACGACAAGAGTAGCATTCGAAGCCATCTGTCATATATTATTTTATTTCGTTTCATCGTATTTTAATTTTGTTGTTATATCTGTTGATTATTAAGGTGAAATCTACTTAGTAAGTAAGCGGGAACTTACTCGATAAGTAGACTCGTTGTTACTTACTAAGTAGACGGATGCTTACTTTATAAGTAAACGGAGGGCTACTCGATAAGTGAGTTTGCCGGGTCTATAGCCGACAGTAGAAAGTTGGTTGCGGTTATTCAAATATGTCCACAAACTTCAATGTCACCGTAAAGGATAATGTTCGTTTTGCGTCAGGGTTTCTTACCTCCAAAATGAACGTTGCGGTTTGTGTATCGGTTGCTGCACCAATCATGCGACCGGTTATTTCTGTTCCTTTTATTGATAAATCACCGACAAGTAAGCCGTCATCATTGTTTACTATACTGTTATCGATTGACCAGGTCAAATCATTAACATTTAGCTCTTTATTTTCTTCCAATGATTTCAATCCTTTTATTGTGATTGTAAACGGACCTCCACCTATTATCCCACAAACCAAAGATTTATCGCCATCAATATTTGTCGTCACATCCGGATACCCGCCTATCGGTGGATTTTCCCCTTTTATGCCTAAAGTAAGTTCATAACTTGCAAATACCAAATTCAGGTTCCAAATATGATTACGCGGAATCCGTTTGACGAAAGATGTACGTTTGCTTCCACTATGTTGATTATCTGCATGTGAAAAGTTGCCGATACTGGTAGTTGCCAACACAACTTCGAAGCCTTTATCTTCTTTCGATTCGTTAATATAAATCCAATCTGAACTTGCTTTTTGAGTATCATCAGCGGAAAGCGTTTCGTTCTGTAAAATGCTTTCAATGCTCCATCCGTCTCCTGCCGTTGGCAATATATTGTCTTCTCCCTTGTCAAATAGATGGGAACTTGTATTAAAAGGTTTTATTTCCAGATTATTGATAGTTATTTCATGTTCCGTTTCATTTTTGACGGTAACTTTTAACCGACTGACCAGGCGAATTAACCGGATTGTTTTCTTCCCGGAAGATACTGTCCACGTCTCAGAAAAACTCATCGGTAGGAATTTGTTATTATCCGGATCGAACGAGTTACTTGTCCAGGAAACCGTTTTACTAAGTAAGTCCGGCATTTGTTGTCCTTCCTCTGTTCCGATTGCTGTATTTAAAGCTGCATCATTCAACGATTCCCAATTGGCGAATGCGTAAATCTGCTTCGTCCCTTTGGTTAATGTGAATGTTCCGGAAGTCCAGCTTTCCAGCTCGCCTGTTTGTGCATCCGGATCGGTACTCAAATCAGGCTTAAACTTTTTCTCAACCGTATTGGATGCATTGACGATAAACACTACCAGTGAATTGATCTGTTCGCCATCTAAGGCATCCTTATCATTTTTGCTTGCTTTCGTTTGTAGCGATTGCGAAGCGTTGGAAATGCCTACCTGTAAGTCCACTTCTACCGTTTCCGGAAGATCGGGCGATCCTTTTTCTCCGCTTACGCAACCGAATGCGAGGAAAACGGAGAAAAAGACGGCCCATAGGGTGTTATGATAATTCAGTCGCTCTTTCATAATCCCATCTCCTCATTACCTAATGTCAAATCTTCGAGGCGGATAATCCAGTCGTCTACCACCACTTCGAGGCAGTGTGCACGTCCGCCGGCGATATCTACATAGGCGGTGATCACATACTCGTCTTGGCGATCCAGATATTCCTGACCTTCCAGTTTATGCGATGCAATTTGCGTCAGCTTTAAGAGTTCCGTCAGGTTGACGTTGATGAAGGGCGTTTCTTCGCTCGCATAACGGATGCGTAGTGTGCCGGTTCCGTTGTCTATCAGGCGGAGTGTGTTCAGTTCGGTACAAACGGCTTCGTAGGCAACGGTTTCATTGCCGGCGGCTTTGACCGTCTCTACCTGTTGCAGGTAGGGCAACCAGGTGATGCGGGTGGGCGAAAGCGGGTTGTTGTGCGAATCGAGATCGCTGTTTGTCGTGGTGACAACGAAGTTGAATGCTTCCTTTGTCAGCTCTGTGCCCCGGTTGGCATCGATCAGGATGAAGCGTATTTTGTTGGTATTCTTCACCAACGGAAATTCGGTGTCGGTAGCACCGCCCACGGGGATCGTGTAGTTGAGTTCGCCCTGTAAAAGGCCCGACAATTCGCGGTCTACACGGTTTTCGACCGTTTGTACCGCCATGCGGAAATCGTCGATGGGAGAACCCGGAGACGGTTCGGTCCAGGTATAATCTTGTGCATTTAATCCGGCCCACGCCAAAAGGCGGTAGTCGCCCGGATTCAAATCGCTCAGGTCTATTTCGTTTCTGTCCAGTTCTTCGCCTTCGATTAATCTGGAAGAAAGGAATTTACCTTCGTTGTCGTAAATATACAAACGAACGTTTTTTGCCATTTCCTGATTTTTCATTTCGTAGGCAAAAGCATCGGCATGTTTGATGTTATGACGGTATACGAAACGCAATGTGTGCCGGCAAAGAGGTAAGTCGGCATGGATATAATCGCATGAAAACAGACCGGTCAGGCAGAGTGCTGCCAGTACCGGAAAGATAAGATATATTATTTTTTTATGGTGTTTCATTGTTTTCTAATTTTAATTTAGAAGTAAAGAGTTTCATCGGGGAGTCCTTCCCACGGTTTTACGATTACCTCGATTTCAATATTCAAACCGGGATTATCGGGGTCGTCCGGATCGTCCGGATCATCTGGTCCGGGTGGATCGGGCGGGGTAGGCTCATCCGGGTCTTCGGGATCCGGATCAAATGGCGGTTCGTAGGGGATGTCTTTACCCAGGCCGTGGATATTGCGGATATGCAGTTTATAAACGTTATTCCGCACGATGGCATACTCCATAATACCTTTCGAAGGATGGTTGTTGTTGGAGTGGCGTATCCAGTGTGTATAGTAGCAGATCCCGTTGGCGTAGGTATGCAGCGCATAGCGTGCCAGCAATCGGCGGGTGTCTTTACCGTTTAGATTGATGGCGGGCGTTCCGTCGGTATTCGTGGAATAGCCGAATGTGGCATACATATAATTGTTCCAGTCGAGCAAAGCGGCTTCGGCTTCGGTGAGTTTGCTGGCGGTATCTTTGTCCTTCATTTGACGGTTCAGGTAACGGTTGTAGCCTGTCGGGTCGTTCTTTTTCATCCCTTCCGCCAGTGCTTTGACATCTCCCCAGGTTTTGCCAGCAAAGTTGTAAGTTACTACATTTGTACCGTTGCCGGAAAATGCGGTCATTGCAGCTTCGATAGACCCGTAGATTACGTCACCGAAAGAGAAGAAGGTAAACGCGTTGCCGTCGGCTCCGGCCTGTTCGGTGTTGTTTCCGGTAGCCGGGTTGTAAGCTATATATTTTTTAGGAACGTATACTGCCTTGAAAACGACTCCGGTATTGATGTAAGGGGATTGTTCGGTTTTCGAGACGGTATTCTCTTTTGTGTAACCGATCCGGTACCAGTCTCCAACGCGTTCTCCCAATCCGGGCGCGAATTTCCAGTTGGCGGTAGAAGTGCCGTAGCCTGTGAAATAGTTTTCATACAAAGAAGATAATGCTTGTCCGGAGCCGGAGGGTCGGTCGGGGTTGAATACCAGGCGGTTGACGTTTGCCAGTGTCTTGATCCGGCTCCAAGGGTCGAGTACATAGTTAGTTTGGTGATCGCCCCATTCGGGAAGTTCCAGGCCGAGATACTCGAGTGTGTTTTCAGAGCCGTAGGAACCATCAGAGGCTGCTCCGATTATGCGTTTGAGCATGTAGGAACCGGCATTGAATTTGTTGACGATCAATGCGCCGGCGATTGTTACGCTAGCTTCTCCCGTTGTTTGGTCTGCCACTTCGTAATAATCTCCAACTGTCCGGAAATCAACGCGAGCGGCATGCCGCTCCGCCTCGACCACAGCCGAGGCGGGATTGTCAATACTATTGTCCCCGCAAATATACACCCGTTCGTCTAAATGGCCGTCCGAGGCCATGACGAACCGGGTGTATTTGCCGTTATTTTCCGTCCAGGCACGTTTTTGCAGATAGTCGCGTACACCTCCCAGAGTCAATCCCTGAAGTTGCGGGCGTATGTTGCCTGTATTAGTGATTACTAGCAGGTCGTACCATCCGCCGGGTAAACCTACAAGTACAGGTTCGGTTTTATTGTCGCCCTGTATGGCATTACGGTCCAGGTACATAATCTTGTCGATAGGAGTTGATGCGGGCGAATTTACACCGTTTGTCCCTTGGTAGAAAAGCAACATCAGGTCGTCGATACGTGTTTCGTAATCCTGGCCCGGTTCATAGCCGTCACCGTTTTCGCCGCCGGTAGGATTCGAGCGGGTAGGGGTATGGGCTGATGAACAGCTGACGGTCAGGCTGAGATAGTTTTCTTCCGTCACATTCCCGTTTCCGTCATCTCTGTCGAAGCGTACTTCGTTTGTACAACCTACTAATATAAGATAAGCGGTTGTACAGACGGATAAAAGATATTTATATGTTATGTTCATGATCGATCATTGTTTTGAAGTTTCTTATTCTTCACGTTTCGCCTTGATCTGTTCAAGGTTTGCTTTAGCAGGTTTGCTTGCAACAGGGCTGTTTTGCAGGGTGTTCAAGATAACTTCCGCACCATCCAGATCTCCGCGTAACATGAGGATTGCCGCCTGTGCAAGCTGTTTCTCGTCGCCTTCGGCTGCTTTCTGAAGGTAACGCTCCGCCTGTTCCAGTTGACCGTTGCGAATAGCTGTGTTTGCGGCATTCAGGTTGGAGACTGGATCATCGGGGAACATCCGCACGGCGATTTCGAATACTTCGTTATACTTTGCACTTCCGGCCTCATAGGTTTGTGCCACCATGAACATTTCATTCAGGCTCAACTGTTTGGGGGCGGTGTAGATGAGTGATTTCGCTTCTTCGGCCGTAAAATTGCGGATATTGTATTTCACAACATAGTCCGAATGGCGTAGGGCGGGATAAATATCACGCAGCAAGATCTTGTAGGAAGCACCGCCGTTCAGTGTCTTCAGTTTCAGCTCCTTCTTGTCCATGTCGCGCGGTTCCGGGTTGCGGATGATGGCGAGCAGTTCCGCCTTGTCGGGAAGGTTCATATCTTCCAGCCGCTTTTCCAAACCTTCCCAGTCTTCCGGCTCGAAGTCGACGCTAAATGTGGCGTGTTCGAAGCGGTAGAGGCTTTTCACGTAGTCGCGCAGTGCCTTGGCACGGTTTTCTGCTAAATAGGTGTTGTTGGCGTAAGTCCCTTCGGGAGAGGCGAAACCTTTAATCCAGACCTCCGTGATGGTGGCGTACGGATCATCTTTCACTGATTCGATCGTGGCACGGATAGCAGCCAGTTCGCGCGGGTTATTACGATAGTCAGGATAAATCGTGATCTTATTGACCGGGAAGTCTAAGAATGCTTTTCCCTCTATTGCACGTGCCTTTACTGCTTCTGCTTCCGGGGTACGATATGCCAGCAACGGTTTCAGAATAACCGGTTCTGCCAAATTGATAGGGAAAAGAGGATGACGATCGTTTTGCAAAGCTTCCCAGCCACAACCGCAAAGGTCGGTGATGAGAGAGACTTCCGATTTTTTCATCCAGGGTGCCATTGGCGTGCGCGTTGTATATTCGAAAGTTTGTTCTTTTTTGTTTTGACGGCGCAGTTCGTATTCATTGTGTGTCGTATAAGTACGACCTGTGCGTTCATATAGGATATGACGATCACGCCCATTGACAATCAGAGGTGTTAGGGTGCGTATGCTGTCGCCGGCCGTAATGACCGGGGTACAAACGAGACTACGGTCGGACGGAACTTCGATTTCACTGAAGTCTAAAGTCATACCTACAATCAAGGTATTGTCCGTTTTCTCTACGATTTTGTCTTTTACTTTAATCTCTTGTGCCTGCGGTGCGATCGCAACCACCAAGCCGGATAGGATTAGCAATATGTTTTTATTTATTTTCATAAGGCTACGGTCTTTAAAATTGGTAAATAAGGTTGATAGCGGCCTGTGTCGGGCCAAAATAATGTTTTTTGATATATTTTTCACGGCGTCCGCAGTTTGTGCACGGGTACTTTTCTGATTCGAGATAAAGATAACCCACACCGACTGTAGCTTCCATGTTCCAATGTTTGGACAATATCCAGGAGTATCCGTAACTAACACCTACACCGGCACCCCATCCCTGGTGACGTTCGTTCTCTGTACCTAATATTTTAATATCTGAAATATTGTAAAGAACGTATGGTATATGCAGGCCGATAAAATGTTTATAAAAACTTTCGCAAAACCAATAGCGCATTTCAGGATGTACGTGTAAGTGTTTGAGTGATTTTCCGTAGCTGCCATCGTCTTTTTTACCGTCAAAGGGGTTTAGTCCGAGTTCTGCGTCAAATGTCCAGTGCCGTGCCAGGCGTACTTCGCCTCCAAGATTAAAAGTTCCTGTTCCCCAATATGGGATGTTGGTTTTAAGTCCGAAGACGGAGCCACGGCCTTCGGATATAGAACCTCGAATAGGTCGTATTTCTTGTCTGAGCGATGTCTCCTGTGCCGTTGCCAAGAAAGGCAAGACACAAAGAGCAATTTGTAAAATTGTCTTTCTCATCTTGCAATCGATTATTTATATTATTTATTCTTTTTTCTGTGCGGTTATTTAATATTATTACCAAGTGTATAATCTTTCCTATCTTTTTTAATCAAAGAGCTAATGATTAGCAAATGTATATGAAATCTCAATATAAAAGAAATGTGAAAAGCGTGTGGTTTGTTTACGAATTGATACAAATTGGTTTATTTATTTATGATAAATTTGATAAACAACGGGATTGTCTTATGGTTAAAATAAATCGATTTAGTTTTTTTAAGTTTTTTAATTAAAAAGGATGGTTATTTTACTATTATGATCGGTTTTTCAAGATTATGAAGATTATCAATCGTTTTTATTGTTGGGAAAGACTCAATCGATTAAATCTTCTCCATAATAATATGCCTAAGGTTGTCAGACTTACAGGGAAGCCACACCAGATACCAATTGCTCCCCAATCGAAGATGAATCCGCAGATGTATCCTATCGGCAAAGCTAACCCGAAATGGCAAACAAATGCGCAATAAGCCATATATTTCACATCGGCAATGCCGCGTAATGCATTGGCAAACAGTATTTGCAATCCGTCCCCGAACTGATACAGGATAACCGACCACGACAGAAGGGCAACCATCGCCACCACATCCTGCTCGGGAGTAAACAAATATCCCATGTTTTTATGGAAGGCGAGAATGAACAGGACAAATATAACCGCCACTCCCATGATCAGGTGCAGCCCCGCAAAAGAAGCCCGGCGTATATCCAACCAGTTTCCCTGCCCTTTGAAAGCACTTACACGGATGGTGACCGCTGCCGCAATACCGTAATACACCATGAATCCTAATGTCGTGATGACACCCAGCACCTGATGCGCTGCCAATGCTGTACTGCCTATCCATCCCATCATGATTACGCTCAGGCTGAATGAACCCGTTTCGACTCCCATCAACAGGCCGACCGGAAATCCCATCCGGATCAGGTTGTTGAGATTCACCCGGTTGATGACTCCTTCCCTGAACCCTTTCAGGTATTCTTTATATTTACTGTGGCGGAAGAACAGGATAAGGAAAACAATGAATGTCAGGATACGGCTGACCAGGGTGGAGATCCCGGCACCTGTCAGCCCCATTTCCGGTACGCCGCATTTTCCGTAGATAAGGAAATAGTTCCCGATGATATTGAGAACATTGGCTCCAAGCATGATCCACATAGGGGTAACCGTGTCGGTCGTCCCGTCGCTGAATTGCTTGAAGGAGTTGAACAACATGGCGAATATAACGGAAAATAACTGGAGAATGTAATAGGGGACGATATAGGGCATCAGCTCTTCCGGCTGGTTCAGCAGGTCGATATTCAAGAGCAGCAAAAGCATACAAAGGCTGAGCAGTATGCCGACGATGAAGTTGATCAATAAACTGTTCTTCAATGTCTCCCCGGCTTTGCGAAACTCTTTGCCGGCAAAAAGACCGCCGATAATGGGAGTGAGGCCATACGAGAAACCCATCCCGAAGATGAAAGCCAGGTTAAAGAAATTGTTTACGAATGAGGCGGCCGCCAGTTCGTTGGTGCTATGGTGGCCTACCATTATATTATCGGCAAAGCCTACAATAATAATGCCCAGCTGTCCCAACATGATCGGGACACCCAGGCGTATTGTTTGTTTATAATGTTCTTTGTAAGTAGAGAATTGTATCATTCAGAAATGCAAATCCTTATTCTATGATGCTGACCGACTCGATAACGACGTTTTCCAACGGGCGATCCTGTCGGTTGGTCTTAACGTTCTGGATGGCGTCTACCACGTCCAGACCTTCTGTCACTTCGCCATAAACCGTATATTCATTATCCAGGAAAGGCACGCCGCCGATTGTTTTGTAGGCTTCCCGTTGTTCCGGTGTAAGCTTGGTTTCGTCCTTGCGCTTTTCGGCTTCCATTTCCGTCTTGCCGACCAGTGTATCGCGGATGATGGCCAGTTCGGCCTTGTCGCCACTTTGATAAGCCGCTTTGATCTTGGCGCTGTTTTCTTTTTGCAGACGGGCAAAGATCGACTGTTTCAGGCGGCCTTCTTTTTGTTTCTCCATCTGTGCCAGTTCAGCGTCTTTGTATACTTTTCCGGTTACGATATAAAACTGGGAAGCCGAAGATTCCTTTTCCGGATTAACTTCGTCACCTGTGCGGGCTGCGGAAAGTGCCCCTTTCTTATGGAAATATTTCGGGTAAACGAACTCGGCGGGAACGGTATAACCCAGGTCGCCGGCACCCAGTTGCTTGCTCATGGGAGCGTCTTTCGAGGTTACATCGCCACCCTGTACCATGAAATCCTTGATTACACGGTGGAACAAGAGGCCGTTGTATTGTCCTTCCTTTACCAGCTTGATAAAGTTGTCGCGGTGTTGCGGCGTTTCGTTGTATAGTTTTAGCTTGATTGTTCCCAGGCTGGTTTTCATCACTACCTGGGTTTCTTTTGTTTGCGTTTCCATTCTTATCTCTTTTATTGATTATTTATCGACAATAGTCATTGTCTTGATCTTTATATTCTTCAGAGGTCTGTCTTCCTCATTTGTTTCGACAAACTGGATTTTATCTACCACTTTCATCCCTTTAACAACTTCTCCGAAGACGGTGTATTTGTTATCCAGATGAGGTGCGCCGCCTTCAAGCATATAGGCCTGGCGTTCTTCCGGGGTAAATGTTTTGTTGTCGCTTTTCTCCATCTTGTCCAGTTCCATTTCGGTATAGAACTTTCCGGTGACGATATAGAACTGTGTGCCGGATGAGGCACGTTCCGGGTTTTCTTCGTCGCTGGTGCGGGCAGCACACAACATACCGCGTTTATGGAAGTATTTCGGATAAACGATTTCGGCGGGAATGGTGTAGCCCGGATCGCCGTCGCCCAGGTGCTTTTCGATAGGGGCATCTTTCGAGTCGATATCGCCCCCTTGTATCATAAACTGTTTGATTACGCGATGGAACAGCAGGCCGTCGTAACGCTTTTCTTTCACATTTTTGATAAAATTATCCCGGTGTAAGGGCGTATCGTTAAATAACTTCACTTTGATCTTCCCCATATCGGTGTCGATCAGTACAAGTGTCTCAACATCCTGCGCTTGCAAATGAACGGATGTCAGTAATCCGACTAGTAATAAACATATAGCAAACAGCTTCTTCATCTTCGTTTTATTTAGTTATTAAGGCAACAAAAATAGTTACTTTTAGTCGTTAACGCAACCTTTTAACACAACCTTTTCATGCGGTGCTTGTTCCTTACTGGTAAAACGTCTAAACAAAACACATTTATGAAAGCATTTGTTAAAGGAGCAGTTCTTCTGCTCGGGTTAGGAGTATTCTCTTCCCATGCTCAGGCTCAGAAAGTGATCATTCAGGATGAGGAGCCGAATTCTATAATCTTTGTTTCGCGCGACAAGGCGGGGGATGAGATAATCCGGATATTGAATGAAACGAAAAGTCCGCGCTTCCATGAACCGGGTATTCCACGTTTCCTGATGACCGACCGGAAAGGCCGTTTCGCTTTAGGTATCGGCGGGTATGTAAAGGCAACTGCCGAATATGACTTCGGCGGTATCTCCAAAGATATTGATTTCTATCCGGCACTGATCCCCAACAAAGGTGCCTCGCATGTCAGAAACCAGTTCCAGATGGATGCCACTACCAGCACTGTTTTCCTCAAATTGGTAGGCCATACCAAGCATCTGGGCGACTTTGTGGTGTATACGGCCGGTAACTTCCGGGGCGACGGCAAAGGTTTTGAGTTGCGTAACGCTTATGCTTCTTTGCTGGGCTTTACGCTCGGTTACGATTACGGTTCGTTTATGGATCTGGCCGCTATTCCCCCGACGATCGACTTTGCCGGGCCGAATGGGATGGCGATCTATCATGCTACCCAGTTCCGCTATGAACGCGCTTTCGGTAAAGGATGGAAAGCCGGTGTCGGTGTGGAAATGCCCGTAGTGGATGGCACTACCAACGATAAGTTGAATATCGGTTCGCAACGTATGCCTAACTTCCCGGCTTACGTTCAGTACGGATGGAATAAGAGCAGCCATGTACGTGCCGCCGCTATCGTACGGAGTATGACTTATGATAACCTGGTCGCTAACAAGGCTGAGTCGGAAACCGGCTGGGGTGTGCTGCTTTCTACCACTTTCAATCTGTGCAGCAAAGTGCAGATGTACGGACAGGGTGTTTACGGTAAAGGTATAAGTCAATATATGAACGACCTGAGTAATCTGAATGTGGATATCGTTCCCGATCCGGCTAAAGCGGGACATATGCAGGTGCTTCCTATGATGGGATGGTATGCCGGATTGCAGTATAATATTTCCCCGAAAGTTTTTGTTTCAAGTACCTATAGCCAGTCACGCCTGTACAGCGATAATGATTATCCCGAAACTCCGTCCGAACAATATCGTTACGGCCAGTATCTCGTAGCAAACTTGTTCTGGAACGTAACACCGGATCTTCAATTAGGTGCTGAATATCTTAGAGGATGGCGTACGGACTTTAATGATCAGACACGCCATGCCAACCGTCTGAATGTAGCCGTTCAATACAGTTTCTAACGGATATTTGTTTGTTTATTATACAATAAGAGAGAGACGTCGCTGCAAGATGCAGTAATGACGTCTCTCTTATTTTTATGTGTGTATTGATGCTACTTAATTAAAATGTGGAAAGGATTTATTACTTTTGCATAAACAAATTAAGGAAAAGCACATGAAAAACACCTCACGTTTTTGGCTATTTAACATTCTGCTGATGTCGGTGTTATTATGGGGTATACAAGATCGTTTGCTGGCGGACAATGCTTCAATAAAGAACCTTCGTTTCAACAGAATATCATCTTTTGAGGATTTACCATCGGAAGAAATAACGCAGATCATACAGGATAATAAAGGATATATCTGGATAGCTACCAATTCCGGCTTGTGCCGTTACGACGGTTACCGTATTCGTACCTATAAGGACAACCTGTTCACACCGGGTATACTGACGGACAACCAAATCAAGACCATTGCAGAAGATCATAGTTACAACCTTTGGATCGGCACAAATAACGGCCTGAACATATTGAATATGATAACCGGACAGATCCATAAAGCGGAGGATAGCCGATTGCAGGATAAGGTGGTCTCTGTCTTGTATGTATCGAAAGACAATAATGTATGGGTCGGTATGGATGATGGATTATATCGGTATATCCCGGAACGGGGATCTTTTATCGTATACGATAAAGCAACCAATGGGCGCCCATTGGTTGGCATTAAGTCTATCATGGAAGATAGTAAAGGACGGCTTTGGATAGGGACCTGGGCTGTAGGCCTTTTAAGATATGAAAAGGATAAGGATGCCTTTATCAGCTATCCGCAGATGGACGAACGTAACTCCGCCCATGTCTTATTTGAGGACAGTTACCAAACCATCTGGGTAGGTACCTGGGATCGGGGATTGTATCATCTGAATACTCCGGAAACACCTGAGACGGTTACCTGGAAGCACTATCTCAGTCAACCGGGTAATAAACAAAGCCTCTCGGACAATATCATTTACAGCATAGAAGAAGAAACCGGCAGCAACACCCTCTGGATCGGAACCCGCAGCGGCCTGAGTATCCTCGATCTGGACTCCAAAGATGATTCGTTTGTGAATTATTTACCGGAAAGTGAATCCTATAAACTACCTTATAATGAATTGGATGCCATTGTGCGCGACCGTTCGGGTATCATGTGGCTGGGTATGATGGGAGGGGGAGTCTATTCCGTTAATATGCGGCATTCCCCTTTTCAGAAGAATGATCTGGAATCGGTCAAGCACAGGCTGTTCAGTAACTCCGTGCGCAGTATGTTTGTGGATAGCGAACAGACGCTCTGGATGGGAATAGGCAGTTATGGCCTGGTTATCCAGGAGCAGGGAGCCGAACAACCGGTCTTTTATATCGATCATCCCGATTTCAGGCAACCGACACCTTATCTGTATACGATCAACCATATCATAGAACGCAGGGACGAGCAGGAAATCTGGTTCGGGACGTGGGGCAGTGGCATTACCATCTATGATAAGGATGCAGCCGGAAATAAGATACGGCACCTGAATGAAGAAAATACTCCCTGGCTGCCGGATGGCTTTATCTTCAGTATGTTGGAAGACAGCCGGAAGAACGTCTGGATAGGTTGCCGTAGCGGTGTGGCTGTTTACGGGCCCGATGGCAAAGGCGTTTCGTTGAGCGACTACCGGGCGGAACCGGATGGAGCCCCGATCAACTATTGCTATTATGCCATTGAAGAGACACGGGACGGAAATATCTGGCTGGGAAGTAATCACGGGATTATCCGTGTTTCCGGAGATGCATCCCAACCGGATCAGTTACAGTTCAGCCTGTATGACAGGGCGAACGGCAAACTTACCTACGAATGGCTGCAATGCCTGTATGAAGATTCGAAGGGTAACCTGTGGGCCGGTTCCGATGGCGGCGGCTTGAACTTATACGATAAAGAGAGCGATTCTTTTATCTCCGTAAACAGACGGTATAACCTGCAAACCGATGTAGTCAGCAATATACAGGAGGACGAAAGCGGTAACCTCTGGCTGGGAACCGGTTCGGGGCTGGTTCGCCTGACGGTTTCACCGGATGCTGCAACGGCTTCGTCGCGAACCTATACGGCAACCGATGGCCTTCCCGACAACTCGTTTATACGGGATGCCATAGCGAAGGCGAAGGATGGCAAGTTATATTTCGGCGGACATAACGGTTATGCCAGTTTCTATCCGCAGAAAGTAAAGGAGGACGATGTGGTTCCACCGGTAGCCATTACGAATATATCAATCTTTAATACTCCGCTGGATGAGCTTACTCCCGCAGACAGGGAGGAAATAACCCCTAACTCTTCCAGCTTTGCCAATGAACTGGTTCTCGACTATAACCGGAATCATTTCAGTATCGAATTCTCTTCGCTGAGTTATGCCAATCCTTCCAAAAACAAATATGCCTATAAGCTGGAAGGATACGACACGGACTGGCAGTACACGGGAGCGTCCAGCCGCGTTGCCAATTACAACAACCTGAAAAGCGGCCTTTATACGTTCCACCTGAAAGGTTCGAACGAGAACGGCCTGTGGAACGAACAGGAACGGGTATTGCAGATCCGTATCTTGCCGCCACCCTGGAAAACGACCTGGGCTTATACATTATATATACTGTTGCTGTCGGCAACGGTGTTTGTCACCTACCGTGTACTGAAAAACCGTATCCGTGAGAAGCAGGCGCAGGAGTTACAGAAGATGGAACTGGTTAAAACGAAGGAGATCAACCATGCCAAGTTGCAGTTCTTTACCAATATCACGCATGAGTTCCTGACACCTCTTACCATCCTGTCCGCTTCGCTGGACGAAATGAAGATGCAGGCGCCGCAACTCGACGACTTCTATAAGGTGATGTCCGACAATATAAACCGTCTGATACGCCTGTTGCAGCAAATCCTGGAATTCCGGAAAGCGGAGACCGGCAACCTGAAACTGAAAGTATCGGAAGCAGACCTGGCTACCTTCGTGCGGAAGGAAGTAGAAGCATTCCGCCCGCTGATGAAGAAAAAGAAAATGCAGTTCAGCTTTACCTGCCAACCGGATACGATTACCGGGTATTTCGATCCGGACAAACTGGATAAGATATTATATAACCTGCTATCCAACGCCTCGAAATATAACCGCGAAGGGGGTACGATCGATGTCAACCTGTCTCTGGATGAAGAAGAAAACATCGTAACCCTTTCCGTGAAGGATAACGGCCAGGGTATTTCCAAGGAAGGAATGAAGAACCTGTTCAAACGTTTCTATGAAGGCGACTACCGGCGTTTCAATACGACCGGGACAGGGATCGGTCTGTCGTTGGTAAAAGACCTGGTTACATTGCACGAAGGAACTATCCGTGTGGAGAGTGAAGAAGGGCAGGGGGCGACCTTTATCGTCACGTTACCGATCTCCCGCTCCGCTTATAAGGAGGAACAAGTGGATGAACTGATAACTCCGGCTGCCGATGAGCAGGTGCTGCCTGCGGAAAGCGGGGATACCGGAAGTACTTCAAAAGAGAAAAGCGGGTATTCTTTGTTGCTGGTAGAAGATAATGAAGAACTGTTGGCTCTGATGGTCAAACTGTTGGGACGCGAATACCCGGTCTATACGGCACATAACGGGAAAGAAGCCATCCAGGCGATCGAGTCGAACGATATCGACCTGATCGTCTCCGACGTAATGATGCCGGAGATGAACGGAGTGGAGTTATGTCGCTACGTGAAAGGGAACTTCGACATCTGCCATATCCCTATCATCCTGCTTACGGCTAAGAATAAGGAAGAAGACCGTATCGAAGCCTATGAATCCGGTGCCGACGGTTTCCTTAGCAAGCCTTTCAACCTCTCGTTGCTGCATGCCCGTATCAAGAATTTGTTGCGGGGGAAGGAACGAACCGCCCGCGACTTTAAGAAGCAACTTGTCTTCGAAGCGCAGGAACTGAATTATACCAGCCTGGATGAGGATTTCCTGCAACGGGCGATCAGTTGCGTGCAGAAGCATCTGGATAATTCGGAATTCGACCAGCAGCAGTTTATGGAGGAAATGGCTACCAGCAAATCTACCTTATATAAAAAGCTGAAGTCGCTTACCGGACTGAACACTTCTGCCTTTATCCGCAATATCCGTTTGAAGGCGGCCTGCCAGATTATCGAAGAAAAGAAGCGGGTACGTATTTCCGAACTGGCTTATGCTGTCGGATTTAACGATCCGAAGTACTTTAGTGCCTGCTTCAGGAAGGAATTCGGTATGCTTCCTTCCGAGTATATGGAGCGTTATCATCCGGAAGCTGCCGAGGAGGGTGAATTATAGATAAAAGAAGTCTGTAAATAGATACTGTGTTAGTTTACAGACTATTTGTAATCATGTGTAGAGTACACTTGTTCTTTTAATGGTCACATTTGCGGAAAGAAATTAACCGCAATGTTAAACCATTAAATTTGTATTGCATGAAAGCACACAGTTTTGTGTTGGCAGCCGCGCTGTTAAGCGCATGCCCCGTATTATACGGAAATGCTGCCGGAGCTGATCCTATCGTCCGGCAAAGTAATGCGGCCAGTCCGCAGCAGAGTAAAAAGATTTCCGGTGTCGTTAAGGATACAAGCGGCGAACCGGTAATCGGAGCTAACGTTATTGTGAAAGGAACTACAAACGGAACCATGACAGACATCGATGGACAGTTTAATCTGGATGTCCCGTCGGATGCTATCCTGCAAATATCTTATATCGGATATATCGCGCAGGAAATGCCTGTAAGAAATCAAACGGCTTTTAATATCAAACTGGTGGAAGACAGCCAGGCTTTGGATGAAGTCGTTGTTGTTGGTTTCGGTACCCAAAAGAAAGTAAACCTGACAGGTTCTGTAGGAACAGTCGACTCTGAAGCATTGGAAGCACGTCCGGTAATGAATGCGACGCAGGCATTACAGGGGTTGGTTCCCGGTTTACAGATCTCATCGGCCGGCGGTAGTATGGAAACAAAAGCTGATATTAATATACGTGGTACAGCCACGATCGGTGAAGGTTCGAGCGGCAGCCCGCTGGTACTTATCGACGGGATGGAAGGCGATATTAATTCCATCAATCCGCAGGATATCGAAAATATCTCAATTCTGAAGGATGCCGCTGCTTCTTCTATCTATGGTTCACGTGCTCCTTTCGGGGTAATCCTTATTACTACCAAAAGCGGCCGCAGCGGTAAACCGGTGATCAATTATAACAACAGTTTCCGTTGGAACGATCCGGTAAAGACTCCTAATATGATGGACTCGTATACCTTCGCCACTTATTTCAATGATGCCAATGTGAATGCCGGTAACGGATTGTTCTTTACCCCGGAGCGTCTGCAACGTATCAAAGATTACCAGCAGGGTAAGATTTCCAATTCTGTTATTGCCAATCCGAACAACCCGCAATATTGGGCAGACGGTTATGCCGAGGGTAACGACAACGTCGACTGGTACGATGCTCTGTACCGCAACTGGGCTTTCTCGCAGGAACATAACTTTAGCATCAACGGCGGTTCCGACAAGGTAAGCTACTATGCTTCTTTCAACTATCTGGATCAGAACGGTCTGATGGTATTCAACCAGGATACGTACGATCGTTATACGGCTACCGGTAAGATCAATGCCACGCTGACAGACTGGGCCAAGTTGAATTACAGCACCCGTTTCACCCGTGAAGATTACGGACGTCCTTCTGCCATGTCGGATGGATTGTTTTCCGATCTGGGACGTCAGGGCTGGCCGGTGTTGCCTTTGTATGATCCGAACGGTTACCTTTATTCTTCTCCGTCACCCGCACTGGGACTGGCTACCGGCGGACGCGATTATACGCAGACCGATAATATCTACCAGCAGGCTTCGTTGATCCTCGAACCGATCAAGAACTGGATTACCCATATCGACTTCAACTACCGCATTATGTCGGCCAACCGTCACTGGGACTCGCAACAGACCTTCAACCATGATGTGGACGGCAATCCGGTAATCTACGGCACAGGATCGAATGTGCATGAAGAACTTCACAAGGAGAACTATATGAACCTGAATGCCTATACGGAATACAGCTACAATCTGGAGTCGGGACATAACTTCAAAGCAATGGTCGGTTTCCAGTCGGAAATGATGCGCCAGACCAAGTTTGGCCTGCAACGCGATGGTATCATTATCTCCGGACTGCCGGAAGTAGACCTTACTTCGGGACTCGATTATAACGGTGGCGTGGTGACTCCTTCCGTCAACGGTGCCCGTCAACGCTGGACAACAGCCGGTTTCTTCGGACGTATCAACTATGACTATCAGGGTCGGTATCTTGCAGAAGTAAACCTTCGCTACGACGGTACTTCCCGCTTCCATAAAGACCAGCGCTGGAACCTGTTCCCTTCATTCTCCCTGGGATGGAATATTGCCCGTGAAGCGTTCTGGGAACCTATCGCTGAATACGTCGGCACACTGAAACTGCGCGGTTCTTATGGTGAACTGGGTAACCAGAATACAACCAGTTGGTATCCTTCTTATCAGATACTGGAAGTAAAAGCCAGCGACGGTAAATGGTTGCAGAACGGCCTGAAGCCGAATGCCGCTTATGTGCCCGGACTGATCAGTTCCACCTTAGGATGGGAACGCGTACGTAACTGGAACGTCGGTGTCGACTTCGGATTACTGAACAACCGCCTGACCGGATCGTTCGATTATTACAACCGTCTGACACTCGATATGATCGGCCCGGCTCCCGAACTGCCTGCTTCTTTGGGTGCGGATGTCCCGAAGACAAACAATACCGACTTAAAGACTTACGGTTTCGACCTGGAGATCGGATGGAACGACCGTCTAAAGAACGGCCTGGGCTATAGTGCCAAATTTATCCTGTCGGATGCGCAGACCGAGATCACCCGCTACCCGAACCCGACCGGAACGCTCGACAAATACCGTACAGGCCAGAAGTTGGGTGAGATCTGGGGTTACGAAACGATCGGTATCGCCCAAACGCAACAGGAAATGGATAACCACCTGGCCTCTTTGCCGAATGGCGGACAGGAAGCTCTGGGCACAAGCTGGGAAGCCGGCGACATCATGTACAAAGACCTCAATGGCGACGGCATGATCAGCAACGGTGCCAATACGATCGACGATCACGGCGACTATAAACTGTTGGGAAATAACACGCCGCGCTTCCAGTTCGGTATCGACCTGGGTGCCGACTATAAAGGTTTCGACTTCCGTGCCTTCTTTCAGGGTGTGATGAAACGCGACTTCTGGCAAGACAGCGAATACTTCTGGGGTGTGACGGATAATATGTGGTGGTCGGCCGGCTTTAAAGAACATGCCGATTATTTCCGCGCAGAAGCATCCAACGACCTGGCTGCTAACCTGAATGCCTACTATCCGCGTCCTATCTTCAATACCGATAAGAACCAGAAGATACAGAGCCGTTATCTTCAGAATGCCTCTTATATCCGCCTGAAGAATGTTCAGTTGGGATATACGCTGCCGGCTACGCTGACCAACAAGTTCTATGTATCCAAACTGCGTATCTTCGTCTCCGGTGAAAACCTCTGGACAGGTACAGGCATGGCCAACATGTTCGATCCGGAAACTATCAACGGTGGTAAGGTGGATGATAACACAAAGAAAGGTAACGGTAACGCTTACCCACTCTCTAAAACGATCTCATTCGGTATAAATGTTACTCTTTAATAGCTGATTTACGATGAAACACATAAATAAAATCAAACAACTGGCAGGAGTCGCTTTGTTAGGCGTACTGGTTTCCTGCAATGACTACCTGGAGCAGTCTCCTCTGTCACAGATCACTCCGGATAAATACCTGAACGAAGAATCCCAGCTGGCAACCTATGCCAACGGATTGTATACGGATATCCTGCCTTCGCACGGCGAATGGAGTTACGGAACCTTCGGTACGGACGAACATACCGACAACCAGGCAACGAAAACGTATGATAATAAGTTTGTCCCCGGGCAGTGGAGAACAGCCCAGACAGAAGACAGCGACAAGAACAAACGCCACTGGTTCTTCGAACGTATCTATAGTTGCAACTATTTCCTGGATAACGTATTGCCTAAACTGGCTGAAGGTAAGATCACCGGAAGCACGGACAATATCAACCATTATGTCGGCGAGATCTATTTCCTTCGTGCCCATGAATATTTCAAACGCTATCAGAAATTTGGCGATTTCCCTATCATCCGCCATACGTTGCCGGACGAAATGGAACCGCTGATCGAAGCCTGCAAGCGTTCTCCCCGTAATGAAGTGGCCCGTTTCATTATCTCCGACCTCGATTCGGCTATTATGCTGATGGCTACAACCCCGGACAAGAATAAGAGCCGTATTTCGAAAGAAGCCGCTTTGCTGCTTAAGTCGCGTGTGGCCTTGTTCGAAGGAACCTGGTTGAAATACTTTAAAGGAACGGCCTTTGTCCCGAATGGAGACGGATGGCCTGGCAAGAGCAAGGAGTATAATGCTAATTATCAGTTCCCTTCCGGAAGTATAGAAGGCGAGATCGATTACTTCCTGACCGAGGCGATGGATGCTGCCAAACAGGTGGCCGACGCAACTCCTCTGGTAGAGAATACCGGTTTGGTTCAGCAGGATGCAGCAGATCCGGTCAATCCGTACATGGATATGTTCGGCGATGTAGACCTGTCCGGCTACAGTGAAGTCCTTTTATGGCGTCCATATAATAAAGGATTAGGACAAACACATTGTGTGGTTGTCGGAGCACAGAACGGTGACTATGGAGTAGGAGTGACCCGTGGTATGGTAGACGGTTTCCTGATGAGCGACGGTATGCCTATCTATGCCTCTTCCGCTTACAAAGGCGATAAAACGATTGCCGACGTCCGTGTCGGCCGCGACTCCCGTCTGAATATCTTCCTGAAAGAACCGGGACAAAAGAATATCTTGTTCGAGTCGACCGAAGGGACACATGCCGTACTGGTAGAGCCTAACCCGGCGATCCTGGAGTCTTCTCTGGAAAAGACATATACTACCGGTTACGCTTTGCGCAAAGGTAATTCTTATTATCAGAACCAGTGCGCCAACGGTGCCAGCTACACCGGCTCGATCACCTTCCGTGGTGTGGAAGCTTATCTGAACTATATGGAAGCCTGCTATGAAAAGAACGGATCGCTGGATGCAACAGCCCAGAACTACTGGCGTGCCATCCGTGCCCGTGCCAAAGTCGATACGGACTACAACAAGACGATCGCCGCTACCCGCATGAGCGAAGAAGCAAAGAACGACTGGGGTGCTTATTCTGCCGGAAATCTGATCGATCCGACTCTGTATAACATCCGCCGCGAACGTCGTTGCGAGCTGATGGCCGAAGGATTACGTTTCATGGACTTGTGCCGCTGGCGTGCAATGGATCAGATGATCAAGACTCCGTATCATATCGAAGGTTTCCGCCTGTGGGCCGGCATGAACGAATGGTATAAGAATGAAGACGGCTCAACCCGTTTGGTATATGGTCTGGATAATCCGAGTGCAAACGTATCCGACCCGGCATTGAGCGAATATCTCCGCCCGTATGAAATCTCCGGCCGTTCGGTTGCCAAAGACGGTTATCGCTGGGCAATGGCTCATTACCTGCAACCGATCTGTATCCAGCATCTGATGATTGCTGCCAACGGTGCAGATATATCCGTCTCACCGATCTATCAGAACCCGGGATGGCCGACAGTGGCTAACCAGGGAGCTACGGAATAGTTGGGAGTTTTGGTTTATCTCCTTAGGTAAGTTGCAAGTGTTTCATGCAGGTGAAACACTTGTTTCATCAGGGTGGAACAACTGTTTCACCTGCATGAAACAAAAATAAGTCCGGCTGCTTTCTGTTGCCAGTCGGTTAGTCAAATAAAAAAGAATAGCAATGATAAGAATATTAAGTTTGGTTCTACTACTGGTGTCATGTACCGGTATGAAGGCTCAGGAGATTATGCCCGGTGAAAGATGGCCGGATGATAAAGGCGTTCATGTCAATGCGCATGGCGGCGGTATGTTGTATGCCGACGGAACCTATTATTGGTTCGGTGAGTTTAAAAACGATACGACCAGTGTGGCGCTGGATGGTGTTACCTGCTATTCTTCCTGCGATCTGGTTCACTGGAAGAATGAAGGAATTGCCATGCCCGTTATGCCGGAAGAGTCTTATAGCGATATTGAAAGGGGTTGTATATTGGAACGTCCGAAGGTTGTTTATAATAAAAAGACCAATAAATATATAATGTGGTTTCATCTGGAACTGAAAGGAAAGGGATATGCGGCCGCCCGTGTCGGAGTAGCTGTAAGCGATAAGGTTACAGGCCCTTACCGTTTCGTCCATTCTTATCGTCCCTGTGCCGGCTTCTGGCCGGAGAATATGCCGGAAAAAGACCGTTCCCTGAAAGTAACGCCGAAAGATTTTGCCGAATGGTGGACACCCGAATGGAGCAAAGCCGTAGAAGAAGGCCTGTTCGTCCGCCGGGATATGGAAGGCGGGCAAATGTCGCGCGACATGACTATCTATGTGGATGATGACGGAAAAGCCTATCATATCTATTCTTCGGAAGAAAACCTTACTTTGCAGATCGCTGAACTGACCGACGATTACCAGAGCCATACCGGACGATATATCCGTATATTCCCTGGCGGTCATAACGAGGCACCGGCCATCTTCAAAAAAGACGGAACCTACTTTATGATTACTTCCGGTTGTACGGGTTGGGATCCGAATGAAGCCCGCCTGTTCTCCGCTTCTTCCATCTGGGGGCCGTGGACACAGCATCCTAACCCTTGCCGTGGAGATGATGCCGCTCTCACTTTCCATTCGCAAAGCACCTTTATCTTCCCCGTAGCCGGCAAAAAGGACGCCTTCATCTTTATGGGCGATCGCTGGACACCGAAGCATCCATCCGATGCCCGTTATATCTGGCTACCGATACAGTTTGAGAACGGCCTGCCGATATTGAAGTGGATGGATAAATGGAGCTTGGATTATTTTGATACAAAGACCTTTTAGTGCGGATGATGTAGCTTTAGGAAATATTGAATTCTCTGTTTATAGCAGTCAGTTATATTGTCTCGTTGATATTGGGCGGGTTTGGAACCCGCCCCTACGAGGGCACCCTTTATTGATATGTTAATGAATTGTAAATAACCGAATCTTACCCCCAGACGAAACCGGATAGTGTGTATTCTTTATAAACGATACAACTAACAAGTACGATTATAAAGATATATATGGAAGAAACTACCATCCTGTCACTTTTACAAAAGTATATAAAGGATCAATGCACCGAGCAGGAACTACGCACATTGCTCCATTGGCTGAAATCGTCGGACAATCCTGTGGATTTAGATTTGGTCATCCAGCCCCTATGGAATGCGATCGATCAGAATATGGCTCGTCCGGATCAGGAAAGGGAAAACGAGCTGCGCAAAGAAGTATCTTCCCTGCTCTCTACAATCAAACAGGGCAGTAAACCTGTCTCTAATACAGGCGTTGGTAATAAGAAATATTTAACTAACTTTTACCGGATCGCCGCCATGTTGGTACTGGTTTTCAGTGTGACATTTGGCCTGCTGAAAGTGCTCGACCGTTCGCAACCCGTAATAACCTATGCCGAGAAAACATCCGCGAAAGGGGAGAAGAAAAGCCTACAACTGGCAGACGGTACCCGTATTATCCTGAATTCCGGGACGAACCTTCGCATCCCGTCCGACTTTAATAAGGACAACCGCGTGATAGAACTGGAAGGGGAAGGCTTTTTCGATGTCGCCCCCAATCCGGATAAACCTTTTATCATCCGGAGCGGAAATGCACAAGTCCGTGTGTTGGGTACTTCCTTCGATTTCAAATCCTATAAGGAAGACGAGTTCATCAAGCTGACCGTCTCGACCGGTAAAGTTCGGATAAATGTCACCGACCAGGATCTCCAGTTATCCGTATCTCCCAACGAACACCTGTCCATTAATAAAGTGGACGGGAATATTAATAAGGAAACCATTCAGGAAAACAATTATATCAAATGGATACAGGGTTCTTTGTATTTCAATAAGGAACCGATACGCGAGGTGATAAAAACCATTAACCGGACATACAACCGCAAAGTAATCCTGCAATGTAAGAATTGTGACTACAAGATCACCGGGACACACGACAACAAGAGTATCGAAGCGGTAATCGAAGCGATCTGCTTTACCACCGGCCTTCATAGCCGACAAGAAGGGGAAAAGATAATATTATATGATAAATTATAAGTCGAACATAAAATAAACAGCCTATGATATAGATACTAAAAAGAAGTAAAAACTCAAAAAGCAGTAGTGCTGTCACACTACTGCTTTACTAAAATTTCAGCGGGGAATAACCACTAATTTGAACCACTAATGATCGAGTGTCCCTGCTTGTCTTAACAAACATCATTCATTAAAACATTACAAATGTATGAATTATAATCTAATATTTAACAAGACCATTATGCGAACATCGTTGACTGTATGTGCGATCGCTTTGTCTTCCCAGCTGCTATGCGCGGAAGCAGTTTTAGGGCAAGGCCTTAAAGAGAATAACATCTCATATACAGTAAAAAAGGTTTCCGTTAGCGACGCTTTCGAGCAATTGAGTAAGATCACCGGATTTAATTTCTTTTATGACGAGTCGGTATTGAAGGATCTGAAGGCAGTGAACCTTCAGGTGAAGAATGGGTCTATCGATACTATTCTGAATGAACTATCGCATCAGACAGGACTTTATTTTAAGAAGATCAATAACACGATTTCAGTTAGTCGCCAACGATTTGATGTAGCCGGGCCGCAGTCTGCCCAGCAGAGTAAAAAACTAACGGGTGTGATCCGCGATAACTATGGCGATCCTATTATCGGAGCCAACGTGATCGTGAAGGGAACGACAAACGGGACGATCACCGGTATCGACGGTGACTTCTCGATCGACGTACCGGAGAACGGGACACTCGTAGTCTCTTTTATCGGCTATCTGAGCCGTGAAATTCCTGTCGGGAAGGACACTTCGATAGATGTTACGTTGATGGAAGATACCCAGCGGCTGGATGAAGTAGTCGTGGTAGGGTATGGCGTCCAGAAGAAAGCGAACCTGACCGGTGCCGTTTCTTCCGTGAAGATGGAAGAAGTGATGGGGAGTCGTCCGCTGACGAATGCGACGGATGCCTTGCAGGGTACAGTGGCCGGTTTGCTGGTGAGCAATAACGGAAATACGCCGGGTAAGAGCAAATCTTTCCAGATACGCGGTGCTTATTCGGTCGGTATCAAGAACGACGACGGTTCGTATGGTAGTGCCATCAAGCCGCTTGTCCTGATCGACAACGTGGAAGGCGACCTGGATATGATCAATCCTGAAGATATCGAGACGGTGACCGTCCTGAAAGATGCGGCCTCTGCTGCCATCTACGGGGCACGTGCTGCCGGCGGTGTTATCCTCGTGACGACCAAACGTCCGAAAGGCGCAACCACCTTCCAGCTGAATTACAACAATAATTTCGCTTTTGCCAATTCAATAAACCTGCCGAAACAGGCACCTTTGATGGACTACCTGCAGGCTTATTCGGATGCCGCCGGCGATCAGTTCTGGACAATGGGATCACCCAGCGTGCAGAAATGGATGGGGTATCTGGAACAGTACCGTAACAATCCTTCTTCCCTCAATACGGTAGGGGATGGCATCTTCAAAGATACCGACGGCGCTGTCTATTATCTGAATGAGAAAGACCTGGTGAAGAATATGATGGAAACGAGTTTCCAACAGACCCATAACCTGTCGGCCACCGGTGGCACGGATAAGATCCGTTATCGTTTGTCGGCTGGATATATCGGAAACGACGGTGTATTGATCACAGATAAGGATAAATACAAACGTATGAATATCAGTAGTTTCCTTTCTGCGGATGTAACCAGTTGGTTCACCCAGGAGGCGACATTCAGCTATGCCCACAGCAAGACGACCGAACCGAAGTCGGCCCTGGGCGCCGTATATTCCACCCGTTTGGCTTCTTTCTATCCGGAAGGCACTATGCCGGAAGGTATCTCCGATGCGGGAACAGGTCTACCGTTCTTCACTCCGGCCAACCAGATACGCTGGTCTAATACGGCAACTACCCTGGGGGATAATCCGCGCCTATTCCTGAAGTCGATCGTGAAGCCTTTTGAAGGTTTCCAGGTAGCTTTCGAATATACGTTCGACAAGAACATTTATGACTATCATTGGTATACCGGAAGTGTAGATTATACGACCGTACAGGGCGGTAAAGACACGACTCCGACCAACGATTATCTGCAGAAAACAAAACGCTATACCAATTATAATTCGATCAACCTCTATGGTACTTACGACTTCGTATTAGGTAAGGAGCATAAATTCAAAGTGATGGCCGGTTTCAACCAGGAGTCGAGCTACCAGGAAACGATGGAAGCCTTCTCTTACGGGCAGGCGGTGATCGAGGTGCCTTCTTTGGGTTCGGGAACGTCTACTTTGAAAGCAACCGATAAGTATAACGAATATACGGTACGCGGCGGTTTCTTCCGTGTGAACTACAACTATGCCGACCGTTACCTGTTGGAAGTGAACGGGCGTTACGATGGTTCGTCGAAGTTCCCGAAAGACTCCCGCTATGGTTTCTTCCCCTCTGTTTCCGCCGGTTGGAATATCGCACAGGAACAGTTTATGGAACGTACGCAGGATTGGTTGAGCTCTTTGAAGTTGCGTGCTTCGTATGGTATGATCGGTAACCAGAATGTTCCGGCTTATTCGTACATCCCGACCATGACGATCAACAACAAGTATAACGGCTGGGTGACCGGCGGCGATTATGTGACGGCCATCACTTCCATCCCTTCGCTGGTAAGCTCCAGCTTTACCTGGGAGAAGGTCGGTACGCTCGATATCGGTTTGGATATGTCTATGCTCAACAGCCGCCTGGTGGGTTCCTTCGACTGGTACCAGCGTAACACGAACGGTATGTTGGCTCCGGGCATGCAGCTTCCGGCGGTAGTGGGTGCGGATGCGCCTTACCAGAACACGGCGGATATGCGTACGCGTGGTTGGGAGTTGAGCCTGAACTGGCGCGATCAGATAGCCAAAGTCGGTTACCGTGTCGGCTTCAACCTGTCGGACAGCAAATCGCAGATTGTAAAGTATAACAGCAACTCTTCCTATATCTTAAGCAGCCAGCAGACAAATGCACTGACCGGCGGTACATATACCTTCTGGAATTTCTACGAAGGAAAGAACCTGGGGGAAATCTGGGGATATGAAGCAGACGGTTTCTATTCTGTGGATGACTTCACGGATACTTCTTCCTGGAAGTTGAAAGACGGCGTAGCATCGATCGACGGTTACAACCCTCGTCCGGGTGACGTGAAGTTCAAGAACCTGATAGATGACGAACGGGGAACGAATATGATCTCGAGCGGCGACAATACGTTGACCAATCCGGGTGACCGGAAAGTGATCGGTAACGAGACGCCCCGTTATCTGTACGGTATTAACCTGGGAGTCGATTATAAAGGTTTCGACCTGAGCGTCTTCCTGCAAGGAACCGGTAAACGGGATGCATGGCTGGCTAATACGCTGACCTTCCCGTTGTATTCGGACTTTAAGTTTATCCCGTTGTACGAAGGTTTGAGTAATTACTGGAAACCGGTCGATGCGGCTAACGGTGACTACACCAACGCTAATCCGGGTGCCGAATTCCCGCGTATCTATGGTAATTACGGAAACCAGGCATCCAATTATCGCCAGTCTGACAAGTATCTTTCGAATGCTTCTTATCTGCGTATCAAGAATGTTACTTTGTCGTATAACTTCCCGAAGAACTGGTTGTCGAAGATCTCTTTGTCTCAGTTGAGGGCATTTGTAAGCGTGGAAAACCTCGCTACCTTCTCTTCGCTGCCGAAGGGGATCGACCCGGAAACGTTGAAATGGGATTATCCGGCTTACCGTACCGTTTCGTTCGGTCTTAATCTTACGTTATAAACCTAAATTAGTACGAGTATATGAAAAGATTATTTATAAGTTTAGCAGTTCTTACCGGCCTCACGTTCTCGAGCTGTAACGACAGTTTTCTGGATAAGGCACCGGTGACGGATCTGACTGAGGAGAATGCTTTCAATTCCTATGATAACTTCAAGGCTTTCATGTGGCCTTGCTACGAGATGTTTACGAATACGACGATCCGTACTTCGCTGGCCGGCTTCGGGCAGAACGGACAGTATCAGGGGGATCTGGATGCGGGTTACATGCAGCAGAAGTACGAAAGCGGTTATAATAAGTTTGCTTACCAAACGGTGGCCAGTGCCGCCAGCGGTAACGGGTGGGACTTTAAAACGTTTATCCGCCGTATCAACATCATGCTTTCGCATATCGATGGCTCGAGTATGAAAGAGGATGAGAAAAACCATTGGCGTTCAGTGGGCTATTTCTTCCATTCTTTCTGGTATATGGAACTGATCGACCGTTTCGGTGATGTCCCCTGGGTAGACCAGGTGTTGGCGGAAGACTCTCCAGAAGCTTACGGGAAACGTGAAGACCGGATGGTGGTTGCCGATAGAGTATTGGAACGTCTGCAATGGGCCGAACAGAACATCGGTAACTTCACCTCCCAAAACGGGGAGAATACGATCGATCGCAACTGTGTACGGGCAGCCCTTTCCCGCTTTACCCTGCGTGAAGGAACCTGGCGCAAATACCATGAGTTGGGTGATTATGAAAAGTACCTGAACGAATGCGTACGTGTATCCGAACTGCTGATGAGCGATTATCCGACCTTGTATCTCGGTACCGACGGACAGCCGGCAGCCGGATATGGTGAAATGTGGACAACCGAAGATCTGGGGTCTATTCCGGGTGTTATCTTTTACAAGTCGTATGTAGCCGACATCAATCCGAGCGGTAGCAGCTATATCGAACATACCTCTTCGCACTATGTGGAAATGAACCAGAATACGGTCGACCTGTATCTGATGAAGAACGGTAAGCCGATCTTGAACAGTGCATCCGCCTATCATGGAAACAAGGATATGTATGCTACCTTCCGCGACCGCGATCCGCGTTTGTACCACACGGTGATACCACCTTATAAGGTGCAGGCCGGTAAAGGCGATTATCCTACCTGGTCGTATACGGATAATCCGGCCGACCGCGAATATATAGATATTATGGGGCCTAATGAAAGTTGCAGTAACCCGGGTGTGGGTATGAAACGCCTTCCGGGCCAGAACTGGAGTGCTTCTCTGGTTCCCGAAATACCACGACTGGGTACGGGTGCTTTCGTCACCTGCCGCTCCGGTTACTATGTATGGAAGAACTGGGATAACTGGGAAACCAGCTTTAATAACGGTAACCTGAATACGGCCGACAAACCGATCTTCAAGATCGAAGAGGTATTGCTGAATGAAGCGGAAGCGAAGTTCGAACTGGGTAGTTTCGACCAAAGCGTTGCTGACAAAATGATTAATAAGCTACGCGACCGTGCCGGAATCGCCAAGATGGTGGTAGCGGATATCGATGCCGGCTTCGACCCGAACCGCGGGAAATATTATCCGAAAAACAACGATGCAGGTATTCAGGTAGACCCGGTGTTGTGGGAGATCCGCCGCGAACGTATCATCGAGTTGATGGGCGAAGGTTTCGGTTTTTATGATGTGCGCCGTTGGCGTATGGCTCCGTGGTTCCTGAACAAACCGGCTACGGGTATCTGGACGACGAAGGAGATGGCTTCGACCAACAGCATGACGCTCTATAATCCTCAGACCGGTTATTCGGACGGAACGAACGGTTCGTTGGCGGAAGGTAATATTTACCTTTTCAACGATCCGCTGAAAGAGGGCAAGGGATGGCTCGAAAAGTTTTACCTGTATCAGGTTCCGACCACAGAGATCCTGCTGAATCCGGAACTGGAACAGAACCCCGGATGGTAATCATCCTTTGATCAATTTATAAATGAAGGCCGTTTCGGAAGGTATTTATCCCTGCTTGAAACGGCCTTTCTGTTTTATCTCTATATTTGCATCCTATGAAACATGGTAATTTATATTGGGCTGCGCCTCTGGTATGGATGGCGGGCCTGCAACAGATACAGGCGGCAGGCGACAGCAAACAGCCGAACATTGTTTTCATCCTGGCGGACGACCTGGGATGGACAGACCTGGGCGTGATGGGGAGCGATTATTACGAAACCCCCAATATCGACCGCCTTGCCTCGCAGGGGTTGCTGTTCGATAATGCGTATGCGGCGGCAGCCAACTCAGCTCCCAGCCGTGCCTGTATGATGACCGGCATGTACACGCCGCGGCATGGCGTATTCACCGTCAGCCCACCCGACCGGGGCGACCGTACGAAACGTAAGCTGATCCCGTGTCCCAATACGGACGATGTGCGTGCCGACTTTGTGACCCTGGCCGAAGCGCTTCAGCAACAAGGCTATCAGTGCGGACATATCGGTAAATGGCATCTGGGGGATGATGCCGACGGGACAGGGCCGTTGTCGCAAGGCTTCATCCGAAACGTTGGCGGAAACCGTGCCGGATCTCCTTATTCGTATTTCTATCCTTATTGCCTACCGGACAAGAGCAAATGCCATTTGGGGCTCGACGAAGGACAGCCGGGCGAATACCTGACGGATCGTTTGACGGATGAGGCGATTGCTTTCGTCCGCTCCCATAAAGATGCTCCTTTTTTCCTGCATCTGTCCCATCATGCGGTACATACGGCTTTGCAGGCTCCCGACTCGCTGGTGGAGAAATACCGTAACAAGCCTGCCGGAACGTATCACACCAATCCCATCTACGCGGCAATGATCGAGAAGCTCGACGATGGCGTGGGTAAGCTATGTAAAGAAATTGAAGACCTCGGCCTTTCCGCTAATACCCTGATCGTGTTCTATTCGGACAACGGCGGTTCGGAGCCGGTGACGGACAATTACCCGCTGAACGGCGGCAAGGGAATGCCTTACGAAGGAGGTTCCCGCGTCCCGCTGATCCTGAAATGGGCAGGAAAGATAGAACCCGGAAGCCGTACTTCGGTGCCCGTTACGGGTGTCGATTTCTATCCGACTTTTGTCAATCTGGCGCAAGGTACGGTATCTGCGGATCTGGACGGAGAGGATATTTTCGAAGTCGTAAAGAATTGTAAGTCCGACCGCGATCTCTTCTGGCATTTCCCGGCTTACCTGGAGTCTTATGCAGATGGAGGACAGGGTTTCCGTTCCCGGCCTTATTCCAGCATGCGTTCGGGCGATTGGAAGCTGATCTGTAATTACGAGGATCAGTCGCTCGAACTGTATAACCTGAAAGAGGATCTGGGAGAGACGAAGAACCTTGCGGAGAGCCGTCCGGAGAAACGGGAGGAGCTTTACCGCAAGCTGAAGCTGTGGATCGAACAGACCCATGCCCCGATCCCGACGGAACCGAACCCTTATTTTACATCATCAGATATAAAAGGACACTGATCGAAATATCGCTATGTTTGCCGAAATAGGTCTTGATGAAGCGGAGCGACTCGGAGATATGTTCCTGAACGGTGTTGACCGATATGCCGAGTTGTTCCGCAATCTCTTTATGTGTCAGGTTATCCATCCGACTCATATTGAATACCTTCTTTCTCTGCGGCGATAGCTGTTCGATGGCTTCTTTCAGGATGTTCTGATATTCCGTATAGATCAGATCCGACTCGATTACGTCTTCTTCGACCGGTTTGTTCTGTGCCAGTATGGACTTGGCTTTTGCATCTATATCCATATCCCGGAAATAATTCAGTACCCGGTTGCGGGCCATCGTATAAAGGAAGGAAGAAAAGGAAAGGTCTGGATTGATGAAAACGCGCGATTCCCACACGCGGATAAAGATCTCCTGCACAATATCGTTCGTCTCCTCTTCCGATTTCAGCAGGCTCAGGCAGAAATAATGCAACTTATCCTTATACCGGATATAAAGTTCGCTGAAAGCGGCCTCGTCATCGTGTATAATTAAAGTGATTAAATCTGTGTCCGTTTTATCCCTAAGCCTCATTGTGGTATACTCTTTCTCCTTTGTGTACTACAATAATACGGCTTTTTTCGCAATAAAAAAAGTTCCCGGGAGAGTACACTTAGTGTATCTTCCGGGAACCTATTATATTCAACTTGTCTTAATTAAAACAATTTTTCCGGGTATTCGCCGGCATCTACCAATGCCTGGATTTTGTCAACAACACCCTGGCGGTCGGCTGCATATGTTACGCCAAACCATTTGGAAGTGGTGTCCCATACTTTTACGCGGGCAGTGCCGTTCGTGATCAGTTCGTTTACCATCAGCGGGATGAAGTATTCGCTTTTCAGGTTATCCATGTTCTTTTTCAGGAAGTCTTTGAAGAACTCTTCCGAATAAGCGAAATAGTCGGGAGTGAAGCCCCACATATTCATGGAAACCGGAGTGTTTTCTTCCAGAACCACTTTCTTTCCGTTCTCGTCGATGAATTGGATGTCGCCGTCGATACGTTCGATAGCCGTACGTTCCACTACACCTGTCAGATAACCTTCTGCATTTGTCTCGCAAACGCCACGGGCTACGGAACCACTTTCACTCAATGTATTACCTACACGGTAGCCTACCATACAATAATCGTTCTTCTTACCGGTCATTTCAGTCAGGGCTTTGCCAAGCACGGCGAAGCTGTCGCGTCCGTAGAAGTCGTCGGCATTGATAACGGCAAATGGTTCTTTGATCACGTCTTTACCCATCAGAACGGCATGGTTGGTACCCCAGGGCTTTTCGCGTCCTTCCGGGCAGGTGAAACCTTCCGGCAGGTTATTCAGATCCTGGAATACGACTTCAACAGGAATATGGTTTTCGTATTTTGAAATGATCTTTTCGCGGAAATCTTTTTCGAATGACTCACGGATAACAAAAACTAATTTCCCGAATCCACCGCGGATAGCATCGAAAATAGAGTAGTCCATGATTGTTTCACCATTAGGGCCCAGGCCATCCAGCTGTTTCAGACCACCGTAACGGCTACCCATTCCGGCAGCTAATACAAATAATGTAGGTTTCATAATTCTTTTATTTTAGATAATGTATTTTTCATTCTGCTGGCAAAGGTAGAAAACTATTGACAAATCGCAATTCACATTTGGAATAAATTTTACCTGGTTAGTGCGAAGACTGCACCCGCCCGAGTGCGGTCATCGCACCTTACCGCGTGCGGAGGTCGCACCCTCTCACGTGCGGTAGTCGTACCTTGCCGGGTGCGGTTACTGCACACGAAAGGAAAGGTTATTTCACTTCCAGAACGACGATCGACTTAGCCGGCATACTGATCTTCAGCTGTCCTTTTTCCACCTTCGCTCCGTTGAAAACTGCCGGTTTAACGAAATCGGGCTTTTCAAAGGTGTTATGGTCGTTGATGGAAGGAGAGGTGAGGATGCGGCCGTTTACTCCGGATATTTTTTGGCCTTGCAGGTCGAGAGAAATATTTTGGGCGTTGTCTGTATCCACATTGGCTAATGTGATATGGATCACTCCGTTTTTATCTTTCGAGGCGGATGCGCTCAGCATCGGTACTTCGCGGTTGTCGCGTACCTGGGCTTTGTCGCAGATCAGATCCATCGGAAGGAAGGTGGCATCCTGATGCACTTTATACATTTCAAAGACATGATAGGTAGGAGTAAGCATCATCTTCGGGCCGTTGGTCAGGATCATGGACTGGAGGACGTTTACGATCTGGGCGATGTTCGTCATTTTCAGACGGTCGGTGTATTTGTGGAATACATTCAGCGAGAGGGCGGCCACGAATGCATCGCGCAGGGTGTTTTGCTGATAAAGATGGCCGTTGATAGTGCCCGGTTCTTCATCCCACCAGGTTCCCCATTCGTCGAGCATCAGGGCTACGTTCTTCTTCGGGTCGTATTTGTCCATGATGGTGATGTGCTTTTTAATGACGTCCTCTATTTCAAGACATTTCCCCATCGTCCAGTAGAAGTCTTCCTTGTTGAAGTCGGTGGCGGAACCTTTACTGCCGCTCCATCCGGTCACGGTGTAATAATGCAGGGAAAGGCCGTCCATCCGGCCGCCGACGTTTTTCATCAGCGTTTCTGTCCAGTTATAATCATAGTCGCTGGCACCGCTGGCAATCTTGAACAGGCGGTTACCGTCGTAATTGCGGCAGTAGGTGGAATAGCGGCGGTAGAGGTCGGCATAATATTCCGGGCGCATGCTGCCACCGCATCCCCAGCTCTCGTTGCCGACACCGATGAATTTCACGTTCCAGGCTTTGTCGCGGCCGTTCTGGCGGCGCAGGCGAGCCATCGGGCTGTCGCCTTCCGAAGTCATATATTCGACCCACTTTGCCATTTCTTCAACAGTCCCGCTACCGACGTTGGCACTGATATACGGTTCGCAACCCAGCAGTTCGCAAAGGTTGAGGAACTCGTGGGTACCGAAGCTATTGTCTTCGATCGTTCCACCCCAGTTGTTGTTGACCATTTTAGGACGGTTCTCTTTCGGGCCGATACCGTCCATCCAGTGATATTCGTCGGCGAAGCAGCCGCCCGGCCAGCGCAGGTTGGGGATTTGCAGCTCTTTCAAGGCCTGCAATACATCGTTGCGGTAACCTTGTGTGTTGGGAATGTCGGATTCGGGGCCTACCCAAAGCCCGCCATAGATGCAGGTTCCCAGATGTTCGGCGAACTGACCGTATATGTGTTTACTGATTTGCTGTGTTCCCTGCTGGGGATATACACGAATGCTCGCATCTTTTTGAGCGAACAGGGGGAGTGCCAGAAAGGCAAGGGCACTGATGAATAACTTTTTCATGATATTACTTTTTTGTGAGATTAGTATTATTCTGTTTGATACGGATCAGGGTAAATGAATAGGCCGGCAGGTCGACGTCGAAGTCGTTGCTGATGCGGACGGTGCCGGTTGCGGGTTTAGCCTGTTTGTCGTCCGGCTTGCCGGTCAGGGTGATCAATTCTGCCGTTCCTTCGATGGCAGGTACGTCGTTCAGGACGATATTCGTTTGCGTCGGGACAGGCAGCAGGTTGACCAGTTTAACGATCAGGTCGTTCGTACGGCTGTCGCGTACCACCGAGGCGGCAACACGTTCTGCACGGCATCGCTGTTTTCAGAGACGATCACGCGGCTGGTCAGGTACTCGTCGCCGGCATGTTGCCCGTAAAGCTGTTGTACATAGTAGCCGACTGTCGGTTTGACCTCTTCGTTATTGAAATAGATCAGATCCGGGTTCCACTGCGTATGACCTTCCTTGGCCAGGAGAGGAGCATACGAAGTCATGTGTACGACATCCCCGTTACGTTCGAGGGCAGTCATATAGAGCGCTTCTGCCAAAGCCGTTTCCAGGTTGTTGGGACGGCCGGGAAGATGGGCGGCATATTCACCCAGGTAGACCTTCGATTTGGAACGGTCGTATTTATCGTAATAATCCTGGTTGTGGATAAACCAACCCGGTTTCTGGTAGTAGTGCTCGTCCACCATCGGGATGTTCAGTTTGTTGGCCAGCTCCCAACCCTCTTCATAATCGGTTCCTTCCGAGTACGGGCCGACCGTACCGATGACGGTGATTTCCGGATGCTTCTCCTTTACTGCATTGAACAGCATGGTGAACCGTTCTTCGAAAAGGTCGGTGATCAGGTCTTCGTTGCCGATACCGATATATTTCAGGTTGAAAGGTTTCGGATGTCCGGCTTCGGCACGTTTCCGTCCCCATTCGGTTTTCACGTCGCCGTTGGCATATTCGATCAGGTCGAGTATTTCCTGCACGTAAGCGTCCATTTCAGACATCGGGATGCCGCCTTGCTGCCCGCCGCCTACAAGATGTTTGCAAGCCGAGTTCTGGCAGGGGACGCCGGCTGCTACGACAGGAACCGGTTCGGCTCCGATGTCTTCGCAGAACTGGAAGTATTCGAAATAACCCAGTCCGGCAGTCTGATGGTACCCCCAAAGGTTGCGTTGCGGCTTGCGCGCTTCCAATGGGCCGATGGTGTTTTTCCAGCGGTATATATTATCCAGTCCGTCGCCATGCGCCACACAACCGCCGGGGAAGCGGACGAAGCGCGGATGAATATCGGCAATGGCTTGTGCCAGGTCGGCACGCAGGCCGTTCGGACGGTTCCTGAATGTCTTTTCGGGAAACAGGGAGATCATATCGAGGGCGATCGTTCCGGTTGCGGCCGGGGTAATCTCCAACCGGGCATCAGATACGTTTTCTTTTGCCGCCAGGGTCACATTCAGTTTCTTCCATTCGCGGGATAATCCCCCGGTGGAACCTTCGGCGTAGATGCGGCCATCCTTACCCGTCAGGTGTACCTGTAACTTCCCGTTCTTTCCTTCCAGCGTACGGGCAAAAACGGAGAATTTATATTTATCACCGGCTTTGAGAACGATACCGTCGAAGCCTTCGTTCGTCAGGCTTGCTCCGGGACGGTCGGTCTTTAATACGGCATAATGAGGGTTGTTGGGATGTATCGGCTGCACGGAGTCGATGGTGAAAGTGGCATTGTTCCCTTTCAGGCTCCAGGCTGTCCGGCTGTTCCAGTCGGGGTCGTGACCTTCTTTGTCGGCAGGTGTGTACTCGAAGTCACGGTTTTGTATCAGTTCGGCATACAGGCCGCCGTCGGCAGCGTAGTTGATATCTTCGAAGAATACGCCTACCAACAGGTCACTGATCGGCTTTTTTTGCTGTCCGTTCACGATCACTTTTGTATCGAACGGTTTCAGGGTGGCGAAACGTACCGGGTCTTCTCCGGTTGTTTCACTGTAAATCCTGTCTTTGTAAACAGTCCTGTCTTTGGCGGCAATCAGGTTCTCGATCACCTTCCAGGCCACCTTGTGGATAACCCCTGTCTCCGGCTCATCATACAAGACGATCGAACAGCGTTCATGCTGCGGGTCGACGGGGTAGCTTTTCACATCGTACGATTGCCTGCCCCAGTAGATCAGGTCTGCCGAAGCGGCATGGGCAAACGTTTCGGTATATTCGTTGAGCGTCCAGTAGCAATGCCACAGGCCGTCGGGTGTTTGGGTGAGGTAGGGGGAAAGCATTCTTTTTTCGCTGCCCCACCTTCCGTAGTCGCTACGGAGAAAACTGTGTTCCGGGCCGATGCGGTGCCAGTTTTCCTGGTCGTTGCTCCAGGCAAAATGCAGTCCGTTATGGTTATTATCCTTACCGGTGGCGTAGGAAAACAGATAGGCGGAGTCCGGTTTGCTTGCCAACTCTCCGGTTCTTGCATAGGAAGAACCGGGGAATAGGGTGGTAAGGATCAAAAAAGAGGAAATGATTAGTTTGATCTTTTTCATCATGATATCTATTTATCGGTTAATTGTCAGAGACTAATTTGTACAGGACGGATGCATGCGGGGGAAGGTCGCAGCTTACTTTATCCCCTTTCTGTTCGACCGATTTGTTGTTCCACATTTCCGTGATCAGGCAATTGTTGTTTAGTCCCAGGTCTTTCAGCGGAACTTCGATCACGGTATTCCCTTTATCGTTCAGGTTGAATAGGGCGAGGTATACATCCCCTGTATTTTTATTTCTGGAAGTAATACCCACTTTGCCGTCCTGCTGGAACAGTTGGCGTACTTCCGTGCTTTCCTTGTGCATTTTGAGCACTTCCTTGTTTGTCAGCAGGGAAAGGGTGAAATCGTCGTTGCTGGGCAGGTCGCCGCCGAACATCAGCGGGGAGCGGAAGATGCAGAACAGGTTCATTAATGTATATTGTTCGTCGCGGGTCAGGCGGGTCATGCGGTCTTCCCCCCGTTCGCCACGGATGGAGATACGTCCGAGCGGGATCATATCGCAATCAGGCCATGTGCCCGGAGCGATGTAAGGATACCATTTCTGGCTGATATCGAACAGATGGGTGATATGCGGCCAGGTATCCCACACGTCGTCCACCATTCTCCACATATTGGCATGGCTGCGCACGTGGTCGGCATTGGCAACCGGAGTTTCTCCCGGGGAAGTACTTAATACGATGGGGCGGCCGCAATGGTCGATGGCATTTCGTATCAGCTCGATCTCACCCTGATGGTAGGGGCGCGACAGGTCGTCGATCTTAATAAAATCCACTCCCCACGAAGCATAAAGCTCGAAGATAGAATTGTAGTATTCCTGTGCCCCCGGTTTATCGGCAACGATCGTATAATTATCCCTTAACCATTCGCATTGCAGTTCGGGGGAATATATCTGGTCGGCGGTGATTCCCTCGATCCCTTTTACCGGCAGTTTCTTTTCGACCGCTTCTTTCGGGATACCGCGCATAATATGGATGCCGAATTTCAGTCCTTTATTATGCACATAATCCGCCAGTTCCTTAAACCCTTTGCTGTCTTTGGCCGACGGAAAACGGTTTACTGCCGGCTGGTAACGTCCGTATTCATCCAATACATATCGGGGATCGGTCTGGTTGTAACCGCCTGCCTTGTCGTTTTCCACGAACCAGCGGATGTCTACGACTACATATTCCCAGCCATATTCTTTCAGCTTGTCGGCCATATAGTCGGCATTCGCCTTTACTTCGTGTTCTTCCACTGTCGGGCCGTAGCAATCCCAACTGTTCCAACCCATCGGGGGAGTTTGCGCCCATTCTTTAAATTCACCGTCTTTGAATGGTAGGGGCTGACTGGTTTCTTTTTTCTGCGTGCAGGAGCAACATAGTGCGGTCGCTGCGATCCATAATAATAAATGTTTCTTCATGATATGGTACTGTGATTCTTTATTATGTGTCAAAAATACGTTATATTATTCAAACCACAGTACCACTAATTCGTCAAAAAGGGGGAATTTTAGAGCAATATCCTACGAATTATTGTTTTTTATACAAATATTCGTGGAAAAGGAGGAGATATCGGAAAAATGATGATGATTTGTGCTTCCGGTTAGCTGAGGATATTCAATATAAAGAAGGGCAGGTTCGAAGCCTGCCCTGTATAAGTCTGTCGTATTTATTCAATCACCGGACGATCGTCGTCGGGATCGGGCTTCGGAGTGGGATCAGGTTTGGGAGTCGGATCGGCAGGAATCTCCGGCTTCGTTCCGGCTTTGCGGCGCGAGAGGGTTTCGGAGAATTGCACGATCAATGCGTTAATATTATCGATCAAAACACCCAGCTTTGCTGCCTGCGCTGCATCGTGGGTAATCGTTTCGTTCACCAGCCAGAGGGCGTTGATAGCCTTCACCATCGCACGGTAAGCCTCGTCCGTCTGCGAACGGACAGATTTCAGGTTGTCGTTGCTGACACGGCCGAGCTTGACATCGGAACGGTTCACATACAGTTCGTTGAACTCATTGTTTGCCTGCTTCAACAGGGGAAGCACGTCGGTCAGCCCCAGGGTGGTGATGTATGCTGTATTGGCATCACTTTCGAGGACTTGCAGGCAATTTGTCACCTGCGCCGTGTTTTCGGCGGCCGGTTTTGAGGCTGCATCTTTGTAAGGACGCATCTGGAACTCGATTTTCTGCGCAGCGATCTTTTTTTCGGGCACCGGGCTATAAAGCATAGCAGCAACCACCTGTTTGATATAGATAAAAAGATCATCGCGTTCGCGGTCTTTTTCGTTCATAGCCTGTGTTTCTTCGTAGGCGCGGGTCTGCATATAAAGGTCGTCTTCGCGTTTAAAAAGGTCGGCATAGGTTTTCTGAAGGGTTTCGATCTTCAACTCGACAGCCAGGGCGGAGGTGGCGAAGGTGAGGACGTTGGCATGAAACTGGAAATGCTCGGTGTTGCGGGCGTTGTTTAAATTGGCAGCAACAATTTCTTTCATGGCATTTTTTTATAAGGTTTATACTAAAAAATAAAGTCAGAAGGTTCTGAAAATGGTCTTTTATGGAAATAATATCTTCAGAAAGCTCTGAAAGCGTTTTTCCTTCAAAAAAATAGATTCAGAACCTTCTGATTTTATTTTTCTGTTGAATAATTTATTTCAGAGAGTTCTGAATTTGTCTTTTTATCGAAAAAGCATCTTCAGAAGATTCTGAAAAAATCCAATCGCTCAAACAGAGCAATCAGAAAGTTCTGACGAGCCAAATATAGTCTTTTTAAACTCTCCGACCTAACTTCTCGCCCCGAATTTCAAAAATAAACTGCCTTATCCTCTCGGACGGGGCAGTTTCTGACTATTTACGTGCTTTTACCTACAGCAAAGTAAATATAGTTATTAGGCTTGTCGATCTCCTTCTCCCCTTTTCTGTTGTTAGGAGATGTACCTCTAGGCAATAAAATCATGCTATTGCTTTGGTTTTACAAAAGACGGTAATTATTTTTTTCCGGTGAAATATTTTCCTGCATAAAATATGTGGCGCCTTGCATATTTTATGCAGCTTCATCCGAAGAAAAACAGATTTGATTTTGTTATTTCCCTATATCACGGACAGGTACTTAATTGTTTTGTCCTTATATTTGTCTCCAATAAAATAAATAAGGTATGGAAAAAGAAGCAGAACAGAGAATAACCGGAAATGTAAACCAGGGCGCAAATGTTCAGAGATTACGTCAGATACTGGGTATCAAACAGGAAACGCTAGCCGAAAAGTTGGGAATAGACCAATCGGGAGTCTCCCGCTTGGAAAGCCGCCGGGTGATCGAAAACGATACGCTGCTGAAAATAGCTAATATATTAAATGTATCTCCGAAGATTATTCAGGAATTACAGGAGAATCCGCTGTCGGTAGTGATTGAGAATACATTTGAAAGTGGAAGTTCTAATAATGGAAATATTGTAGGGAATACCGAAAAGATAGAGAACATTATTCATCCTCTGGATAAAATCGTAGAATTAAATAAACAAACCAGCGAGCTTTACGAGCGTATGCTTGCCCTCGAAAAAGAAAAATCCGCTTTGCTGGAACAGTTGTTGAAGGAGAAGCAAGGATAAAATATAGAAAATACTAAGTGAGCTATTTTGATATAGCGTCGTTGAGAACCCTGATCAGGGTTCTATGTGAATAACCGTGGGATGCACATCCCACGGTATATTCTGGCAATTTCCGAACCAATCAATACTTGAACGGTGTCATCTTCGCATACGCTTTATAATCCTTGATCATTCCCGGATAGCCTTCTTCGGCACGGGGGAGATAACGGAAGCCGGAAACTGTAACCGTTTCACGCAAATCGATCACCACCTGATGAGGGTATTTAGCCCCTCTGGCCGTACTCCAATAGGTTGACTCCTGCAAATCGAAGATCTTATCGGCTGTAAAGTTTCCTCCGTAGGTCTGTTCGCTGTCCGCATATCCGATCTGCCAGTGTTGGCGTCCGAGCGGGTTACCGTTTTCATCGAGTAGATAAAATTCTGCGATAGCTGCATTGTTTCCACCGTCCTGTGCGTTCAACGCTTCCAGACAGAAATGGCGAGCTTCGACAGGCGCATCGAACCGGACTTCCTGCCAGCCGTTACCCGCTTTCAATGAACCTTGTCCGACAGGCTTTTCGTTCTTCAGATCCAGATTTTGTCCCTCTTTACGGTTGGTAAGGGGAGCTTCGGCACGGAGCATATCCAGGATCGGCTGGTTAAGTCCTTTGATAGTCGCCTTTTCGGGGCCTTTCAGGTCGAGAACGATAATTTCATTTTCCCCTTTCTTTAGCCAGCAGCCGGGCATGAATAAAGTCTGCTGCGGGCCGATTTCCCAGAAACGCCCCATTGCTTTGCCATTCACCCAAACCATACCTTTGCCCCAGGTCTGCATATCGAGGAATACGTCTCCGGGAGTCTCCAGGTTGAATGTCGCACGATAATACGCAGGGCCTTCCGCCTTTTTACCGGCTGCGAATTTTTTGTCTTTCGCAAAAGCATAATCTACCGGAAGATTATATACCTGCCAGTCTTTCAATTCGTCGGTAGACGATTCGGTGATAAGCGCCACTTTATTGGTGATCCCTTTCCGGTCGTGGATGGCTTTGTCGAAGTTGACGCGTCCCATCGCTTCGATCAGGATATCCAATCGGGCGCCGGCGGCAGTGGCGGGCAGTTTGATCGTGTTTTCTCCGCGGCGGCGATCCAGACGGCCTATCAACTTTCCGTCGACGAACACCTGTGCCCAGTCGTGCACTTCGTCGATTAGCAGGGTTGTACCGGCTTTTACTGCCGGTAACGTAGTGCGGTAGAGGATGCTACCCCAACCCTGGTCGAATTTTTCCATCGGCTGGATGTCGCGGCTGGTTTTCGGTTCGGGCAGGTTGTCGAACAGGAGAGCTGTTTCCTTTAGTTCGAATTCAGGGATTTCAATCACCGGGAAAGCTTCCGGTATGTCGGCCATCACTTCGCCCGGAGCCATATAATTCGTCATAAATTCACGCAGTTTGTGATATTTGGGAGTTGTCCAGCCGGCTTCGCTGATGGGCGCGTCATAATCGTATGAGCTGCACATGGCGGAATAAGCCGGGCTGTTTGCACCGCCCCAATGGCCGAAGGTCGTACCCCCGTGCGTCATATAGAGGGAGAAAGAGATGTTGCGGTCGAGCATATCCTTCAATCCGGAGATCATGGTTTCCGCATCGCGTGTCTCATGCTTGCGTCCCCAATGGTCGAACCATCCGCTCCAGAATTCGCTGCACATCAGCGGGGTGTTGGGGCGTACCTCTTTCAGCTTTTTGAATTGCTCGTCTATATTGGCTCCGGTACCGAAATTCACCGTCCATACCAGGTCGTCGAGCGCATTGTTGAGGAAGTTCGAACTCCAGTCGCACTGGAAGAGAGTAACATCCGTAAATCCGGCTTCCCGCAGGATGTCCCGGTTTTTGGCAATATATTCTTTGTCCGTAGCATACGAACCGTATTCGTTTTCCACCTGCACCATGATGATGTTGCCGCCGCGGGTGATCTGCATGTCGGCCAGCTGTTTCCCGATCTCATTCATATAAATACGGGTACGTTCCATAAAATACGGGTCGTTCGTGCGGAGCTGGATATCGTCTTTCTTCAGCAACCACCAGGGGAGACCGCCCATTTCCCATTCGGAACAAACGTATGGGCCGGGGCGCAGCATGATGTACATTCCCTCTTTTTGTGCCAGACGGCAGAAAGCGGCGATGTCGTTCTGTCCGGTGAAATCGAATTCGCCCGGTTTCTGCTCATGGATATTCCAGAAAGCATAGATACAAATGGTGTTCATGCCAAGGGCTTTACACATTTGGATACGGTGTTCCCAGTATTCGACAGGGATACGTGTGTAATGTATTTCGGCAGCTTTTATAACGAAAGGCTTGCCGTTCAGCAGAAAAGTCTTGTCACCTATCTCAAAGGTGCCTCCGTTTCCGGACGGGTTCTTACAACCTGTCAGCACGCAAATCAACACGGCCATCAGGATTGTTACGGTCTTCATAGAGTGATTCATGATAAAAATTAAGTTTATAACTGTTTTATGACCGTAAAAGTACATAATTTACCGGCAGAGGATGGTGTAATAATCAGTCATATTAGGGTAAAAATGGTTCTACTTTGCTGATTTTGTATACCTTTGCGGCATAATTCAAGTAAACGTTGAACAAAAATGAGAAAGTTAATGGTAATTCCCCTGGTTGCTGCCGGTATGGTTGCAATGTCGGGTTGCAGTAAATCACCTGTGAAGGAAACTGCAAAAGTAGACGCCATCAATCTGGCAAACCTGGACACGACTGTAGCGCCCGGAACTGATTTCTATCAGTATGCCTGTGGTGGCTGGATAGAAAAAAATCCTCTGAAACCGGAGTACTCACGTTTTGGCACATTCGACCAGTTGCGTGACAACAATCAGGAACAACTTCGTTCGCTTATCGATGAACTGGGAAGCACTCCACAGGAAGCCGGAAGCGTGGCCCAAAAGATCGGCTCCCTGTATGAAATGGGATTGGACAGCGTAAAGCTGAACAAAGAGGGTATGGCTCCTATAAAAGAACAGCTTGAAGCGATACAGCGACTAGGTACGAAAGCGGATGTTGCCAAGATGGTTGCCGTTTTGCATAAAGAGGGAATGGCTCCGTTCTTTGCTCTCTTCGTAGATGCCGACGAAAAAAACAGCTCGATGAATATCGTACAGCTATACCAGGCCGGTATCGGTATGGGCGATCGCGATTACTATCTGCTCGACGATGAAGGAACGGTAAAAATGCGTGATGCCTATAAGCAATTCATTAACCGGCTGTTTACCCTGACCGGAGCATCTCCCGAACAGGCTGAAGCGGCGGTGAATGCCGTAATGAAGATCGAAACAGGTATTGCCGAAATCTCTTACAGCCGTGAAGACCTGCGCGACAGCCAGAAGAATTACAATAAGATCAAACTGGAAGAATTCAAAGCCAAAAACAATCCGATCGACTGGGATGTCTATTTTGAGAGTATGGGATTGATGGAAATAGAATACCTGGATGCCAAACAACTTCCGTTTTACGGGGCATTGGATGAATTCCTGAAAAACGTTTCTATCGACGAACAAAAATATTATCTGGCATTCAACCTGCTTAATGCCGCTGCTCCTTACCTGAGCGATGAATTTGTTGCTGCCGAATTTGATTTCTACGGAAAGACAATGTCCGGAAAACAGGAACAACAGCCGCGCTGGAAACGCTCCCTGTCTACCGTAAACGGTGCTTTGGGAGAGGCTGTCGGTCAGATGTATGTGGCTAAGTATTTCCCGGCTTCTTCGAAGGAAAAGATGCTGACGCTGGTAGGTAACCTGCAGAAAGCTTTATCCGAACGTATCGCCGGCCTTGAATGGATGAGCGATGAAACAAAAGCAAAAGCACAGGAAAAGCTGTCTGCCTTTATCGTGAAGATCGGTTATCCCGACAAATGGCGCGATTACACTGCGTTGGAGATAAAAGACGATTCTTACTGGGCAAACGTATGCCGTTCGAATATCTTTGAAATGGATTATATGCTGGCACAGGCCGGCAAACCGGTTGACAGATCCCGCTGGGGAATGACTCCGCAGACGGTGAATGCCTATTATAACCCGACAACCAACGAGATATGTTTCCCTGCTGCTATCCTGCAACCTCCTTTCTTCAATCCGGATGCGGATGATGCGGTGAACTATGGAGCTATCGGTGTCGTGATCGGCCATGAAATGACTCACGGTTTCGACGACCAGGGACGTAACTACGATAAAGATGGTAACCTGACCGACTGGTGGACTGCTGAAGATGCCGCCCGTTTCACAGAACGTGCCGACCGTCTGGTTCAGCAGTATGACGATATCATTGTGGTAGACAGTGTTCATGCCAACGGACGTTATACCTTGGGGGAAAACATTGCCGATCAGGGTGGTCTGCTGGTATCTCACCTGGCTTATCTGAACTCACTGAATGGCAAAACGCCGGCTCCGATCGACGGTTTCACCAACGAGCAACGTTTCTACCTGGGATACGCCACTCTCTGGGGACAGAATATCCGTCCCGAAGAGATCCTGCGTCTGACCAAGATCGACCCGCATTCATTGGGTAAATGGCGTGTCAATGCCGCCCTTCGCAACATCGATACATTCTACTCCGCTTTCGATATTAAAGAAGGCGATCCGATGTATATGATGCCTGCCGACCGGGTGGTTATCTGGTAAGCTATACATTAATATATAATAATCCTCCGATACCGTTCTGTTGTATCGGAGGATTTTCTATCTTTGTACCAAACCTTTAAAAAAGAATTATATGACTACCTATGAATTAAATGCGCGTCGTGAAAGTATTCTGCAACAGCTTGCAGAATTACTCAACAATGAAGAAGCTATATCCAAAGCTGAACATTGGGTTAAGAGAATGTACAAAAAGGATAAAGCTATGAGCTATCCTTTAGCCCTGGATCAGAAAGGATTGGTTAATGAGATCAGGGAGGCCGAAGATGATATCGCTCATAACCGTTGCATAACTCACGAAGCACTTCTGGAAGAGATAAAGAAATGGTAAAACCTGTCAATCAGATCAAATGGACACGTAATGCCAGGAAACGATTGAAGGAAATTATAAGATTATCTACAAGCAAAGAGGAACTGTCATTTATATATTGACTGTTTTTGACTGCCGGCAGAGTCCGGACAAGTTGTTTGAAGATATACCTTTGAAATAATAAGAAAAGCGCTCTGTTTAGCATAGGGCGCTTTTCTTATTTATGAGATTTCGACTATGCAAAAATAAACTTCAATATAAACAACCCTGCCAGCACATACATCGTTATGCTGACTTCCTTATGTTTTCCGCAGAACAGCTTGACGAGCACGTAACAAAGTAATCCCAATACCATACCATCCGCGATGGAGTAGGTGAGCACCATCATAATGATCGTAATGAAGGCAGGTAAAGCCTCGGATATATCATCCATATCGATCTTTGAGATAGAATCCATCATAAAGACGCCGACAAGAACCAGGGCACCCGTAGTGGCGGCACTCGGGATAAGCAGGAATAAAGGAGCAAAGAACAAAGCCAGGATAAATAAGCCCCCTGTAACCAGGGAAGTGAATCCCGAACGTCCCCCTTCCGCAATACCGGAAGCACTTTCAACATAAGTTGTGATCGTAGAGCTACCCATCATAGCACCGACAGTTGTCCCGATAGCGTCAGACATCATCGCTTCTTTGACGTGCGGGATTTGCCCGTCCTTACCCATGATGCCCGTTTTAGATGCCAACCCGACCAATGTCCCTACCGTATCGAATATATTCATGAACAATAAGGTAAATATGATTACCGCCATGTCTAACGTAAAGAAACCGGTAAAGTCGAACTTACAGAAAGTCGGCTCCATCGAGTGCGGCATGGAAACCGGGAAAAATCCGTCCGGTATCTCCGTTACCCCCAGAGGGATTCCGATCAAAGTACATATCAGGATACTATAGAATAGAGCCCCTTTCACCTTTTTCACGATCAATACGCCGCTCAGCAGGATACCGATCATAGCCAGGACGGAAGCCGGGGAAAACTCCCCGAACATAACGAACGTCTCCGGATTCGGGGCAATGATCCCCGCATTCTTCAACCCGATGAAAGCAATGAACATTCCGATCCCCGAAGAAATGGCATACCGCAGATTCATCGGTATGCTGTTCAGTATGATCTCCCGGATATTCAGGAATGTGATCAGGATAAAGATAACCCCCTCCACAAACATCGCCGTCATTGCCGTTTGCCATGAATATCCCATCCCCTGTACCAGTGTAAAAGCGAAGAAAGCATTCAGCGCCATACTTGGAGCCTGGGCAAACGGAAGTTTAGCCATGAAAGCCAGTAGGAGAGTGGCGATGGCGGAAGCCAGTGCCGTAGCCGTAAAAACAGCTCCTTTATCCATGCCGGTAGTTCCCAGGACAGAAGGATTCACTGCCAGAATATAACTCATCGTCAGGAATGTTGTAATCCCGGCGATCACTTCTGTCCGGAGGGTCATGGTCTGTTTGTCAAACCCCAATAGTTTTTGTATCATATATCTGTATTTAATCGAATGTCCATTTGATAGCCAGCGTCGGAATGGTATAGAAACCGTTACGTCCACCGAAGTTATGGCTTAATTCTACCTCGCTGCCGACACTGAGCTTGAACTTATCATCAACACCTTTCAGCTTGTTTAAGTTCACCCAGATCTGTGGCTCGGAAAGAAAAATGAAGTTCCCGTGATCGTTCTTTTCCCGCCACCAGTCGGCAAAACCGCTGAATGTGCATAACCCGTTTTTGGCAAAATGGATATACCAGGTACCCGTCAGCTGGAAATTGTTCGGACTGCGGTGCTTCTGGATATATTTATACATGGGAGTGAAAGTGAACCCTTTGGAGAAATCCTTATTATTATATGTATAGGTAAGACCCCCGAGATAAGCATTATTATAGGAGCCCCCCTTCATCAATCCCCCGTTATATTCTACATGTACGGAGAAAGGAGGTTGCCAGAATTTAAGTTCGCGGGCAATCTCCCAGTAGGCCGAAGCGACACCCTCTTTCTTATAATCCATATCTATAAAGAAGTAAGTGCTTCCCCACTTGTCTGCCCTGAACATTTCGACGGTAGAGGTCAGAGCCGGCCGGCCGTCCAGGTCTTTGTCGTAAAGAGCTCCCCCGAAATCATAGTGCAACTGAACATTTTGCGCTTTCCCGCATACAATAGTGGCCAACAGAAGAATAGCCAGCGTAAAGAATTTTTTCATCCTGATTGTTTAATATGGTTTATTATTTGGAAAGCCGCAAAGATATAAAAAAAAGCAGGACTTTCTGAAAGGCCCTGCCAGGTATTGTGTTATATCAGATCCCGAAGTAACCAGGCCAGATAACACAAGTAGATAACAATCAGCACCCAACCCTCGGCGCGCGATATCTTCTGTCCGCTTTTGACTACCGGTAGCAAAAGCAAGGTAAGTCCCAGCATCACCAGCAGATCGATATAATTGACGTTCTTGGCTACGATCGGATGAATGACTGAACTGGTTCCCGCTATCGCCAGGATATTGAACAGGTTCGACCCAACAATATTACCGATCGCAATATCCGGGTTTTTCTTCAGGGCAGCCACAAGGGAGGTGGCCAGTTCTGGAAGGCTTGTTCCTGCGGCAACGATGGTAAGGCCGATAACCGCTTCGCTTACCCCCAGCTCCTGTGCGATCGAAACCGCGTTGTTGACCAACAGATGAGAGGCGAAGATCAGTATAGCCAGTCCGCCGCACAGATATAAAATATCTTTGTACCACGGCTCCGGCTGTTTTTCCAGTTCCCCGATGCTTTTTTCCACCTTTTCCTCATGCTTGCGCGAGTAATAAAGGCTGAAAGTCGTATAAAGAATAATGCCGATAAGGAATATAGACCCTTCCAGGCGGTTTAAAGTGCCGTTCCAGAAAAGGACGGTAAGTACAATGGTTGCCAGGATCAAGAGAGGAATATCTATCCGGGTCAGTTGGCGTTTGGCCTGTAGCGGGTGGATAACGGCAGAGATACCCAGTATGACGGCGATATTAAATATGTTTGACCCCACGATATTACCGATGGCAATATCCCCCTGTCCGGTCAATGAAGCGTTGATACTGACCACCAGTTCCGGAGCACTGGTTCCGAATGCGACGATAGTAAGACCTATCACCAGATGCGATACATTAGCTTTCAGGGCGATCTCCGTACTTCCCTTAACTAACCAGCCTGCCCCGATGTAAAGGGCAAACAGAGAAAGAACTAATAATGTTACACTTGTTATCATGGTAATAATTTTATTATTCTTTTTTTACAATGTCTGGCTTCCTGTTGTCCGGTAATCGTCAGATTGCCGTAACCAAGTAAACAGCAAGTTATTTTAGGCAGAAAAACGCACCTCGGATAACCCCAGGAATCCCTCCGGAGTAACAGCAGGAAGCAGATCAGACATTCAGTTAGGGTTGTTAGGAATATTCGTATTAGTGATTTTAATATTCGTATTCTTCTTTTGGCTCTTTTGCTTCCTGACGCATCTGTATGCCACGAAGCACTACCATAACAACTGTAATCAGTCCGAGAACTCCCATTGTTACATCCTTAACAACAATATTCTCAAAATCTGTGGTACCGATCAGTACCAGAATGATAAACGACAACATCATGACTGCGTCTACCAAATCTTTATTTATCTTCATTTTATTAAACTTTTTAATTATTACTTTTGTTCAAATCCGGTGTTATTCTTTTTCATCGATAGCAGCTCCTTCGGCAGAACCGGAACCGCTCAGCCCCTTCATGATGCCATATAATCCATACCCTAAAGCCCCCATCACGATGAGTAACTTCAGATAATCGTTAGGTATAATCGAACTACAAGCTAACACACAGCCTACAATAGTAATAATCACTGAAAGATAAATACGGGTTTTATTTGATTTCTTAGTTGACATAATATTCTGATTTTAATATGATTAAATAATTAATAACGGATCATACCAATAGCCCTCCCAAACGACAGGCAGTATCGGCAATCCCCAAAGAACGCAAAGCGTTCCCAAAAAGGCATAATTATCCTATTAAAATCAAATAATAAGTTTCCGCAGGACAAACACATGTTGTGCCATGCGGCAAAGAAGAGTAGATAGGTTTATGGTTTGACATTCTGATACATCCAATGAAATCTTGCGAAGCGCATTCATTTCCTTCAGGCGAATATCCTGAAGAATCTTTTCCGCCATTTTCAGCGTGCGCAAATTAAATGCATTATTCGTCGATTGAATAGTCCTGCGTGCAGTCAGTCCATTACTACCCTTCAGATCCGTACTTAATACGGTCAGGAAGTATTGCATATCGGCAGAACCTTTTTCCTTCATGACAGCCTCTTTATTCGACACGACAGTATCGTTGCTCTCTATCTCCTCTTGGGGAGAAAAAAGCAAAATGCCGAACAGCAGAGTTAATATGAATAGAAAATTTTTCATGCTGCAAAGATATACGAATTCCTATTAAAAAAACAAATCATTGTGTTTTTTGTTTATACATTTGTCCGTCAAAATGTGAACAAGTAAAGATGGAAGAGAAGAAGAGCCATTTGAAATCATGGGTAGAGGCTGCACGGCCGAAGACCCTGCCGGCATCGTTGAGCCCGGTACTTTTAGCCTGTGTTTTAGCCTGGTGCGACAACGTTTTCCGGTTAGTACCGGCTATTTTGTGTTTTGGTGTTGCTTTGTTGGCGCAAATTGCCAGTAACTTTGCCAACGATTACTTTGATTTTAAGAAGGGAGCCGATAAAGAAGACCGTTTGGGGCCCGAACGCGCCGTAGCCCAGGGATGGATAACCCCGAAAGCTATGCTGAAAGCCACTTTTCTTACCCTCGCATTATCCTGTTTTTGTGGCTGTATGCTGCTCTTTTATGCAGGTTGGGAACTGATACCGGTCGGTATCGCCATTGCCTTATGCGTACTGGCTTATTCCGCCGGGCCTTTTCCGCTGGCCTATAATGGGCTGGGTGATGTCTGTGTAGTGCTGTTCTATGGGATTATTCCGGTATGCTTCACCTATTATGTGCAGGCGCTTTCGTTTTCTTTACTGTCATTCCTGCTGTCCGTTTCGGTCGGGCTGCTATCTACCAATATACTGGTTGTAAACAACTACCGCGACTATGTGCAGGACAAGGCCGCCCGTAAACGAACGACTATCGTTCTTTTCGGCCGTGGTTTCGGTCGGGTGTTTTACCTGCTGAACGGGGTAGTGGCCTTATTGCTGGCTATGCCGCTTTTGCTGGGTGCTTCCTGGTGGATACTCTTTCTGTTCGCCGCCTTTTTTGCCCTCTTCTATGCTACCTGGCGCGAACTTTATCATTTTGAAGGACATGAACTGAATAAAACCCTGGCGCATACCGCCCGCAATGTCTTTTTCTTTACCTTGCTGTTGTCGGTGCTGTTAATCTCGTTAACGACGGGGGGATAACTGGAATATCCGGTTAGGCATAAATGCCAATTGTGTTGAAATAAGTATCAATTTCTAACAGAATAATGAAACAAAGCCCTGCGGAGTCCCCGCAGGGTTTTTTGTATACTTTTGGAGAGGATGATCATGGTGACGGCGATAATGATAAGCAGGATGCCGATGGCCAGATTGAATGTGAACGGTTCGCCGAACACTAAAACTCCTACGAAAACGGCGGTAACCGGCTCCATAGCTCCTAACACGGCAGTCAGTGTGCCGCCGATATTGTGAACGGCTAGTACCAGCGTGATATTTGAAATGACTGTCGGGACAATGGCCAGGAGTATCAGGTTGACTAGCGATAGGACGTCGGGGATAGGTTGTATCCCTTCGTTGGAACCGGCTTTGATCGCGAACAGGAAGGTGCTGATTATAAATACATAGAAGGTCAGTTTTCTGCCTGTCATCGTATGTACCCTCGACTTATTGACGGTAGTGATATAAAGTGCATATCCGACGGCCGACAAGAGTACGATAAATACCCCGAGTGCGCTCAGCTTCATTTCTCCTTCATTGATCGATAACCTGGCAACCCCGCAGATCGCCAGTCCGATTGCCAGCAGTGTGACCCATGAGGTCTTTTCACGAAAGAACAATAACATGATAAGCGTAACGAATATCGGATAGGTGAAATGTAACGTAGTGGCGATCCCTGCGGACATAAAGTTATATCCCCAGAAAAGGAACATGGCAGAAGCCGTATAAAAGAATCCCAGCAGGATTAATACAGGTATCTCCCTTTTTTCTACGCGAAAAGACTCCTTCTTGTAAGTCATGATGCCCGTAAGGGCAATGGCTGCAAAAAGAAAACGGTAGAAAAGGATCGAATCGAACTGCATCCCTTTTGCCATTAGCGGCAGGGTAAATAACGGAATCAAACCGAATGTCGCAGAAGTTAAAATACCGTAGGCAAATCCTTTTATGTTGTTCATCTCTTTTTCTTTTTGCTGAAACGGCTGCAAACATACAAAAAAGCCGTGATATTATCAGGTAATATCACGGCTCTTAAATATTATTTCAGATGATTAAACCAACAAGCCTGCGGCAACTTCTTCTGCTACAGCCGGACTCTTGATGGCAGCCACCAAAGCAAGACCGAAGTTTATTACCAACCCCGGCCCTTTACCGGTTATTACATTGTCGGATACTTCTACTGCTTCGCCTGTTACATTCGCGCCGATCAGCTTCGGTTCGAAACCGGGATAACAAGTGGCGTTACGGCCTTTCAGCAATCCCAGTCCACCTAGTACCATCGGAGCAGCGCAGATGGCAGCTACGATCTTACCGTCGCGATATTGTTGCAGTAATGCTTCTTTTACCGGTTCTGAACTATTCAGATTGGCAGCACCGGGCATACCTCCGGGAAGGATCAGTGCATCGGCACCAGCCAGAGTCGCTTTTTCCAAAGTTGTATCGGCTGTAACCGGCACGTTATGTGCTCCCGTTACAACAGGATCGGCTGTGATGGAAACAGTTGTCACTTCAATACCTCCACGGCGCAGGATATCGATTGTACCCAGGGCTTCCATCTCTTCGAAGCCGTTGGCTAAGAATACAATTGCTTTCTTCATATTACTTCCTTTATTTTAGTATTTATTGTTGTAATGTCTGTATGTGCTTAATACTGCTACTTCCTTTTGCGTACCATTTCGCATATCGCAAATATAGTTCTATTTTCCCGAATAGTAAAAAATAAGATTGTATAAAACAAAAGGATGGCGATATTCGCTTAATTGTTTTGATTTTATTGTTTGATTCATTTCTTTCTAAACCCTGCAAGGGTTCTAACCATCGCAAAGGGCGGTTCGCGAATCGCCCCTACAAGGTCTGTTACTTTGGTTCACATTCTATATGCTCCTGTACATTATATTGTTTCGCAAATTAACTATCATACTATCACTAAGTCTACTCTTAACGTTATATTCAAGGTTTGCGGCGGTGATAGTTGCAGATTTAACTATCACTCATCTATCACTCAACCATCACTAACGGCAACATTTTAACTATATTTTGACTCATAGACAGCGTTTTTACTCCCCAAAAACAGCGATAAAAGGAGGGATTTGCCATCTGCATATTCATATCCCCCTATATAATGACACTGAATGTATAGGCTTTTTTCATTAAAGTACTTACTTCTTGTTCTCAAAACCACCATATTAACCTGTTTTACACCTGTGTCTCGACGATGCTCGCAACCGAGTTTTGAGAGCATCAAGGCCTAGGTATTAAGCGATATTTATCACTATATGTCTGGCAATTAGTAATATACCGCATATAAAAAGACCGGCATGTATCCGGTTTCAGGACAAGACAGTGATAGTAGGGTGATAGATGAGTGATAGTTGAAATCGGCAACTGTCACCGCTACAAGCTTTGATTATAATAATATCCAATAAATCAGTGATAGTATGATAGTTATTTCTCTAAATATACTTAGTAAATATTGTTGGCTCAGTTCTTGCCGGAAGTGAGTGCGACAGTTATCCTATTTGGGTGCGGCAGCTATTTTAAACCGCTGCGGCAGCCACTACTATTGGGTGCTGCAGTCATTGGAAACAGGTAGGCTGTACTTGAGGAAAAGACTTGCATTTTTTATCTGAAAGGCTTACGGTTCATACCCTATATCCTGCGCAGCTTTATAATATAAGATAGCGAGTGATACCCTCTAGGCCGCAAGCTGGCACTATATAGGGAAGAAACCGGGTCAGTAGTGCCAGCTTGCCGACACTACTATCCCAAATGGCTGACACAGTAGTGCTACCACCTTGACTTATCCTAAGATACCCTCCATAAAGAAACGAGTAGGCATTGGACAGCAAACGAGTAGGCATCGGATGACAAACGAATAGGCACCCGTTTTTGAAGGTCAGGTGTTTTGAAATGTTAAGACCTGACTTTTTCTTTATTTTAGTTTATATACATAAGTGATCGTACCACTCTGGTTGTTAGCCCCGTTGATGCTGTTGAACTTCGCACGCTTGGCGGCATCCAACGCACTTTTACGCATGGAAGCGTTGTCGATGTTAGTACTTCTTCCTATTTCTGTAAATATTACATTCCCTTTCGGATCGACCGTAATGTTAATAACAATACGTCCTTCTTCCTGGATCGTGTTGGCGGGGCGGGGCAGGCCACCGGCTCCGATAGAACGACCGTTTAGGTTGAATGAACCGTAGCCACCTACGCCTTCGTTGGCTCCATGGTCGGAGTTGCCGAACGGACTGTTCTGATTGTTACTTTCTGTCTTTTTAATACCAAATGCTCCAGCAACATGGTTACTAATAGCTTGTTCTTTCTTATGTCGTTCTTCTTCCAAACGTTTTTTTTCAGCCTCTTCTTTTCTCTTTTGTTGTTCTTCTTTCTTTTTGGTCAAGGCGATATTATCTTCAATCTTTTGTGAAAGAGTTTTCTCTTTAGGCTGTTTATCCGTTTGCTCGGTATTTGGAATAGATGCTATTGTGTCTTGTTTTATATCGAAGGTTTGAGATGCTTGATTTTCTTTCCATAAAGACTCTTTAATATAGATTCCGGATGCAAATCCTTCACCGATAATAGTATCTTTAGATTGTACTTTAAGTAAAAGATGGCTTGGCTCAGCCTCTATTCGAAGATAGTTCTCGTCTTTTACATAACTTGTTACAAACTCCATTCCAAATGATTCTATAACAACTGTAGATTTGCCTTTGAAGCTGAAAGAGTCATAAACAGATTTACCTTCAATCAATACATACTTTCCTTCTAACTTATCTTTTGTATTTGTAGAAAAAAAGGAACATGAATTCAAGATTATAATACAAATACTTAGTGTGATGAATTTGTTGAGCATAGTAGTTCGATTTACTAGGTGTGTTTATTTACGAGTAGGATTTGCGGTATAACCGGACTTCCATTTAATATCTTTCGATGTATTATAATAGCGGTACTTAGAGTCTTTATATATTCCCGAATTAATACCGAAGCGTGTCGTACTTTCGATATGGACTGTATTACTATTTGTCTTTTTTCTTATCAGAGGGATATTTATACAGCCTCCTTCTATATCGATATTATCAAAGAGTTCAATAAGAGCACATAAAGGGCCGTTTATGACTTTCCCTTCGTGATCAATAATACTTCTAATCAGGATACCTCCATAATAATCATCATTGCTTTTGAAGGTAATGTCTACACCACTTAGGTGCGTATGCCATTGTCCGGCGGCCATATTACGTTTATATGTTGTGGTATCTGGATGATTATTGCTGTAGAAGTAGAATTCAATTTCAAGAAAGTCGTATGTTTTTTCTCCTTTTATTATTTCGTATTGATTAAACAGCTGTTTTGCTATGAGATCGAACCTTTGTTTAACAGTCTCTTCTGATGTGTTATATTCTATATTTAGTAAGTGCTTAATCATTTGTTGTTTAATAATAAAAATGATGATGCATTATGAGCTATTGCTTTCATGCATCATCATTAATAGTTTATTATTTTAGTTTATACACATAGGTAATCGTACCACTCTGGTTGTTCGCCCCGTTGATGCTGTTGAACTTCGCACGCTTGGCGGCATCCAATGCACTTTTACGCATGGAAGCGTTGTCGATGTTGGTACCTCTTCCTATTTCTGTAAATATTACATTTCCTTTCGGATCGACCGTAATGTTAATAACAATACGTCCTTCTTCCTGGATCGTGTAGGCAGGGCGGGGCAAACCTCCGGCTCCGATGGAGCGGCCGTTCAGGTTGAATGAACCGTAGCCGCCTACGCCTTCGTTGGTTCCGTGGTCGGAGTTACCGAACGGGCTTCCCTGGTTACCTGTTCCGGTTTCTGCATCGCCCTGGCTGTTGCCTTCAGCGCCACCGATACCGAATGCTCCGGCAACGCGGTTGCTGATGGCCTGTTCCTTTTTGCGACGCTCTTCTTCCAGACGTTTCTTTTCAGCCTCTTCGCGTTTGCGACGATCCTCTTCCTCTTTCCGTTTACGCTCTTCCTCTTTCTTCTTTTGCTCTTCTTTCTTTTTGGCTTCAGCCAGAGCAACACTTTCTTCGATATCCTGCGTAATGACTTCCTCCTTCGGCGTTTCTACCGGCGGAGTGGGTGGAGGGGGAGGCGTGGTCGTTTCCTGTGGCAGTTCCTGTCCTGTATATTTCGGTTCGAAGGTACCGGCGGCGGAATTGACATTCCCGAAGTTGACGAGGACACCCCCGTCTTCGTCCGGAATCTCCGTCCGTAATACCGTGAACAACAGGATCAGAAAGATCGCCAGGTGGAAAGCGACTGAACCGGCTATACTGTATATGTCATCTTTGTTGAATTTCATATCTGTTATTTCTGCGCACGGGTGGCAAGCACCATCTTGAATTTGTTTTCGTTCGCTATGTTCAGGATCTTTACGATTTCTTTATAAGGAACTGTCTCGTCAGCATAAAGGGCGACGAACATTTCGGGCTCTTTTGCATAACTGTCTTGCAGGAACGGGGTGATCTCGTCGAATGTGACCTGCGTTTCCCGCTGGTTACCGAAGGCTACGTAGTAGTTCAGGTTGGCATCGATGGTAACCCGTGTAAGCGGTTTGGCTGCCGTTTGCTTCTTGGCTTGCGGCAATGTTACCTTGATGGCATTCGGAATGACTACCGTAGAGGTGACCATAAAGAAGATCAACAGCAGGAATATGACGTCGGTCATGGATGCCATGCTGAAGGCTTCGTTTACTTTTGTTCTTCGTTTTAGTGCCATTCGCTTCTTAATTAGCCGGTTCGTTCAATAAATCCATAAATTCCATCGTACGGGCTTCCATCTTGTTCACCACGTTATCTACCTGCGATACCAGATAGTTGTAAGCAAACAAAGTGATGATACCGACTACCAGACCACCGACAGTTGTTACAAGGGCTTCGTAGATACCACCCGAAAGGAGGGATACGTCTACGTTTGTTCCGGCATTGGCCATATCGAAGAAGGCGCGTACCATACCTGTTACCGTTCCGAGGAAGCCGAGCATCGGGGCGCCGGCGGCTGTCGTAGCGATCAGCGGGAAGCCTTTTTCCAGCTTGGCAATTTCTAGGTTTCCTACATTTTCGATAGCAACGAGTACATCGTTCATCGGACGGCCCAGGCGGGTGATCCCTTTTTCAATCATGCGGGCAGAAGGAGTGTTGGTACTTCGGCACAGGTTGAGCGCCGAGTCGACTTTCCCTTCATGGATATAGTCTTTGATACGGTTCATGAAATTCTGGTCTTCTTTACCTGCGCGACGGATAACCAGTAAACGCTGGATGAAGATATAACCTGCCATTAGCGATAACAGCAATAGTACAACCATAATCCACCCTCCTTTAAAAGCGAGGTCTATCACGTTGATCTCTGCTTCAGTGGGGACTGTTACTGCCGTCAGATCCGGCATCTGCTCTGCTGTCTGTGCCCCTACTGCCTGTAGGGAAAGTAAAATACTCATAGGTTTGTATACTTATTCGTTAATATTAATTCATTAGTTTATTGTTGTAAGCATGCTTTATATAAAGAAATAGTTTCCTGCAATCCGTGATATAAAGCGTCACAGATCAAGGCATGTCCGATGGAAACCTCTTCCAGCCAGGGTATATTCTGACTGAACCAGGCCAGGTTCTCCAAGCTCAGGTCATGGCCGGCATTGACACCTATTCCGAGGTTCTTTGCCAGTTGAGCCGCTGCAATAAAAGGGGCAACCGCTTCTTCCTTGTTTACCGGATAATTGGTTGCGTAAGGTTCCGTATACAGTTCGATACGGTCGGTACCGGTTTTTGCCGCCAGTTCGATGTTGGCGAGATCGGTGCCGACGAAGATGGATGTACGGATTCCCTGTGCGGTGAAAGTGTCTACCAGTTCACTCAGCAGGTCGAAGTTCGCACTTACGTTCCATCCTGCATTCGAAGTGATAGCATCGGGAGCATCAGGCACCAGGGTAACCTGGGTAGGTTTAACCTTCAACACGAGATCTATAAAATCGTTACAGGGATATCCTTCAATGTTAAATTCTGTCCTGATAAGAGGTTTTAGTGCATATACATCGCTGTATTTAATGTGACGTTCGTCCGGACGAGGATGAACCGTAATTCCTTGTGCACCGAAATTTTCGCAATCTTGTGCGACTTTTAGAATGTCAGGCATGTTACCTCCGCGTGCATTACGGATGGTTGCAACCTTGTTAATGTTTACACTTAAATTTGTCATCGTATATCGTTATATCTTTTTTCTTTCATTACATTTGCACAAAAGTATCGGCAAATTTAGCAGAATTAAGGGAATTAACAGAATAATGTTGGTGAAAGATTTCATAACGAAGGAACTTCCGGTGTTAAAAAGTTTTGACACAGGGGAGTATGCATTAGCACTAATGGATGATTTTAAGTTAAAACATCTACCGTTGCTAAGCGAAGGGATATACCGTTGCCTGGTTTCGGAAAAGGATCTACTGGCTATGCCTGATCCTACGGCGACGATCGGCGAACCGGTTCTGTTTGCTCCCAGTGTGCTTGAAAATACGCATATCCATGAAGCGCTGGCTTTAATTACCCGTTACCAGCTTTGCCTGCTTCCGGTAGTAAGTCCGGAAGGGGAGTATAAAGGCGCGATTACACGGGATAAGCTGATCGACATTCTTTCGGAACTGTGTAATGCCGAGAGCTCCGGTAGTGTTTTTGTGCTGGAGGTGATGCCACAGGATTACTCGTTGACGGATATTGCCCGTCTGATCGAATCGAATAATGCGCATGTGTTGAATTTGCTCTCGTACACAGATAAAGATACCGGAAGATTGCACCTGATTATCAAGATCGACCTGGAAGATGCTTCACCGGTGATCCGTAGTTTCGAACGGTTTAATTATACGGTTCTCTATTATTTTATGGAAAAGGGAATGGTAGACGATCTGTTGCAGCAGCGGATGGATGAGTTGTTGCATTATATGAATATTTAATCAATTGACAGTTTTATGAAGGTTGGTGTATTTGGCAGTGAATATCAGGTAGAGAAACAGAGTCAGATAAAACGTTTGTTTGAAAAGCTTCGCTCGCAGGAGGCGGAGGTGTATGTGGACTCTCAATTCTACTACTTCCTGACAGATGTCCTGAATTTTGAGCCTGTAGTGGCCGGGTTGCTGACAGATGATGATTTCGATCTGGATGTGGCTCTCAGTGTGGGAGGTGACGGTACTTTCCTGCGTACGGCAGCCCGGGTGAATCGGCAGGATATTCCTATTCTGGGTATTAATACCGGACGGCTCGGTTTTCTGGCAGATGTGGGTGGTAATGATATCGAGGACACGTTGGATGAGTTATTCAAGAACTATTATAAAATAGAAGAACGTACTTTATTGCGTCTGAATACGGAAGGCCGTGTTTTTAAGGGGTATAACTATGCGTTGAATGAGATCGCCATATTGAAGCGCGACACCTCTTCAATGATCACGATCCATACGTCGCTTAATGATGAGTACCTGGCTTCATACCAGGCAGACGGATTGCTGATCGCAACACCGACCGGTTCGACAGCTTATTCCATGAGTGTGAACGGCCCGATCATTATACCGCAAAGTAACAATATCGTATTGAGTCCGGTTGCCCCTCATTCCCTGAATGTTCGCCCTCTGGTTATTCCTGATACTTATAAGATCACGCTAGGGGTCGAGAGTCGGAATAAATATTTCCTGATCTCACTGGACGGACGTTCGGAAATATTCCCTACCGGTATACAACTGACGGTATCGAAAGCGGATTATACAACAAAAGTGATTAAAAGATATAATCATACCTTTTATCAGACGCTCCGTGAGAAGCTCATGTGGGGTGCAGATGCAAGGATGAAATAGAGGATTGTAGCTGAATTATGCTGCAAAAAGATGTTTTATAGCATGTATTTGTTAAATCATATTAAAGATGCGAGAAAAACAAATGATATATTATGCTACATAACATAAAATCTCTATATTTGCACTGTGTTTTTCATGGTATTAGATTTAAGGTTAACAATGAAGATTGGCTGTCCGTGATGGATAGCCTTTTTTATTTTCTGCCAATTGGACTTTCCTGAAACAATTATTTTTATATTTGCCTTTGATAAAATCCACATAAGTAATTTTAGTACGATTGATATCGGTCTTATCGATGAAGGGGAGGTTTACTTTTATGATTACATCCAGGGAAGATGAGTATGTTAAGGCGCTGAGTAACGGTGATTCGAAAGCATTCGAATTATTGTTTCTGCGTTATCAGCCTAAACTTGTCTATTTCTTTACAGGCTTTGTACACGATGACGAGATCGCGCAGGACTTAGCCCAGGATCTTTTTTTTAATCTTTGGAATAACAGAAGCAAGCTTTCGGATATACGTTTGTTTCAATCTTACCTTTATCAGATGGCACGTAACATCTTATACAATTATTATGATCATTCTTTGGTGCAGGAAAAATACGGGATGGCGCAATTCTTATCTCCATCGGTATCCGATGATCCGGAAGAACAGTTATTTGCCAGCAACTTACAGGAATTGATTAACCTCAGAGTCGATCAGATGCCTCCCCAACGGAGACAGATTTTTCGTATGAGCCGGATGGAAGGTTTGAATAATGAGGAAATTGCAAACCGGCTCAATATAAATAAACGGACTGTCGAGAATCATTTAACCGTTGCTTTGGCAGACTTAAGGAAAATGCTTAAGGTTTCTATTCTGCTCTTTTATCACTAATTCTGTGTTTTCTGTAAAAAAATCAATTTTAGACTGTGTGTAAAACCGAAGTTCGCTTTCTTATTTATAAAAAGCGATAATTATGCACGAAAAAGAGATAAAGGAGATAATCAGGTTATTTTTTGGAAAACGGTTTTCGAAGGACATTCAATTGCGTTTTCGTTATTGGTTTCGTTCGGAAGAAGATCGTGATGAAAAGGAGGATGCCTTGCAGGAAATCTGGGAGACAAGTCCGTCTGATATTTCAGAGCAGACCTGGAGCAGACTGTCGGAAATGCAGGACAGGATTTCAAAGTCACGGAATGTGACATTACCGGAGAGACGCAACAGGCGCTGGTTGAAATATGCAGCAGTAGCCGCTGTTTGGATACTGACAGTGTTCACAACCCGTTATTTCTCTGAACAGGATGTTAAAATAGTATCTCCGAAACTAACCGAATTTTATGTTCCTTATGGTGATAAGCAGGAGATAACGTTATCCGATGGCTCTGTTGTGTGGGTAAATGCCGGGTCAGTCCTTATTTATCCTTCGGAGTTTACAGCTGCCACACGTACCGTTTTTCTTAGTGGGGAAGCTTGTTTCAATGTGGCGAAAAATCCGGAACAGCCGTTCATTGTAAGTACGAAACATCTGGATGTTCAAGCTTTGGGTACTGTTTTTAGTGTAGATGCTTATCCCGGTGCAACAGAAACTATTGCAACGTTGGAGGAAGGAAGTATACAGGTGGATACGAAACCTTCGATGACTCCGGCTTCCGTTTTAAAGCCCAATGAACAATTCATCTACTCCCATTTGACACACCGGGCGACAATCAATGTGGTTGATGCTGAACAAGTCTCGGCCTGGAAAGATGGTTACCTGATATTCAAAAATGCCAGCTTTGAAGAAGTGACTGCCGCTTTGGAACGCAAATATAACGTGACAATTAATTATAATGCGGAAAAATATAAGGGGCGTACCTATTATGTGAAATTCAATCCGGACGAAAGTATAGAAGATGCTCTTCTGATTTTAAAACATCTGATAGAAGATTTCAGATACCGGATAACAGGGCAAACAATCAGTATAAACTAAAAGAAAGGAGGAACCACAGCATATATAAAAGAAAGACGGGGAGAACGACCGGCAAAATCTCCTCCCCGTATTTTGAAATCATAGAATACCATCAAAAACATTTCAAGAAATATTAAAATAGTATTCATATTAATAATAACACACAAAGATATGCGAATTACCTTTCTAATACAATCAGAAAAGACTAAAATCTTTTCATGTATATTAATTACATTCCTATTGTTGGCTTTTGCACCATTGGCAGAAGCACAAAATCAAAAGGTTCATCTGACCGGAACGGATATTTCTCTCCGTACTGCTTTTGAGCAGATAGAGAAACAAACAAAGATGTCGGTAGATTATGATGCGAAAATACTTGATACTTCGCGTCCGGCTCCTGCAACTTCGGGGGAAACAACTGTCGGCGATCTGATGAAAGTGTTGTTGAAAGACTCCGGTTGTACTTTCACGATACAGGGATCACATATCCTTATTTCGAGGCAGGTGGTTGCTGAAAACAAAAATAAGGTAGCCGGATCGATAACCGATGAAAGAGGAGAACCTGTAATCGGAGCATCCGTATTGGAAAAAGGAACAACCAATGGAACTATAACAGATCTGGATGGTAAATTTACATTGGAAGTGTCTTCCGGTGCCGTTTTATCAGTCAGTTTTGTTGGCTACCAGACTCTTTCCGTTAATGTAGAGGGGAGGAGAAATGTCAATATCACTCTGAAAGAAGATATGGAACAGCTGGAAGAAGTGGTTGTTGTCGGTTATGGTACACAAAAGAAATCCAGTTTAACAGCCTCCGTTGCTACTGTTCCTGCCCAGGAGTTGAACAAACAAGTGGGACACTCCGTGGCATCTGCCCTGCAGGGACGTACTCCTGGTGTGGAAGTATTGCAAAAAGGAGGAGAAGCAGGTGCTGATATAAAGATACTTGTGCGCGGAGCCGGTACATTCGGCGCTACGGAGCCTCTGTATGTCATCGACGGTGCATTCTCAAACAATGGCCTTAACTCGTTGAATCCGTCGGATATCGAGTCGATGGAAATATTGAAGGATGGTTCTGCTGCTGCCATTTATGGTTCACGGGCAGCGAACGGCGTAGTTCTGATCACAACGAAACATGGTCAGAAGGGGAAGGCGAAAGTGGAGATATCCGCAAACTACTCTATGCAAACACCTTCCAAATACCTGGATTTCCTGGATGCAAACGAACATCGTGAATATACAAAGCAGCTTGTCGCTAATTCCAGTAATCAGACCCAGGCACCGGAAAATGTAAATCCGACTGATCCGGGTATCAATACGGACTGGCAGGATGCTTATTTAAGAAACTCACCTATGTATAATCTGAATGCGGCTATTTCCGGTGGTGGTGAATATTCGACTTTCAATACCAGTATCGGTTATTTCGATCAGCAAGGTATTATGGAGTTCTCCGGTTTCAAGAAGTACAATGCACGTGTGAACGGAACTTTCAAGAAAGGCCGTCTGACTGTCAGTGAAACACTTTCTGCCGCATTCACGAATAAAGAACCACAAGTAAGAATGGTCATGGGGATTCCGACCGTGCCGATGACAGATGCCGAAGGACGATATGTTTCGGCAGGCAGGGAGTTTTACGTGAACGAAAGTAAGGTTACGAATCCTTTCGCTTCTTATTCCAATACCGTCAGAAGAAATAAGACGGTCAATGTAACAGGTAGCTTAAACATAGGATTGAACTTGTTTAAGGGGTTGGACTATAAGCTTGTACTGGGTGGTGATTATATTTCCACAAATAATTATTCCCGTTCCATTGCATTCGATTCCAACTGGGATGCCAATGGTGACCCGGATCCAGATTACAGCCGGACGCTTAACTCCCTGTCGGAAAGCCGGGGGCAGCGATTCAACTATACGATCGATAATATATTGACTTATAAGAATACTTTTGAAGGTCATACTATCGACGCAATGATAGGTACCAGCTGGATGCGTGAATATTACAGAACAATGGGAATCGGTTCGGGTTCTACGGATCTGGGAGGCCCCAGTATTACTATCTATAATGGAAAAGGAGATATAACCAGCGAGGAATATAATTCGGCTTTACTTTCATTTTTCGCCCGGTTAAACTATGACTACAAAGACCGCTATCTTGTTTCTGCAAGTATCCGTAGTGATAAGTCTTCAAAATTTGCCAAAGGAAACCGGGTAGGGTATTTCCCTTCTGTCTCTATTGGTTGGAATATACATGAAGAAGAATTCTTTAATATCGATTGGATCAGCAGAATGAAAATTAGAGCCAGCTATGGAGAATTAGGGGCAAACTTTATTGATCCTTATTCATTCCTTTCCACGGCATACGGCCCTATTCCATCAGTGTTCGGTGAAAATCAAACCGGACAGGAAAGTGTGATGAACGGTTACGTTACTAAATTTGCTCAGGAGAACCTGACGTGGGAGAAATCTATCTCTAAAAACATCGCATTAGAAATGGCATTTCTGAATAATCAATTATCATTCACGGCCGAATACTTCTGGAAAGATAACAATGACCTGCTTGCTCCGTTGCTGCCTTTGGCTTCATCCGGGCAGACCATTATGACAAATGGAGGTGATTTACCAGTTTTCAACTCTGCGTCGGTAGAGAACAAAGGCTTTGAATTTACGGTAGGTTATCGTAAAGACTGGAAAGACTGGAGCCTGGGCGTTACAGCCAATATTTCGGCATTGAAAAATAATGTGAAGAGTCTGGGCGAAGGGGTACAACCTATCAAGGCGGAAGTGATGATGAGCGGTTCATTCAACGACCGTCCTACCATTACTAAGCCGGGGCTTCCTATCGGTACATTCTGGGGATATGTGGTCGATGGTTTTGATGCTGACGGAAACTTTATTTTCCAGGATAATAATGGCAGCGTGGATGGTGTATTGACCGGAAAACCGGATGGAAAGATCGATGAAAACGACAAAACAGCTATCGGCAATCCTCATCCGGATTTTACTTATGGGTTGAACATCAATGTCGGTTATAAGAACTGGGATCTGACCGCTTTCTTCCAGGGCACGCAAGGCAATGATGTCTTTGCTTTGATGAAGTACGACTGGTATTTCGGCGGTGCCAACAGTGCTATTCTGAAAGATGCTTTTTACAACTCGTGGACTCCGCAGAATACGAATGCAGAGGCTCCTAAGCTGAATAGCAAGAATAGTTCGGGTATCAACTCGCTACCAAGTACATTTTATGTAGAAGACGGTTCTTATTTCAGATGCAAGAATTTACAGATCGGTTATTCTTTTGACAGGAAGTTGTTGCAGAAGCTCCATGTCGATCTGGTGCGGATTTATGCAGGTGTACAAAATCTGTTCACTATCACCAAGTATCCGCTGTATGATCCGGAAGTTAGTTCCAACGCGCTGTTCGACAGAGGAGTGGATGGATTCTGGCAGGCGCAGGAGAGTCCGCATGAAGCAACAATGAACTCCAGAGTATATAATATCGGTATCAATTTAACTTTCTAAAACTCGTATGAATATGAAAAACAGTTTGCATAAAATATTAATATGGGTCATCGGTTTCGTAATTACCGGGATGATGACTTCTTGTGAAGACATTTTTGACGAATTGTCTGTCAATCCGAATCAGTTGGATGTAAATTCATTCTATACTACACCGGAAAATTGTAACAAAGGAGTTCTGGGTATCTATGGTTACATTTCTACTCCGCGTAACCTGGGTGCTTGTGGCTTCGGGTTGATGCTGACCCGTAGTGATGAGGGATGTTCAGTAGCCGATTATGGTGTACCCGGTGCTTATAACGAGGAATTTACTCCCTCGTATTATTCTTTGGTACAGCCGTTTCAGTTGATGTATACGGCAGCATCGCAGGCGAACCAGATGATAGAAAGTCTAACTGATCTTGAATTTAGTAATAAAGAACAGCATGATGCTTATCTGGGTGAAGCTTATTTCCTTCGTGCATTCACGCACTTTTTCTTATTCATTAATTACAGGAACATACCTTTAATCAAAGAATTACCAAAAGCCCCAAATGAATATAAACCGCAGGCAACACCGGAAGAGGCCTGGGATTTTATCATAGGTGATCTGATTAAAGCGAAAGACCTGCTCCCGGGTAAGGATTATTGGGATTTAAAAAACAAAGGCCGTGTTACCAGGGCTTCAGCTTGTGCCCTTTTGGGTAAAGCTTATCTGTATCGTTCGGGCATAGAGCCTAAATACGGTACTTCCCAAACGACTTATTATGATGAGGCGGCAGCTGCATTTGCTGAGATCATCAATGGAAATTGCGGTAATTACCGACTGGTAGACGATTATTCGTGGAACTTCGACGTAACTCATGAAAATAACGATGAGTCTATTTTTGAAATACAATTTGTCGGTGTGTTGAATACCGGATTTAATCCCGGTTTTGTGGATAGCGGCCTGTTTAATGATATCCGTTGTAAAATGTGTATCATGAATAAAAACAGAAATTCGAACAGTTCTGCACAAGTGATGCATAATTGGTTATATGACAAATTTGTTGCCTCAAAGACCGTTGATGGCAAGACTGATCCACGGATGTTCGGGTCGTTTGTTTTTAATGATAATGCTCCGGAAATTATTAATCCGGACGGAATGAAAGTGACTTTCCTGGAAAATAAAAACTGGGAGGCAGAGATGGGATCCAAAGACGGAACATTCGGCGAACAATATGAACTGGCTGCCGGATATAAGATGTGTAGCAGAAAATGGATGGACTGGACACTGCCTCCAACAGATGATGCCGGAGCCCATTTTTTCAATGGCCGTGCACAAGGTGTCAACTGGAGAATGATTCGTTATTCGGATGTCTTGCTGATGTATGCCGAAGCAGTCGTAATGGGAGGTAAAGCTACGGCTAATATAACCCCGTTGGAAGCGATCAATCGTGTACGTGACAGGGCCGGTGTTCCTCATATTGCAGATGCAAATATGGAAACGATCGAAAATGAACGTATTCTGGAGCTTACTTACGAAGGATTTCGCTTTTTTGATTTACTTCGTTGGGGAAAAGTGGTGGAACGTTTCCGTGAGTTGGAAGCTTCCGATCCTTTGTTTAAGAAGTTTAGCAGAGCTCAGTATATGGGTTTCCAGGAAAACAAGAATGAGTGGATTCCGCTGCCTATCGATGAAGTAGAAGGTAATCCGTATATAATTAAGAATAATCCAGGTTGGTAATTAAAATAAAGATAACATGAAAATAGCTTATTATTTGATATGCACTGCTTTTCTTTCGGGTTGTGTCTCTTCGCAAAACAATTGTCCGGTAGAAGGCAATGGCAAAACTTTGCATAATGGAATAGTTCTTCCGGAGCTTTGGCCTCCGGGTATGGTGGATGATGGCGTTTGTCGTGAAATGCCTTTGCCGTATATTGAAAACAAACCGGCTGTTATCCCGATTAATCTCGGACGCCAGTTGTTTGTCGATGATTTTCTCATTGCAGAAACAGATATGCAGCGTGTCTCTCACAAAGCAACGTTTTACGAAGGAAATCCGGTACTTGCACCGGATAAGGAATGGGAATATACGTTTGAACGTGCCCCTTATGCAGCTCCTTTCAGCGATGGCATCTGGTATGATGAGACTGACCGGAAATTCAAAATGTGGTATCTGGCCGGTGCGGGATCTATGCATAAACACCGCCAGAGTTTTTACACCTGTTATGCCGAGTCGGTCGACGGTAAACAGTGGGAGAAGGTTAATATGGATGTGGAACCGGGTACCAATATTGTCGATACTTGTGACAGGGATGCTGCTACGGTATGGCTGGATAAAACGTGTCCGGATCCGGAAAAGCGTTTTAAACTTTTCAATGTAGAGAAGCACCGGGGTGGTTGGAAAGTGATCCTGAAATATTCGAAAGATGGCATACACTGGTCGGAAGGGGTGGCTCAATCCGGGCCGGTAGGCGACCGTACCACGGCTTTCTATAACCCTTTCACCGGGAAATGGGCACTGAGTCTCCGGCAAGGAGCTAAAGCGGACGGACGCTCCAGGGGATATCTGGAAAATGAAGATCCGGAAATGGCTGTCAGTGTGGCGCATTCGTTGGCGGCGGGTATCAAAGATAAAAATATAGTCTTATGGTTTACTCCGTCGGATAAGGAGTTGGTGCATCCTGAATTTCCGGATGTGCGTCCTGCCATCTATAACTTTGATGCTATGCCTTATGAGAGTGTCATGTTGGGATTTTATGCTATGTGGAAAGGGCCGGAGAATGATGTTTGCGATAAATTAGGTATTCAAAAGAGGAATGAGATTGGAATGGGATACAGCCGCGATGGTTTCCATTTTTATCGTCCTACTTATGAACCGATTATGGGTGTCAATGAAACGGACGGGGCATGGAACTGGGGAAATATGCAATCGATTATCGGCGTACCGCTGATTGTAGGTGATTCCCTGTATCTGTATTCCAGCGGAAGAATGAAAAACGATGTCATGTGGGATGGTTTTACTTCCACGGGTATGGCAACCTTACGTCGTGACGGGTTTGTTTCCATGCAAACTCCGGGGCAGGGTTTCCTCACTACCGGAAATATAAAATTTGACGGTAAGTACTTTTTTGTCAATGCACAGGTTAAAAACTTGCAGGTAGAGATATTGGATGAAAAAGGAAAAGTAATCCCCGGATTTTCCAAAGATGACTGTGAAGCATTGAAGGATTTAAATTCGACCAAACAAATGGTTACGTGGAAATCCGGAAAAGACCTGTCCTCTCTTACTGATAAAGTCGTGAAAATAAAATTCTATGTAACTGATGGTGACCTGTATGCTTTTTGGATTTCTCCCTGGAAAACAGGTGAAAGCCGAGGATATACAGGAGGTGGTGGCCCCGGTTTGAATCCGACAGGAATAGATAGACCCATACAATGAGAAAGATGATTTCTATATAATAAATATGGTATGTAGTATATTTCGTTAACCATATTAAAGGTACGGTAAATATGCTGCATACCATGACGCTTTTGTGTAAAGAAAGGCTATCCGTGATGGATAGCCTTTTTTGCGTTCTACCAAAATAACATTTGTTTATTTTGGTTTTGAAATATGAAATTTCATTTCGAAATATAGAACCATATTCCTACCTTTGTAAAAAATAAATAGCAATGGGGATATTTACGGAACAGGCATTAAAAGAATATGCAGAAAAGTATCCCGACTCAAGAGTCGCTCTTCAAGAATGGACAACGATAGTAAAACAGAGTAAGTGGACTAATTATGATAGAAAATCAGGCTCAATATGAATGGGCAGTTAAAAGGGTAGAGGAACTTCTTCCACTAGTGGATGACAATACTACACTGAATGATCCTAATAGCATAGAATTAGAGCTTTTGTCTAATCTTGTGGCTGATTACTCAGAGGAGCATTATGCTTTAGGAGAACCAACTTTGGTGGATGTACTAAAACTTCGCATGTATGAAATGGGACTTAATCAAAAATCATTATCCAAACTGATAGGAGTAAGTCCTTCCCGGCTTAGTGATTATATCTCTGGTAAATGTGAACCGACTTTGAAAGTTGCCAGGGAAATTAATCGGAAACTGAATATTGATGCTAATATAATACTCGGAGTATAACCTATTTTATTTACTTGATAAGTAGACCGACAGCTACTTATTGAGTAGGTAGTATGGTTACTTACTAAGTAAGTTGCAGTCTACTTATTAAGTAGATTTCGCCTTACTTAGTAAGTAGGCTTAGCCCTTGTTTAGTAGCGTGTCCGGGCTTTGATGGAATAATCTTTTTTTATAAAATATCTCCAGAGAAATTTTGTTATATCAGAAAAAGAATCTTATCTTTGCATTGTCAAGAAAGATTGACTTCATCGATTTTAATAAATGCAACTAGTAGCATTTATTTTGGCTTAAATCTAAATTAAGCCGGTCGGCTAGTTATTCTGCCGACAACATTTTGCCCACTCTTACAAAAGTAAGTCTGTTGCAAGAAGTGGGAGGGAAACTTTTCTTCTAGAAGGGGGAAGAAAAGGGGTAGAGTATCTCTTCGATCCTTATTATAATCATTTTATTTATATAAAATATGGCACTAAAATTCAGACGTGTCAAAAAGTCGTTCGGTTTCGATAAATCGAAGACCGAGAAGTATGTGGTGGTTCCCGAAAGGGCAACCCCAGTGGGATTTGAATATCTTTGCGAGCAAATCGCATTGATATCGGGTGTTAACAAAGGTATGGTGCGAGCAACCTTATTTGGGTTGGTTTCTTCCATGAAAACCTTCATTCAACAGGGGCACACTGTGCAGGTGGAAGGATTCGGGAGTTTTATCCCGTCTTTTAATGCCAAGAGTAGCCTTGTTGAAAAGGATGCAAATGCTGAATCCATCCGAAAGATGAAATTACGTTTTGTTCCGTGTGCGGAACTGCGTGAAATGATGGAGCGGATGAGAATGGATTTCAATGACAAAGACAGTACTAACGATACTAAAGAATCTGATTCTCCTTCCGGAGGTGAGGACGACAGACCAGTAATCGAATAGTTCACGATGTTATTTTAAAAGTTACTCCCCGGGTCGATATTTTTCGACTCGGGGAGTTTTATTTTTTAGGGAAGCCTTGGAAATAAAGAAAAAGTCTATATCTTTGTCTCGTTCTCACGCCGATTTTACGGGTGGGAGCAGACATATATTTGAAAGGCGTTTATTGACGTCTTGTCTTCGGTATCTCAAACTTCGCAACTTTGAACAAAGAGAAGACAGGGCAGCGGTAGATGTCTGCGGTGATTTGTGAAATTGTATACTTCATGCGTCTTTTGGCGCATGAATGTATATTTTTGTACATATCGGCGTGGGCTTCAACGTTGCTTATCCTCTTTGTTGGGCATGCGAAGGCCTGAGGTACGGGATAAGTGACAGACGAATCCCGCGCTTTTTTTGTATATGCTGATTTATAAGAACTAGTCACTAGTTATTAATATTTTAAATGTAAATCAGATGAATACAAAAAGTATTTTTCTATTGTGTATGTGGCTCTTCGCCACATGTTTCTTGCAGGCACAGGATAAGATGCCGCAAGCAGTTAGTTACCAGGCTGTAGCACGTGATGCACAAGGTAAAGTGGTTGCCCAAAAGCCAATAGGCATCCAGGTTGAAATTCTGAAAGGTTCGACTACCGGCACTGTCGTTTTCTCCGAAACGCATTCTCCAACAAGTAGCAAAACCGGAACGGTCAATCTCCTGATCGGTCAAGGTACACGCAAAACCGGTACATTCTCTTCCGTCGATTGGGGAGCAGATACCTATTATCTGCAATTAAGCATGGACTTGAACGGTGGAAGTAATTACGAAAAAGTTTCGACAACACAGATGTTGCCTGTTCCTTATGCGTTGTATGCAGCAAAGGCTGGAACGGTGGAAAATGGAGGTGGAAGCGGTAATGGTAGCGGTAATATCGCAAAATTTGTTATTATGTCAGATGATGACGCTGAAGAGCTAACCAAAGTGTTGAGGGGAGATATAATAGAAGAGGAAGCAAATTCAATAGGGACAGGATACTTTAGTTTTGAACTGGATATTATATATTTAGATGGAACAGATCAGGAGTTAGATGCTGTTATAGAAAATTGGCCCGCTGGAACTAAGATTGGAGATAGTTATGGGACAGAAGATGAACCTTACGGAGAACATGTCCTATTGCCTTCTACATCAATGTGGCATCACTGTCTTATATCTGCTTATAATATACCGAAAGGAACTCATGAACTGAAAATGCTTATAAAGAATAAATATGGTACTATACTAAAGGAATATCCTTTTACACTGAAAATTATTGATAGAAAATATGAATAACATGAAATATCGACTAATTTTCATTTCATCCTTCTTTCTTCTTCCCGCTCTTCAAGCCCAAGTATTGGACGGAACTTTTAGTTTTATAGGAGAAGAAACAGCTACTTCCGATATTCTATTGACAGCTATCGGAGGTCAACCTTTTGAAGGTATGACTGTTGAAGCGCCGTTATCTTACGGTTTTATCGAGGTGGTTTCCACAGCCAACGAATATACGAACGTCTCGGCTCTAACTTTAGAAAAAGATCTGGTTTCGGCGGAGGTTGGGGAGCAGTTGCAACTGACAGCTGCTTTTTCTCCGGCAGAGGTGGATAACCCGATGCTCGGTTGGTATTCGTCAGATCCTTCGGTAGTGGGGGTAAAGGATGGTGTTGTTTCTGCCTTGCAAGAGGGAAAGGCTACGGTAACGGTCGTTTCGGCTAGCGGTGTTTTTGCAGATCAGTGCGAGGTGACGGTCAAGTCCGATCCTACTTCAATAGAAATGGTGAATAGCAGCAACCGCATATATCCTACTGTTACCAAGGATTATCTTTATGCCGATTTGCAACAACCACAAACGATTTATATCATAAATGTATCAGGTAAAGTATGTGAAAAAATCCAGTGTCAGACTGGACGGAATACAATCACGATGCAGACATATCCTACCGGAGTCTATTTTATCCGCATGGATAGTGAAGTCGTTAAAGTGATAAAACGGTAGAATCGTATCATTCTGCCAACCCAAACTTTTCTCCGGAGTAATTGGATTTCTTCCCGATTGCTACCGGAGTTTTTATAGTATAAATATGCTGTAAAAACATTTTCCTGGGTGATCCATTGAAAGTATCCTTTGGATGGTGAAATTATCGCTACGATATGTAATATAACAGAGTTGTCGAATCATTATAAATAGGAAGAATTGATATGAGTGCTATTGGACAAGGGGGAGATCCCCAAATGACTGCTAATAATCTTACTCCCGCATACCCGACTCACCCGGGGGAGATTTTGAAAGATGAGATAGAGTATAGGGGAATATCACAGCGTAAGCTGGCGAAACAAATGGGGTTAGCATATTCTGTTTTGAACGAAATCTTGAACGGGCATCGTCCAGTCACAGAAAAGACAGCTTTACTTTTTGAGGCCGTTTTGGGGGTCGATGCAGAACCGTTGATGCGCCTTCAACTTAAATACAATATGCAGGCCACCCGCAAAGACAAGACTTTTATGGAGCGACTGGCTGAAGTGCGTAAAATTGCTGCAGTGCTTTGAGTTTAGAAAATATTATCCGTGTGAATAGTGAAATCTTAGCATAGTAATATGTCGTAAAAACATGTTATGCAGCATATATTTGTTAAATCATATTAAAGGTGTGAGAAAAACAAGCGAAATATTATGCTACATAACATAAAGTCTCTATATTTGCACTGTGTTTTTCATGGTATTAGATTTAAGGTTA